>Ga0307510_10001207_pt1 | contig 27997 bp, 24 predicted proteins | sample 12_EM_MG_FD_207224 | JGI IMG/M metagenome (GOLD analysis project Ga0307510, IMG submission 207224) | Populus trichocarpa ectomycorrhiza microbial communities from riparian zone in the Pacific Northwest, United States - 12_EM | ecosystem: Host-associated > Plants > Roots > Unclassified | place... | reverse complement strand
GTCGACGCCCGTCGGACGGTGGTCGTCCTCGTCCAGACGACCTTGGCGTCGTCCCGTCCGGACGAGGACGACAGCCGTCCGACGGCCGTCGACGGCAGTCCGACTGGACGACTGGGAGGGCTGGTAAGCACTAGTACTCGTATAGTGCCCGAAAACTCAAGTACAAGTACCAATTTAATGTGGGCGCTCAGATACACACAGATAATTACTCGAGCACCGTAGCCATATATATTTTTCTAGTCCCTGTGTCCAGATACTTTTTACCTGTTGCTCGTGATATGGTGAGGGAACTCTGTAGTCGGTGTACTTTGCCAAGAAAATATGGTCCGACTTCAATCGCCAAAGGATTCTCAACCACAAGTCCAATGAGAATTATGGATCTATTAGGTGATATATTGGGTGATTATCTACACACTAATAGAGGGAAAATAGAAATATCTCAAGTTTTCATGGAGATATAGGGGTTTAAAATGTTTAAAACTTTGGTAGAAAAAAGAAGAATGTCAGGGGTATTCTAGGATAGGTTAAGCACTATTAACTACCTTGATGAGAACAGTTAATTGATATTTGCCAAGATATTAACCTATGACAGGGCTAGTTGTTAGCCTATTAACCTAATATTAATACACGAGAATGAATGTCCGCCTGTTCCGGCTACAGAGTTCCCTCACCATACGGTATTGGTAGTATTGCGATGCAGTATCTGTACTACCAAAACTGCACCACCATCTTGATGCAGCACACAAGTATCCCTTGTCACACCTTGGCAGATGGGGGTTCCCGCATCTGCGGTACTTCTCCTCAAGTTTCAAGGCCAGGCAGGGGGTCGGATGTGGTAGGATAACCATCGCCGGATACCAGTATCCGTTGGATGAATGAACGGCTGGGACGGCTTGGAGAGCCTACTCTGCCCAGGCAAGAAGTGCCCGCGTTTGACGATATAATTTTCTTTGCGCCCACAGATATGCACTGATGAGTGGCCTTATATTTTTCTAATCCCTGCGTTCCGATACTTCCTTCCCCAGATGAGCAGAGCGCTGTCGCCTTGTAAATTGATCGTTTCATCAGGCCATTTAGGAGGCCTTCAATTCAAGAAGCAAACCCCCTGAAAACCTACTTGTTCGATACTGTAGTTCTAGAGCACACCCAGTTCATCCCAGAGGCCGGAAGCAATAAGGTAACCCCACATTAAATCCGAAGTTAATGTGGGGCATCCTCTTTTCTTTTTTCTCGCTTCTCAGGGACCTCACCGACTACGGAGATGACGTAAGACAAGCCATCGGAGGAGTAGCGCCTTTTGCTGTTCCAGACATTGCCGAGTGCATATTTTATCACTCGGCGTGATATCCTACATGCTCTGTTGTTGTTCAGCCACGATTCTCGCAGGCCCAAGCTTGAGGGGAGTGACCCTTGCTGGCTCTGATGGATTGGCTTCCGGTTTAGCCCAGCACTTCATATGATTTAGGTGGTGATTGTAGAGGAATCCTTAGGAAACCCACAACTATTCATGCTGATAGTCACTCTAGTAATATGTGGGCATCCATTGCTTTTGTCGGCAGCCCGAAACCCACAAGGAAGAAAAGAGACGGTGTGTACCACAACCGAGCACGGTAGTGATAAAGCCCCAGGTGGTCGATAAGCTATCTGTTTGGTAAGTCGAAGTTAGATATATCAAGGCACGCTGGGGGCTTGGCAGGTTGTTCAATGCTCGTATCCACTCGAGTACCTGTATTACACCAGGAAACATATCCCCAGCTCGGGAAATACCGTAGGAAGAAATAGAGAGACCTATCCCGTGCTATGTTCTATCGGCAGTAGATAAACAGGAGGAATCCTTTATGAGCAGACAAAGAAGACAAGTGTTACTTATTCATAGGGTATCGCCCTCTGTTTTGACTGCGCAATCAGCGTGACGAAAGGTTCAGTCCAATGGTTTCCTTAAGAGCAGCACAGAAATCATAACCTTAGTGTGATTAGAAAGTACCATATTTACGACAGGTCAATTGTCCACATTACCGGTACAAGGAATGAGCTGACTATACAGGTCGTTTCTGCCGTACTCAAACACGTCCCAAGCTCCCCAAACACCCGTTCCGCCACCCACAGCCACCATTTTGTATCCCGCATCTGACTTCACAACAGCAACCTATGACTCCTCTTCAACACTTCCTCATTCTTCCCTCAGCACCACTGAATTTGATATCGCCTTCGACCACAATGAAAACCCTAGGTTCCGATATACCTCCTTCAACAGTTTCCCCCTCCCCATTGCCTAGGACTGCATTAAGCAAGCTAAACCCCCTGAATGGAACTCATAGAGCCTCGTTTCTTTTTCCACTAGATCTCTACTCGAGTAGATGCTATGTTTAAGTTCTATATTGCAATAGGACTAGGCTTGTATTTGAGCACATCGGCAAGCACCCTCCGGTCGCTACGCTCGCCAAAACTGCAAGCAATCTAACCTATCGGATCTGGCCACAACCGGTACGCAGCAGATCCACCATATTGTCACTCTATGACATACACTCAACCGCATCTCCCTCTAGGTACGCGTAGATGCAACCCGCTAGCACCGCAATCTCCTCCCCTTTTCTCAACCGCAGCAAGTTCGTAAAGGACACCACAGCAAAACGTGCCTACATCTCTGGGTACGCGGAGAGGATCCCCCTTACAGCGTGATCGAGGTTTTGCACTTTCCCTGGATTGCTAAGTGCTGCCGCTTCCATACCATGCATTCGAGACAATGGCGTTCTACAGGCTCGTGCATCCTGCGCGGCTGTGAGAAGATGTCCCAGAAGAGCTTTTTCATAAGCTCTCGCTGCCTTGTGAGGTCTCCAAAGAGGAAAACATTGGTACGGTAACCGCCTCGCTACCATTGGCGTCACGTAGCTCCGGAATTCTGCTCAAAAAGGACATGATTGCTGAAATAGGGCTGAACCCAACGAAACCCCAAGACAGGTCGGATATTGCAACAACCACCTCGGGCGTGTGGCGCTGGTCGACAAATACCTCGTTTTTCCCTTTCACTCTATGAGCTTCACTGATTTCCCGGATACCTCTGAGTCAGGACGGGGTCGAAGGGGCAATAACTTTTCGAAGCTTAAAAATCGAAGAGAAACGGGCGGCGCTGGCCCTGAACCCCCTATTTACAGCAGGCAATAGATATTTTCCCAGGTTTTTTGCTGTGAGGTCCCTAAGGGGCCATTAGGGCGATCACCCACTCACCTATTCCCACTAGCACCCACCACCAAACTAAGTTCGAGGCGGAAGCGGTATCACCCCCCCAGGGCGGATCCCGTGTCATGTCAAACATACCCTCAAGCCTCCCTTCAGCATACCGTGCCGCACGTGAATTTTTCCTTTCACGACTGTAGGTGTAAGACTACGCCGCGCAGTGGAAAAGAATAAAGGTCCCCACTTCTCTCTGCTGATGTAGCGTAAAGTCTGGAGTTCTGGATCCACGAGTGCTCATGTCACGTCACGTGGTTTAATAGACCCATCCATCGCCTCTATGATGGGGGCTCTCAACTCTTCCGGAGAGCCGTTTCCACTTGCGAGTGAAATGTTTGCTGATGCCTTCAGATAAGAGGGGAGAAATCTGGTCTTACGGTGTGATTGTGCTGCCCCCCAGAATGGCAGGTATTAATGATATCAGATAATTACCCCCGAACTTGAGAGTACCCAACTTCAGCACTGGCGCCTAAAGAGAGAGATTGCGAGCCCACGGGGCATGGTAGAACCTACTACGTTTCCGTAACCATCTCTGAACTGTAGTGGCGTCACGTAGCGGGCATCTGGCCTCATCATACAGCCAACACTGCTGCAGCTACTTCCGGTTCGTACCACACCTTGAAGAGAAATATTATCGTGTTGAGATAGTATTCTGGTAGAATCTTCGGGGACATGACAGTAGCAGCATAATGGAGTTATACTTGCATACTGGTGGTATCAACAGAACAAGGGACCTACAAACAGGGGCTGCGATATGAGCAGTAGATATGACGCGATAGATACCCTCTCCTAATCCGGGCAGTTAATCGTCTATTAAACGTCTGATACCCCATTAACCGCCGAGAGACGAGCACCCCCAATACGCCAGATTCGCTCTGCCAAAAGGGTAAACATTTCCACCGGCAGATAATAATAAAAACCAATATCGAGTGACATATTATGACTGAATAAAGGATCTGCACAAGGTTGACGACGACCTCGTCGGTCGCGTGGCCCAATGGCAAGGCGCTTGACTACGAATCAAGAGATTACAGGTTCGATCCCTGCCGCGATCATTCCGCAAGTACCCTCTTGCGAATGTTTTTTGGTGTGGGTGGTGGAAACGAAGAGTCGTGATTGAGAAGTTTGCTAAGACTAGACTTTCTCAGGGTTGGTTTGGGTACTTTATTAATGTGTGACTACCGTACACTATTTTAACAAAGAGTGAAATGGAGAGGATCTTAAATTGATTAGTTCATAGTTTTGGAGTGAGGAAGACTTAGCTTAGGTGAAAAGTAGTTTGCTTATTTACGAGTTCTGATGAGATCTTATCGTACTTGGCCATTAAAAGAAGTCTCCGGACGAATTTGATTTATCAATGCGCATCTTGGCACAACAGCGTCCGAAGACTTTTTTAAATGGCCAAGTAGTTTAGGGACCGTTGGAAAAAGTACAGAAGAGGTGCTTGATTCGTGATATCATACTCTCTTTCCTCCTCTTGGTCTGGTATTTCTAGCCTTTTGGGAATCCTTACTCGCGTTTAATTTTCTTTGTTCGGGGGGATGGTTTAGGAGTGGTGACTGCCGCATGAAATGTGAGGGCACTCACTTGTGCTGTTCTCAGAAGAACAAAGCGTAGGGGTATATATCAGTATACAAAAAACACTGTGTCCAAGCAAAACAAACCCGTAACTTTGGCCGCGTCCTGACGCTCCCCCCTGCCAGCCTCCTTTCACAACCCATCATCACACTTCACCTTCCTTCCTAGACTTATTTTCTATCAACCACGACTCATCCACCATCCATCCTCCCACTATAACATTTTCTTTTCTTTTCAACAGACACGAATTCATCAATAGTGGCCATGACCGACTACTCAAAACTCAAGGTCCCCGACCTTCGCGATGCCCTTCAGAAGCGCTCGCTCCCCACCAATGGTGTCAAATCTGACCTGATCGCGCGTCTTGTCGCATCCGATGCCGCCGTTGCACCTGCTCCAGCGGCTAAAACACCAAAGGCTACTGCTCACCTACCTACTGCTGACGACTACGAAGTTGACTGGGAGGACAACGACGAGACTATTCCCGCAACTACCACCGCTACTGCTGCCATTGCTGCGCTAGGTGCTACCGCTACTCCCACTACCACCACTTCAAATCCTCCAACCATAGCCTCCGCGCTAAAGGCTGAAGTCGCCGGCACCACTACTTCCGCACCCACACAACCGGTGAAGCCCAAGAAGAAATCGATAGCATCTTTGTTCGACGCCCCGACAAAAACCACATCTCCCTCCTCCCCTTCCACCGTCACGGATGACAACACAACCTCTGGCACACCCGTCGCCACTACTACCGCCGCCGCGGTTGCGCCCGAGAAGTCCTTCACGGCAGGCCTGAAATCCTCAGACGCAGCAGCCGAACTCGCAAAGAAGAAGAAACGTGCGGAACGCTTCGGTGTCGCAGATACCGAATCCGAGAAGATGCTCGAGCGCGCAAAGAAGTTTGGCACTGTCCAGAATGCAGATGTGGTTGTTAAGGGCCTCGACATTGCCCTGCCGGATAAGAAGGAGCGGCCAAAACGTGGTCGTGAGGGGGCTGATGGTGGGGATCGTGGTGGGAAACGTCCTCGTGAGAGTGGCGCAGGGAGGAGCGCTGGGGGTAATGATACCCGGGAGCGTAGGAGGGGGAGGAGAGGTCAGGGAGGGAATAATAATGATAGGAAGGGAAATAACAATGGCGTACTCGCGGTTCGCGGTGGTGGGCCTGGCACTAGGAAAAGTGTCTTGGACGACCCCACTGAGAGAGCAAAGGCAGAGGCCAGAGCGAAGAAGTTTGGAGCTAAAAGCTGATCTTTTTCCTTTTTTCGCAATCAATTAATTATTTTTTTGTTCCCATCTTCCCTTTTCTTATTTCCTTTTATGTTTCTTTCCTCACAAGACGAAGGCACGGCTGATAGCATAGCATAGTCTAATTACAAATTCTTGTTAATATAACTTGCTCCACTCTTCTCTGTTCGCTAGAAAATCAAAATGTTGAGAGTTGAAATTTGCCGGCTTGTTTAGGCAGGGGGAAAAGTGGTTGCGGCTCCGCGGAGGTTTCCGCTGCAGGATTGGTTGTGCTTGTGCTTACTGTATAGCGGTGTCTGCATTTGGAAGGGAGGGCAGCCGGGAAGGATGGGAGGAGGTGGTTGATATGCGGCGGTATTCTTTTGCTAATACCGATACGAGTATTGTTATCACGGGAGAACTGTGGCATTTGTAGCGATAGAGGGGCCGGTGCGGCTTTGGGCATAAGTAACTGACGCTCTCTTCTGGTGGTGAGCTTCGGGGTGTTTTGCTGAGTTCTTTTCCTAAGAGGGATTTTGTACTGTGCTCGGAGTGAATAGGTATAATAGAATTACTTGGGGCGAGATTAGATGTCTGAAAGTGGCAACCTCCAACTGTATTACCAACTCTACAGCACAAAAAACAACTCTGAAGATACCAAAAATGACAAAGCAGTTCCTCATGGCAGAGGAGGTTCAGATGTGCTCGGTGGAAAGGCTTTTGCAGTTTTTATATTCCGGTGTTTGGTCCGCTGTTGCCGGCACAGCCGTCGATCGCTGGTTCAGGACACTTACCGGCATGCTAAGCCTAAGCATGGCGCTCTACATACTCGAGTAGAGGCTAGCTACGGACGTAGCTCAAAGTGCGAATCTGGATGAAGCTATAACAATGCTAGGCCATTTATGTGGTAGTCTCTTCCATAATGGGCTGTATCGACCGTCTATGCATGACTATAATGTCACACTTGATAATCTACGGTTGGTAATGTTCATGCATGATCACTCGAGGTGAGCCGGTGGGGTTTGTTGGAAGTATTACATTAGTGTGATGATTTGGTACAAATGTGTTCGGCCAGTTGTCAGGTAACTTGGGATATGCGGATCTAGGAGATGGGAGTGGTCGTATTGATGTATATTCATACTGCGCACTACTATAAGTACGGCAGTGCCAAGCGCGTCTGTAGGCAAGTAAGCAAGATAGCAATTGTCTCTCTCTTTCTTTCTTTCATTGATCAGTCCCATCACTTTACTCTTCAACTCCAACCGTCTCTGTACGACCTCCGGCAGGGTTTTCTCTTAGGAGGGTGCTCTATTCCTGTGTCTTGGCCATTTTTTCTTATCCGGCGTTCACTTTGTCTTTGTCTCTGCTATATAACCGTTGAACGGTCTGAAGCAGACAGATTTGTAGCTAGGCACGCCCAGCCTGTCCGGAACCATTTGCGCTTTGTGATTTGTTGAGAATATTTGAACCCGCCGAGAGTGCTGAGTCATTCAAACACACCAAAAACAATAAATAAAAAGTATATTTTCATACACCAGGTTCAGCTTAACAGTTGCCAAATCTAGTTTTAGCGCTCCGGGCTGAAATGTTTGGACTGTTTCAGACGGCCCCACGAGATACCTTCCACAAGTGTTCGCCGGTGCAGCCATACTCGCAATATCCCGGCGTACGGTATGTGAAACGGACTGCTATTGCATTACCCAATTTTTGGCTGTATGCAATAGTAGTCTGTTTTAGAAACTTCACGATATCACGGGTACAAACCACGGGCGATGCTTATCGGGCCTTAGTTATCTCTATGGCACATACCGCACCGCATCAGCCGCCGTGGGATGCCTGCGCTGGGCCTGAAGAGGGGTGTTGACCTCACCTATCTGCTGTTCTTCCCTCCCTGCCCGGGTAACGCTTGGCACCCCCAAAGTCCTCTCGGTGCACTTTTCTTGGAGGGTATTACACTGTGTAATGCAGGGACTGCATAAGAGCCTCTACCCACCAACCGTGAGGGCTGCCCTCAGAAGGCTATGAGAACGGAATTGGGCTTGAAAGTTCAAGTAAAAAGACGATTGGGAGTACGATACAGTAGAAAGGCTCGCATTATGTGTTGCTTTATCTGGAGCTTTGGACCCAAGTTGTAAGGGCTTAATTAAGTCGTAATGTACTCATCAACATGTCTCCCTTTATGCCTCCTGCTTGCTGGATATTCTGGGGGGGGAAATCGGCCGTCACATTTTCCCTACTGACCTCTCCTACCACAGCTCATTAAATATTTTACCAACGGAGCGTCGTCGGGTGCATGGCCCAATGGATGGTAGGCCAGTTGACTGCCAACCGAGAGACTGTAAGTTTAAACCCTGCCGCAATCGGTTTGTGGGTGTTTGTTTGAGAGAGTGAACGTGAGGGGTGGGGTGTATCCTTTTTCCTTTGGAGGTGGATGCAGGTGTGTGTGGGGGGTTTGTGGACTTTTCGGGGGTTTTTTGGGGGGGGCTGTGTGAAAGTGAGGTTGGGGGAGGTGAAGACGAGAAGGGAAGGAAGCACCTAAGTTCGTGATCAGCCTTGGAGAGGGGAGGATAATGAGTGGTCGGACATAGGATTCGCCGTGTCCGATACTGGTTAGCGTGGTAATTTTTATCGGTGGCCGGGTGAGTGATTAGTGAACATGCAAACGGAATACGGGACGCGTGAGTGCTTTCGAATAGCTTATAAGTAAACGGGGTAGACGCTGTGACGATGTTCTTGTCAAACACCTCTCCTCACTTAAAACCCCCTTTAAATGACTAAGTTGTCTTCGCCGACAAATGCTCCCCTGGATGGCACATGGAAACATCTCGGGAGCCTTTGCGGAGGATATGTCACTTTCACTGATTCAATCCTAGCCGTCAAAGCCTTCCGGAAAGAAGTCTTAGGAGAATGCGTTATATACCAGCTACAGGACAAAGACTTGTTCCCAAAACCTGCTTCGCTGCCTGAAGGTCCTAGCTTGGGAAACCTGCAGGTATGGTACCCGTATAGCCCTCCCAGCCCTTACCCCTACCCAACCCAGCGTTAAATAACTGTCACTCATCGAAACACCCAACAAGAATGGCTAACCTAAACCTTCGCTATGGTTCTAGTGCTCTTGCCTGAGGTGTCGTCCACTTTCACGTTAGGTTCTGCATGAAAGAATACAAGACTCTTATGCATTATAGAACTTCTGGAAAGCACCAGGCTTTGTGCCGCCGAAAATTTATTCTAGCACCCCCTGATACCACCTACTCAAATTTCCTCAAGATAACTATCCATGGTCTATATATACCTTCTCCTCCCGAACCACTAGCCAGCCAAACATAACCAGTCAAATGACCAAGCCAATACCCCACCGTCGCCACCGCTCTAGATCTCGCTTTTACTACTACCATCATAGCTACAACTGCTGCTGCGGCGGCGGCGAGAACCTAGCAAAGATGATCGTGGCACTACGAAGTTTTCGCCGAATTATTGGGCTGAATTTCGATGCGGAAGGTGAGGATCGGATGGATTGGGAACACGATTGTTCACGGGTCATTCTTCGAGAATGGCGAGACTGGCGAGGGTGCGGAGGCCTAGGGGAGGAGGAAGGAGAAAGGATGGACTGGAGGGCGGAGGGGGATTACATGGATAGGGGTGAGGATTGGGGTATCGAGTAGTGGTTCTTGGTTTCATCTTTTCTTCTTGTGTTTGTGGCCGAGGTGGGGAGTGTAAGTACCGGGCTGTTGGGAACGGGAACTGACCAACTGTTACTGTTGACAATCCCCCCGGACTTGGGGAGGAATTATACCGAGTGACTTCTTGTGACTTGCTATTGCTTGCTCGTTTTTTCTCATGGATATACATAGATTATAGTTCATCCAATCTCCCTCTTCTGCGGAATTTCAAACTAACTGCTAGATCCTCCTCCCCCCCCTCTCCCTCTTGCGTTAAGCTTTTGTCTCTCGACGACATGCCTCCTCGCCAGTAGGTACTCCGCCAACCAACCGCCTTCACAGCGCTCACTGACCTCTCGCGGGAGTTCCGGCTCGAGCATCTCGCAAGCCTGACGTTTCAAAGAGTCGGGCAAGCCCGCCCACCCTCTATCGAAGGCGGCAAAGCCCATTGCCATATAGACATCTGCTGCGCCTGTGGCTGTTAGATAAAAGGAGGCCTGGGGAGAATGGGGGGCTGGGGGATGAGCACGTTCTTGAACTCGCTTCTGTTGGACGAAGCCTTCCAGTCCTATGCTAGTCAGGACGCTGCGGGGGCGGTTCCAGTCACCGCCCTCCGGGCGTGGGACCATCGCTGGTGGTTGCTGGGGCTCGCTGGATTGAGGTTGTTCTGGAGGGTTGGGATTGGATTGGCTGCTCTCGTCATACGATTCCTGGGGAGTTGGTTCCATGGTATCGTGTCTTGGGGTGATCCTTGGGTCGGTGGATCTACTCAAATATTCGGGAATGGGTCGTAGATCGCAGGGGAGCGTATGGTAAGAACGGCTGGATGTTTGGGGGGGCTGTGAGAGGGAAATTGAGGTAAATGAAGGGTGCCGGCAATAGTTATGATGAAGGGCTAGCTTGGACGGGGCCAGCTTGGACGGGCCATCTTCACAGAGGCTTTCCACACATGCGTGAGTGCATTGCGAGTCTCTGCGTAAGTGTTTAGCCTGGGACTGGGCTGGTATCGCCACTGTGCAAGGTGGTATATGTACTCGAATAGGGCGAGGGGCGAGATTGGCTGTGGGGAATTTGAAATAAGTTCATGCGGGCATTAGTTCAAAGGTAACATTATCCTAAGACATATGGAGGTCTCCTTGTACTAATAACACTCGGGTTTCCTTAGATGGAGATGGCCAGGAGAATGCAAGTACACAACATAGTTGCAAAACAAAAAGCAGAGAAACGTGCCGCGCGCCATCCAGTCTAGCAGAAAGAGCACGTACACCCTCCACTTCTCCATCTGTGGTAAACATGGATGATTTACGCAATAAAGCACCCACTCCGCCGGGGGCGAACCATTTATCCCGCGCAGATCAATGAGCCCCGAAATAATAATTGGCCGGGAACGCAATATTGCGCGATAGCAAGCTAAACTAGCTTTCTGCACGCACCAACCCCCCAGTTTCGCATTCAACATGTCGCAAAAGCCACTGCACTACCCCGGCTGCAAGTGACAACAGCAGCTCGCCATGCTCTAGTATATCCTATCCTGACTTCCCGCAGCTCGGATGCGCAGTGGCGAGTGAGTGTGCGTGATCCACTTAGACAATGCATCTCGCTCCTACGCGAGGTGTAGCGTCCTGCACAGCATCCGCAGATGGGGAGAACCGAAGGCGAATTATGCACCGAGAGGTGGCAAACCTCCGGACCATTTGCGAATCACAGTGCGGGATTTTTCACAGAATTATCGAATTTAGAGGGGGGCACGGACTTATTTATTTGAATGGCGATATGCAGGCTTGTTTTTTGCTTCCTTTTCCTGCGAAAGGTGGGGCTAGTGGAGGGCATGAAGATGTGCGGTAAGGAAGGGGGGGGAATGGGGGATGGGAAAGGGGAAGGACATTGGACAGTAAATCGCATGTGGATGAATAGGGGAAGGCGATGAACAGAGATGGGGGAAAGGAGGAGTGGGACTGTGAGACACATATCCCCATTGGCCATGCCGAAGGAAACCAAGTGTGTCCCTGCGGCTTTATGCACGGTACTGTTCTAGTGCTGTATGTGTGTATGTTTTTTTTTTCTCCTTCTTTCTTTCTTTGTTTTTGAACTTTGTTGAGTGCCAATACCGTACCTTTCTAAAACAAGGTTTTAGGGTAGATGAGTGGGGGGGGGGGGGGTGGAGGGGGCTACCCGAGTGCCTTTTTTTGGAGAGTCTTGGGTCGGTCGCGGGTGGTTGGTCATGATGTATCACTCGGGGTTTATCTTCTCGAATTTCATTGGATTTTCATTAGGGCCAAATTTGCGCTCTGGCTTGTGTGGTAGGAGAAAGAAATAATTAGGGAGGCGATTTGCCTTGACCGGCTGCTCCCGCGCAGCGGAGATTGGCGGGTGGTTCCGAGGGTTGGGAGTACTCGTGTCTGTTACTCTTCTGTCTGGTGGTTGTGTCAGTTCTTGTTCGTGTTGGGGTGCTGGGTGCTTTCTCTTGGCCGTTGGGATTTTTGTACTACAGGTGGGTATTAAGTCAAGTGAGTCGTCGCTATTTAAGCTATTGGTTAACGGTGGCGAATTTTTTCGTTAGTATTCTCGGGGTTTGCTCTGTTCTGGTTTTATCTGCCTCTTTTATGGTCCCCCCCTCCCCATACCTCTCCTTGGAATTGGGAGTAGGGAGATTTCATAATCTGTCGTGGGTGTTTATTGGTTCGTTAAATCATTTCCTTTCCTTTCGTTTCTGACGGCTTGCACTACGGTAGGCTACTCGTTTTTCTTCGGATCGATAATTGTGGATTTCTCGCTTGAGTGTTGCGCATATAATGGAATAATGGAGATCGCATTTTTAGCTACCTAAAACACTTTTGCCAACACTAGTTTCGTTTTGTCGATAGTAATTTATTTTACATTTGCCGGAAAGAAGCATACTTCTATTTTCCCTTTGAACTCAAACCGAACAAAACAAAACTAAAGGAACTTTAGATGACACTATCAAAAAAGGAGGAGTACATGGATTTATATGAATGCGCCAAAACGACAACTCTCTCTCAACTTCGAGTTTGAACACCATAATTCCCCCGTACCGACATGCCATCGTAATTTTCTCCCTAGATATCGAGATTGACAGTGCCGGTTTTGCGGGATAAGGATGTTGTTAGCGTAGATTGAGTGGTGTATTGGTGTTCCGCCGTTTTATTGTGTGATTTTGATTTTCTATCGTTTTTTTATATTTTTAGACTCAGACGATGGTATTGTACCATAATGTGTGACAGCATAGCCTAGCAATGGCCAGTGGTTACTGCCACTTGTTTGCATATAGCACTCTATGGGCAATTTATCAGCCCCCGAATCTGAGAAGGTAGAAATAGAGGGATTCTAACAACTCAAGTTGACATCCACCCTCGTATCGTCCAACAAAGCACGCACGACACTCACGTGTCCATACCCCGCGGCAAGCGACAAGGCCGTGCGCCCCGTGCGATCAATGGAGTTGACGTCAACTCGGTCGTCATCCATCAGCAGCTTGACAGCCTGGAGGCGATTATGCCTTGAGGCAACAGACAACGGCGTCTGGTGCTCTCCGTCGCGCGTCTCCGGGTTAATACCGCACTCAAGCAACACTCGTAGACCAATCTCCTCCACCGACATAACCGCATCGTTCAGCAGCGCCCCGTCGCCCACGAACTCGAGCACCCCACGGTCCAGCAACCGCTGCACTATTTCTCTGTCCCCGCGATCGGCGGCGGAGTAGAGCGCACGCTTGCATATCGGCCCCGCACGGAGCGCGCACACGTTGTCGATGAGCGCGGTCTTGAGGAGGTGCGCCAGGCGTCGGTTAGTGCGCAAGAGGGCGTTCAAGTCCTGGAAGTCCTGCTCGCGCGCGATTTGGAGGATAGTTTCGTTGGGAAGGTCGAGGAGGGACATGGTTTTATTTGGTTTTATTTATTTTTCTGTTGTGTGGTTTATTTGTGGTGTGTACTTAGATAGGTGGGTGGAGAGATGGATGGATGAAGAACTGGGTAGGACAGATAACAACGTGCTGTGCTGACGATGAAGGGTTGTGCTGTTTCGTCTGTCTGCCTTAAGGGGACTGTTTTAGCAATGTTACACGCACACATTAGGCAGGGAGTAATGGCCCAAGTAATAAAAAAACAAAAAACAAACAAACAAGCTACCGTAGGGATTTGCGGGTAGCCCTGTTTCAGACCTACCCTGCTAGGGAGCGATGATAATGGAGTCGGGTACTCACGATATTATAAGTTCTTGTCTTGTCTCCAAGGGGCCGCGTGATATACGGCGGAAGGTAGGGAGATAGCTGGAGGCAGGAGGAAGAATGATAAAAAGCAAAAAGGCTGCCGTCCGTGTCGATGATTTCTCCCGTTCTCCCTGGAAGTTGTGTTGTGGCCAGGTTGTGTTTTCCTGTTCTGAAAAGTACCGACAAGAAAAGGTGTTCTTATTAAATACAGGACGGAAGAGGGAGGGTAACCAAATCGCCATAAAGAGAACCGCAGTCATAGCCGAGCATCACTAACTCGGATCTGTGGGCACAACGGTGCCGGCTAGGCTAAGCCCTGTGGCTGGTGCTAGATACGAGTGAGAGTGAATTGAGAGTTTGCGCAAGGGGAAGAAGTGTAAAATAGGACTTTTCGTATCATACTAGAAGAAATCCGATCGCCCCAGAACAACAAGTCAGCAGCAACACAGTTCTCTATTTACAATTCATTAAAGGATTTTAGTGATAACAATATTTGGCATTCGGTAGCAGATCAGAGGGACCTAGGTGGCGGTTAATAGGAAATGGGCCTGGATGCCAGAATGAGTTTGAGCAATATGTGCAGGTGGCTCGGTAGCTACTCGGGTACTTGGGTAGGTTGATTGGGTAGGGTAAATCACATTGCCCTCAAATTCGTTCCCTGCTCAAATTAGGATTCTTATAACGGAATCTACCTATTGTTCTCGCTACAATATTAACCTGATGTTGGATATTTGTTATTTTGGTTCCTACTTAGTGACACCTGATTCCTTACCTTGTATGGTTTTTTTCTTATTGGTATGATTCCCCATTGAGTTACACTTCTCTTAGTTCACTTATGATCATTCCTCAGTACTCATGCACTCAATTGGGATTTTATATACCTCCTACTAGTGTGCTACTGGGTTAGAATATCAGTTAGCAATCCCTTGTTTGTCTAATTTCGTTACTATTTTTGTTAGTTATATCTTGTCACTGATACATCTACTAGTGGTATGTTTTAGGACTTAGCTGTTTGTCTTTGATACTAGTATAAGAACCCTAATCCAACAAAACAGAATACTATTTTATAACTAGGTTACTGCAAAAAGAGCCTGTGTCAATAATATACACAATCCCCGATCCAATAGTAATTATTAAAAACTTCAATACTCCCACTTCCACAATAGTATGCACTGGCCCCTATTGACACTTATGGCAGCTTTATAGTAGGAATGCTTGTCTAGCATTGCCACAGAGTGGAAAGATATATATTACAGAGTTGCTAGTATCAGGAAATATGTTTTTGTACAAGGCAGGAATGGTTAGCCAGTAAAAATATTCCTGCCTTGCGTGAATGCAGATTTATTGGTATCATATTTGTACTTGAGTATATACCCTAAATAAGTAGTAAATACTAGTTATATGAGACACTATATATGCTTAAAAGTATATTCCTTTGATCCTTATTTGTGTGCCAATCAGACACTCAACTGTAACTCTTATTTAAGCTAATTATGCCAACTTAGGAAAAGCCTGCAGAATGGGAACACAAAACCGAGTCTTTGTATCAATTTCTTTAAGCCCAGTGTATCCTAATCGGTGTCAAGGGAAAAAAGTGACAATTGATAATCCAAACTAGCTTGTAAGGCCCTGTTCGGTTGTGATGGGACTGTTCCGTTGTTCCATACAAATGGCCGTTTCAAAACGGAGTGAAGGTCATTTTCACAGCAGAAACGGTCGCCCAACGGAACGGCCCCATCACAACCGAACAGGGCCTTAGACGTTGCTCATTAGGGTATAATTAGTAAGCCCGGGTCCCCTACCTCAGGAGTGCCCATTCTGCCTATCTCGCTAGGCCACGGGATCGCACTTCCGGTATTCGAAACCGGCGACCACTGGACGCACCCTAAACTGTTGAGCAGTCACCTATATTCACACCGTCGATTTAAAAGCAGTCTTCCACCGGTGTAGCCAAAGTTCCGTAGCGGTTAGGAACATTGATCCGTCCGGTATAGTATTGGGAGGTCACATGGTGTATTTCACCCCAAGAATGCCCTGTTTTGTCACTTTAGGACATGACCTGATATTCAGTTATTACAAAATTCCCACAAGTAAGGAGATTCATCCATTTCTAGCAACACGTTGAAATCTCAGGTGTTTTCATCCAGATCAGGACTGTATGTGCATAGCAGCCATTGCACGATTAAACTAGGTAACCTTTTCTATGCTCTTACCAATTTCCGGTAGTTGCCTTGAAATTCAGAGCTCCTCCGCACAGAAGTGTCTACACTAAGCAAGCCTCGGCTTATTTGACAGAGGAAATACCAGATTTTGAATTGGCCAAATCTGAGCTACCATATCGACATTCGTACAAAAATTGGTGAGAGGGTTAACACGGAAAATGCCATATGAAAATAGCTAGTCTTTTTCACCGTTTTGGTGTGATTTTGCTGTATAGCTAGGGGGTATAACCACTATTCGACCAGGAACCACCGGTGCGTCCAAGAACTATAAAAACGAAAGAGTTCTTGTTCTAGAAAAATACCGTATTCACTCGTATAATTCACTATCTCCATATGCAAGGCTATCTCCGTGATCAGAGACAAAACCCCCGGGAAGGATTAGTGTTTTCCTCACACTGTCAGGCCCGGGTGCTGGGTGTGCTTGATCTCGCTAACTGGTATTCGCAATTATGTTAACATGTCAAACTAAACCTGTAGTGGGCTGGGGCATGGATTGACGGGGATAGCCTCCCATACGGAGATAGCGGATTATACGGGTAAATACGGCACGTACCTTAGGCGGGCGTATATATGTTCCACTCGAGACCTATTAGCACCCCGTCTTTACAGCAGTACTAATTACTAATACCAAGTTCGGGCCCCGGCCCAATACATGAAGGAAGCAACACAGCCACAACATGATGAGGGCTCTCAATGCTACAGCATTGAGCTTCGGCTGTCCAAAAACTATCAAATCCCTTGACACCATGGGAACTCGCTGGGGGGATAAGCCGTAAACTGCAATCGACCTCACCATGGCTTATAGCTTCTGTCAGAAGTAGAGATCGTTGTTGTATTCTATCGTTGTTCTATCAAGGAAAGAAGCGGAACAAGTATCAGCGATGAAAAGGAAGTTGTGATGATGGGAGAAGGTGACGCGGCAATAGGCAAGCGAGTTCGCATTCAGCCATAGCTTCCAACAGATTCACACTGCCATTCCTCTATCCACACGATGCCCATGAGAACTCTATCAAGATCGAAGCAGGCATCGGTGCCTATCACGCTAGGATGGGCGAGCGGGGAGCTCCTGCGGAGAAACCCACCACACTTGAACAGGTTAAGTGCGCGGCCCAAACATTGCCGACAATTGGTTGAGGCTAGATAAAAGTATCAATCTGATACGTATGATTTTCTGTATGTGGTTCTTTAGTTTATGAGTCAGGCGTGACCCCCTTCAGCCAGTATTAGAGCAGTATCGAGGGGATGGGGAAGGTAAAAAAAATCTCCTACCCATCTACCAACAACCCAATAAGTTAATGAGAGATTAAATTATTGAGTTGGCTGAATGTCATGAAGTTCTTAGGTGCTTTCGAATCTGTGTGCGGTTGAATTTTAGGCCAATCGATTCATCCTCTCAGGCTCTCGTTACAAAAAAAAAGGAAAGCGGCACCATTCTCCATCGAGTGATATCCTATGCACGCGAGTGACCGATGGACGGTTGGTCATATCTGAAGTCCGCCCCAGGCAATTAAGATGGCTCGTTAGTGGAATGCACCGTCAATGCCTGTGCCTAATCAAGTACCCTGCATTACCGGTATTTGACTATAATCTCGGAACCGAATGATTGCTAGCTTATGATTCTGAGGATTCATATGAGCATACAGGGGGCAAGGCCCCTTTACACAAATTTCATCCTTGAGGTCCCGAGAACAGACTGACGGCATATCGTGCTTGTATACACCTCTTACCGTCCGCGCAGGTCGACGCATCACCCGTGCATTCCCCACACAATCTACCTTGCCCCCGGCCCTATACCCAAACCAAGGGACAACTCAGAATTTACCCATAAAACATCATCAGCACCTCCAGCCGCAAACAAACACCAAACCCCGTGGCAAAGGGCGGAGGAAAAAAGCAAGTCCAACCCGTGCCAAACCCTCCATCCTCCCGCGAATATCCTATCACGCCAAACACGAAATAGCCACGTCGATCGCGTGCTCTCACATGACAACCAGCCAAACAGAATCTCCTGCCCCAGGTAAACAAACGGGCAGCGAATCAACAGAATGTCAACCACTGGTTCACCGTCCAAAACACTCGATCCACCGAGCACCACTCCGAGGAAACGCCAGAGCTTGCAGCATATTATGGATATAGACCAGCCGCGACCTGCGCGACGGAGGCTTGGCGTTTTAGCGGAGATTGAAAATGACGGGGAAGGAAAGAAAGGGGAAAAGAGGAAGTCAGATTTTGAGGTTGATCGGGACAAAGGCGGAGTGAGAGGATCGCCGACGAGTTTGGCTAGGTTCCATGGCGGGCTTGAAAATGAGAAGTGGGCCGAGGTCGGTCATGGTGGGATTCAAGATGGGCTGGGAGAGGAGGAGGGAGGAGAGACGACGACGACGACGGGTATGTCTAACGGCAGTGGTTTTCAAGATGGGAATGCTTATTACTTAAGTATAGTCCCTCATCGGAACCCTTCAAAGCCTTCGATTTCCGAATTATTACTGGCGCATTCACGGCCGAAGCCGGACATGATACCATTACCCACCCCGCCGCTATCACTGCTTAATCGATGGCAACAACAAACGAGTGCGCCTGCTCCGGCTGTTGGCTCGGAGCCACTGATGCCGAAGCTTAAGACAGAATCTGGGCCATCACCGTTACAACAAATGCGGTTATTGCGTGCACAATTTGAAGCTACAAGACCTGCACCCCCACCTCCTCCTACCCCGCTTCCCAAGCAAGCCTCCCGCCCAAGTGGCACATCAACTTACGCCCGCGCATCGAAACCCACCTCTTCAGCATTCGCCCAGAAATACACCTTCACACTACACCACCTCCCGCAATTAACCCACCATTCCAAATCCGCAATAATCTCCGTTCACCCACCTACACACATCTACCTGCAGCTCCGCAATTTACAAGAGCTTCGCGGTGGCGGGCAGTACTCCTACACAATACCGTCCAGCTCTCTACCTATTACGGTCCGGAACACGACGACGTCTAATCAGCAAACGTTTGAGATTGAAGACTTGCCGCTGAAGCACCTTCACGCTGTACGCTATGCAAGGCGTTTTGTCGACGCACTGAGAAAACGCACGGTAATCGCCAAGGTTGAAGTCCGCAGCGGAGGTGTCTGGACCGGGAGAATGTTTGGTGACGGAAAATTTGAGGTTATTGACCCTGCGGGAAAAATTGCCGGTGGAGTGGTAGGTAGCAGGGTTAAAGGACCAAGAAGAGTGGTAAGGATGTATGAAGCTTGTCAGAGAATCCTCCAAGACTCCGACGACTTTGGTCGTGGGGAGAAGAGCGACGAAAAGTTAGAGATGGGTGAATTCCGCATCGATAAAAGAACGGATTTTGTTAAGGGTGTGGGGTGGTGTCGTAGGGATGAGGACGGGAAGGGATGGAGAATGATGTTTTTGGATGGTGTTAGGCTGGAGATCGAGGGGGCCAGTGGGGATGTAATATGGGTTGAGGGTGATCAGAGGAAGGTGCTCAAGAGGGGGATGGAAGTGGGGAACGTTAGGGAGAGGGTCAGGATGTTTGTTGAGAAGGGTTTGTAGAGTTTGTGTTGGTTATGGTATAGTGCAGCACAAGTACATTACCGTGGGAACTGGAATAATTGAGATTCTCGCTAGGGCGCTGGAATTGCCTCTCCTGGTAAGGTCTGTTAGATTTTTTTCATTTATCTGTCTCCCCTTAATCCAAAGGGGGAAATTCTGGACGTCCTAGCGCCATTCTCAATTGTTCAAGTTTTTATGGTACAGCAATTTAGCTATGATACCAATGCTCATTTCGTTTTTTTTTCCACTTTGGACGGGGTCCTAGGCTCCCAATAGACTAGGCTCTTCCCTCTTCCCTGGGCACTACGATCTCGAAGGCCGCCTTGCTCCGACCTAAGCGGGGGCAAAGGAACATTCAAGGGAAAACGGGGTTGTCTACCTTGAGTGAAGTTAGTAGCTTGAGAAGGGAACTCACGATAGAGGAGCATGTTATCGAGATATCATACCATAAAGACAGACATTTTGATGGCTCTAAGCCCTTAAGTTTCCATCGCCCGCAAATGCCCTCGAAAGGTCACTTTCCTCGTATAAAACTACAATACGGGCTACTGCCGGTATTTAAATGGATGACGTTCAATTCAGCAAAAATACCACCTTGAATCCCAACTTCAGATCTCTAACCTAGTCATCTAAGCTTTTGGCAGACTAGATGTGTATATATTTCTAAGGTCAACCGCCAGACCTCCAGAGCACCTCTAATCTTCGGCGCCCCAACTTCCATGTGGGCATGGCGCTGTATTTGCGACAATACCAGGAAATGCACTTAAACGGTGAGCCAGTGCTTGACAAATTACGCGGCCCTTCTGCAGCAAAGGTTCGAAGATCAACCAACCATTTTTCAGAGAAGCCTCACCTCTTTCTCTCCGTGCCCCCGGGCCTTGGTAGTGCTCCTGGCCCTCGATGAATCTCGTCTTCTACCTGATGTCAAATGATCCTACCGAAGGCTCACCGATAGTGCCAATCAAGATACCGGTATCATTCCCACCGAGCATAGTACACTCGAGGAAAACCCCGGCTTACCTACCTCTAAGGACGCAGCCAACATTCAGAAATACCACACACCCATCATTCGCCCTGCTTACGGACCCAACCCCGCAGCACAATTAAAGTCAAAATTCCCCAAAGATGATGTTATCACGCTCTCTCTCTCTCTCTCTCTCTCGCAATCCCCTTTTACAGCGTAGGCATTCATTCATCCATTTCACGCTCAGCGCGCTCACCGTACAGTACCGCACTCATCCCTCGCCTCGGCCGAACCCCAGGCTCCGAGCCGTTTTCTATTCTCTCGCGTGTGCGCGTGCAAAACTTGTACAGTATATATATTTCCAATGTCGCCGAAACCAAAATACCCGACACATGATATCGGTATTAATATCAATGGGGCAGTGCATCATTGCATGTGTCTGTCGCTCCACCCCCCCCCAACCGACAGAAGCTTTTGGGATACAGGGTATGAGGTTGTACCGGTAGATTATTGTGTACGAATCGACTCATAAAGAATTCGATGCCGGGTAGATATAGATCAGCAGACGTTCTTTTCAGCTTCTATGATTTTCATCCAAGATCTGGTACTCCTACCGGTCGGGCTCATAGCCCGGCTGTCCGGCTGAGAGCGATGCTGCGGAGAATCGTGCACCCGGCCCGAAGAGCTTCGGGATGATGGTGGTGGTGGTGGTGGTGGTGGTGATGTGAGACAGGGCGGGAAAATCAAGTTGAGCGGCCAGCGGGAAGGATGCCTGTTTCTTTGGCCAAAGAGCAATGGCCAGGTTAGTTAATGCTACTCGAGTGCAGATAATCACTGGCTACGGATATGGCTTTTATGCATGATTTGAGGTTCCTCTTGGGTTTTGAAGCGCCGATGATACAGACTTGGGTATTGAAAGCGCTCAGAGAAGTTTTGTTTTGTTTGAGCACGGTTGGGTGAAGCAGGCTGTGCTTGTTCGAATTAAGCTAAACTGTTGAAGGAAGCTTAGTCGCACAAGAACACAGAAATAACTGGTGTGCTACGAAGCATCCAGCCATTCCACTTTGGAGAGTCACACTTGACTGGACGGGTTTCAGGTGCCGGGTCGCTGGTTGCGTTGGGTTGGCTGCCCAGCGCAACGGATGGCCAATCAGTCACCATTGTGAGCCAGTGGGGGCTGACTATGGCGCTCTTCTTTCCTTTTCCTTGACCTTGGGGAAGGAGAAGGGTGTGGTTGGGAAAGGAAGGGACCTCAAAGAGAAGGAGCCTATTCAGATCGATTCACGTCTTTTTTATCCGATATGGGTTGTCTGTCTGTCTCCTCAGCCCTGCAAAAGTGTGATGATCCATAGAACGGAAAAGGTAAAGATTCAGAAGAGGAAGGGACCCATCACCACCAACCACCACCCCGTTTGTTGTCCGCTCGCTGGTCTTGCAGACCGGCCCTTTCAAGAACCACAACCTCAAACAGAGCACCGCATTCGGCCTTACCTCTTGCTATCGTACGCACCATTCACGACAGACGGATACCATCAGAACTTTTTCATAGAATTTATTTATCGAGCCACTGAGCCCATCTAACACACTCTCCCCTCTCTTCCCGCCAGAGAGTGACCCGATAGACAGCAGTGAGGCAGTACACAGCACAGCACAGCATATCGTTCCCGGACGCCCACGTATCAACACGGAGACGCACTTTTCCGTTCGAGTCGGGATCTGTGATTATACCCTCCGCTACATCCATTTGCTTTTCCGGAAGGCAAGAAACAAAGTATCCAATATAACAACGCACAAAGGGGAGCGGAGATACCCTTCAGAAATAAGAAAACCTCCGGGCAAGCAATCAATCAATCGATACGGCAGAGAGCGGAAAGGGAAGGAGAAAGGGGAGGATAAAAATACACTGAAGATGAACCTTCGGCAGAGGAAGTTGTTCCTTTTGTTCGCCATCCTTGGGTCAACGCGCACTGTGGTGGACGGGAGACAGATCGCTGCAAGGGCGATGATTCCGGAGAGACGGCAGGAGTCTGGAGATCAGGTGACGGAGGTACGATTTACTACCTCACAGAGGATTCAATGTTTTCGGGTGCGGATGGACTAAAGGTTGTGAGATTATAGTTTTTTACACAGGATGTTACAATTGTGTCTCCTGGTTCGACGAAAGTAGTGCCTCCGGCGCTTCAAGCCACCACCCTCCAAAGAAAGCATGCTAATCATAGACGTCGTATAGCCACCTGTAACTGTAACGCGTGTATCTACATCGCAACTAGTTGCAAAGACTTCAACTATTACATGTAAGAAACCCCTCTCGAAAAAGTGTTGAACTGTGGTACTGAGAGACATATATAGCTACATCATCATCATCATCCGTATCTCAATCCCCATCAACAACCCCCTCAGGTGCACTATACTGCAACGCAGGGTATGCACTCTGCGGAGCTGAACTCGGTGGTAGGTGTCGTTTTCCACGTCTTAATTTACCATATCTAACCCCTCTCCATAGGCGGATGCTGCAAAAACGGCTACACCTGCACCCTAACCGGCTGTATCCCCCCGGCGGGAACAACCACACCATCACCCAGCCGAACGTGCACAATTGCTAGCCAGACCCTCTGTGCTGCATCGATGAACTTTGGTTGCTGCGCCGTGGGCCAAGAATGCGGCTTCTCATTCTGCACTCCAGCCGTCGGGGCCGCCGTAACCAAAGCCCCAGATGCCGACGCTAACAATCTCAAACTCTCTGCTACCGCATCCGCTCCGACGCAATCAACCACCTCTACGAAACAGGGGGATAAGGGCGATGCACCATTGTCGAAAATCGCCATTGGAGGAATTGTTGGCGGCGCGGTGGTGGCTATTATTGCGCTTGCATTTGCTTGGATATTTACGAGGAGGCATATCAGGAAGAGGAGTAACACCGATGCTTCGCGCGGGGTGCCGACAACAAATGTGTTCGATCCTACAGCAACGCTATCCGGGCAGCACGGGAGTCACTCTTCGCGGTATAGGGGCTCACATCCGGCTGCTACCGCCGCCCCAGCTCCGACCAAGATAACAGGAGGCCCCAGAATGAGTGAGTACCACCCACGCCATCCATTGGCGGCCATTCCACCAGCACATTCACCACCCCTGCAGCACTCCCCGCCACCCGGTGATCAGACATTCAATTTTCCTGGAAGACCAGGAGAGGGGCATCTATACCAGTCTGTGCCGCCATCAGACCAGCCGGTCGAATTGGGAGCTAGCCCTGTGGACAGGTGGGAGGAGAACGAAGTATACGAGGTGGACGGGGATGGGGGCGGGCGCTCGCCGGGAGCCAAGAGGAAGAGTTGGGGCTGGGGGAGGAATGGGAACAGCGGATGACAGTGGAGGAGCGAGCTTTTGGATCCTGGGGGTGGGAATGTATCATAAGCAATTTCTTTCCTTCTTCCCTTCTTCGGTATACTCTTTCTGTTTGTTTGGAATTGGTATTTCCTTTTGTTTTTTGTCATTATCATTTGGCGGGGTTATCATCGTTCGTTTCTTGCCTTTTTTTCCCTTTTTCTCTTCCTTTTTCCTTTTCCTCTCTTCTCTTATAGGGATTTCTTATGTTTCTCTTTTTTCCATATACTTATTTATTTTATTTTATATGTAGTTGGGGTGGTAGCGGGTATTTTCTCCTTCATCTTTACCATCGTTTGGATACCAGCGGGGTAGGCGGGCGGGCGGGCGGGCGGGCAAATAGGCAAAAAGGTTGAGGGGCTAAAACAAAGTAGATACAGCATGTGTAGTTATTCACTCTATTCACTCTATTCACTTTTTTCCATCCATCCATCCATTCATTCATCCACATGTTCCAATATCATATCGCATACCACCCATTCATCCTCCCCTCCTTTATCTCGATTATTCGATGATAACATTACCCCCAGCAGTCACAGTACCACCACCCGTCCAATGAGGGAGTTTTACCAGCACAGTATCATACCGTACTGTACACATCGAGACCCCAAACCCCCTTTCAAGTCTTTCACAGCACCATAACCAAAAGCTATAGTGTTAACAACCCATCACCTGGAACTTCTTTCTTCCTTGTTTTTTTCTTTCCCCCCCTTTCTTTTCACCAGTAGCGTTCCTCATCAAGTTCCTACCCCAATGGCAACCATGTAGGGTTCGCGGAGGGGAAAGCATTCTGGGTAGGTACCGTCACGAGTCGTCATTCGGTGATGGTTGACATGTTAATTCCTGGCGGTTGGGCTGGATTTTGGCGGGCGAGGTGGATTGGAGCTGTGGTGGGGTTTGGGTGGTGTTGTGGGTAGGTGAGGCGGTGGTGGTTGTAGTGGGGGTGTGAGGTTGGGATTGTGGTAGGTTGGTAGGTATTAACTTATACTGTAATTCATTGTCCACTTGTATGGTGACTGGTTGGGGGTTGTTTGGCGGGTTGTTTGGCGATGGTGGTGGTATCGTGGAGGGTAAGTAAGTAAGTATGGATGGATGGATGGGGCAGAGGGAGGGAGAGAGGAAGGCAGGCAGACAGTCGAAGGGCGTAAAGTTCCCCCGCCCCGCATTTTCATCCCGGATGCTGCAGTAGTATCATACATAGCAGGCAAGAACCCCACCCATCAATCAACACCATGCAATATATACAAAACCGTAAGCTAATCCTGCATAAGCCAAGCCATCAATCGACGAGAAACTTTGTCCCCAGCCCAGGAAATTACCGCCTCAATTACATGGGGCGGGGCGGGGTGGCGGCCCTCCGCTCTCGACTCATATCATACAAACAAACCCACCGCATCAACTAACCCTTTCTAGGCATAGGTACACATATCACCTTCACAGAAAAGCACTCGATATCTGACATGCATATACTGTACCTAACTCTCGACCCCCCCCCCATCGCTATGATAATACCGGTGCCATTATATGCCGTCAGTGCGTGACAGTGCGTGCTGCTTACCAGCCCTATCCTATCCCATCGAGATGCTAAAACGCCACGCGCCATACTGCCGAGCGGGGGGGGACAATATTACCATGCCTGGTTTTTTTGCCGAGTGTATTATTACTTCTGAGCTTTAACTTGCTCGCCTGTAGCGAGCCAGCCAGCCGCGGTTTTTGCCCTTTCCCTCCTCCTCTCACCGTGGTTCAACCCCGATGTAGTGACTGCGTCCAGTCCAGCAGCTGGCGCATTACGGGCCGACTTTCTCGCCGCGGCACACGGTACATGTATTCAGCCCATCATCATCATCACCGGCGCCCCCCGGATGGATACCCTCCGTGTTTCCCTTCATTCCTTCCTCCCTTCTCCGGATAGAAGTCCTAATCCGGGTTATCTAGAGCGAGTGAGTGCTAGTGACTGCCCTGTCCTAAGCACCCAGTTATGTATCCACCCCGCTGGCACGACCCGTCACCACCTCGTGAATATTATACCTGTGATGGCACACTCGTGTGTATACTTGCTGCCAACAGCATTGCAAAGAGGGAGAGTTCTAAGAAAATGAATTTTTTTTGCCCCGCTCCAGGAGCTGAAAAATGTTATATATTTGCTTGCTCGCCATTGGTCGCTTATGACTCTCACTATGTACTGCATGTTTGCTATGTGATTTGGGTTTTGTGTCCTAACTTGGTGGTTGTATAAGGGAATTGTACTGCGCAGTACTGGGCCCTGAAATATTTGAGGGATTCAACAGGAGAAAAAAGTAACCGCACTATAAAGCGCCCCGGATTGGGTGGGATTATCAAGCATAGTATACTCTAGCAAGCCGACTGTATCTTTTTCCCCCCAATGTAAACGATGCTTCTACTAGTGTACTGAATTAAATAGACCAGGCATAAAGGGAAAAGGAAAGGGAAAGGGAGGAAGAGAGGAAAAAGGGAACAAAGGAAAAAACCCGAAACCAGAACCAGGCCCTAACTTATGCATGCGAGAAATCATGGATGTGATGAGGGGGAAAGGGTGTATAAAGGAGGAAAGGGGAAATGTGAGAAGAACAAGAAATGGATGAATGTCATCGTTCTATAATCCCTCTTCCTAGCTTTGCCAACTTTTCCGCCATTTCGATTATGCCTCTGCCATCTCGTCTTGCTTCCTCGATATTCCTCTCTAGCTCCCTGACCCTGAGTTTCAATTCCCTCACTTCCCTACCACCCCCTCCACTTCCACCTCCACCGATAAATCCCCCACCTTCCATCCCACCTATCAATGAATCCCCATCACCACCTCTACCCCTCAGCAACTCCACCTCCTCCCTCAAATTCCCTACTTCCCCTCGCAAATCCCTCTCAACCTTAGAAGCGCCCTCTGCCAACCGCCCCGCATTCGTTAATATTCTCCCCCACTGCGCACCCGACTTTCTCAATTCTAGGCGAATCTCGTCGCGCTCTTCACGCACTTCTGCAAGCGACTCTTCAAGGCCTTCTACCACGCCCTGTAGTCGCTCACGCTCGTTCGTCAAATTCTCATTCTCGTCCGTGCACACGAGGAGTTTTTTCTCAAGGGTTGTAGCGCGGGTTTGGGAGCGGGCGTGCGCTGCTTGCAGTGATTTGTGGGTTTTCAGGAGGGTGTTGTGTGTTTGTTGGAGGGTTGAGAGGGTTTGCGGTAAGTTTTGGTTAGGAGGGCAGGATTGCGAGAGTGCTGTTGCCTGGGGATGTTGGGCTTGGGGTGGCGGTGGCGGTGGTGGTAGCAGTGACGGACACTGGGAAGTGGGTGATTTCAACCGCAGGAGAAGAGAGAAGACAGTTTCTAGACATGTTGTTAAAGTCTCAATGGTGGGAATTTGGTGGGGGGTTATTTGTGCGGGGATAGTGTGGGTTGGGGACTGGGATGATGCGGTCAGGTCTAGGACTAGATTGTGTATTGAAGAGACCAGGACTGATAACGTGTTTGACGGTGGTGGCGCTGGAAGAGCCTGCGATTGTAGATGCCGCTGTCCTCTCGCAGGTGTTCCCGGCCGGGAACCCGTCGAACTTTGTAGATGGAATTGATTCTGATTTCGACTTGCATAAGCGCTTCCTTGCTCTTCCCTCTCCCTATCCCTCACCGCCTCTATTTCCCTCCCACCACCCCTCTCCTCGACCCTTCCTTCTCGGAAACTCCCACCCCCACCCCCACCCTCGTCACTTCTCCTCTGACTCGCCACCATCGCCGTTGCATCCCTCTGTGGTAACAGCGGACTCGGCGTTAGCGAAGGCAACGTAAACCCCTCATTCTCATCCGACAACCTCCGTCTCTTTCTCGAATTCTGAACCGAGTACCCCTGCGCAGGAGCCTCGGAGACCGGTCTCCGATCCGTAACCAATGAGGTCGTCATCGGTAGCGGCGGCAACGGTGGTCGGCCATTTAGGTAGCTTGTTTGGGTTGTGGATGT
>Ga0307510_10001206_pt1 | contig 27999 bp, 27 predicted proteins | sample 12_EM_MG_FD_207224 | JGI IMG/M metagenome (GOLD analysis project Ga0307510, IMG submission 207224) | Populus trichocarpa ectomycorrhiza microbial communities from riparian zone in the Pacific Northwest, United States - 12_EM | ecosystem: Host-associated > Plants > Roots > Unclassified | place... | reverse complement strand
GGAAGTAAAAGAAGACATCGCCTCGATCCAAGGCGTCGAATCTGTCCACGAACTGCATATCTGGCAACTCAGCGACGTGAAAATGATCGCAAGCCTTCACATCCAGATTTCCTTCGACCCTGAATGCGAAGGCGGCGGGCGATATATGCAACTTGCAAGTGCAGTCCGGACATGTCTGCATGCCTACGGGATCCACTCGAGCACTATCCAGCCGGAATACACCAAAGAAGAGGAAGCTGTCGCGAGTAGAACAGGCAGCTCAAGAGGCAGCCCAGAAGAAGAGGCAGCGTGTCTTTTGGAATGTGGAGACGGGTGCGTTGACGGGAAGTGCTGTGTTCCTGGTAGCGGTGCCCCAGGGGATGAAGCCACTGGATAAACTTCAATTTTGAAAAAAGGAAGAAAAACCCCTTCCAAGCGACAGAACGTGTAGTGTGTAACTATAACATCCTCGGCGATGCAGTAAAAAATTTCCTCCTCCCCTTTCCGACCTTCTTCCACGAAAACCCCGATTTGGCAGGAAAGTTCCCCGCGCGTATGGTTTCTGGTTTGTAACCTTTTTCCATCCCACCCCTATGCTATCGTTTGTCGTTTCATTTGTAGAAGGGTTTTGCGGTAGCCTGGTATTAATAGATCTGAACGATGGTTCCCTTCTTTCTTTATTTTATCAGAGTACCATAAGTAGTGGAAATATATATTGAGTTCAACGCATTTACCGTGATATGGTCTAGCTAGCTCAGTAGAGCGTAACACTGTCCCTACTATCACTATCGCAGTTTCCAACGCCACCATGCAGACTACGTCCCTACCAACAATGGTTTCTACAGTACTAGGGCACTAGCAAGGCCCCACTCGAAACCTCGAGCCTCAATATCTACTCCTCTAGCCATTGGCTCGCTACACCTATTAAGGCGTTTTGCATGTAAAACTTCCCTTCCTTCCTTCCTTCCCTCTCGGGCTTAGCCCGCCTCCCCAAGGTTGCCACGCCTTCCTTCAGTGGGCGCGCACTCCAAGCAAGCAGAAAGAAAAAAGCATATCATCGAGTTGTTCGTATAGAGCAGCGACCTTATCAGATGATCCAGACAGAAAGTGCTTTATTTCCGGAGGATGGTATGAATATATCGCAAGAAGACTCGAGACCTCGGCGGGATCGGAAACAGTTTGCTCCTTTGGCAGCCGGGCTGAGGCCTTCAGTTCAAATAATACCCAGTGTGTCTTTTCTGGGGCTCTGACTAAGTCAGAGACGCCTGTAGCCCCCCTCTGCTCCCCTCTACCTCTCGCTATCTCCCCCCTTCCCTCCCTTCCATTCCCCAAGCCTGCCAGGACGTCCGCTGCAGGCCGTCTGGGGCCAAGGTAGAAGGGAGAAAGAAATCTAATCAGACGGGCTATCGGATAACCAGATCGGAGTTTTTGATAAGTTGTAGTTACAGTACATAAGTAGAAGACAAGTGTACGATAGAACCCCAATAAATCCAATAAATCCAATCACAGGAGATCACTCGACGAAAGAGATAAAAAACCCCTTGCAAAAAACTAGTAATACACATGCGGAAGCCCATAACTAAAATAATAATACTTGAGCTCTACCGTATCCCGACCCAACACAAACCTATGGTACATCCCACCCACAAACCCCACAAACTCCACCCACCCTAGCATAACTCTCCACCGTCCTCATTCATTCCAGACATAAACCCATTCACCAGCGCCAGATCAACCATGCATACCATACAAACACTACCACAGCGACTGACAAGACTTCCCGAACGACGTATGCTACCCACGCTTTCCACCCAGTAGAATACTGCTTTCTCTTGGAGTACTTGAAGTCCTCGTCTTCGTCATAGCAGCAGCTATCCTTCCTATTCGACTGCCCGTACGCACTCGAGGTATCTCCAAATCCCTTTGATATCGGTAACACATTCCTCCTATAATTCAGTGCAGCCCTTCTGCTCCTCCAGAAATCAGACAAGGCAGCGAGAATTGTGACCAGGAGCATGAAAGTGTAAGCGCTAAATATCCCCCACTGATCCGGGAGTAGACAAAGTCTTCCCTGAACACTCTCTGTATCCGGCGATGCATTGCCAGTGTACAAACTAGCCATGTAGAACCCCGGCCTCCGCACACCCATCGCCCACGAGAAACTCTTGACGGTAACCTCCTTGACATTCCCGGCGTGTTCGACTTCGCAGTAATCATGGTCGTCCCCGGAGAAGACGTACTTAGCGTTCGTCTTCTGGAGGAGTTCCGAAGAAAGTGCTGGCTGAAGGACGTTTTGGTATTGATAGCCGGCGTGGATGAGGATTGAGTCTTTGGATTCTCGGTGCGGACCGCAGGGGGTGTCGGCGGGGCGATATAAGGGGACGTGGGTGAGGAGGATTGTAGGGTTTTGAGGGATGGAGCTTTGTTCTGGGGGCGAGGGGAGGGGATTTTTCGCTTCCTCAATGACGTGGGGGAGGAGGGTTGGTGATGGTGGGGTTGTTAAGAGATCGGGGAGGCCATCGAGGAAGTCCCGGGCTGGCAGGTAGATCTTTGGATTGTTATCGTTTGATAAAGAGACAGAGTCAATTAGTATGATAGTGTGGTTGCCTGCTTGTAATACTCCGCTCGTCTCGCCAAAATATGTTCTGAACCTATCCTTCACCCCCTCTCGGATACCGTTTCCCATACCCAAGTCGTGGTTCCCCGGTAATGTTTTAACAGTCCTTCGGTAAGGCCAGCTTGGGAAAATCTTCAAAAACCGCTTGTACTCGCCCATCCAGTAGCTGTCATCATAGTCCTTCCAATCCTTTGCTCCTCGGGGATCTTCCGTAATGGGAATCAAGTCCTCGTGTAGATGGTGATTTTGAGCGTAGCGCGAGCTCTGCTCGTGTGTCCATTCCCGCCCACCGTCGAATAAATCACCCAGGAATACTGTCGTGGAAGGAGAAAGGTGCTCTTGGATAGTCTCGTAGGACCGCGACATGTACTGGTCTGTGTAAAATATCGTCGCAGAAAGGAGTGGTCCACGGCGGGGGTAAGTGTGTGGATCAACAAGCTGCGGATCGGCTATAAGGACCACTCGATGGGGCGTAGCACCCTCTGGCTGTCGATTATTAGCCAACAAACACACACGCACCCCTCCTCGGAAGGTCCTAAGGAGCAAATACCCAATCCTCCCACCTATCCCATTGACAAGCTTCTATCGCACTCTGGAAAACCCTTCTCTCACCCCACCACAGCACAACAACCCACGCAGCCTCCACAAGCCTCCGTACAGAAAACAGCGTGCTCTTCCACTCCTTCCGTTCCCGATAGCAATAGGCCCGGAGCCTCGCTAGAAAACTGTGATTCCGGGTGGACACCATTGAGATGGGAGTTGACCTGGGGCCGTACGACGAGTGTACGGATGAAACAGAGGGCATTTGGTGAAAAAAGGAGAAAGTCTAATACCAATACAACCCCCTGGGATAAGTGGGTAAGAAAAAGGAACGAAGGTCACGCGTTGCGAAAACGAGGGAAAGAGAGTGACGGAGTGGATGAAGGAATGAATGGGTGAGCGAGTTGAATGGATGAGTACTCGTGGGTGCTATGCTGCAGAGTATATGAAGGTCCAGGGAGGCTACGGTGGCATACGGCCTGCAGCGCATGCCATTGTCTACGCGCGTATTGCGGTGCCGTAGTCCGGTAAGGGCAAAATACCGGTGAAGTTAGGGCACGATGGCACAAGTGCCACGATCCTTCCATACCGACAACGGTTTATTCCATCCTACGCATGCAGGAAAAGGGGATGCCAAGGTGTCACCGGCATAGAAAGTTGACAAAGGGTGTGATGGATGATAGCCAATATTCAACTCGTAATTTCTTCAGAATGAGGCTAGCGATAATTTTGGCAGGGATCGCCCTAAGCCTCGGCTTCCCGTGCTTCATAAATCGTCACTCAAGTCTTGGCCCCTGGCCCAAAAAGCTTGATTGATCCATCAATATCATAATAATATTATCTCTCCATTACCACAATACGGGTTCATAATATCATACAAAATCGTACACTCCATCCGGCCCATCACAGAAACCGGAGAAGAAAACAAATGTGGAGAAAACTAACTCGATATTTATACACACTTACAAAGTAGGGAAGCTGGCTCAAACTCCATTAATAGCCTCCGACTCTCGTCAAAAACTCCAAACTGCTCCACTTTCCTGGTTAGATCTCTGCGATCCCAATCCCCTAGCTCAACGCTGGCCCTGTGCACCCGTTCGAGGATATCCGCCGCGGCGACGGACTGCCCCTGGTGGATGTAGAACTTTGCTATGCGCATGAGGACTTTCAGCCAGCTGAAGCCTACCCACCCTTTTGTTGCCGGGATCAGGAACTCGGACTCTGCCTCGTCGATGATCTGCGCTATCACGCGTGCACCATCTTGGGCCGCACCCTGGCGCTCGTAGTGCTCTGCGAGTGCCACTGCCGTGGTAAATTCATCTACTTTGCATTCTTCGCATAGACGGCCCTTGGAGGAGCTGCAGAGGACGGAAGTTAGGCTGTGGACGTAGAGGAGTATCTCGGTGCTTGTCTGGGTCCTGGAGAGGTGCGTTTCGTAGAGCAGTGATAACCTGGTTACAATGTGGGAGATGGTGGGCCTCGGCTGGTCGTCTTCTCCAGCGGTGTTGTAGATCAGGGACAAGAAGCGGAGGATGGCGGTGTGGTGAGGGGCATTTTGCGGCAGCGATGGGGTGACAACGCTGCAGAGGTCGATGAATCCTGGCAGAAATTCGTCATATATAATTAAACCCGCGCAGGCTAAGTCCGGATGGCTGGGCTGTAATTCCGTGAGTAGTTCTAAGGTTTTATGTGCTACGGCAATTTTCTTCTTTCCATCCAATCCCCTGATACCAAGTAACCAACGAAAATACGCCTGTAGAGCCGGCGGAGTAACAGCTACGTTTGTCGTCCCGGAAAGCCTTAGCTTTGCCAAGGACAAGATGGCCCTAAATATTGGCTCGGCGTCATCAAGCGCCGCCCGAGTACTAGGCTGCTGCTGCTCAAGCATCTTATGCTTCAAACACTCGCTAATCCTGTGTTCCAAGAACACCAGGACCTCGCCCTGCCGCCCGTTCCTGGCGAGCAGTTCGGCGATAGCTACGTCGACCTTTAGAGTTAGTTCAAAGTCCTCCCGTTCGTCCAGCACGCCCCGAAGTTGTTTCCACGCCTTATCCGCAGCGTCCCAGAGGCCGCTCTCTTCCTGTAGTCGCGCCTGCACTGTCGTTGCCTCGAAAATCTCCCGCTTTTCCTTCCTGGATGGATGCCCGTCATGGTTACTCCCGACTATCCGGGTTGCCCGCTTGAGCAGGTGGATCCCCGCAAGGGCTTGCCCGGATAGCTCATACAGCGCCGACAGTTTCCTCGAGATTCTGGAGAAATACCGTGCGGATATCCAGCGGAAGTTCTCACTGTCCCCAACAACCATGGAACCGCCGCCTGACACGAGAACTTTCTCGGCCTTGGAGAGTATCTGCTTGAGCTGGCCTACTGCTGCCGCCTCCATCTTATGCCTCTTCGCAAAGCTCAGCAGGCCGTCCAGGAACTCGCCTAGATTTAGCACGCCAAGGACTCCGAATGCCCCTTCCCAATCTGCCAGAAAGCGCTCTAGCATGCCGAAGGTTCCAGCCATGATGGCCTTGTGCTCTGATGTGTCACCCCCTTCGTTCAGCTCTCGAATCCGGATTATAGACCGGAGCACCCTGCTGCAGTCCTCGTCCGCGAATTCAAACATGCTTTCTAGTGTTTCCTCCTCGTCCTCGCCGGCGGTTAGGATTCCGACCCGGGACATGAGTACGGCTCTTAACGTCTGTTCGAGAACGTATAAAGCCAGATGCATATCCCCAATCTTCTCGTAGTTCGTACTCAGCAGCAAAGCGAGCATGAAGCCGTTTCTAAAAAGGTACACGTTTTCCCACGACACATTCTCCACAAACCCGCCCATCACCCGGGCCAATGATAAGCCGCTCGGTTCTGGGGAAAATAACTCGCTCGGGTCAACGGTCATGAGTGCTATTTTGCTAAGACCTAATTGAAGTATCACAGCGGCCGAATAGAAATCATTCTTTTGCTGATATTTCTGTGCTGTTTGCAGCACTTTATTCGATATTTCTTCTATAAAGTCCGTCTTTAGGCGTGGGGGATTGAGTTGGTATGTGGGGAACTCGGCGAGTGATGGGTCGATCACGTGGGCTTTGAAAGTTGATAGTTGGATTGACGAAATCTTGGTTTGCTCTGTCTGCTGTGGAGTTGGGGATGGAGAGGATCTATAATGTGAGTATGATAGGGATTGTAGTGGGGTCGTAGGTATTATTGTAGGGGATGTCGCCGGCGTAGTGGCAGGATCGGTCTCCATGTCCGTGAGACTGGCGGATATACTCTCAAGGCTACCTGGTCCTCGTTGATGTCCTAAGTGGGGCTGCGAGTTTTGTCGTGGCCGACTGTAGGGGTGGACAGAAGGCCTACCCCCGTGCTCCCTCACCCTCCGCTTCGGGGACGTCGGCGAACTATACGGAAAAGCATTTACAGGGGTTTCCCTCCCACCGGCAGTATCTATCTGGGCAGCAACCTGTGGAGCTACTCTTAACGGTAAGTACCTATTGTAATGGTAGACGGGAGTCGATCCATCGGTTGCTTGCGCCAGCTAATCAATCAATCAGCCAAAAGTCAGCAGCAGACCAAAGCCGACTCCGAGGTCGATATGTTCCCACAAAACAAGAAACACACCTCAAAGGTCCCCCCACCATCGGCAACACTCGCAAACTCCTTTGGCGAATTCTGGCTCCCGGCCGCGACATCGCTGAGTATATCCAAGCCCGAATTGTCATCTGGCGGACTCGCAACAGCTCGTCTAGGAGGCCTTCGCCCTGGATCTCTCTACGAACGTCAATAAAATACGCTCCCATATGGGAGGATGAAATCCCCCTTGGCGGGAGGGGGTGTATCCTACCGGGGCATTTTTTAGCCACCCCCACTGCTTGAATTTCTTCTTGTATCCCCGGGGACTGTATACGTATAATCAGTATAGAAACTTACTTACCACAGCACAAGGCTGAGAGAGAAGAAGAAGAAGACGGAGAGGGTGAGAGGGGGGGGGAGGAGGAGGAATAGACCATGCAAGACTGCGGGACTCAGAAGAGCCAGAAAAGAGGAAGAAAAAATAAAAGAAAAAGAGGGAAATTATATACCTCGCACTAAAATCGTGAGACTCCTTCATAATCCGAATCATATCATCGAGCTTGAAGTTTTTCTCCATATATCTTTCACCCGTTTCCGTTAGCCTTCCCATCCCTCCATCAATCCAATCCACCCGCCAAATCCATCTACTACCCGATTCAATTTCGCAAGACTCACAACTCATGAAGGGTAACCTTAACTCTATCCCAATTCTTCGTCATGTTTCTCTCTCACTCGCAACTTTGGCCCTGCGCAAGCCTCTACTTTCTTGCGCAGACAGTGGCCCTTATATTATTACACTGAGCAGACCACTGAATCTAAAAAGAAACGAAAATTTGGAAAAAGCAAAAACGATCACTAAAAAGAAGTGCACTTCCGAACCGGGCGAGGCTGAGCACTCCTCGTAGCATGCGGTGACACATCGGGGGGCATGAACTATGGTACCGGTACTTGTACTCGTACAAGAGTACCTTGTGTGAAGGGTCCTCTTTTTCTTCTTCCCCTTCCCCTAGGATCGATGACTAGGCTAGGGCTTGATGAGCACTCACACCAAGCTTTTCCAATACCGGTATACCATAATAAAGTAGTAGAATGGAGGGGCGAACATTAGATTAAGGCCGCATGCAGAACAATTGGATGGAAGTGAAAGACTCATTCATTGCTCGTTGTGGTAATGGTGATGGTGGTTGAGTCACTATTGCCTGTCTGCCTGCCGCTGCAACGTGATCCGCACAGTCTAAGTGAGTCCCTTCCCTGGGACATCTAGAGAAAGAGTAATCAGGGTCGCGCATCGGCTGCCCTGATCAGCCATGCTCGCCTGGTGGCCGGAATCGGTAGGACGGGTAACTGGGAAGGAAGGAAGGAATGAGGAGGGCTGGCATCGATCGACAATGATTGATGGCCTGAGGAGGGGTGGCGGGGAACAAGGGAGACGGGTGGCGGATTTGCGTGCTTTCTATTCCCCACTCTGCCTGGGGTGCGAACATGTTTATCCTGATGAGGCAACCCAACAGCCAAGCTCAGGTTTTCCACGGTGTTTGGGGAAAGTTGCCAAGCAAGATTGTGGGAATCTTTATCAGGGCGAAGACTAAATTTATACCGGTATTGTGGTTCAATTGTTATGCTTGCTGTGTTACTCTTGCCCACTTCTCTTGATTATCTTCGGTCATTGGGTATTTTTTTAGTAAACAGTGTTACGGAATCGCCTAGAGATTATTTGCAAAATTAGGGTTGGGTCTTAGCCCGCCTCACTTACATGCAGTACAGTACAGTAGAGCACTTTTTCTCGCCCCGACTTGGTGGATAAAATGAATAAGCCCAGCCTTTTTTCTTAGGGTGCATAAACCAGAGATAGGTAGAGAAAGAGCCACGGGTAATTTGGGGGCTCCGAGGGGATAGGACAGTACCACAGTACGAGTTACCACCACGCCAGATAGCTGGGCACTAGAGGTGCACAATACTTATGAGCTCATCACTGATGTTTCAATTTGACACCGGCGGACAAAATGTCTCGTAACCAGCGTATCCCCACGAAACAAAAACTAACTTTACCGGCACTGGGCGAACCTTCCCTCAGGGCCACCTTACTTTGCCAGCAAAACACAGCATCTTGTCTTGAAGTGGCAATCCAAGAATCCGGCCACGAGATTCAGGCAAACCTTTTTACATGGATATAGGTATCGTCCGGCGCGCGCAGTGCCTGACAGGATGATAGTTTGTATGGCTAAATATGCGCGCCACCAATCACATCACTTGAACCCATTCGCCCCCACCATAGTTGAACTCTCGCCACGCGCAGCTCTACCAACTCCAGCTCCAACAGAGTACCGTAGGTGTACGGTACGGTTGAGCACTCGCCGCCACATTTGCACTTCGCGGATGCGGGGGAACGGGTTACAAAGTGCAAAAAAAAAAAAGATGGGGGCCTGTGCCGTATCAGGTACGGTACTGTACTCGAGTACTGAATCTCTACCAACACTGCAAGGGGTGTGCATAGTCAGCTACCCGAGCACTTGGGCAAGTGCCCACTCGTCATATCATAACAGTCGCTCTGCCACCCCCCCGCACCAATCGGCGTTACCGGGAGGCTGGTGGGAAATATCAGAGGGGCTGCAAAGAAGGGAAGCGTTTAGGGTCATGAATGCTTGCAGAAGCACCTGGGGGATGCTTTTGTGTGCAAGGCAAGGATTATTTTGAAGGCTAGCTTCGGCTAACTGCTCACTGACCTTGTGGTGGGTACTTGTGCTCGCGCTATCTACCATGAGTCCGGTAGTGCAGAACCCCGCCTGAGCCAAAAGTCATCCCAGGAGTTCTGTGCAAGCTCTTACAGGCACATTTTTGGCTGGTGCCTTATTTCACGACGAAAAGGGCACTTTATATCCCCCGCGTGCACGGACCAAACAGAGGTCTTTTCCTTGAGGCCTCTCGAGCACAAACGCAGTGTTTCTGCGGTGAGTCGGAAACACTTACCTAGAGCTCAATGGCAACCTTGCCACAAGAGTGGGAGATATCTGTTGGATCCGTTTTGTGCTTGTGTAATATAGTGTGATCTAGTATACTCAGGAAGCATATCTATCGCATTTAAAGGATATTATTCGCACGAATGTTGTCCTGACATGCTGCTTGAGGTCTGGGGGAGTCGTTTCTGAAGTCGCACATCGGTTTGGAACTCTGGCTAGCTATGGGTGATATGAAGTTTCTGTTACCCTGAACACGCGAGCTGACTCTCACGTGGCCTGTCTGAGCTTACCCACGCATCCATTAGTCCGCCTGAAACAGCCAAAACCGTGGCCAGCTGCCAGGCGCCCTAACTTAGGGGCCAGATTTGGCAGCTAGTTAATGAACCTGGTCATAAATTCGGTTTTCAGTGCTCAAATGACTCAGCGCCCAGGCGTCGCACATGCTCTCTCCCCAGAAGAATCATGAAGCTCGACCAAGGGGTATCTGAAATGCAGAGCATCAGAGGAGAATCTCTAAACTGTGTATTGCATCTTATGGGTCATGTCGTGCACTGCTTTAAGGCTTTGTTACAACACAAACATGAGATTCATCATCCCTCTAATTAAGCTGGGATATGGTGCAACGTGGAGTCTCTTAGTTGAAGTCTGAATAGACGTTAGTTTAGAGTTACAACAGGCTCGACCTGAGACCAGCGGCGTTGCCACTCGAACTATTTTTGCAATCCTGTATGATACAGAACGACCTGCGACTCCGGCTGAACTGTCGGTTCGCACCGCCACCGGGTCATTTTCCGGCATCCAACCTAGTACTGGACAAGTGTAGGTGAGCAGTTAAGTACTCGGACGGACAGGGATCGGAAAATGTATACTGATACATACATTTTCTGACCCCTGTCCGTCCGATCACCCATGCACACCCCCGAGTAGATTACCCGAAAAGCTCCATGATTTCCCTTTGCCTCGGGGATTGAAAAGCCCCGGCCACGGCATCCACCGCGTAGAACAGCGAATCCGTGTCCAGCTCGCGATGAGGCTCCCGAGGCCCATGCAACGTAGCACCATCCACAGTATTCCAAATCTCTTGGATACCGGTATGCCTTGGGATTGCTTGTAAGGCAGACTTCCTCAGGGGCGAGAAGCTTTGTAACCGCAAAATCGAAGCTGACCCATCGGGCGCCGTCTGAATAGGCAAGGGTTTCCAGGTGCCACAGTTGAAGTACGGGTACTCCACCAGTCTCGCGTTAGGTGTTCAGGAGCTTTTGGTGCGGTAATAGCATCGGGGATTGGAGTTTACCGTGCAGTTATGCTGCGATAAAGGGGTAGTGTTATGGAGGGGAAGAGCGCCTTCGAATACGAGTTGGAAAAAGGAAGGAAGGATTCTGATATTCGCGGTCGCGTCGCACTGCAAACACTGCCTTTACAAGTTGTAGTGGCGGTCTCCGACGTGACACCATGCGCGTAACAACAAATCATGGGACAGACCTTTTCCCGAGACTTTTTTCCGAGTGATTATAGGTGAACATTGAAGGTCAACGCCGAGATATGATAGAAGCATTCCAGAATTTGGAAGGTAAATTAACATTGCCTGAGGGGATGCATTTTTTTAGTGCATTTTTTTTATGAGTGCCACTACCTCCAAACCCTTCTGATCCTCGCCTCTAATCTCCGGATTTAGAGGTAAAAGCTCTTGGGATGGGTTAGTGCTAGATCTCATTAGCTGGATTTCGCAATTCCGCTAACTTGACCAAACCCATTGTGGGCTGATCCGGGGATTTCCATCAATAGCCCGCTAGCGAGTAGGGGCACCACGGTGGTCTTTCAATTTGGGCTGGGAGACGATTGGCTAAAAGGTGCCAAGATGGTAAGGGAACTTGAGGGGACAATTTCCACTCCTCAAGTCGGCTCCCTGGAACTAGGGAGGCTTAAAGAGTTAGTTGATGTTGTGAATCATGTGAAATAAATGCTGGGCATAGTTGAGCGGTGATGAAAGTGGGGATCGTATCATAGCTGAAAATTTCCAAATGGATTACGATTGAAATCCTCTTCATCAACCTCTCGCCTGAGTACGCTTTACTCAACGTATGCCTTTCCTGAAAGGTGATGCCAGCTTCATGATGCGAAGGCTGGAGGATACGGCCTGAACACCACTTTTATTTTTCTGGCTTGGCCCAGACCGTTGCTTGATGACGGTTGAAGGGGTACTCAAAGTTCCACCACTGATTTTAGACATAATTGGCCAGAATTAACCCCCGCTAAGTTGTGGAACAACCGTGGGCGATTCTACCTTGAGGACCCCTAGTGCATGGGTTTTTACGGTATTGAGATCAAGGATCCGAGGGAGCATCATTTCACCTTTGCGGTTACTCTCGGCACTAGAGTTGTGAAATTTCTTTAGGCCCTATACGCCCTAAGGCTATTGCACCATAGTGAATTATAGCATCCATAGGTCCGGATAATACTTGATCTGGTGGAGCAGAGAGGGGAACCACCAGCGAGGCCATCTCGGCCCTCTCTCTGCTGGGCTCGGATAAATAGGAAGGTTGTGGGGAGTCGGGTAGGGAAGGAACCAACGGGGCGAAGAGCTGAGAAGGCTCCGGAGAAGCGGAAGTTATTAAAGGGAAACTTTTTGTCTCAAATCATGGCTCCGTCCATAGCTGTCAATCTGATAGGGCGAGGGATCTTCCTCTCTTTATATCCAGAGGAAGCCTTGTTCCATAACATTTTGCAAGATGCAATCCCCCCTCGATAGCGCTCATGAATATTTGGGGGCCCCACATATTGGGCTACGTCCATGCAACACATTGGCTATCACGCTAACTACAAGTGTGTGAGGGTCTATACGTTTACATGTAGAGCTCAAAGGTATCTTCGGGAAGCATTAGGTAGCTTTTGCACATGTGTACTTCGGGGCTGAGGAGCTAGAAAACTAGGGTGCTATACGACTAACTAAAGGAGGAGAGGCCATTGTGATGGGCACTTTTCGGTGATGATGGCACCCAGCCAGCTCACTAAGAGACACAAAACTATCACTTTGGCTGGGAGAGGGCAAAGAGTTGATGGCAGGGATTTATTTCTTCATGATAGGAGCTCCCACAACATCCCACACAATCGTATTTTCGCTCAAAATATATCTGATGAACAGGCTATCCTTGTTTTATTTTGTCCCCAGAGAAAGTACTGTAGATATTCCCACTGGCTAGGTTTGAGGTAAGTATGTGCGAATATCCTGTAATATTGCAAAATGATATGGGTGAACCACGGGACCTCAGCAGAAGCAACTGTTGTGCAGACCGATTGGTAGGTTAGGCGTATGAGTACAGACACTATTTGACTTGACAAAAATGAGTCACGCCATTTGTTCTCAGAGCACAGATTGTCACCTTTCTGCAAGGGTTCCAGGCATCGGCGTGGGCTGGGCCGGACCTTGTCTATTCAATTACGTACGCCATCCAGGCTCTTTCGAGGATGAGGGCGCTGCAACACGGATCAGCGGATTTTGTAATAGCTAGGCCGAATTTAGGAATTCTTACTGCTTTTCATGGCCTTCCATGACGGCGTAGTGAAGCTCCCTAATGCAAAGATCAGCTAGTAATACCTTCCGACACTGGTTTCTGACCTGCCTCTCATAGAGGGAGACTACAACAACATCCAAATCAAGCCAAGAGAGCTGCTACGAAAACTCTTGATATCCGCTATCAATATGCTGGTATGCAATACGGTACCAGTACGGTACGATAGGTTTGGTTTGACAGGTTAACAGGATTGTGGATACTAGTCCATGAGACCCAACACCCCCTACGGTAGTGGCTGACCTTGTGTTGCACGGTGTTAAGAAAACGCTAATCCTCCTCGGGGGCTTTTGTCCCCGAAGCCGGAGGTTATGGGGCTGGCGGAGATAGTGGGTACCAAGAGATTCCTCTCGGCGCCCCCCGAAACATTGATGATGTGTATGGTGGTGTTAGGTATTTGAAATCAGACCTCATGGGTAAAGTTAACCCCAGTTTGCTTACATAATCACGAAATAGTAGGGCTTGGCAATTCTAACTTGAGAAAACCGCCAGATATGGGTGATTCGAAATTCTACTATCCCTACTAATATTGTTTTGATTGAAAATCCCAAAATACGGAATTAGAGAGGGATGTATTCTGACCACTTCTATGGAGCCATATCTTTCCAAAGATGTGGTTGTGGTTGAAAACTTTCGAAACTTACCCCCGTGTCGGTTTTTGGTTGGCTTCTAGTGCCCAGCACTATACCGATTTCTATTGTAATATGCGATCGGAATATGTGCACGGAACCTGGACGAAGAAGTGATAACAGAAAGTAGTGAAGATCTCGTATTGTAACAACACTTATTTTTTTCAATAATAAGAAAGCCATTGCTCCGCTATATAATACAGCAATTGAGTTCAGCCATTACCACCGTGTTCCCATGGTAAGGAAAAACAAAGAGTATCAAAGAAGTATCCTGAGAGGAACAAAAGGAACAATGAAAGAACACATAATAGGCTTTCAAGTCAACCAGTAACGAGTATGAAAACATAAAGGACTGAAAGAAACATTTGAGAGGAGAAAGGAACCATATTTGAGAGGAGCAGAAAACCATATACGAACAATTTCCCCAAGGGCAGGGCCGAGTGAGGTTCCGTGAGTTGCACATTTCGCAGACGTGTTCAAGGGGCAGGAACTACGGTGGCGAGCGGCGAGTGGCGATAATACTATAGCATTCGATTAGAATGCGCCCTATCACTCGAGTATGTTCATCTTAGTGCGCAGGCTCCCCAGTATTGGGAATTTACTTCAGAGCTCAAGAACAAGCCTTCGTACTAGGGGGCCATCGTGGAATAGTTGGAGATTGATGGACTTTTAAAACTACACCGTACTTGTACAGCACAGCCTCCACTACGAAACTGAGTTTGTGATAACAGGGATCAGTTACCAGTAATTTTCGTAACCCTAACCTCGACGACTTCTTTTTTTGCCCACCAAATACCCCTCCCTGTTCGTCGCGGGTACGGTGAAGAATGTACGAGTATTTACTACAAGTGCCAGGGAAGATGTATTTTTTTTCTTACAAGGCAAAGATCATTCTCAGGTTAAATACCCTTGTCTTGTAAGAAAATAGCTCCCCTGGTACTTGTAGTCTGACGATTTGCTTTCTCTGTCGAGTCATGAATACCGTATCCCTGTAAATTCCGATGTGAGCCCAAAATAATTTTGACTTGGCGAGTTCATGGAATTTGCCAAAGCCGGTTGATGAGATCCAGCACAGCCAAATGACTCATGATACCGTGTCAGAGAAGCGCTAATCCTTCTCTTATCATCAGAGCTTTTGTCTCTGAATTCCGAGATCAGACACTCTCGGCAGATCCCTGTTTTTCAGTTCGAATTCGAGTTCGAAAAACGATAGACACGTCTAGCGACGTTTCCAAAATTGCCAAGTAATGATATTCCATAAATATATTAGTTCAGTACCAAGATAGATGTGATCCTCAAGAAATCATAGCATAGCATACCTGATCTGGTGCCAAACTTCTAGGCTAACTCAGTTTATGGCTGGTATCATATGGGCACTTGTCCGAGTATCCTCGAAGTTGTGCCTATCATTTTTCGAACTCGAATTCGAACTCAAAACAGGGATCTGCTGAAAGCGTCTATTGTCAACCAAGCAGAGAAAGAGGATCGTCAGAGTGCAAGCACCAGGCAAGATGCTATTGTACAAGGGTTGTCAAGTAAGTCCGTGGATGGTGGTATGATAAGAGAAGTAAGAACACCGAACAGCAACACAATGCAGTAGCATGTTGCTACTTGTATGGTACATTTTCCTACACAGTAAACTCAATGTCTGAGACATCCCTTCTCTCCTCACCTTGTACGAAAACATCTTGCCTCGTGCCTGTAAATACGAAGTTGTACTCGGATGCAAGGGTATCAATACCGGTACCGTATTTTCTCGTTGGGTTCGCTAGCTCCGAATATCCCTGTGAATTGCGACATCAGTCCAAGTAAGTTTAGCTTAGCAAGTTAATAGAATTGCGAATGCCAGTTAATGACATCCAACACAACAAAATGACTCGCACCAAACTGCGTCAGGAAAGCACTAATCCTTCTTAAGAACCGTTGCCTCTGAATTCCGAGATCAGCGATCGGCGGAGCTAGCGAATTCAACGAGAAAATACGCCCGTACTCGGGTATGGACAAAAAGGGCGGAGAATTTTGGCTGACGAGACAAGGATCAAGGCGCTGATCGATTAGATCAGCGCGGAAAAATAGTGATGTTACGAGACACAACAAGGTTGGAGCAATCGCAGTGAGTGACCATCCATGTATCTAGTAATATTATTAAGTTTGTATGATATAAGACTAAAGTGAGGACAAAGCAGGGAGGGGATCAAGGCTTTTGAGGCAGTTGTCGTGAGAGCTCATAATATAAATGAATAGATTGAAGTGAATACCAACAATTTCATCGGGACCTAAATGGTCAAGTGCAAAGATGCCTACTCTTTCAACCTGGTTTTCTGGTGTCCGCTATGGGAAGAATTTTCCACTGATGCAACCTTTCAGCTAACTCCCCCGCCTGAAGACCTTGCAGATCTATCTCTCCGCCCTATTTGACCATGTCCGAGTACAAGTAAGTGGGGCTTAGTACAAGCGTCATGCTTGGCAGGCTTGGAGCTTGTTTTTGATCCGGGTAACCAGGCCCCTTGTTAATCGCATTATTTCTACTCACTCCTACCGTAATTCACCTCCGTCCCTTCATGGCCCGACCAACAGCCACAAGCCAGGCAAGTACTAAGTTATGAATACAATGTCTTTCAATACAAATAGTAGTGAGAATAGGCTGGCAATCTTGTGGGGTCCCTAGGCCTGCTTGTATGTAGGGATAATGCCCCCGTATCGGAAGGAAGAAGTTGCGGAATGCGCCCGACTTTTGCCCTTCATTTGTTGTGGTCATGAGAAATCACTCAGGTTTCTCGATGTGAGCTCGTTTTTAATGGGGTTATCCCGTTGTGGTATGTCAGACTAGGGTGCTAATGGGATTGTCACTAGGATTTGTGCCCTGAGGGGACTAGTTTCCGGTAGTTTGTGATACGGTAAAAAGTGTAATAATCGAACGACGTGCTATGTAACTCAGAATTCCTTATCATACCTTGGAAAAGGGAAGAAAAACACTGCGGAGAAAGGGCTTCTTGGCCCCTCTGAGAGACACACAAAGGGAAGAAAACACCAGACCTTACTAGAGGAGGCAAGTCCAACGACATAGCACATTCTTCGATTATTACAGTTTTTACGATAGTGGGCCGACTACATAGGCTGACCACCACTTGATGCTGTATTTGGTTCTACTTTGGTTTCTTTTCTCTGCACATGCATCGAACAATGAACACGCTCTTTTGCTTCCTGTTGTACCCTTTCCTCCGAGACCCTCACGGCATGATGTTCTGCCTCTGCATTATCGATTCACTATCGGTTCCCACGCGGGCCCTACCCATTCTGGAAGTGCGTCCGACTTATGGTTACTCCCAAGTACTGCACGGCCTACAGACTGCGCAAGGCATCAAATGCTTAGTAGTAAGAGGGGGCCTGCGCAGGATCAAGGCGCAGTGGTTATCGGTTGGTGTTCTCGTTCAGAGCGGGTTAAGCGGGTAGGCTAACCATTTGTACCCAGCGGTCCTCTCCGCTCGCTTGTTTCTGGAGGGTTTGTAGGGGTAGGTGATCCGGGACGGGTAAATTGTTATTAATACCTCGCCTGGGGGGTCGTAAGAATTGCGGGGAAGTGAGCCATGACGTTGGAATTCCTCTTATCAACTGCCCGTACCGGTACTCGTGCTTCTCCGCCAAGATTTGCCTTCCCCATTTGTAGTATATACATCCTCCGGTAGAAAAAATCGGGGAATGAGGAAATTAAAAGTCAGAAACGCGGTTGCTCAATTGGCTGGAGCACACAGTACATTCCAATCAAAAACCTAAAAGCCCGATCCCCGTTTCCCGATTTTTTCTCCCGGGGGCTGTAGTAAGTATCGGCTACGGAGGCACAGCTCCTAAGTTTTGTAGGTTCCACGAGTGGAAGTGTGCTACTAGCAGGGGGTAAGGGGAGCAAACCTCGCTCGTGGAACCTACAAAATTTAGGCGCTGTACCTCCGTAGTTCCTTTCTGCCGAAGAAATGGTGTATCAGTAGTCAGGTAGTACCGGTAGTGCACAACTAGTATCAGAAAGGTTGAGGTTAGGTAAATGTGTTGCAAGAAATTTCGATCTCATCGAATCCAATACACGATGCCTCATGGAAAAGCTTTCCTGAGTCGACTGGAGCAGCTATTGTTGCCCTCCATGTGTATGCCAGGATGAACTTTGACCAGTTGTTAATCTGCCTACAGGTTCAGAGAGAAACAGCTCAACAAATCTTTCAAGAGGATTGAGGTAGGTACAGTACAAAGCGCTGGAAATTATTAAGACTTATGATCAGAAGACTACTGTGGATCTACTCACATTCTCCTAGATAGTTAGACCTCACTAGTCATGCATTGTCGGACATGTGGATAGAACTCGTCATGAATTGCGACGGCGATGTATGCATATTGGAGACACGGAGCGGATCTTCACCATGTATCTAAGCCCTTGTCTTTACTTCAGCTCTTATCAAGAGCAACACCCCTCTCTTCGCCTTTCACGAGAGGTCCCTTGCTGCACTTACAAAGTGCGGCTGATTGATATATTAGTCACGTGGGTCTGATAAGAAAAATAATTGGTGAGCCTTCTGGTTGAAGCGCGCCTAGATAAGGCGCGTGAGTATTGTCTATTGGCCGCACTCTTACTTGTAGTCTACACTATTTCTTTGGCAGAAAAGAACTGGCGGAGGCCCGCTACCAAATGGGCAAGGCAAACCTTGGCGTAGAAGTACGAGTACGGGTCCACGAGGGAAACACCTCAGACTCGTTGAGACGGGGGGGGGGGTATATGCACAGCGCCTTACTCGGAAAGGCAATCAGAACGTCCTGGGACATTTTGTTCTATTTGAGCTTTCAGGGTACATGAGTTTCGCTGCGCTCAACCTGGCCCCGAAGTGGAAGGAAACTTGGGCGAGCATAATGCTAGTATTAGTATAGGAGCTTCGCTACGTTTACCGGAAAAACTCGAATAATTGAACCTTGCGCTAGGACGTTGGAGTTGCCTTTGTTGGTAAGGTCTAGCTCTTTTTTCTTTTTCTTTTTGGCCTCAAGCTCGGGCGGGGGTCAGTTTTTGCTGTGTGCTCTCGTCCCTCTATCCAAGAGAGGGAATTTCGGACACCTTAGCGCGAGGTTCAATTATTCGAGTTCTTACGGTAATAAAGTTGTGGAGAATTATAGGTCTGAGCCAAAGTTATTGCTGTGGTACAATAATGCTTACGCCGAGGGTTACCGGTAGACCATCGGCCCCCCCCCACGGACTTTGTCCCCCGCTTGCTCGCATTTCGTATTGTGATACATGTACCGACAGGAACCTTCTGTTCTCAATGTAGATAAAAAATTTAATATGGGTAAAGGAGACACTTCCCGGATCCACACTCGCACCTTGCACAGCCCACGCAGTTGAATTTTTTTGTAGGATATAAAGTCAAAGGTTTAGGGCACTTTGAGGGTCGTCTCGGCACTCCCTATCAAACTTCCACAACCCCACTTTCTTCAAAGCCATGAGGGAAACGCTTCAATCGTCTGCCGGCAGCACAAACGCTGATTTAGCAGAGAATATACTCATCACCCTCGCGCGGAATCACCCCCCGCAGGGCTACGACCGGTTTGTAAAGAAGTTTCCCAATTGTACGATTAACTTCTACGGTTTGGGGAAATGGGATGGGAAATGGCGCTATGGCATGCCCGATGACGATAGAAACCCCGGGCTTAGAGGTAGGAACTCGAATTCGTCAAGGGTGCCGTGCCTAAGGCGCTAATGTTTTTGAAAGAGTTGTTAAAACAGGCAACGATACTGCTTGTGGATTGGACAATCCCGAACATAGAGCAAGTCCCGAATCTGAAGATCCTTCAGTTATCAATTGCTGGCTTTGATAGCATAGTAAAGAAGCCTTTGTATACCGATACGAGGATTACCTTTTGCACGAGTAATGGCATTTACAGGTACTGCAGCTCGTCTTCTCTGTCTCTTTATCTAACTGTGTTAGTACCAAAATCGCGGAGCACGTCCTCCTAACTCTCCTCTCAATCCGCAATTCCTTCGGCCAATTGCTCTCCCAGCAGCGCTCTCACATCTGGGACTCCAGCAAATACCCCAATCCGACAGACCTTATGGGATCCACAATCGGGATCCTCGGATATGGGTCAATCGGCAGACAAGTCGCGCGAGTCGCAAGAGCCCTAGGAATGAGGATACATGCATACACTTCCTCCCCACGACGAACGCCCAGGTCGAAGATTGATCGAGGGTACATTCTCCCAGGGACTGGCGATATAAACGGCGAATTACCAGACGCTTGGTTCTCGGGCACTGACAAGCCCAGTTTACATGCCTTCTTATCAGGCGTGGACGTACTCGTCTGTTCTCTGCCACTTACTGACTCGACAAGACACATGCTATCCACCGCCGAATTCGGAATACTCGGGAAGAGAAAGGCCTACATTGTTAATGTATCTCGAGGAGAGGTTATTGATCACGATGCATTGACTGTGGCGATGAAAGAGGGATTATTGGCCGGGGCTTCACTGGACGTTACAGACCCGGAACCATTACCCGCGGATAGTGAGCTTTGGGGTATGGAGGACGTGGTTATCACTCCGCATATAAGTAGCGCTGGCAACGGCTATCTTGGGAGAGTCCTGGATTTGTTTGGGACCAATCTTGGCAGGTTGAGTGCTGGTGAGAATATGTTTAATATTGTCAAAAGGGGGAAGGGGTATTAGCGAGACACGGATACTCCGCGGATTAGGGTGCGCTGCGGTTCTCTCGGTTCTTAGTTAGCTTAGCCTTCGTTCTCATTTTTTTATGTGTCTGGATGAATTATCTGTTACCGAATCCCTTGAGAGTTATCGAGCTATACGAGGAAGTGCAAAGATGTTGGCACCGAAGGTTGACTGACCTTGCGTAAATTTTTGTGCATGTTCGGCTTTTGTCTTGCCGCTTCCAGGGCAATCAGGATCCAGAAACCGGCGTAGTCATCTTAATCCAGGCTTTGAGGACTCTTGTACTGATGAATGACCTTATCTTGGTCCCATAGATATCGGATGTATCCCCATAGCGATAGACAAGGCACCCTCCGACCGACCCGCACCACCACCGCTAGGTCCCATAGCACAACAGGAAGTTCTCCGGCTTACAAAATTTATCTTGACTAGCATTCTTAGCTTTCTATTTCTAGAGGTAATTATGCTCAATCCTAACCAATTAACTCCTATGGGAACTGCGCGGAGCCTCAGATACCAAACCAGAAATCCTATACCGGTAGTCAGTGCAATCTCCACTCTCTGGCCGCAAAGAGCTGAGATTTATTAGGCGGTGAGGGGGGAAAGTGCACAGGGTTATCACCAACTCACCACACTGCACCACCAGCCCCATGGCTCAAGTCAGCAATCGAGTGACATTATATGAAGCGTGGTCCCGGGGAACAGGGCAGGGCGAACACTTTGTGATATGTCTCACTTTTGATGACGCTGAATGTGCCCTCTCCGCATAAACGTAGGCATGATCAGCTTATGTGTCAGCTTGAGAAGGGCGTGAGTGCGTCTGTCCGAGTGATCACATTAGTTTCGCCCCCTTCCATACATACCGTGGAGGTATGGTCTCTTGTTATAGTCTGTGGTTTAGGGGTACACGGGGTAGTGCCTTATTTCTTGAGCGCTCCGGTATTGGCAAAAGTGCGTCAGAGTATATGAAACACTTATTTCAAGATGGATTTAGGGTTGTCGTCTGGTATCGTGATAATGAACCTAGCTGGGTTGACTTTCGGGGGGGACGGGGTTTTTATGCATACCGGTAGATTTAAATACGTGATACAGTGCTCCAAGTATGATTTAGACCAACCCCACCTACTAAATTTAAAGTATGCTGGGTGTGGGCCAAGTTAAAATTTAGTTCTAAACACCTATCACTCCGCCAACACCAACGGAAGGGTAGTAGTGCAGGTACTAGTATTCCTCTTGATGCCCGTGGAGTGTAAGTGGACTACGGGTACGATATTTGATCACAAGCCTCCTCTTCAGCATACACCACGTTCCAGCGGGAGGCATAACTATCGAAGCTATGGAGGTCTGTGAAAGACCAGTCCCCATGTGTCTTAGCCTATAAGAGTACTTGTAACATCCATTTCTGGCTAAGGCGGAATGCGGGGGCTACATAATAATAGTTCGGGTTTCCTGTAGGCTAATGTAAGCAAGCGCTCTCCCACGGGAAACTCAGTCGTGAAATTTTTCACAGGGGGAAATTAGATTTGCGGAGCGGAAGAACTTATCTACCGTAGCAGGGCGCGAGGAAATTGCCCGGAGGGGGGACCTATTCAGGTACGCACGCGATATGACGATTTCGACTTTCAAATTCGAATGCAGGACGAGCGTGTCGGGATTGGAGGTCTTGTTGAATACTGTGAATACTGGTGCAGTCAAGGGAAACCTCACCCGTGCGAAAATTTCACTTTGGAACCATTTACGAGTGATATATGAATAGGTTGGGGCTCAACTGGGCTTGAGTGCCAAGCCACCCGTGTGAGCAGAGGCTTGATACAAGGTGACACTGAGCCCCATGACAACTTTTCTCCCCGTCTCCCCTTAACAACCATGCTGGACCCCTCCTTTTCCCGCCTAGCAGTGGTAGGAGTAGTCCTCCTAATCGCCTTTCTCGCCTACGCATCCCAATACTTCCTCCTGTACCCCCACCTCTCTGAGCCCGAGTACGTCCTTTTCAACATCTGCGTAGCCTGCATCTGGATAACCTACGCTCGCAGCATCCTCACTTCCCCGGGCAGCCCTCCTAAAATATGGACGCCTGCAGACATCGACCTCGACAATGCTGACGCCGAGGACGGTAACGCCAGGGAGGAGACCCGTAGCCTGGTATCCCGCGGCGCGAAGTGGTGCCGGAAGTGTAACGCTTACAAACCTCCGCGATGCCACCATTGCAAGACTTGCGGTGTGTGCGTGGTTCGCATGGATCACCATTGCTCCTGGACGAATAATTGTGTCGGCTGGAGGAATTTCCCGCACTTTTTGAGGTTTTTAGGATACTCTGCTTTTACTTGCTGTTGGTTGTTCTGTCTGCTAGTTGAGAGGGGGTGGGAGGTTTGGGCCCAGAGGGATTTGCCCAGTGTTTGTTAATCCTCACTTCACTCGACTTGACTAGGTTGACGGATGGGGGGCTAATGTGCCTAGTATATGTCGCCGCACACGTTCCCGGAATTATGCCTTTTGGTAGTGTTGTTATTTATAGATCTGCTCGTTGCGTTTTCACTCTCGCTTCTGTTCATTCGAGCGTTATGGTCGACCGCGGAAGGGTATACTACTATCGAGACGTGGGAACAGGATCGACACGATGCCCTCGCTCGACAGAAGCGAGTTCGTCGACAGCAATTCCCCTATGATATTGGCATTTGGGATAACCTCTGCTCGGCATTTTGCGGCAGCTCCAACATCTTGGGATGGTTCTGGCCATTTTCGCGAACGAAGGAGGTTGGGGTAGAAATCAAGGGGAGCGATGGGCTAAAGCTCAAGGGCGGATTGGAATGGGAGGTGAATGGCTACGAAGTTGTGGCTGCTGCATGGCCGCCCGCAGATCCGGACAAGGGAGTCTGGATGGGCGCAAATGCCCCGATGTCGGCAACGGTGAATGATGGCGGGGATGACGGTGACTGGGTAGAGGGCGTCAGGAGACGGCAGAGGGAAGATAGGGAACGAAGAGAAGGGATGAGTAAACCCCAAGACGCCACAGTAATTTCGGGGATTAGGAACGGCAGCAGCGGGGTAATAGCCCCAAAATGGATGAACGAGGAGGGCGAGACTTTAGCGGATTACGGGGTCGACGATGACCACGAGGACGTGCCGTTGGCGGAACTGATGAGGAAAAGGGCTGGAGGGAAGAAGAGCAACACAGATTAGGTTAATTCCTTTATTATAGTTTATAGGGTACCTTTATTTTTATTTTTTGTGGAGAATGGAAGAGGCGTTGATAGAAGGGCTTCTTACCGTGCCTAGGGGAATATCGGATACCCCCCCATTCACCGCAATTCAATACCAAGTTTTTCTACCTGTACGAACACAACTTGTGGTCTGTTAGAGTCATCGCTCTTTATTCCGCAGACACGCTTGCAGAAACTAGTCTTAGAAGAACACACATGGGAAGAATTCCCCCTCTCGGCGGATGTCCCAACCGTGGTAAAGTAGCGGAAAGAGTTTTCTCCACCACTGCCGCTATCACCTTCCTTCTCCCGTATCGTACTATGATCGGCCGGCCGGAATACCCATACTAGCACAGTACTCGAGTACTGCCGGTAGCTAAGCATTGGGCATTCATTGGACTGAGCACTATTCTGTAAAAAAGAGAAAAAAAGAAAAAGCAACATATTTCCCCGCTACGGGCATCCAATGGTCTCCATACTGACATTTTTTGCTTGTACTGCACTGCACGGTACTCGAGTTATTTTTTCCTGCTTAACTTGTCGGTTCGGGTACGGAACGTGTCATGCGGGGTACTGGTGCATATCCCAACGGTCTTGATAAGTATGCCCCCACTACTGTACCCGGGCGCGATACTGAGGTTTGTGCCTTGATTAGGGGAAATGATGAGGGATAGATGAATTTGTTGTTGGCATCATCGCGAGGGATACTTGTTTTGTGCGTTTGAATTAGATTGGGCGGGTACTGTGGGAATTTTTTCTTCTTTTTTCCTTCCGCCATAACTTAGTGCTTTGGTTTATCCCAGGAGTTTTCATAGTAGACCTGGGGTGTGTTGTGTGATACTCGAGCACTAGAGTATAGTGCAAGTACGGGTACAGTGCCGATGCTGTGGCGCCCTGTAGTGGTCTGCTATGATTTAGTTCTGGCTCCAGCAAGAGAGAGAGAACAATGGCAAGCAGTACGGGCGAACGGCGCTGCTAGGTGCCCTATCATACGGCGCGCTGGTGCGAACTCGTAGTACCACATACTCAATTGGTAGTTTCCATGTGGAAGATCCTCAGGGTGGGGACACCGAATCGTCTAGATTGTTCGCTGGAACGTGTTATTACCGGCGCGCCACTGCAGTTACCGGTACATCTGGGCTGGCACCAAGCATACTGTAGTTCGCCCTACCCGGTATCATACAATTTAATCAATACAGTGCTCTTTGGTTCTCAGGGGAGCTACTCGAGTACAACAAGGAGACCAGATTAGCGCAGCTCTCTGGCCCCCGGCGACCACCCCGCGATCCACCACCCCCCCCTGTTCATCCTGGACATCTCCTCATACTTGGGATGGTTATGATATAAACCTATGGTGCCCCGAAACGATCGATTGGAAATTCCTAACGGCAGCAGTGGCCAATATGTTCTATTCTATCATCCTCGCTTTTCTGGCGGGAAGCCCCACGGTTGGCCTTGATATTAATGCTAACACCAACCTCGCTGAATTGCCGATTAATAGCCTGTTTACGAAATGGCGTCCGACATACCATTTTACTGCTCCTCGGGGGTGGATGAACGTACGTTCCTTGTTTACCAGTAATTGCGCGAGATTTTTGCTGATATTGCTCTCTATAGGACCCCTGTGGAGCAATGTATGATCCAACTAGGGATATCTACCACCTTATGTACCAGGCAATTCCCCGCCTTGCACCCGCAATTCCCCGCTGCTAACGCTCGAGCGTAGTGGAACCCTAATGATGTCCAATGGGGCAATATCTCTTGGGGCCATGCCGTCTCTCGCGACATGGTAGACTGGGTTGATGTGGGGGGCTGGAAAGGCGATGCCGCCGCAGCCTTAGTAACTGGGCCGGGTGCCTATGATTCCAAAGGAATCTTCTCGGGTACCGGGCACGCCGCCAATCTCCAAGGCGAGGTCGACGGCACTCTCGCCTTCATCTACACCAGTGTGAGTTCTCTACCGACGGCATGGAACATCCCGTACATCCCGAAGACCGAGTCGCAGTCATTCGCACTCTCCCACGACGGCGGAGAGACGTGGGAGAAGTACCCTGGTAACCCGATTATGGCTGATCCCCCCAATGGGTGGAATATCACCGGCTGGCGCGATCCCTTCTACCTCCCTTGGCCGGAGATGGATATTCTGTTGAATAAGACTGAGCCGCATTGGTATATGGTTTTTGGGAGTGGGATTCGTGGTGTTGGGCCGAGGATTCCGTTATATTCTGCGCCGGCTAGGAATCTTACTCAGTGGACTTTCTTGGGCGCGCTTTGGGAGCCGAAGGGTAATGAGACTTTTGGGGACGTGTTGGAGACTGGGTCTTATGGGTTTAACTTTGAGGTTTCTGGATTTTTCTCCTTGGCAAGTTATATCTTTCTCCCTCATACGGCTCTCTATAGTGCTAACGAGGATTGGCGGTGTAGAAGGATCATCAGGGAAATGATCACTTCTTCGCTACTATGGGGTCTGAGGGTGGTGGTGTCCCCGGACACGCCCGTTGGACTCTGTGGGCGGGGGGAGAGATGAGCCGTCGTGCTAACGGCTCCGTGCAATTCGATCCCGTCGCTGTTGGAGCTGCTGATTGGGGTAATGTATGTTTCCCTAACCACATTTCCGCAATGAGAAGAGGTACCTGACAAAAAGAGCTCTACGCCATCACCAGCTTCGATGACACCAAGAAGTCCCGCCGAGTGGCCTGGGGCTGGAGCCATGAAGGTATGAGCCTTCCACCCTCCCCCCGCCCTCCTACCCCTGCAGCCAGCCAACTAGATAACGCCCCCAGATATGAACGACTACGGCGTCAATGCCCAAGGGTTCCAAGGCGCTATGGGCCTGCCCCGAGAAATCTTCGTCCACCAGACCTACAACGTAGTAGCAGACAGAAAAACTGCCACCACCCCAACAAATGCAAAGTACTCCGAGCCTGGCCCGAATGGAACCTACACCGTGACAAGCTTAGGTGTGAAGCCTCTTCCAGACGTAGTAAAGGGTCTTCGCCGAAGAGCACAGAAGCATCAGATCGGGGGCAAGAAGTATGCGTCCTCGCAGAAGCTGGATGGAATTTCCTCCGACAATTTTGAACTATCGGCTACTATCCACGAGCCGGATGGCCCGGTCGGATTCACGATTCGTGCCTCACCAGGAGGTGAGGAGGTCACTACCATCACGTTTGATCCCGCAACCAGCCTTATCGCCGTCGATAGGTCAAAGTCCTCGCTCATCAAGCAATTCAGCAATGGTACGGTGAGTGGGGACTACAAGCCTTACACAATCTCCTGTCGCAATAGCGGCTGTGGTGGCGGTGAAGATGGGGAAGTAGGAACAGGAGTCGAAGATATAGAAATGAACATCTTCGTCGATGGAAGCCTTGTAGAGGTATTCGTTGGCGGCAGGTTCGCACTTACGACTAGGGTTTATCCAACCCGTGATGATGCGCTTGGTGTCGGGGTCTATGTCAGCGAGGGGGTTGAGGCTGAGATTATGGATTTGAAGGTTTGGAGCGGGATTGGGAGTGTCTGGCCGGAGAGGCCGGTGGATACTTCGAACACCACTTCTGCCGATTGGGCGGTAGATGGGTGTGATCTACGTTGTATTGCAGTTTGCTCGGCTGTCTGATCGCACGTTTGTTTGGAAGGTGTGCACGTATATGTATAGTAGTATATATCTCTGCACGAATGAATTAAGGAGCGGATAGCCGGATGATCACGTGGGATCACTCGTCTTTGGATATTAGGAATGGTTCTGCTGCTGTTTTATTGAACGGGTCGAGTGGTGAGATTTTTTTCCCCAAAGAGATAGACTAGAAGGGTAGGAGGGATGAAGGAAGCGATGCAAGCAATCATGACGAGCACTCATGCTAATAATGCTATATGCAAGAATAGATATGCCTTCTACCACAAGTACACTCCTACACCAACCACACCCCACAACATAGGCAAAAGCCCAACCGAGCAGATATTTTTCTACGGACACTGGAGCAGACTCTCGAGGAATCCGTATGCTGAACCCTAACTGCTTCGCTGGGGCAGCGACCTCTAACACGAATTGGCCACCCCATGTTTCGCTATCTATCAAGTTCAATCTATGGGATCGTACCACTAAAAACCCTCAGGCGGCGTACCGGGCTTCCTTAGAAACGCCACCTCATATCGCCCACTGGCGGATACCCACTGGGGACTGCATCAGGTAGCGTGTGGTATAGGGTCCGGGTTGGGCTTGCTGCACTAGATCACGGGCTGACACTCGAGCTCCAAGTCTCT
>Ga0307510_10001205_pt1 | contig 28000 bp, 37 predicted proteins | sample 12_EM_MG_FD_207224 | JGI IMG/M metagenome (GOLD analysis project Ga0307510, IMG submission 207224) | Populus trichocarpa ectomycorrhiza microbial communities from riparian zone in the Pacific Northwest, United States - 12_EM | ecosystem: Host-associated > Plants > Roots > Unclassified | place... | reverse complement strand
CATTATTAAAGGAAGAGAGGGAGTCCTGGAGCGTGTAGGTTTCAAAAGGGGCCACGAGATTTTGCACTGTGGTGCCGGACACATATGGGGATGAAATCCACTGGGGTGATTTGCAGTCGAATTGGTAGTTTTTCGTAGTGTTCTCATTCGTGTAGATCATCCAGACCTGATCCGTGATGTTTCCGGTAAGATTTTGTACAGTGCCGATTTGAGAACGCGAGACAGAATATAGGCCCTTTTCTGTCACCGTCTGGTTTGAACCCGGGAGTTGAATGTCGTAAGTCCAATTACCACGTTGGACAAGGTTGAAGCCATCCTGCAGGGCGCTATACATTGTACGCAGGTAAAGGAAATGCGCAAACATGCGGCGGCTGTCAGCAGTGGGGTCGAAGTGATCCAAAGAATTCCAGTCATCCATGCAGCCAAGAAGAGCCTTCTCCAGTGGGATATTGAAATACTGGTCAGAACCAAGACGGTAGCAACCGTGGCGTTGCCAAGCCTTGTTGCTGAACATCGCCTGCCGGCCATAAAGATAGTTGGAAGCACCTGTGTCGTATGTATAAAAGTTCTGCTCCTCGCCATAGAAGAGCTACGGATGGGAAAACGAGAGAAAGTCAGCCATGGGTTACGACAAAAAGTTTGACAAGAAGGAAATAGTACCAAGGGGATACCGGGCATAACAAGTGATGTTATGAAGGTGGCCAAGGAGCCTCTCTGCGTTCCATTCTCCAAGCTAGGCCAGCGGAACACGTCGAAGTTACTGGTTCCGAATAAGTGCTTTGGATCGACCACACCCGTGTTCGGGTTTAACATATCGTTGTCGACGAACATCTGGTTCCAAGAAGTAACAAAATTGGTGTCGGTGTCGTAAGCGACTTGAAGATTTCCGTCCATGCCAAGGAAACGAGAGATAGCACGATAGGTGGAATAATGAAATGCCACACCATCTAGACCATTGATGGGGGTATTGCGCAGGAAATATTGATTCTGACTCTCGGTAAGATTTGCTGCGGCGAGAAATCCGGGAGGGAGTTGTGTAGGAGTCCGGCCTCGGCCACTGAGAAAGGTAATAATGGGACATTAATGGGTTTACAGTCCGACTACGCAGTATACTCACTAATACAGCGCGCCAAAGGTGTCGCCACCAGTAACTTCACCCGTGATGTAGAAATTCTTCTTGCCGAAGTTGCCGGCACATTGTCTAGCTGCAGCAGACCACTGCGCCAGAGCGTCAACAGTGACCTGGGTCGACTTATCGATGCGGATGGCGTCTATATCAAGAGCTTGAATGACCATGCAAGGAAAGACCTTAAGCTTGGCCATGACACTGGGTTTCCATTCACGAAGACGGTCTTGCACGGAAGCAAATTTGGATAATTGACGTTGCCAATCTGGATGGACACCGAAAGCTTCCGTGTCCCCATATTGATCGAAATCTGAATTTAAGCATCCGTTGGTCTGTAGAGTGATGACGGTGCCATCGCTACCCCAAAACTCCGGGAGTACACAAGACGTGTTGCGTGAATTATCGATCTGGTTCAGCCGGTCAGTATGGTCAAATTTTTTCAAGTATGAGGGATGTGACGTGCCTGGAAATCCTGGTACTCATCAAATCCCCAGGGGGCATAGTTCGGGTGCTTCCAGACGACGTCATGCTCATTGAGTGAGAATGTGGCGGATGAGTTCAAGAATCTGAAAGACGTGAACGTGATGATGTGGCACAAATTAACCGTTACACACCCTGAGAAACCGATCAAATCGGCCATGGTACCGACGGTGAAGTCGACCATTATGTACATGTTGTGGGCATGGATTGTATCAATGGTGGTTCGCCAGTCATCTAGGGTGCCCCAGTGCGGGTCGAGAACGGTGAAGTCGAGAGGAGAATAGCCTAGGACGAGTTTGACACATGGAAGGTGAAAGAGGACCGGTAAGGAACAACTTACTGTCGGCTTGCCAGATCATGTTGATGAAAGGGGTACCGGAGATGAAGATTCCCCTGATACCCATACCATAGAGGTAGTCCAACTTGGATACCAAGCCCTTGAGATCACCACCGGCGCGTAATTGAGTCTCTCGCCAATCGTACTCGAACATGGTACCGAAATAATCATTATTTGAGGGGTCGCCGTCAGCAAATTTGTCCAAGAGGATGGTATAGAAAGGTATGGCCCGCCAGTTGGAAGGAGAGGGCGTATAGGTGGTATTTTGACGTGATGCTTGGTATTCGAGAGGAGACTGAGCATTCTTATTGACGTTAAGATTATACTGAACGAGGTCATCACGATAAGGTGACGCAAGGGTCAAGGTGGCAATTGAGAGGAGGGACCAGGTGGCCCATGAGAAACGCATTTCTATGTTGTGTGCACAGTCCGAGAAGGTCTATGTTGAGAGATTAGAGAAGGAAAGAGTGGAGAGAGAGAGAGGTATATGGCGGGAGAAAACAAAGAGAAGAATGGAAAAAAAGAGAGGCGAGGCTGTGGACTCTTTCACTGCTCTGTCAGGCACTTTATTTACTCTTTTTGGGGTGACGGGCGCGAGTTTGAGGCAACGCTGTAACCGCCGGGGTCGGCTAAAGGGCAACGTTACCCGCACCGGGATTTTGTAATGTATCTGATCTTTGTCCATCATCCCTCTCCTCTTCATGCGTAACATCTTGTTCTTCTTCGTTGTTTGAACTTGTTGTCTTGTTCCCTTTTTGACCTATTCCATCATCATCATCTTCCCTCTCCCGACCATGGCCGCTGCTACCATGTCCAGCAAACCCCAGTTGGATAGCCTCTCCCAACCTTCCTCTCAACCAAACTCTCCTTCAGCCCTCTATACCTCTTTCAATCAACCCGCCCGCTCGGCTCCTTCCTTATTTTCCACCCGTTCTCAAGGCTCTTTGCCCGGCACCCCGACCTCTGGCACCCATTCCAGCGCCATACTCGACATCCCCCCTGGCATGAACTATCCTGATTTCTTACGCACCTGGTCCGACTCTCATGTTTCCACCTGGCTTACGAATATCAAGTGTGGCCATCACGCCACAACTTTCCGAACGAGCGATATCAGAGGTGACGTTATCCTAGAGTTAGATCAAATCACCCTCAAAGAAATCGGCATCGCTAGCGTCGGCGACCGCCTCAGGATCCTCAATGCCGTCAAGATACTCAGACAGAAATGCTCGAATCGTGCCGAGTGGACGTCTACCTATGGATCATTCCGTCCGAGGGTTGTCGTCAGTCCCAACGAAGCTGACCCCGGTCATCGGAGAACTGGTTCTGCCACCTCACCAACTTCACGATTGCCTTCCCGGAGACAAGAACATACCAGACCGCCCCCTCTCCAGCTTGGCTCTTCCGCAAACCCCCAAGCAAATCTTCCTCATATTATCCGCGACAATCCCTCCACTTCTGATTCCCTCCGCTCAAGTCATATCCGACCTCTTCCCCTTCCCTCTACTTCCTCTTCTGCCACGACCCCGATCACCACTCCTGGTACCTCCCAGTCTACGAGTTCTCGAGCCCCTCATATTCCCCTCCCTCCAGTCCCCCGCGCGTTTCCGCCGCCGCCGCCGCCCACGGCATCATCGATACCCACATCCGTCCGATCTGCCAATCGTCCTTTCCATGGGCGAAGGACCCCCACACAGCTCGAGGCCCCAGAATTCACTTCACAACCCCTTCCACCAGCTCCGACTCACCCACCTTCAGCCCCGTGGTCTGGATACGGTCTTCCTCCAGATCCCAAGGCAGGAATTACCGCCGCCAAAAGTCCCAAGCGTTCTCAGTCCCCTCTTCCTCATATTCCCCGAACCTCTACCCGATCCCCCGTTTCGGCACCCACACACGGTCGAAATCCGTCTTCTGGTGGTCAAGGCAGCTTAACCCCTCCAAAGCCTACTCAACGCCCACTTGGTTCCAACCATCCCTATGCTCAGGGTCTCCAACCCTCGGCTCAGGCCATCAATGTACTCTCGCCTATAGCAGAATCATTTTCATCACAGCCCACGCCCGTTCAACCCACCGCTCCATCCACCTCCCCCCCTCCACAAACACCCTTCTCGGTGGGTCGTGGGCCTTTCACCAATACGTCCTCCCCCAGTATTCCGCCTTCACTTGTCGATCTTCGACGTAAATTGGTCAAGATCGTGCTTGGAGACGAAGGTCATTCAGCTACGATAAACGTGGAAGATTGCGTGGGAGGCGTAGAGGTGCTCGAGAAAGCCTTAAAGAAGTTCGGGAAGCTTGGTCCCAAGAACTCCGACTTGGAAGGACCTGATCGCGTCGGAACGAGTGATGGAGGCCTTTCGGTTGACGGGTGGTGCGTGTTTCTCGAGTGGGGAAACGAAACGTCACCAGGTGCGTTTTGTCTTAGTCGCTTTTGTCTTCTCTCACTCATCTTTTACAGCTCGACCGCTTACCGAGGCACAGCTACTTGCAGTATGTCATGCACCTCCGAATGACCCCGCCCGCGAGCGCGGCTTGACGTTACGGCGTGTCCCTAAAGCCAAGCGGCCCAGGGCTATGGGTTACGGTGCATCTACCCAGGGCCCAGCTAACAGCCCGACGGGCTTCGTATTCCCATCTAAATCCTCTGATCACGAAGGCGACGACCCTCCGTCCTTGCTCAGCTCAAGCGTGACCCCCAAGCGTTTGAAACGCGCCAGTACCGTCAGCGTACTTAGTGGTCTGGGAGTGGAAGATCCGGAAAAGGCTCTCGAGTCCCCATCCTCTCCTACGCAACCTGACAACGATGAGAGAGGTCCTACTGGCTTCTTCAGGGGACCCTCCAAGTTACGCAACTTCTTCGGTCAACGGCCACCCAGCGAACTCATCACAAACCATCTCACGGAATACTTCCCATTCACGGAGAAGAAAGTACTCCAACGCACCGCACGAAATAGTATGCTCAGGGCGAGCGGAAGCATTGGTCGTCGCGATAGCACGATTTCATTCAATCCGCGTTCCTCTTCGCGCTTCAGCGTTAGTACCATCGGCTCGCGCAAGGCACCCTCACAACGCGCCTCAGTTTACTCTCTCACACCGCCAGTCCTTAACCAACCTACGGAATCTCCAACTGGTGATCCAACCGAACAACCCCCTCCGAAGGTGGCTCTGCCCACAGATGAGGGTGGCGCCCTCTCTCTGGAAAGTGAAGACCAGGAAAAGGCACCCAGCTCCCAGGATCGGTCTCCACGCGCCCACCATCTACCCCCAGTCGACTTTTCCATGGAGTCCTTCACCGAATCAATGGGTAAACTCGGAGCAGAGCAATTGGATCGGCGTTTGTCGTCGGGCTCGTCGATGAAGCGGATGAGCTACATTACGGAATTGCGAAGCAAGCGGGATGTTTCGGACAGCGCGAGCTTTATCACCGTGGATGAGATCACCGCGGAAGTGGAGAGCCGGCGAGAAAACGGTGACGTGGACAATGGCTGGACGACCATCAACGCGGAAGGTGACGAAGAACACACGTCTTCTGCTCCCGTGGACGTTCCCACGGAGAGTGTTGGGGATGAGGATGATGACGAAATTGATCTGGAAGGGGATGTGTCCGATGAGACGGATGATGAAGATGATGAAACAGGGCGCACCATGTCATCAGGAGGTGAGCAAACCTATCGTTACCCACGTGGTTGGGTACTGATTGGTGGTGTCCAGGAATCAAATGGATCAAAGGTGCCCTTATTGGTGCTGGTTCTTTCGGAAAGGTTTATCTCGGCATGGACGCGACAAACGGACTCCTCATGGCGGTGAAACAAGTAGAAGTCCCCACAACAGCTTCTGACGAGCGAAAATCAGCGATGATTGACGCCTTGGAGCGGGAGATTGAACTGCTGAAAGACCTCCAGCATGGAAACATCGTTCAATACCTCTGTGCGTCTTTATCGGCTTGCGGTCTCTTCGCTAAAATGCTCATGGACGTCTCTACCAGACTCATCTTCCGACGACGACTACTTCAACATCTTCTTGGAATATGTCCCAGGCGGTTCCGTCGCCGCGCTGCTCCGAAACTACGGTGCCTTCGAAGAGCCCCTCGTCCGCAACTTTGTTCGCCAAATCTTGGAGGGATTGAACTACGTCCACGAGCGAGGGATCGTCCATCGTGACATTAAGGGCGCGAACGTCCTCGTAGACAACAAGGGTGGCATCAAAATCTCCGACTTTGGCATCTCGAAAAAGTTGGAAGATAGTGCGTCTTAAACACCCACTACCATCATTATCGGCACGTGTTGCTAACCGAGAACGTTTTTGTCTCCAGACCTCATGCCAGGGAACCGCCTACATCGTCCTTCGCTCCAGGGCTCTGTCTATTGGATGGCCCCCGAAGTCGTCAAACAGGTAGCATACACGAAGAAGGCCGACATATGGAGCGTCGGATGCTTGATCGTCGAGATGCTCACGGGAGAACACCCGTGGGCTCAGCTCAACCAGATGCAGGCCATCTTCAAGGTATGATTCTCGCTTCACACCTTTCGACCTTCTCTTGCCTTGGGTGACTGACGTCTTCGTGATGTAGATCGGTTCATTCAGCGCGAAGCCCCCAATCCCCTCCGACATTTCGACCGATGCCCAAAGCTTCTTGGACCTGTGCTTTGAGCTCGACCATGAAATCCGGCCATCTGCAGGAGAGCTCCTGGTATACGCTTGGATGAAGAAAAAGGCTGGCACGAGAGGGCCGAAGCTCAAGGATCTCCCTTCATGAGCGATGTCGACGACGGCGTGTCTATCTTTGTCTTGGAAGTCATATATGCCTTTTTCTTGTTATCAACATTTCGGGTCGGTCCATTCACACATTATAATTTTATCATCACTATATAGATATCGCAATCTACCCCACGACGGATGGTCATTCGTCCTTGTCGGTTCGTTTTCTTTTCATACCACTCTCTGCCTTCGTGGCTGGCCCCCAGTTTGGTGTAGGGTTTTGTTGGTAGCGTACTAGCTTAACTTTGGACGACTGGGTTACTGTCATGGGATGCGAAGTGAAATTGGCTTCAAAGCTGTAGAGTTGCGTGAGTAGGTATGTTACCAACTCGTCGAAAGAGGTTCTCTGGGTTCGTCGTACCTTGGTTCCTTCTCCAACAAGACGCGTGCGGGAGAATTTGGTGGGATCTTCTCCATCTTCACAGGATGTTTCTTTACCCAAGACCGGTAGACGTCGTGAAGATCCCGTCTTGTCGCTGTCGTCTTTAGTGATCCTGCCGCTGCATGCGAACGAGACACTTGGTGTCCAGCATGAAGCAGGGCAGAACTAAAAACCCAAAAAAAAGGAACGTCAGCCTTAACGGGACGCCATGTCTGGTGCTATCTGTCCACTGACGCTACTTCGTCTAACGAGGGACAGGTACAATGGAAGAAACTCGCCACCCTTGAAGGTGTAAAGTAAAACGGTACACTCAACTCCTGTGCATCTCGATGAGCGGCGGTACCCATTCCATTTAAAAAGTGAAAGCGTTCCCACCTCTTTCGCGACGGAAAGCATGCCCCTCATGCGTGTGGACGTCCCGTAGTTGTCTCCGTTATCTTCAAGATGCTCCAGGATTCGACCCACAAATTGCGGGTCGTGTATCCGCCCGTTCCACATCGGTCCCGCGATGTGCAGCGGCGATCCGCACTCTGGGCATTTTTCGGGCACCGGTGGGCCAGCGTGGGTCTTGAATAAAACGTTGGTGTTGCCGCTGCGATCGTTGACCTTTTCCGTCATTCTACCTAGCGGCTGTTCGTGGAAGGACTGACAACCAGAGCAAACGTAATAGACGGATGTTTGGCTGCAGACACAGATGAGGAAGCGGTGGCCTTTGCAGAAGTTTGTTTACGAACCTGGCAAGTTTCTTGACTTCAATGGGCGCGGTCTGTACTCTCACGAACAGCCGCACATAGAAATCAATTGATAGGCACAAAAGTGGTTGGATATATCGGCCATAGCGGGCGGCAGAGGTCGAGATGGTATGGAGGACTAGCCGGAGAGCCTAAAAATCATTTCATTTCATGACTCGAAAATAGGGTCAGGGCACGCCAACTTACCACTTCGTGAGAGTATTCGGCCTTGACTGAAACCCCACCATAATTGGAGTAGCTATGATGGTTTGCTTAGTACCGGACCACGTGATGGATTGCGATGCAAGAAAGACCCACCATTTCTCTGGATAGTTGTTGGTAGCCAAGACAGAGAGGTCCGTACACGTCACGCACAAAAGGCCTAGTTTTACCCGGTAAACTTGTGAGTGGAATCGTCTCGAATTAGTTAGTAGGGAGAGATATACCTCCATCTGTAATGCACTGAACGGCAGCATCAACGAAAGGGGCCGCAGTTCCGTATGGATCCAGATCGACGACGTCAACACGGTTGCGGTCAGGGGAGCGCGAATACATCAAAATGCTGAATTACGGATTCAATCCATCAATCAGTAACTAATTACAGCGATCCAGAGGTGATGCTCTCACCGTGCATCGCCTTCGTTAACCCGGACCTTACCCTGTAGTGACGATGCTTCCGTTCCGGGTCCGCTCTCATCAGTGGCTGTGCCACCGCCCAAACCGTTCAGTTCTACATTTCTCCTCATCGCTGCCGTAGCTGAGGGCGAAAGATCATTCGCCATCACGTATCTTTATATGAATTGATGTAAGGACAGGGCTGCAATGGGAATAGTAGGCCCACCTGACAAGGGGTATCTCTTTGGCATAGCGGATTGAGCGGAGACCAGTGGCCGAGAGTGCTTCCAATATCACAAACTTGTACGGTCGATACTACGACGAAAACGACGCTTCAGAAAGCACAGTACCGCATTAAGGGCACCAATTATTACCTCTGCTTCTTTTGGCTGAACAGTAGGGTCTGGAACCTGAGGAGTATCGCCAATGTCCATGTCCTCAGTTTCTGCGTCCACGTCTGGTGGTACTGAGGCACTAACGTCCGTGAGGGAGTTGCACATACGATACGCGCAAAGTGCTCACGTTTCTTCCTCAACACCCTCGTCAACCTTGGGGCGTTTCCTATCAGGCATGAGCCGTTTCTCTGCTTTCATATGTCTCCTCTCCCTTGCTTGTCTCCATCGTTCTTCCTTGGCCTTGTTCAGCTCCTCGCTCCATACACGAATGGCGGCGACGCTCAGATCTCTGTTGAACTCCTGTACAGGGTTAAGGAAAGCTTCGTTGTTGGACGGTAGCAGTATGTGGGACGTGTTCTCGGTATGGAGTGTGAAGCCATCGGGAACTGTAATAGATTTCAGCGAAAGGTCGTCTGCCATGTGGCTCATAGACCACAGTATCCTGCCCAGGCGAACAATTGGGGAAAGAATCCTCAACGCCAGCGTGAAGTCAAGTCGCCAAGTCGTCAAGTCAAAAAATAAAAAATAGAATTGTATGAAAGAGGTTACGTAACACGAGTCCAACTGTCCATCGTCCAGGCACTGGCAGAAACAATCAACTCGGACTGATGTAGGCGTAAATACAGATACCATCCACCTATCTATCGTCCAACAACGGGTCAACTCGAAATCGGTGATAATACAGATACCGTCCAATATTCGTCCAATAAAAGGTTAACTCGAAACTGATGCAAATCCCGATACAATACCCGTCGAACCAAACCCAAACCCGACGTCGATGGTCCGATGATCAAAATCCGAACTCTTCCACTACGACATCAATCAATCCGCTATGGTCGCCGTTCCGAATCCGCGCGGGGTCAATTTGAGCCGCAACCGCCTTTCGGACGACAGCGTTCAACGTCGTTGGTCCGCAGCCTTAACAAGATTTCTCTCAATGATCCAGCAACGACATCAGAATAGATCACTCACATGCAACGACGATACGGCCACTGGCCGTAGCTACTTCATCTCGCAAAATCAGATCGACCTTTGGTCGTCCAGGCCTCGCAAACTCTGCCATGACGCTAATATCCCGCATCTCCTGTTCTCCGAGTTCAAGTTGCGGTTCATCCATCGTTTCGCGCATCAAAGCCTGCATGCTGGACGCCTGAGTGGCAAGGGAGGCCGTCGACATGCGCTTCATGTGCGCCGTATATCCATCACCGTATTTCGGCATATCCCATCCAGCAGGAGAGGACGCCCGTTCCGTGGGCAGAGCAATGGACTGTACAGATAGGCGCGAAGATTTAGTAGCTGCCTGATGCCTTCCAAGTGGATCGCCGCCCGGAGTAGTAGAACCTGCCCGAGGGAGAGCGGTCGGAGACAATTTCTGTTGGTCAATTTCCGCGAGAATTGTTGGCAGGTCGGGTAGAGTCCCCAATTCCGAGACCCGCTTCGACCTGCGCGTTGTTTTCTTCTTGCGCGTAATCGCTCGTCGTATCGTACCTTCTTTTTTGACCGCACGATTGAGAGTATTTTCGCCTCGCACACGGTCGTCATTGTCCCCATCGAAGTTGGTAAGATCTAGCCGGTGCTCTTCGTGGCCTAGTTCTCCGTTCTCGGTATAATCTCCAGTATAGTAACTGAGGTCCACATAATCGTCTTCGGGCATTTGTGCATCGATGAGGTCAGTTTCGTCAAGTGCAATGCCTTTCACTTCGATTGGTGTAGGAGAATATGGGGAAAACGACGTATCGAGGGTACTAGACCGCATCGGATCGGTGGCGTCCTTGGATTCCAGGGGTTGTGGAACAGGAGGGTTGTAATTTGTCACAAAAAGGTCGAGCTGTATCGATTCTGGCGGAACAAGTGAGTGACACCGATGTAGGACGCTTGCACACCACTGCATGTGAGCTGTGTGGATCATTGATGAATGGCTCTTTCAATGGCACATAAACAGGCATGAACTTACCGAAATCCCGTAGGATCCATACGAACCGGATTCGTTGCGTAGAGAAGTAGTTCTTCGGATACATAGTGCCGCCGAGAGACCGGCCATCCCTCCCAGCCATGCACAGGCAGAGATATTCCAGGATAGAAATTGCGAATGACGCCCCTGATCCGCCACAAACAATTACGGCAGTTGAATAAAGACCCCAATCAGTCCGCACCGGGGATCCAAATGGGCCATCTACCCAGGCCTTCAAAAGCACGCCAGTCGTTGGTAAGATTGTCCCCTCCGGAATTTCTCCCGCTGGGTGTCGTTGTCCGTGAGCGAGGAGTCCGACTACTGTCGTCCATAAGTCCTTGGTCCAACCGTTTTTCGCACGAATGAGAAACACGATCATTCTGCCATCGTTGCCTAGTTTCTGTTTGTCACAGACGGATGCACAGGTAAATGGGTGGGAATTGAATTTGGATAGGGATGGGATCGTAATGAAAAAGTGCTGGCCCGGGGCCCAGGTCAGGTAGCCAGGTGTTATGATGCGTAATCGTATGGTGCGACCCGCAAGAATCTCTGCATGGGCATAACCGGGGGGGATGGAAAATGTGGACGGACCGGGGGGAAGGAGCGAATGGGTGGAAGAGGCGAGGCGGGCATGACGATAAAGCGGGGGCTTTGAAGATGCGGCGTACGAGGCACGGAACGAGGTTCGCGGGTTGAGGGATTCGACATCCGGGAAAATGGAATGCATTTCCCAGCCTTGGACACGGGTAGACATCTTCTGGTCGGTCGAAATAATGGGGGAGATGGAGGAGATGCGACGGCCCAGGAAGCCATTAAGATACAGCCAGTTTATCGACCGCCAAGCTCTCTCTCCGCCCCACAGCAGAAGGGCGATCCAACACCACCACCACAAAGGTGGGTGATGGAGCGCTGACATAATGATGGTGGCGGGGACGAGGATGATGTGGAGAATATAGAACCTATCGTAATACTTGTCTCGGATCGGTCCCAATGACAGCAGAATAAGCAGCGTAAACAGAACAAATGCCTAAAAGAAACGCAGGTAAGTATCACCTGGGGATATGGAGCATTCGCGAATATGAATATACACTCACCGTCCACGCATACCTAAATTTCGGGTAATGCCATGCATAGATATATGCAATGTCGTCCGTACCACTACGTCGATCATTGAACAATTGCACGCTCCAGAACGTTACATGTAACGCGACCAAGGCCCAGATGAGCCGGCCGATCCAACGGTGGAGCCATATGAGCTTGTCGGAATGTAGATTTGTGAAAAAAGGTATGGCGAAAATTGCGAAAGGGGTCCTCCTGAGGGCAAAGAGGACGCAAAGCGGGAAGAGTGCGAAAGCTATCAGACCCGCTCTATTCCCGGAGCTCCACCAGGCTTTTTGGACGGTGTACTGGGGAATATATGCGGCAACATCTGGCACCAGAGCACGGTGGAACAACAACAGCCTGTGCGAAGGAGCGATGTAGTCGGGTCCGATGAAGACGAGTCCCAGAGATAGAAGGGCCAGAGAGATGATGGTGAGGAGCTGCGCGTTCGAGGGTAGAAGAAGCGGTTGCTTGTGGGGTTGACCACTCTTCTTGGCTTGAGCCAAAGAGCGTTTCTTGCGCCATGTCCGACGACGTAAGGACCACTTGCTCCAATAGGCACCGATGATTCCCGATTCCAGACCGAGAAACTGGCTTGCTGCGAAAGTGAACGCGACCAGACTTATTGCCACCCAGAGGAAGTAAGCATATCTCCAGGTCGTGTGGCTAAGGGCGTGTATCTTTAAATACGCCGTGATCCATTCGAGGTCATCATCGAAAACAGGTGTTGTCGGATTAGGGTTGGGCTGTTGAAGAGATGAGGGCTGTGACATTTGGGCTGGCGGCGGGTTCGCTACCTTAGAGGCGCGAGGAGAAAAAAATGGATGGGTTCGGAGCTGGCCAGTTTGGACAATATGGCGGCTGTGCGACGTATTTATGCGAGTGCGAGCTCCCTAAGTCCGAATGCCAAGATAGTGGGTCAGCAGACCGTCTGGTCTCGGATCGGATGGGACAAAAAGTTAGCTGAATGCTGCACAGCCCGTTAATGGACCTATTCCGTGAGCGGGTGAATAATGTTTGGGCATGCCCGACGTGCCGACGACAGGAGGTTGAAATTGGTAATTTGACATTTGCCTGCCAAAAGTGAGTGCCTGGACCTACCTTAATGCGACGGAAGCAAATGTATGGCAAGATCCGCTTCCGCCTTACACAAAGTCGGGTCCGGGTCATCTCCCCAGGCAAGATGTACAAGCGCACCGAGTAGAAACACCAAGATGTCGTGAACATACAAATAGGGCGTAATGGCATCACGCATGATATGTATGGCGCCTAGGTGCGCGCTTGATCAAACTCTCGACATCAGGGCGTCGATCGGCAACCAGCGGTGTGTGTAGAGCCCAGGAACAGGAAAATGGCCTCCTCTCATTCCGCACCGTCAAAAATCCAACCGTCACACGGAGGCTGGAGTCGTAAAATAACTGGCTTTCTTTGAACTATCTACCCTCCGTCATCTCGATCTCATCATCACCGTCGGTGGACACAGCTTGCCATCCAAACCCAGGCGTGGTCGTTGACTGACCGAAAACTCGTGACAATACAGGGGACAAAATTGCTGTTATGGCGAAAAATAAGTATTTCTTTATCGGGGCAACACACGTGATACCCACGAAATTTACTTAGAAGGGGCATCGATGCACCATGTCGCGTAATGTAATACATGGGGATACCTGCTAGGACGAATCCTGCGTATTGTTTAGCACAGCCCGGATGAACCTGTGCCATTTGAACTCACCAAGGACAGCTAGTGCCTCCAGTGGCGCCGCAATGATGGGCATGTAAAGTAGAAATAAAGCAACCTAGTCAGGGTCAGCTGACGTCCCAGAAAAATGAAAAACACGCACAGCACAGAAAGTTAGGGGCGTCATGATCCACGTTTTATATGGTCTACATATCAAGCCTTGTGAGTGATTTTTTGATTTTTCTTTTACGGAAGGGGATAATCTGTACCTCTCCAATGTCGGCTCTTTAATCCTCAAAATGACAAGACCCAGTACCTTTGAAAAATTGAGTGATTGACACAGGCACCAGGTAACAGACGTACGGTGAGAAAATAGAACGCCCAAGACGCTACGACGGCGAAATTGATAAGGGAACGGAAGCCACCGCCTAGAAGTATGAAGGTGATCGTGATGCTTGCTTGAAGAAGCATTGCATTCAGGGGAGTTTTCCTGGTGGGGTGCAACCGCCCAAACAGCGCAGGTAGATACCCTTCCCTGCCCGCAACGTAGATCAAACGTCCTGCGGTGAAAAAGGAGCCTGATGTCGGAGTTAGGGCGCCCATAACGTGAAGTGAAAACAACATCACACCGTTTAATGCCCCAAAACACGAGAAGGCAACCATGAATGCAAAGACGGAACCTCCGATCGGGCCAAAAAGGGCACGGCCAAAGTCTAGAGCGACAGTGTTGCTCAGGCGTACAGTGGTCTACAGCAGTTTAACACAACGTGGTTGATCGACGGAAGCGCTGGATACCCTACCTTATCAAGCACCACGAAGTACGAGACATTGGCAAGTAGAAACAGCAGCTAAAGGCCAGGTTCAGATTTCACGGGTGTCGACACAGCGGATAAATTCGAACCGTCACAGTAACCATGCTGAAATGTATGACACGCGGCATGTTCCTTTCTGGTTCGGACATTTCACCTCCGACGTAATTTGCTTGATCCCAGCCATCAAACGCCCAGAGGCCGGAATATAAAGCGAGAGCATACGCGGATGGGCTCGTGGATGTGCCGTCAAATAGGGATGTTGTGAGCGAGGTAGTTGCTCGACCCCTCACGAGTTGAATTAGACCAAGTAAAGTTATAGATATCTGAGAAGAGTTTTAGATGACCAAAAAACTGAACGGGGCGATGCATACCAAGGAGAGAACCTAGGCCAGAGTAGTGAGTATTTCCAACCTAAAAGTGCAGATCGATGTCGCACCTTCACGCCTGTGAAGACAACAGCAACCCTAGTTCCTAGGCTTCGTGTGATAACGCTTATAAAGGTAATTATCGAAACAGCCGCAATCGCTGTGACCTGAATGGCCCATTGTGGGATATCGTCCGGTGAAACGTCGCTGCGAGTGGCATGCCAAAACAGTCTATTAAGGTATTCTGCAAATATGAGGCTGATGACAGCGTTGCCCCCTTAGAACATAGTGAATCAAGTCATGACCTCGAGCAGGAGGGGAGGGAAAAGTACCAGGTTTCAAGGCAGATATAGCTGTCCAAGCGAACAGGTAGGAGACAAGTGGACCATACGAGTATGACAGGTACGCTTGAGCTCCGCCATTTAGTGGTATCGCGGATCCCAGCTCCGCGTAGCTGCTTGCGCCCGTCCAAGCCAATAAACCAGACAACGCCCATACGACGAGACTAGCACCAACACTCCCGGTGTTTGCGATAACCACGCCTGGTGATGAGCTGTGACGATTTTCAGTGTGTGTACGCTTGACGCACGACATTTGACGACATTGACATACAAGATACCTGACCCGATCTATATAGACAAATTAGCGGCCCTTGTTTAGAGAAAAGCGTGTTCAGAACTCACCTGTAAGCCCACGACCAAAGCTACGCCTAAAGAATAAAAGGTCCTGACTATCCACGTCTGACGCGACGCAAGTTCCGGCGTACCATTGATTAACCCGATGCTTTTCTCCCCGGTGACACTCCGGACTTCATCCGGCTCGCTTAGGCTTGCGGTCAACGGCAATAGGTCGCTTTCGAAGCGAAAGCTGGACCCGGACAGAGAACGGTCTCGGCGGAGCCCTCTGCGAGATGCTCCTTCGAGTAATTCCAGGGCGCTCAGTGAGTCATCAGAATCATGGGAAGACCTCGAATGAAGTGGTGATCGGTCCTGTTCTGCGAATCGCTGAGGTAGTCGCGGGGCACTGGAAGATACACTCATCAAAGTACGGGATTTCACTAGGCCTGGCTTGCAAACTGACGCGTTGTTTGAGTGTTGTTTGTTCAAGGTTTATTTACTATTTTTAGTAAGTCATTTGATAATGTGCTTTTTCGCCAACAGACTCATGGACAAGAATTTCTAGGCTCATAACTATGACAGTCGAGGCTCGGTTTCATTGGCCGAATAACAATCGATGCGTAGTCAGGAGAAGTGGTACTTGGGTGACAGTCGCCAAACATTGCATCGCACAAGGGCTCCCGTCAGCGAACACTACGAATTAGACTTTACGAACCCGCTGAACTATTACTTTCATCTTCATGAAGGGCTTGTGCTATGATTTGATGGATTTCAACACAACGCTCTTGACATAGTTGTAGACCCTGACGTTCCTACTCAGTCGACGTCGACGGACCGACGGAGAGAACAATCTGTGGCTTACCTGTATTGCCTTGGCCGGTAATATGCGGCCAGTCTGCCAAACGTTTGTCGTTGAGCCCAATGCGGGTATGCATGCGCATAGCAACATTCCAGTTGCCAGCTGCGTCTCTTCCTCGGTGGGATCCAGCCACACGTGCTCCCCGATGACAGCCTAACACTGGACCTTGAGGAATATACGAATTGAAAGGAACTTGAACTCACCCCGGCACATGATAAGACTAGACCAAGCATCTCTATTCCAGCTTTCGCCAGTGAGGTAGACGCAGCGACAGTGGCAGCTGCAACGCAGCTCTCGATACCATCACATTCGATGACGGTTATAGATATGTCTATGACAGACTTTGGTAGCAAGTCCAGCCGCACACTAGGGGCCAATGCTTGTTGAATAAGATTAGCTATTGACCTGTCCTCCGCATCCTGAAAAATGATGAAACGAGGGTCATCAAGAAGATTGTATGTATCTTACTCGGATCGGTACTCTCCGCACTCGTGATGAAAACGGTGTGAACTTGACTTCCACACTCAACTTGCCAACTTCATGATATGCGTGACTCTTTGACTGACGGGGACCGTATCTGAGTACAAGCCCAGTTTAGTACTGATGGTAGAGCCCGGCAGTTGAAGGTGGACCCACACTGCACACGCAATTTTAGTGCGCTGTGTCTCGATATATGCGGAGCCATTAGCTTGTTTTATGAAGCCTGTCTTCAGAACTGTCTGCGGCACCTTTGTTTAGTAAAGAGTCTAAGGAAAATAGATGTGTGCGCCTCGCACATATAGGTCGGATGTCCTCAGGCCGTCTATCCCGGCGTGCCTGGCCTATCTTCCACCCCTTATATAAGATGCTAGGGTCATCACAGCCATCGTCGAAAATAGGTTGAAAGCTCTCGTTTGGGCCGTTGACACGCCTTCTGTCGAAGCCGCTCTGCGCCATCACAGTCAAGATGACATCGAGGAACGATAATCCGGTGCTCTATATGTTCAAGTTTGTACGGCCGCAACTGTAGTGTTACGTAATGAAACTATCTTTCTCTCTCCCCAAGCCCGCGACCGCGACCAAGTCAGTTGGCGATGCTCCTTCACTCAAGCGTCCAGCCAACTTTGGAACATTCGACGATGACACAGCCAACGATGATGCACTCCCCTCTGCGCATAATGGCAAAGCGGGAAACAGCGATCTGGTGGTACAAAATATCCAGTTGCCAAAATCAGCAAAGAAACGCATGGAGAAGGAACAGCAGGTTGATGCTACGGTCTATCAGTATGACGAAGTATGGGACAGTATGCAAGATGCGAAAGCTAGACAGAAGGAAACCAAGGAACGGGAGTCGAAGGAAAGAAAGGTGTGTTGCCTCCACGTGGTGCCCTCACAATGCATTAAAGTGTCCTTCAAAGCCTAAATATATCAGTGGCCTATTGTCATCCGCTGCTACTCGCAGATTGGACCGTTTAAGGGCAGAAGACATAATGATTCAAAGGGAGAGAGAAGCAGAAGGTGATGAGTTTCGTGACAAAGAAGCCTTCGTGACACAAGCATACAAGGATCAGATGGCTGAGGTACGCACGGCAGAAGAAGAAGAGAAGAGGCGAGAAGGTATGTTCTACGTATGCAATCACCCTCATCACTGTAGCTAACATATGCTAGAACTCGAGAAGAAGCGTGGTTCGTCTGGGGGCATGGCGCACTTTTACCGCAAGCTGCTGGAGGAATCTGAGCAGCAACATGAAGAGACGGTCGCGGCGACGCATACGCAGTCCAGTTCAAGAACTGTCAAAGGCCCGCAGGGGGCTACCCCTAACCTCACCATCATCAGACCTCCTGAGTTCGCCCCGAAATCGGATGCAGAGCTCGCACGCCTGGCTCGCGAGCAGGGAAAAGATGTCGAACTGAACGAGGACAATCAAATTGTAGACAAACGAGAGCTTCTCTCCGCCGGTTTAAACTTATCAGCACCAAACACGAGGCGAATGGGTCTTCACACGCCAACGTCGTCTGACGCTGCCCCTGTGGAGGTCCATCGTGCGACTGGATCAGCTGCTAGCCGAAAAGAGATTAATGAACGGCGAATGCGGGAAATCTCTGCACAGATGGAAGAGGAGCGAGAAAGAGTGGTCAAGGAGAAGCAGCAACAGGAAAGCGAAGCCACTGCCCGTGTGGTCTCAAGACGAAATAACGAAACGGACATTCAAAGGGCGCTGGAGCGATATCAGGAGCGGAAACGTCGGAAGTTAGAGATGGGTTCGGAAGAGACGGAAGCCGCATGATTTTCCTGTCCCTGTTTTTGTGACTAATGCTATGGGTTGGACGTTAACGAGCATGAGCACATCACAAGTGAAATAAAACAGAGCCCCCAACATCCTAGTCCTTTGTTTTCTTTTTGGAAAGCGCTTTATTCTCAGTAACTATGGGGACTAAGTGTCAAATAGCAGGAGATTTACCATCAACCCTATCTGACGTGCTGGAGCCGGGCCAGAGCCCGGGTGAGGAAAGAAATGCAAATTTACGCACGTAGTGTGGGACGCAGGGCTGTTACCTCTTACGGGCCGAGACGACAGCGCTCTCCTACCCACTAAAACTCACCAGTGTGTGGCCAATTGTTCGAGGGTCTCCCGTTCGCTGTTAGCGCGAGTTTCCATGTTGTGTTAACTAAGTTAGTAAAGGATTTGTAGATTAGCTGGTGGCGAGGGGTTGGTATTTTTTTGGTGGTAGGCAGTGGCATTGCGAGGAGTTCGGAGGTGAGGACAATAGTGGAGTTCGGATTTGTGGGATGGCACGCAAATGTTCGGAGGGGCGGGGTGGCATGGGCAGGTGGCATTTGGAGAATTTGCCGGTGGCATCGGGGTTCTGTTGGTGCGAGGAGTGGGCTCTTGCAGGGCGGGAGCTGAGACGCGTGGATTGTGGAGATTCGTCGGTTCAGGCCAGTTGTCTCAGGTGGCAAGTGGTTGTGATGCGCGTTCTTAGCGATGGTGGGTTGCTTAGTTTAGTACAGGTTGGTGGAGGGGGAGTATGTTCGTCGTCATGGGCCTTACAGCTATCAGCCGTTCGAAGAACTTACAGTGGGGGGGCTAGTTGTTCGTCAGGTCAGGAGCGTTGGGGTTTTAGGAGACAGAGACATGTGTTTTATTGGGTGTTGGGGCACATTAATATGGGTATGAGGTGTGAGCCATCGGGTTATGCTGGCGTGATGGGTGTGATGGTTATTATGATGGGGTAGGTAACTTCTAAGGTATGCGTGGTGGGGCAAGCGGTTATGAGTCGGTTATAGTGTGGTCGTTTGCGGGGGGCCAAGGTCGAGGTTACTCGTGGGACATTGCCCATCCTTGCCCCAGCTTTTGCGAGGGAAAATTGCACCTGGTGGTGGTGGCGGTTCAAGGAGCCCCACAGTCCTAAACATGAGATATGAGACAACCAGCGGACCTGATAGCAGTAGGGCAGGCACAAACACGGCATCGACGGCCCGCTGAAGGGTGACTCTCAACTTTGCCTTTGCCATCGACATGGAAGACGGAGGCAAACCGAAAAAAACGGTCTTCGTTGGAGGTATTGGCGAGGATGTAGACGAAAGGGTAATTCTGGAGTCATTTTCAACATTTGGTGGGCCTGATTAGTGATAGTATCTCTGCTGGCTATCACTGACTTTACTTCATTGTTCAAGGTGATATCATCGATGTTCAACTCCCCACCAATGCAACAGGCAGACCGCATGAGAATCGTATGTCTACTACTGGAAAATCTATTGTCACCTTGCTCATTGATGTAGCTGCGGACCTGAAGCACCGTGGCTATGCTTTCGTCACCTATTCATCCGCGGGCGACGCGCAAGATGCCATTGATAACATGGACATGAATGAACTTCGCGGTAGAATTTTGAAGGTCAGCCTTGCAAGACCCATGAAAGGAGTGACCCCAGCGATGGGCAACCGAGCAAGTGAGTCGTGTTCCCTCCCGTATGGCATCTTCTAATGAAGTGGCCCTTCATTTAGTTTGGGAATCTGAGGAATGGCTAAAACAATACGCTAAACCAGTAACTGGGACTGGAGGTGAGGAGGAAACTCCGTCATACAAATGATTTATTGACATGGTCCTTAGGTTTGCGGGGCCAAAGAAGCGAGGCATCTGAGGCAACAGGAAACGATGATGGGGAAGAAATAAACGACACAGCCGGGGATGGTCAGTAGTTCACCCCCTAACAGTACGTTGCACCACTAAACTCGGCCACACAGCCTGATTGTCAAATGAATGTACCATCGCGATGCGCACTCCACCTTCACTGGTATTATGGTGGCAGACCCTTAGACTGATTCATCTCAGAATCATTGAACTGAGCCCTCGCCCGCTTAATATCTTCCTGCATGAACAACAACTCCTCCATGCGTGCGAGCTTTTTAGCATCAGCCGGTCGCGATAGCGCCCTGCGAAAGTCCTCTATTGATAGACGGGACTTTTTTGTGGGAGCAAGGGCAGTTTGGCACTAAGTAGATAGAAAGCGTTATGACTGCGAAATGAATCAAAGTTCTGAAGATACCTACTACATCTGCGATATACTCCACAAGTATCTCTTCCATGACATTGACGGTGTCATTTGAGGGGTTTCTGTCGTCTCCAAAGCCAAACATCAGGTTACGAACTGGAACAAAGGTTAAGTTGTGGCTGCACAGGACAAGATGGGGCTGGACGGCGCACGCTCTTTGGTAAACAATCCTTTGAAATTGGACTGTTTTTTGTATGTGCGAGAGGACGCGCCAGCCGCAACACTGGTAGTTCCGGTGCTGTCACGGGTGTATGTGGGGTTATAAGCTGTGAAAGTCGTCCGCTGTGCGGTGGTGGGCAAAGTCGTGGTTCCCGATGTGGTGGTTGGTTGGGTAGCAGCAGGCTTTGACAGCGAAGCGGTAGGTTGATGTTGGTAATAGCTATAGGAATAGGGCCATGCAGCACCGTATCCCGTAACAGCAGTTCCTGGGTATGCGCCAGTTGTGTACGGGTATGCACCTGGCGTCTGCGGGTGTGTGTATGAGTAGGTACTGTATGGATATGCCCCCGAGGCCGTCGGATGCTGTCCTGTTTGAGAAGTGTAATAGGCCATAGGTGTGATGTTGCTCGTATGTGGCCTTAAGTTTCCTGACGGATTGATTCCCTGTCGCGACCGTGACGTCGAAGCGTCGAAGCGAACAAACTGGCGGTCGCCACGCCACGCCGCTCCATGTCTCATCACGTGATCTTGGTAATCCAGGTGCAGGTGAGTTGAACGCCACGCTTGTCTGATCTAGGTGTTATTTATGTTAGCCCTGATGGGGAGTGCGCACGCGGGTCGTTATAATGAGGCCGATGTAAACTCAGAGAGCCCACGACGTGAATGTTATCTGGGTTTATATGTCTAGGTCGACGTCCTCCTCCCTCTTCCCGACCGACGCATCCAACTTACTAGCCCGCTCCAACAACTCACGCAGTTTCTGCCACTCTGCTGATATGGTGCCTCTCTTGTCCAACCATTCCATAACGTCATCTGGATTGTCAGTATCTTCTGGTGGGGGTAGGTCCTTGGCATAAGCCAGCCGGTCATATGATCGTCGTTTACGAGGCTGTTTGGTGAGATCGACTTCTTCAGACAGCGTTCTGTACAGGTGATACTGGACCACAATCAGTGATCGGCACAAAATCCCCCCAAGATGTGGACCCACATTCCAATGTGACAGCTTGTGGAAAATTTGGGTTCGAGCCGCACAAAAACGCCCAAGGCTGAAACTGATAATACGTGGATGTTCGTCCTCGAGGTCCTCCGAATCAGAATCGTCGATTGTAGGCTACGACTATGATTGACCTACAAGAAAGGGCGATAATCGATAACAAACCCACCTCAAGAGAAAGTTTGTCATAAGGAATACCCTTCAACCGTCCCTCCACGGTGGATTTCCTGCCACCAAGGTGACAAGCATCACAGTGGGGAACTGCAAAGTCCAGCTTCACAAGGGTGAGGTCCGGATATAGTTCCAGTGTATCCCTGTAATCACGTCTCCACACGGACGATGCTATTGAGTCCCGAGTACTCGTTATTTTTCGACAAATAACCTGGAAAGGGACCGAGAAATAGTGTTCGGCTACGTGTTGGTTAGCTATTGATAGCATGAGAGGGGCAAAGGCTTCTACCTTTTAGAGTATTCTCCATATATTCTCGACGCTCATTCATTGGCATCATAGCAAGGTGTACGAAAAGCTGACACACGATCTTGAAGCCATGCCTAGCGTCCTGATGACTCTGGCGACTGAACGCCATGGGGAGCTCGGGTATTGCTGCTCCGTCATCCTGGACGACGAAATCATCGGTGTCATCGATGTCATCGTTATTATCGCCTTCGTTGTCGTGGCTGTCCTGCTGAGAGTCTTCAACCGATGCGTTGTCTTCACTTGTCTGCTCGTCGCTTGACTGAGAACGCGTTACACCAAGCTTTTTCTCTGTAGAAGGTAGCATCAACAGTGGTCATTAAATTATTGTCACACTGGCCCATCGACGCGCTCACTTCTCAGCTTTTCGAGTTTCATTTGAAAAGCGCTCTGCTTCTGACGGTCACGAAAGCGAGGTTGTATGATGTCTATGAACGAAATTAGTTGTGACCTTGCACAGCTCGACGAAATAATTGCCTGCTTCGTCGACCTCATCGAGTAGATTGTCAGATTCCTCTGGATTCGAGGGTCGGACTCTTGCCAGTCTCCGGCGTTTGGGAGGGGGTTCAGGTTCGGTGCTTGGACTACGAGCAACAGGACGTTTGGTTTTGATCGGGGACATCGTTCTTCGATTCGCGCTCACGCTTTCGTCTGAATCACTGGATATCGAAGTGTCATGGCCTACGTGTGACTCAACCTCATCTATGGTTCTGCGCCTCTTCGTAGGAGAGGACGGCTGGACATCATCGTCATCGGAGATAACTGTAACGGCTTTCCTCGGTTCGAAGTGAATTGCATCAACATCACTGTCCGTGTCACTTTGATCAGAAGGTTCAGAGAGTTGGGGAGGAACTCTTGTGGTACGGCCGCCACTACGGCGGGCTGGACCCGGTTTCGTCCTGGACCTGTCGCCCCGACTTGGTGAGCTGCTGGTCTTTGAACTTGAAGGATCTGGTTGTAAGAACCCGATGAGACTCTGCTGCCTGAGATTTTCAGACTTTGTCTTTCTGCGGGCCATTTTCAACGCAGTGTGTGGTAGGAATATGCAGAGCGTTTTTGTATCAGTGGGCCAATGTGGGGTCGTTGTTTGGGCGCCTAGGCTTGTGGCTGCGGGGCGGTCACATGACTGATTGACCACGACCGTAATCAGGGTCACGATTAGTTTTGTGACGAGCGCACATCATGACTTGGCCAAGTGTCAGCTACCAGTAGTAGGCAATCCGCGCTGAAACAACCGATAACACGCTCCGTGCCGAAGACCATGCCACTTCACAGGGAAAAGCCTTTACCTGTTCCTCGTCTTGAGATATCAGATACCTTTGTTACTCCACCGTCTACCTCACCAGGACCAGGTGATGAGTCTTCGCCTTCTTTCCGGGAGAAGGCGCGCTCTCTCTCCAACGTGGCATCGCCATCTCGTCGCCATTCCCAGGGCGACCCCATCAATGCTACATCTCCTTTATCACCATCACATGTCCTACCCCCACCTCCTTCAGGAATTTCCAAGGCACGGGATGAGTCCCAAAAGTTACTGGCACACGTCCTCGAGCAACTTCGACACCGACCGAAATGCCCGCCATCATACCCTTCGTCTCTCCAAGTAGCGTCAGCCACCAAGTCTGGCACTCCCCGCCCGAGTGCCTCCAGGACGAACAGCGAAATGCAGTCATTTGACCCTGAAAATGAAGAAACTCACGAGCGCGGGTTTTCACCAGACAAGGCTTTCGAGCTGATGAACCGACTAAGGGATGTTCTGGTGATATCGTTGACCCATGGATGGCGGATATTTAGCGAAAGGTAAGTTCTTTGGAAGATGTTCTTGCGTCACATCTCTTCATACCTCCTGTAGTACGTCCACAGATATATTTGGGGGTGGCGAAGAGTTGGACATTACAGTTCCGTCTTCTCCCTTCCGTCGACGAAGGCGCAGCGCAAGCATCGACCCAAGGCGCTTGTCATATAGAATTGAATCAACGGAGCTGCTTTCCCAGTGTATTTCCATTCTTCAATCCATAATTTCAGAGGATTGTCGGTTTCCATTAACGCCGCCTCGTCCCTTCCGACCACCAAACTCTTTGCAAGCGATCTCTCTGGATATCGCGTTGTTGCTCGTGCACATGCACGCGACGTCCCATGCCGTTGTCTCCCAAGTCGGGTTTGCACTTCTACCGGCGTTCATTTCATTCAAGGCTGAGATGTACCCTCGATTGCTTTTGTTCTTTGAAAGCATGCTTCGAGGTATGCTTTATGAAGAAAGGAGGTTGCGTGGCTCTGTGAAAGATGGTGCGGTGCCTTACCTGATCCCTTGTTCTCCTGATATTTCTCTCATTACGCCGTTGTATCTAGAGCACTTTTCCGAACTTCACGCGGATGACACACCATTTCCCCCGGCCGTTTCGATTCAAGTGGAACCCGACGAGGGAGCTCACACAGGTCCCGGTGACATCCTTAGTTGGACTTCCAGCTCCACTTATGCTAGCAGCTTCCTTCCCTCCCAGAGCTCATCTGGGCAATCCCTGGCATCTTATCGTCTTCTTTCGCTCGTGTCGCCTCTACTAGCCATCGTCTCGGATGCCATCGATTTTGGAAAATCATCAACGTTCATAGTACATCGGCTGCGTCACTTGCTTGACATGATTATTGATATGAGGCCAGATGCTTCTCTGAACATTCTTGATGTCGTCGCATACCATACACCAAAAGCTCGGTCTACTGCCCTTGGCCTTTTGTATTCTTACTGGCCTCGCGCAATCGGTCACTGCTTCGTAACCAGGCCATTCGAGTCATTGGCTGATTCAAATACCCCGCCCTCGTACGATCCACATGCCCATCAGTTCGTCCTTTGGCGATTCACAGAGCCTTCTGTTCCATCACCATTCGACGGGAATATATTGCGAGAGTGCCGGTCATGTCTCAAACAAATTTCAGGACTTGGGCTATTTTGCCCATTGTGCGTTTGTGCCGTGCATTTCGATTGTTATGACTACCCCAACGGCAACCTAGTCATTCAGTATCCCATCGAACTGGATTCTAGCACTCGGAAGGTGGCAGTTCATCGATTCTGCCATGTTCAACTACAGACAAGTGACCAGAGATCCACCGTACAACGCATCTCTGGTCATACCTTCCGGGCTGTGAATATGTTCACTCTGGCACTTTGTTTTATTTGTAAACTGCCGCTTTGGGGTTGCCACAGCCAAGGTCTCAAATGCGACAACTGTAATCATTTCGTCCATGCCCAATGCACCACTCCCTCGTCAGATATTACACAATGCCTTAGCACTCCCCTCACATCGACTCATATGATTATCTCACTACATGACTTGCGCCGTTCTTTTGACAACCATTTCAAGGGCTTACTAGGGCTCAGTCCTGATTCTCTCATGAGTCATGAAGAGAAACTGATTTGCTCGGACATTCTCCGGGTCCAACTGCAGATTCTGAACACCGGACTTGAACTAGGCTCCATTATCGTCGAAGGTGGAGACGAGGCATCCAAATCATTCACCCTGGAACTCCGAATTCTTCTTGATCGCTTCCAAGCCGCTCTACACCCTCAAATATCTGTCCCATCTGAAATGTTGAGTGGTTTTTTCGATGAATGTTGTTTCCCTTCGCGGGTGACGTTGCTCTTCGATTGGTCGACCCTGGTTTTCTTGGCCACGAGCGCCAGGATCATAGATGGTGGACCTCATGACCATGCAGGGGACCCACATTACCTTTCTTTGGGCATGCGATCGGACAATACGATATCGCAACCCAATATTTACGATGCTATTCCCCTCGGCTTCCTTCGCGATCACTTTGCCACCAACTTCAAGATACACCTCGATATCGCCGCCGAGACGCTACTCAGGCAGTTGCATCATGTTGGCTTGTTTGAACTCCCGGAAATCCGTTTACTTGAAACGAAAGATCTGCTACAGTGCAAGGAATCGCTTTGCTTGTTTGCCTTACCTCTAAGCCTCGACCTCTCGGCCAACGTTGAAACACTCATAACGGCTATCGAGGCGTGTCTATCGGATATTGATCTTTCCGTGAATGAAGCAGGGTTTCTTCTCCTGGTCAGAAGGGTATGGCCCACGGAGATGTCGACAGAGTATGCCCTCCGTAGACCCATGAAATCCGTTCTTGGTTGGATTATTGCCGAAGTGCGTAGATTCACCTCCAGCATCAAGTCGACATTGGACTCATTTCTTGAAGGACGAGAGACTAGCGGTCATTCTTCGGGATTACGTTCCTTTAGAACGGGAACTTCCCGGGGTCCATACGGGTGGTATGCGTCAATCGTGGCCTAATTCCGCAAAGAAACCGCCGTATGCTGCATTGTCAAACAATGGCGGGGACTATGTTGCGTGTCGTCGATCCTTACTCAGGAGCTACGCCGCTGCCTGGTTGCTCGCACTTCATGACCTAGATCCGGTGTTCTATGGGAAGACGTGCTTCGAATTGGTTCTTGAGATTGCGGGGGAGACACCTGAGGCTGAAACCGATGAAGTGGCAAGTGGTCTTTGCCCCTCTTTTTTCTGTCTATATTGAGGCTTTCAAAGGTGGACCTATCATTGCGATACATCACTAAACTCTGCCAAGCATTCGTCGTCTTTACCACATTCGAGGACCTGTTCGTTCAATGGCTACAATCCGCCTCCACCCGACCCTTGAATAAAGTGACTCAATCAGTTTCTCTGCTGTCACATACTGAACTTTCTTACAGCCAGTTTTGTCCTTACAACGGCTCCTAAATCGGGAAAGCAGTTTGAATCAACGATCTAGCAGTACTATTGAAGCCACTGCGTCATTCTCTGACGGCGCCAGTATCACGGCCATCGATCCGTGGGGCGTGGTCCTCAAAGTAGCATCCAGAGATGATGTGGGTTTACGCCGGTGTTTGCAATGGTTGGGCATCTTTGCTTGCTCTGCAGTCGATATACCAGGGGCCGTCTTCAAGCATTTCAAATCGTTAACAGATCGGTTCAGGTTCTCCGTAATGGAGACATATCCCTTGATTCGCGTTATGTTTCTATGCATTTGGATGAGGTCTCTTGGTCGACAGGATCTCCTTGGAATGATCAGTTCAGTGCATCTTCGGCTGGCCGCGGACGTGTCTAAATATTTGATCGAGGGCGAGGTCCTTTCGACTATGTAAGGAATACTTTCTCAGTGGAATAATTTCAAGCTGATACCTTTCAGAGCTGACTTCATTCGATTATCCCTAGCCACATGTCTAATCTTGGCTGGCTGTTCGCGTGGCGACCTTGTTACCCACCGTATGGTTATGGAAAGCGAAGTGGTTCAGTTACCATCTAGGTTTGCCTCAAAACTCCTAGCCTCAGTGTATCATTGCTCAGGTTCCGAACAGACGAAATGTTACAAGGGTTGCGACGGCTCCCGACCCAATTCACGTGGAAACTGGCTTCATCCATGCGCTTGGAGACTATGTTGATACGCAGCAAGGGGCGATCAGTATAATGGTCGCCAAATTCCTCTACCTTTTCGTCAAGGAGTGTCCATTGATGGAATCTTACGAAGTGGATAATTTTGTGCTCCGCAATGCTGGGGTCCTTACTTCTTGGTAACGCTCTGAATAACTTGCAGTGAATGGCACGCACTCATTTTCGGGGTAGTGTATGGTCCTTC
>Ga0307510_10001204_pt1 | contig 28014 bp, 26 predicted proteins | sample 12_EM_MG_FD_207224 | JGI IMG/M metagenome (GOLD analysis project Ga0307510, IMG submission 207224) | Populus trichocarpa ectomycorrhiza microbial communities from riparian zone in the Pacific Northwest, United States - 12_EM | ecosystem: Host-associated > Plants > Roots > Unclassified | place... | reverse complement strand
TACTCTCGTGGGAGGCCGGGTGGGGGAGCGGGCTGGTGCCGCGCGACCGCAGGGAGCCTGACAAGTGGCCGCGCGCGCGCCTCACGGGAACAACCAACCCCCGAAGATCATCTACAAGAAGATCTATGTCGAAGGGCATGGCGGCCATCATGGTGGCGCGTGGAAGGTCGCCTATGCCGATTTCGTGACCGCGATGATGGCGTTCTTCCTGCTGATGTGGCTGCTGGGGGCGACCAACGAGAAGCAGCGCAAGGCACTGGCCGATTATTTCGCGCCGACGCTGATCGAGCTGAAGCAGAACAGCGCCGGCTCGAACGGCATGTTCGGCGGCGAATCGATCACCGACAAGGACAATTACCCGCACAAGGCGCAGCAGACCGGCACCCGCTCGATGACCATTCCGGCCGAGGCGACGGGCGGCATTGCGGTCGGTACGGGTACGAAGGGCAGCCTCAAGAACAAAGCCCAGCTGACCGGTGAGGACCAGGCCAATTTCGAGAAGATGCACCGCCAGGTCACCGCGGCGATGGCGTCCAACCCCAAGCTCGCCAAGCTGGCGACCCATGTCCGCTTCGTGCGCACCCGCGACGGCTTGCGTATCGACCTGCTCGACGATGCCGATTATTCGATGTTCGGCCTCGGCACGACCCAGCTCGATGGTCGTGCCTCGACACTGCTCGGGCTGATCGCCGAATCGATCAAGGGCACCGAGAACCCGATCATGATCCGCGGCCATACCGATGCGCTGGGCTATGGCGACCCGCTGGCGATGAACAACTGGATGCTGTCCTCGGGCCGCTCCGAGGCGACGCGTCGCCGGCTGGCCGAGGGCGGCATCCCCGAAGCACGCTTCTACCGCATCGAGGGCGTGGCCGATCGCGAGCCGATGATCACCGACCACCCGACCGACCCGCGCAACCGGCGCGTGGCGATCACCTTGCTCTATCGTGCGGGTTCTTTCGGGCAATAAGAGCATCGTGCGAAAAAGTGGGCACCGGTTTTTCGTAACAACGATGCGCCAACGAAATCCCCGACTGACATAATTCGCCGGTTCCGCAGGGCCTGAGCGTTGGATAATTATGTCAGGGGTACGTGGGGTCGGTTGTCGCCGTATGGCATGCTCCCTAGCTTAGGGCCGTGAGCAAACCCGCCGTCACCGCCCGAATCGCCGACGGTGTCGCGGCCATCCCCGCTGCGGATTGGGATGCCTGTGCCGGCAGCGACAATCCGTTCCTCAGCCATGCCTTCCTGGCGCTGCTCGAAAGCTCGGGCAGCGCCACCGCGCGGACCGGCTGGCAGCCCATCCCGATCCTCATCGACGGTCCCGATGGGCGCCCGGCGGCGATCGCGCCGGCCTATGCCAAGAGCCACAGCCAGGGCGAATATGTCTTCGACCATGGCTGGGCCGATGCGTGGGAGCGTGCCGGCGGGCGTTATTATCCCAAGCTGCAGGTCGCCGTGCCCTTTACCCCGGTGCCGGGGGAGCGGCTGTTGCTGCGCGACAAGGCATTGGCCCCGGCGCTGATCGCCGCGATCGAGGCGGTGACCGATCAGCACAAACTGTCCTCGGCCCATGTCACCTTCGTCGCACCCGACCAGCTGCCGCTGTTCGAGGCGGCCGGCTGGCTGATCCGCGAGGGCACGCAATTCCATTGGCAGAATCGCGGCTATGCGAGCTTCGACGATTTCCTCGCCGCGCTCGCCAGCCGCAAGCGCAAGGCGATCCGCAAGGAACGTGCTACCGCGGTCGAGGGGCTGACCATCCGCCACCTCACCGGCGCCGAGATCGGTGAGGCCGAATGGGACGCCTTCTGGCATTTCTACCAGGACACCGGCTCGCGCAAATGGGGCCAGCCCTATCTCACCCGCGCCTTCTTCTCGCAGCTTGGCGCGGCGATGGGCGACCGGGTGCTGCTGATCCTCGCCGAGCGTGACGGCGCGCCGATCGCCGGCGCGCTCAACCTGATCGGGGCCGACACATTGTATGGCCGCTATTGGGGCTGCACCGAGGACGTGCCCTTCCTCCATTTCGAGCTGTGCTATTATCAGGCGATCGACGCGGCGATCGCGCGCGGCCTGGGCACGGTGGAGGCCGGGGCGCAGGGCGAGCACAAGCTGGCGCGCGGTTATGTCCCGGTCCCGACCTGGTCGGCGCACTACATCCCCGACCCGGGGTTCCGCCGCGCGGTCGGCGATTTCCTGGTCCATGAGCGCGCCGCGGTCGAATCCGATCAGCGTTCTCTCGGCGAACTGACGCCGTTCAAGGCCGGCGATTAGTCGCGCTGGGTGAGGGCGTCGGCGTTGGCGGCGGGGCCGGACGAATGCGACGCGGTGGCAGGATCTCGGAGTCCGGAACCACCGGGCCCGGCTTGCTGTGGTCGACGCGGTACAGCACCATCGGCCCGTCGCGGTACATCTCGACCAGGCCGGCGTTGAATTTCGCGTCATAGGGCGGCGGGTTGATCATCCACACATAGTCGAATGCGTCGCGCGGCAGCCGCGCCAGCGAGGCCTGGATCGGCCACCACCATTCGCCGTGACACCAGCGATCGGTGACGATTTGCGACGGGTCATGGGCGAAGCGTTTGGCGATCGGATAATGCGTGGTCAGCGTTTGCGCGCCGGCCATCGACCATTGGTCGTTGGTGAAGATCAGCTTCCGCTCCAGCCCGATCGCCGGGATATGCTCGAGCCGCGAATAGGCCCAGTCGTCGGTGCAGTGCCGCCCGATGAAGGTGACCATCTTGGCGCCCTGCGGCACCTGGTCGATTACCTTGAAGGCCTGGTCGTAGCTCTGGCTGTAGAGGAAGAAGCTCGCCGTGGTGCTGACCACGCGGACCAGGAAGAAGGCCATGCCCAGTGCCGCCAGCGTCGCGGCATGGCGGATCGACAGACCTTTTCGCGGACGCAGCGCGATCAGCGCGATCGCCACCATGAAGGGGGCGAGCCGCATATCGGCATAGGCCGAGCCGAACACGATGCGCGGCAACAGGATGAACACCGCCAACAGGAACGCCGCCGACAGGCCGAGATTGCGCGAATATTCGATCGCCGGGTCGCGGAAGCCCTTGAACAGGATGAGGTAGAGGATCGCGCCCGAGCCGACATCGAGGATGTACCAGCGGTCGCGCAGCACCATCGACAGCCAGCCGAACTTGGCGCGCCAGTCGAACCAGTCGGCGGTCTGGCCGGTGACATGGTCGCCCGAGCGCCACAGGATCATCAGCGCCATCGGGATGGCCAGCGGCAGGCAGCCCAGCCCGGCGCGCACCCAGGCGTTGAACCAGCGATGCCCGGCATCGTGCTGGCGGATCATCTCGGCCGAAAAGGCCAGCACGCCAAGCACGCCCCAGCCGAAGGTATGGCACAGCCACAACAGGCAGGAGAGCGGCAGGAAGATCGCGGCACGCAGGCGGAAATGCCCGGTCCGCCCCATCCGCAGCCACAGCGCGAACAGGTTGAGCCCAATGGCCATCGACAGCGCGAAATTCACGAAACCGAAGTGGAACGGGTAGCAATAGGCCAAAGGCAGCGCGAACAAAGCGGTCGGCGGGATGCGGCCATGCACCTCGCGCGCGATCCACAACAGGCCGGTGACGATCAGCGGCGGGATCGTCAGCACGATCAGCTTCACGGCCAGTTCGAGCCCGAAGATCTTGGCCAGCGGGATGACCAGCAGGTCGATGCCGAGATTGCCGATCAGCGACCAGCGGAAATCATACCAGTTGGTCAGCCAGGGATTGTCGGCCATCGCGATCTGTACGCGGTAACGGCCCATATGGCCCGGCAGGTCGACCAACGGCGGGATGGTCGGATACAGCAGCGGAACGACCGCCAGCACCGCGCACAGTAACACGAACCAGCGTGTCTGCCACCAATGCAGCCTATCGTCGCCCCCTAGCATCCGACCGCCTTACCTTGAGCGAGAGCGATCCAGCAAGCCGGGTTCGACGCGATATGCGACCAATGCGTTGGAACGCACCACCGGTACCAGCCAGGCGGGCGGCTTATCCTGCATCAATCGCCCGATCGTGCGCGGTGCTGCGGTCATATCGTTGCCCAATTCGCCGAAGCTGCCCGGGCAATAGGCGACATAGGTGATATGCCATTCTTGCGCGATCGTTCGCGCCTCGGCTTCATCGCCAAGGAAGAAGCGATAGCTCGCCAAATTGCCGGCATCGTTGCGGTGATAGGGTGCGCCGATCATGTTCAGCCCGGTCGATCCGATGGCATAGGCGCCAAGGTCGAGCGGCGCGATCATCCGTCCCGTGGGCAGCGTCCGCAGCAGCGCGAGCGCGCCGGGTGAGGTGCAATCTCCGCCGCCCTGCTGTGCGGCCGGCGTTGGTGCGCCAGGCACCAGCGCATCGGCGGCGAGGGGGTAGAGCATGCCGGCCGACGCGATCCACGCTCCGGCCATCCAGCCGGCGCCACGCGTCCGTGCCGCGGCGATCACTGCCGCCAGCCCGGGTGCTGCGAGGATTGCGCCGCCATAGGCGCCGCGCAATTGATAGCAGGTCAGCGCCAGTGCGGCGGCCTGGACCAGCAGCAAGGCGGCCCAGCGCGCATCGCGGGTGGTGTGAAAGCGCCAGCCGCTCGCCCCGAGGCCGGCGACCATTACCCCAGCATATCCGATCGCAATGCCGAGCGGCGCGGCGAACAGGGGCTGCGCCTCGCCCACCCGGCCGAGCCACAGTTTCGCAAGGATCGGGTCGACCGCGCCATAGGGAGAGAGGCATTGCGGTGCGACGAGCATGATGCCGCCGCCGATCACCGCGCTGACCGCGAAGGCGAGGCCCGTGCGCGCCATCGGCCGGGTCACGTCGCGCGCCGCCAGTGCCATCAGCATCGGCGCGAAGGCCGCGACCAGCGCGCCGCGCCACAACACGGCGGTAAAGCCGTCGCACGCCGCATAGGTCCATTGCTCGGAGCGGAACACAATCGAGGCGAACAGCAACCCCGCGCCGAGCGAGATGCCGAAGCCCATCATGCGGTCGTCGGCGCCGTGGCGCGTGGCGATCCACTCTATGGTCATCGCAGCACCGGCAGCGGCGATCAGCGGCGCGGTCTCCATCCCGATCACCAGGCTCGCGGTGGCGGCGAGGCCGGCGACGAGGCCGTGGCCCATTGAAGGCCCGGCGACGAGGGTGCGTGCGATCAGCAGCAACAGGACGATCTGCAGGCCATGATGGTCGATCCGGCCGGGCAGGAAGATGGTGGTGACGGGATAGGCGATCGCCGCGACGATCAGCGCGGTGCGCGCGATCTCGCTGCCGCCGATGGCGCGGGCGATGCGCGTGACGAGCAGCAATGCGGCACCGAACAGCGCGGCCGGCCACAAGATGACGGCGGTCATCTCGGCGGCATGGACACCGACCAGCGGCGTCAGGGCCGCGATGATTCCGCCGGGTACGAGATCGGCGAGCCGCGACCAATGCATTGCCAGTCCCGGTGCGGGGCCGAGGCGGTGCTGCGAGAGATCGCTGAACGCCTGACCGCCGAGCCAGTCACGGATCTGCTGAAGGCGCATCATGTCGTCGGTGTCGGGCAGGCGCAGCGCGGTCAGGTTGGACCAGTCGCGCCACGCCCAGGCCAGCGTCATGATCGCGGCCAGCGCGAACGCGCAAAGCGCGTCTCCCCACAGGGTGCGCCGATCTGAGCCACTATCCATCGAGTGGGGATAGCGGGAGGGGGTTAAGGTGTAGTTTCCCTCTCCCATTGGGAGAGGGAGGGAGCGCCGAGGGCGCGGAAGGGTGAGGGCAGGGCCTAAGCAGGCCGTTTCGACCCGACCCTCACCCCGCGCTGCTGCGCAGCTTGCCCCTCTCCCAATGGGAGAGGGGATGGAAGATTACCGATCCCGCCGCCCGAGCAACCTCAATCGCAGCGCATTCAGCTTGATAAACCCGGCCGCGTCGCGCTGGTCATAGGCGCCCTGATCGTCCTCGAAGGTCACCACCTTCTCGCTGTACAGCGAATAAGGCGACTTGCGGCCGATGACATAGACCCCGCCCTTGTACAGCTTGAGCCGTACCGTGCCGGTGACCTTGTCCTGGCTGTGGTCGATCGCCGCCTGGAGCATCTCGCGCTCGGGCGAGAACCAGAAGCCGTTATAGACCAGCTCGGCGTAACGCGGCGCCAGCTCGTCCTTGAGGTGTGCAGCGCCGCGGTCGAGCGTCAGCTGTTCGATGCCGCGATGGGCGAGGTGATAGATGGTGCCGCCCGGCGTCTCGTACATGCCGCGCGACTTCATGCCGACGAAGCGGTTCTCGACCAGATCGAGCCGGCCGATGCCATGCTTGCGGCCAAGTTCGTTGAGCGCCTCCAACAGGGTCGCCGGGCTCATCCCCTCGCCGTTCAGCGCGACGCCGTCGCCATGCTCGAAATCGACCGTGATGACCTCCGGCTGGTCCGGCGCGTCCTCCGGGTTGACGGTGCGCGAATAGACATAGTCCGGCACCTCCTGCCACGGATCCTCCAGCACCCTACCTTCGGACGAGGTGTGCAGCATGTTGGCATCGGTCGAGAAGGGTGCCTCGCCGCGCTTGTCCTTGCTGACCGGGATCTGGTGCTGTTCGGCGAACTCGATCAGGCGGGTGCGGCTGGTCAAATCCCATTCGCGCCACGGCGCGATCACCTTGATGTCGGGCGCCAGCGCATAATAGCCGAGCTCGAAACGCACCTGGTCATTGCCCTTGCCGGTCGCGCCATGGCTGACGGCATCGGCGTTGACCATGCGGGCGATCTCGATCTGGCGCTTGGCGATCAGCGGCCGCGCGATCGAGGTGCCGAGCAGATACAGCCCCTCATACAGCGCATTGGCGCGCATCATCGGGAAGACGTAATCCTTGACGAAGGTCTCGCGCAGATCGTCGATGAAGATGTGCTCGGGCTTGACGCCTGCCTGCTCGGCCTTGCGCCGCGCCGGCTCGAGTTCCTCGCCCTGGCCGAGATCGGCGGTGAAGGTCACCACCTCGCACTGATAGGTCTGTTGCAGCCATTTCAGGATCACACTGGTGTCCAGCCCGCCCGAATAAGCGAGGACAACGCGGTTGATCTTGTCGGACATGGGGTGCGGCTCCGGTCATGTAATGGGCGGCGCGCGCTCTAGGGCGTGGACGGCGAAATGGCAACGTTTGCGGGGTGGGCGGCGACGGGCGGCTACGTCGCATCCGGTCCTGTATCGAACAGCATCGCCTGCAGCCTGGCGAGATAGGCGATCCACGCCGTCCGTCCCGTCTCGGTCAGGTGGCAGATCGTCTGCGGGCGCCGGTCGACGAACTTCTTTTCGATCGCGACATAACCCGCCGCCTCGAGCTTGCGCAGATTGACCGAGAGGTTGCCGTCGGTGACCCCGGTCCTGGCGCGCAGTTCGCCGAAGTCCGCCGCGCCGGCACCCGACAGATAGGCCATCACCGCCAGCCGGACGCGGCCGTGGATGACCTCGTCGATGGTGCGGTAATCGAGGCGCTCTGAGTCAGGCATGCGGGGTTGCCCGTTCGGCCGCCAGCATCATGTGGCCGGGGACGATCGATACCAGCAGTATGCCAAGCGCGACCGCGGCGAATTGCCAGATCGTTCCGGCCAGCAGGAGCGTGATCGGCACGAACAGCAGCGACAGCAGGGCATAGCGTTTCAGCTGTGGGAACGCCGCGATCTCGGCCGAGGCGGCCAGTGCGATGGCATAGACGCCGAAGGTCAGCGCCGGCATGCCCATCATCAGCGCGAACAACTGCGCGGACCCGCTGGTCTTGAGCATGACATAGGCTGCGGCAACGGCGCTGAGCGGTGCCAGCGCGAGAAAGGCGCCGCCGAAGGTCCAGACGGTCCGTTCGATCCTTGCCCCGAGATCCGGCCGGGTCTTTTGCGCGCCGCGGGAAAAGGCCGGATGTCGCGCGATCAGGCCGCCGGTGACCATGATCACCGGCCAGGTCAGGGCGATCGACATCGGCGGAACGGGCAGCCAGTGCAGCGTGATCACGGCCTGCGCCACGATCGCTGTGAAGATGGTGTAGCCCCACAGGATCAGATAGCGCCCGCCGGCCAGCGGCAGGCGGCGACCTTCTTCGGCAATGCCGCGCAGGCGTGCCAGATCTTCGAAGGCGGGATTGCTGGTGTTGGTGTTCATGGCGCTGAGCCCTTCCGGTTGAGCATGCGTTGTCATAGCGACGGGGCTGTCGGCAAGCGCATCGCCGGTTGCGCCGTTGGGCCATCCGCGTCGGGGTAGGCCATGGCGAGATCCAGCGTCTTGCCGGCGGCGGGGACGGCGAACTTCACCTGGTTCCAGGTCGGTGAGCCGATCAGCTTCTGCGCACCGCGGATCGACCAGCCGTCGAGCGGCGTGCCGTTCGGCTCGGTCGTGAATCTGCCGTCCTGATTGGTGTCGTGCCACACCAGCACCGCATATTCGCCCGGCGCGACATCGTGGAAGATGAAGGTCTTTTCGCCGGCCGCGACACTCGCCACCACCTCGCCATAGCTGGCGCGCGCTTTCAGGAATTCGCCGCGCTTTTGCAGCGCGATATAGAGCTTGCCGGGCTTTGCCTGCAGCGCATGGAGGTTGATCTTCACGTCGCCGGCAAAGGCCGGCGTCATGGCCATCGCCGTCATCAAGGCGAGGCCGGTCATCGATGCTTTTACGTGATTCACAAAGCGTCTCCTTCAGCTTGCGAAGCGCTTTATAAACTAAAGTCATCTGATTCGCAAATCCAATTCGCGCCGATGAGCTGAATCGGAATCCGCCGTTGAGCAAGGTCCGGCTGCCGCCTTTTCCACTTCGATCCGGCCCTGCTTGACCCGGTGAACGGATGAGCGTTACCTTGCCGCAACGGCCTTCCCCGGCCAGGCTCGCGCCGGAGACGAGGCGGTTGCCGCTCCTGCGGCAGCTCAGGGGAGAAGCACGATGCTGACCTTGACCATCAATGGCGCCGCACATCAGGTCGATGTGCCGAGCGACATGCCCCTGCTATGGGTGTTGCGCGACGTGATCGGGCTGACCGGCACCAAGTTCGGCTGCGGCATTGCCCAGTGCGGCGCCTGCACCGTCCATGTCGATGGCGTGCCGCTGAGATCATGCCAGCTTCAGGTCGGCTCGCTCGGCACGCGCGCGGTCACCACGATCGAAGCGATCGGAGCGACCCCGGCCGGCGCAAAGGCGCAGCGCGCCTGGCTCGATCTCGAGGTGGTGCAGTGCGGCTATTGCCAGTCGGGCCAGATCATGGCCGCCGCGGCTTTGCTTGCCAGCACGCCGGCGCCCGACGATGCCGATATCGATGCCGCCATGGCAGGCAATATCTGCCGTTGCGGCACCTATGTCCGCATCCGTGAGGCGATCAAGAAAGCCGCGACCGCCTGAACCGATCCGCGTCCCTTCCCTCCCTTCCAAGGCCAGCGCCCATGTCCGCCACCCTTGCCTCATTGCCGACCGGACCGGATTTCTCCCGCCGCGCGCTGCTTCAGGTCGGCGCGCTCGCCGGCGGTGGCCTGCTGATCGGCTTTGTGGCCCCCGGTGCCATCGCCGCCGAATCCAAAGTGTCCGGCTTCGCGCCCAACGCCTTCATCCGCATCGACCCGACTGGCAAGATCAGGCTGGTCATGCCGCAGGTCGAGATGGGGCAGGGCGTCTATACCTCGATCCCGATGATCCTCGCCGAGGAGCTCGACGCCGACTGGAAACAGGTCGCGTTCGAACATGCCCCGCCGAGCGACAAGCTCTACGGCAATCCGGTGTTCGGGTTGCAGGCGACGGGCAATTCCAACTCGATCCGCGCCTGGTGGACGCCGTTGCGCAAGGCCGGCGCGGGCACGCGGGCGATCCTCGTCCAGGCCGCGGCGAAGGGCTGGGGTGTCGATCCGGCGAGCTGTCGTACCGAGGCGAGCGAGGTGATCCACGACGCGAGCGGGCGCCGCATCGGCTATGGTGCGCTGACCGGCCGGGCGGCGGGGCTGACGGCGCCGGCCGATCCGCCGCTCAAGGACCCCAAGACGTTCCGTCTGATCGGCAAGTCGCTCCGCCGCCTCGACACGCCCGACAAGGTCAATGGCGCGGCGAAATACGGCATCGACGCGATGCCGCCGGGTGTGAAGTTCGCCACCTTCGCGCATTCCCCGGTGCTCGGGGGCAAGGTCGATCATGTCGACGATGCCAAGGCGAAGCTCGTGCCCGGCTTCCGGCAAGTGGTGATCCTCGACGATCTCGTCGCGGTGGTCGGCGATCATATGTGGGCGGCGCTGCAGGGCCTCGCCGCGCTCGACATCAGCTGGAAGGACGGCGTCAATGCCGGCGTCGACACCGCCCAGGTGCGTGCCGCGCTAATCAAGGCCAGCACCCGGCCCGGCGTCGTGGCCAAGACGGTCGGCGATGTCGCCAAGGCGCTGGAGCATGACCCGATCGAGGTCACCTATGACGTGCCGTTCCTTGCCCATGCGCCGATGGAGCCGATGAACTGCACCGTCCATGTCACCGGCTCGAGCTGCGAGGTGTGGACCGGCGTGCAGGTGCTGAGCCGGGCCCAGGCGGTCGCCGCCAAGGTCACCGGCCTGCCGCTCGACAGCGTGACGGTCAACAACCACCTGCTCGGCGGCGGGTTCGGCCGGCGGCTCGAGGTCGACCAGATCGAAAAGGCGGTGCGCATCGCCCAGCATGTCGATACGCCGGTCAAGGTGGTGTGGAGCCGCGAGGAGGACATCCAGCACGACGTCTATCGCCCGGCCTGGCACGACCGGCTCAGCGCGAAGCTGGAAGACGGCAAGATCACCGCCTGGCGGCACATCATCACCGGATCGTCGGTGCTGGCGCGCTGGCTGCCGCCGGCGTTCGTCGACGGCAAGGATTTCGACGCGGTCGATAGCGCCGCCGACATGCCCTATGACATTCCGAATTTCGAGGTGTCGCACGTCCGGGAGGAACCGCCCGGGGTGACCACCGGCTTCTGGCGCGGCGTGGGCCCGTGCCACAATGTCTTCGTCATCGAGAGCTTCATCGACGAGCTCGCCCATAAGGCCGGCATCGACCCGGTGCAGTTCCGCCTGGGCATGCTCAGCAAGGCGCCGCGGCTGCAGGCCGCGCTGAGGGCGGCGGCGCGGCTGTCGGGCTGGGGCACGCCCTTGCCGGCCGGTTGCGGGCGCGGCGTGTCGGTCCAGCCGTCCTTTGCCAGCTGGATCGCCAATGTCACCGAGGTCGAGGTCGATGGTGAGGGCGAGGTGAAGCTGCGCCGCGTGACCTGCGTCGTCGACACCGGCATCGCAGTCAATCCCAACACCATCGCCGCGCAGATCCAGGGCGGGTTGGTCTTCGGGCTGACCGCCGCACTGTTTGGCGAGATCACGATTGAGAAGGGTCGCGTCCAGCAGAGCAATTTCCATGATTACCGCATGCTGCGGCTCAACGAGACGCCGCCGATCGACGTGCATGTCATCCAGAGCGGCGAGGCGCCGGGCGGAATCGGCGAGGCCGGCACCACCGCTGCCGCGCCGGCTCTGGCCAATGCGATCTTCGCCGCGACCGGCAAGCGGCTGAGGCGGTTGCCGATCGACCGCGATGTGCTGGCGGGGAGGAAAGAGGCATGAGCGTGCGTCGTATCGTCCTCGGCGTGATCGCCGCGGTGGTGGTGGTGGGCGCGGTGGTGTTCGGCTGGATCGTGTCCGGCCCGGGCGCGCTGGATTTTGCCGGCGGGCACAAGGTGGCGCTGGCCGATTACAAGGCCGGGTCGCCGACCGGGGTGCCAACCGATTTCGGCTCGGCCGACCCCATCGCGCGCGGCAAATATCTGACCATCGCCGCCGATTGCCAGGCCTGCCACACCGCCAAGGGCGGCACGCCGTTCGCCGGCGGGCTGCCGTTCAAACTGCCCTTCGGCACGATCTGGTCGCCCAACATCACACCCGACAAGGTGACGGGGATTGGCGGGTGGAGCGACGCACAGTTCCTTGCCGCGTTGCGCGAGGGCAAGGGTCCCAAGGGGCATCTCTATCCGGCGATGCCGTTCACTTCCTACACCGCGATGACCGATGCCGACGCGCTGGCGATCAGGGCCTATCTCGCGACGCTCGCGCCGATACAGCGGCAACGTCCCAGGCTGACCTTTTCCTGGCCGTTCAACCAGCGGGGGCTGATGGGCCTGTGGAGCGGGCTGTTCAATCCGAACCGCCGCTTCGAGCCCAATGCCGATCGCAGCCCGGCATGGAATCGCGGCGCCTATCTCGCCGAGAGCCTCGCGCATTGTGGCGAGTGCCATACCCCGCGCAGCCTCGCCCAGGCGCTCGACAATCGCAGCAAATATGCCGGCGCGGTGACCGCCGGCTGGCGCGCCTTCAACCTGACCAGCGACAAGGCGACCGGCGTCGGTGGCTGGAGCGACAGCGAGCTCGCTGCCTATCTGTCGCAGGGCCATGCCCCGGGGCGCGGCACCGCCACGGGCCCGATGGGTGAGGCGGTCGATCTCAGCCTCAGCCAGCTGACGCCTTCGGACATCGCTGCGTTGGTCACCTATCTGCGCACTATCCCCGCGATCGCGACCCCGGACCAGCCCCAGCCGCTGCCAGGGCCGGCCCCCGCCGGCCACCGCCTGGCGTCGGCCGATGCGGCGTCGCCGCAGGGCAAGAAGATCTTCGAGGGGGCCTGCATCGGCTGCCATGCCTGGAACGGCAACGGCGCTCTTACCGCCATGGCGACGCTCAACGGCACGCGCGCGGTCAACGATCCGGATGCGACCAATGTCGCGCAGGTCGTGCTGCTTGGCGCGCGGCGACGGACGGGGCAGGGCGAAGTGATCATGCCGGCCTTCGGCCATGCCTATAGCGACGCCGAGATCGCGGCGGTGGCGAACTATGTCACCGCGCGCTTCGGGACGAAGCCGTCCAGTGTGACGCCGAAACAGGTCGCGAAGCTGCGCAAGGCGACCTGAGCGCTTTGGCCAGCTCCTGTGGATGCCAAGGTCAGACCTGATATGGCGCACTGACACCGGTCGCGACGGAACGAAGGGTGCGCGCCGTCGTTTCATGCTGTTGGCGGGCTCAGGGGAAGTCGATGGCAGAACCGGCACCGGTAAGTGGGCAACGTCCCGACCGTTATGAAATGCTCGTCCAGAGCGTTACCGATTACGCAATCTACATGCTCGACCCGACCGGTGTCGTGATCAGCTGGAACGCCGGCGCACAGCGCTTCAAGGGATATCTCGAACAGGAAATCATCGGCGAGCATTTCTCGCGCTTCTACAGTGAGGAGGATCGCGCCACCGGGCTGCCGGCGCGTGCGCTCTCCATCGCCGCGCGCGAGGGCCGTTTCGAGGCCGAGGGCTGGCGCATGCGCAAGGATGGCAGCCGTTTCTGGGCCAATGTCGTCATCGATCCCGTGCGCGACGAGGACGGCACGCTGATCGGCTTCGCCAAGGTGACGCGCGACCTGACCGATCGCCGCGCGGCGGAAGAGGAGCTGCGGCGCAGCGAGGAACGCTTTCGCCTGCTTGTGCAGAGCATTACCGACTATGCGATCTACATGCTCGACCCGAACGGCATGGTGACGAGCTGGAATCCCGGTGCCCAGCGCTTCAAGGGCTATCGCGCCGAGGAAATCCTCGGCGAGCATTTCTCACGTTTCTACACCGAGGAGGATCGCGCCACCGGGCTGCCGCAAAGGGCGCTCGCCACCGCCGAAAGCGAGGGCAAGTTCGAGGCGGAGGGCTGGCGCGTGCGCCAGGACGGTTCGCGCTTCTGGGCGCATGTCGTGATCGACCCGGTTCGTTCGGCCGAAGGCGTGCTGGTCGGGTTCGCCAAGATTACCCGCGACCTGACCGAGCGCCGCGACGCGCAGCAGCGCCTCGAACAGGCGCAGCACGCCTTTTTCCACTCACAGAAGATGGACGCGATCGGCAAGCTCACCGGCGGCGTCGCGCATGATTTCAACAATCTGCTCGCGGCGGTGATCGGCAGCCTCGATCTCGCCCGGCGCCGCCTGGCCGAGGGCGGCGACATCACGCGGTATATCGACAATGCGATGAAGGCGGCGGAGCGCGGCGCCACGCTGACCCAGCGCATGCTGTCCTTCGCGCGCAAGCAGGAACTGGCGATGGAGGCGGTCGACCTGCCGGTGCTGGTGCGCGGCATGGCCGACCTGCTGCAGCGCACGATTGGCGCGGGCGTGGCGATCGAAACCAGCTTTCCGCTCGTGCTGCCCTTGGTTCATGCCGACCCGCAACAGCTCGAACTGGCGCTGCTCAATCTCGCGGTCAACGCGCGCGACGCCATGCCGGAAGGTGGCCGTATCGTGATCAGCGCCACGACGGAACGGCTTGGCGACGCAGGTGGTGCGCCGGCCGGCGACTATGTCGCGCTGACGGTCACGGATCAGGGCGAGGGGATGGACGCGGAAACGCTCGCCCGCGCGATGGAGCCGTTCTTCACCACCAAGGGTGTCGGCAGGGGAACCGGTCTCGGCCTGTCGATGGTCCATGGTTTCGCGGAGCAGTGCGGCGGCAAGCTGGTGATGCGCAGCGAAGCGGGGAAAGGCACGTCCGCGGCAATTTATCTGCCGGTCACCGACATTGCGCTCACGCTGGCGATGGAAGGTCCCGCCGCCTGCGCTGCCCCCAGGATGGTGCCGTTGCGTATCCTCGCCGTTGACGACGACAGCCTGGTGCTGACCAACACCGCGGGCATGCTCGAGGATCTCGGCCATATCGTGCTGCAGGCGACCTCGGGGCGGGATGCGCTGCGCTGCCTGAACGAGCAGGCCGCCGACCTGGTGCTGACCGACTTCGCCATGCCGCAGATGACGGGCATTCAGCTGGCCGACGCGGTGGGCGCGGAATGGCCCGACCTCCCGGTGCTGCTCGTCACCGGTTATGCCGAGGTACCCGCTGAAACCGCCAGCCATCTGCCGCGGCTGGCCAAGCCGTTTCGCGAGGATCAGCTGGTGCGCGCGATCGATGACGTCATGACGGCAAGCCGGCGGCGTGCCGCCGCGGTGGCGGAAGTGCCGGCGGCTTGAGAGGTGGCGTCAGCTGCCGGCGAGACGCAGCGCCGCAGCCGGCAAGCCGAACGTCCGCCGGAAGGTCCGGCTGAGATGCGCGGAATCGGCAAAGCCCGCCTGATGTGCCGCCTCGGTGAGCGAAGCGCCGCCGGCGTATAATTGTACCGCGCGCTCCAGCCGCAGCCACAGCACATAGGCTTTGAACGGCAGCCCGGTATGCGCGACGAACAGGTGGCGCGCGCGGCTCGGCGAGAGGTGGATATGGTCGGCCGCCGCCGGTAACGAAATCCTGTTTTCGAGATTGCCCGCGGCATAGCCGATCATGCCGAGCACGCGGCGGTCGGGTCGGCCGGCGCCCGCGCCGATCGCCAGTGCGGCAACGATCTTCCGCCCCAGGTCGCGCAGCGCCTCAGCGCCGGGCTCGCTGTGGAAACCATGCCGCAACGCCTCCAGCGCATCCTTGACGGCGCCTCCGGTGAGGGTCGCCAACGGACGCTGTCGAAAGAACGTTGCGGCGAGCGCGATTCCCGCCGCGCTCTCGGGCGCGACGAACAGGAAAGCGACCGCGCCGCTCCCCCGGAAAGTATGACGCCTGTCGCTGTCGATCGCCACGATCGGGCCGGACAGGCATATGCCGTCGGCGCAGAGTTCGAACACGCCCTCCAGTCCGAAGGTAATCTGGATCGCATGGTGCGCATGGGGCTGCACGTCGGCCGCGTCGTGCTCCGACGCCAGCATCCACAGGCTGGCGCCTTCCCACACCACGATACGACCCCGCCCGACGATGGAAATGATCTGGCCTCCCGCGCTTGTCGAACCATGCCCATCGGCGGCGTCGGTTCAGCCGCTGCGTTCAAGCGCGCGACCGATGCCGGCGCTATTCCACCCGCTCCACCAGATGAAGGAGTCCACCAATGACCGACAATTGCAAATGTAATCCCTGCAAGTGCACCCCCGCCTGCACCTGCGCGCCCGCGCCCAAGGCGTGCAATTGCGGCCCGTCGTGCACGTGCGAGAATTGCGCCTGCGCGAAGTGAGCGGCGTGCGGCGGAGCGTCGGCCCCGACCCGATGCGCGTTCGCGGCCCCGCCGACGCGCCCGCTCCGCCGCTACCCCATTTCCCTTCGGCTCCAACCCGTGTAGCGCCGCCCGCCCATGCCGCGCTCCACGCCCTTCACCCTCGGCCTCGATTTCGGCACGACCAATTCGGTCGTGGCGCAGGCGCGCGAAGGTGTGTCGAGCCTGGTCCAGCTCGATACCCCGCATGGCCCCGAAGCGGCGTTTCGCTCGGCCTTGTGCTTCTGGGAGGATGAGGCTGTGCGCGGTGGCATCGCCGTCGAGGCCGGGCCGTGGGCGATCGCCGAATATCTCGAATTTCCCGAAGGCAGCCGTTTCCTGCAATCGTTCAAGTCGGTTGCTGCCAGCGCGAACTTCGAACACGCCACCATCTTCAACCGACGCTATCGCTTCGAAGATCTCGGCCGGCTGTTCCTCGACAAGATGGCCGCGCGGGCCGGCGGGGCGCTCGGCGGCGCGGCACGGATCGTCATCGGCCGGCCGGTCGAATATGCCGGCCACCGTCCCGACGAGGCGCTGGCGCGGCAGCGCTACGATCTGATGTTCGGCGCGCTGGGCGAGGTGCATTATGCCTATGAACCGCTCGGCGCGGCGTTCAGCTATGCCTCGCGCATCGCCGATCCGGCGACCATCCTGGTGGCGGATTTCGGCGGGGGCACCAGCGATTTCTCGGTCGTCCGGATCGCAGCACCCGGCGCGGCGCAGCGCTGCACGCCGCTCGGCCATGCCGGCGTCGGCGTGGCCGGCGACCGGTTCGACGCGCGCATCATCGATCATCTGGTCATGCCGCTGCTCGGCAAGGGCGGCTCCTATCGATCGTTCGACAAGATCCTCGAGATCCCGCGCGGTTATTTCGCCGATTTCGCCGACTGGTCGCGCCTCGCGCTGATGCGCAACCGGCGGACGCTGGCCGAGCTGGAGAAACTGCGCCGCGCCGCGCTCGACCCCGATGCGATCGGGCGGATGATCGCGGTGATCGAGGAGGAACTGGGTTTTCGGCTCTATGAAGCGGTCGGCCAGGTGAAGTGTGATTTGTCGGCCGCCGAGACGGCGCATTTCCACTTCGCCGGCGCGGGCCTGGCGATCGAGGCCGATGTTACGCGTGCCGACTTCGAAAGCTGGATCGCCCCCGACATTGTCCGCATCGAGGCGGCGGTAGACCGCGCGCTCACGATGGCGGCGGTCGAACCTTCGGCGATCGACCGCATCTTCCTCACCGGCGGCTCCTCGCTGACGCCGCGCATCCGCCGCCTGTTCACCGAGCGCTTCGGTGAGGAGCGCATCGCTTCGGGCGGCGAGCTTACGTCGATCGCGCACGGCCTGGCGCTGATCGCCGAGCAGGACGACCTCGCCGCCTGGGCAGCGTGACGGCTCAGGCCCTCAGTCGGGGCTGCCCGATGAAATCGCGCTTGCCGAGCGTGACGCCCTTCCAGCGCAGGATGTCGTAGGCAGTTGTCGCGTGGAAATAGAAATTGGGTTGGGAGAAGGACAGCAGGAACTCCTCGGCGCAGAAATCCATGTGCCGCTCGCCCATCGAAAAGCGCATGTCGCGGCCGATGAAACCGTCGACCTCGGCCGGGTCGATCGCCGTCAGCGCGTCACGCGCCTTGGCGACCGCCGCGCGCAGGCCTGGGAAATCCAGCGGGAAGGCAGAGCGATCGGGCGAGAACACGCCTGCGCGCACCCCTTCGATCGCGCCGAGCGAATGGCCGACGGTCGATTTCACCTGATAGGCGAAGGGCAGCATGTCCTCGGCGAGGCGGGCGTTGATCAGCTCTTCGGGCGCGGCACCGGTCTCGGTGCAAAAGGCCTCGGCCTTGTCGAGCAGCCCGGCGACCGCTTCGAGGATCTGCAAGTTGGACGGGATGATCGCGGCGTAGAGCGAGAAGGCCATGAACGTTCCTTTCGGTGCGTAATGGCGAACCCTATGCGCCTCCTGCGGAAACGTCACCCCGGCCTCGCGGCGCTCCGTCGTCACCGATGCGGCGCAACAATCCGGGCAAATGCCATCCCAGCGCCACCGCGCGGTAGACATAGCTGGCGAGCAGCGCGATCCAGATGCCCGTTGCACCCCATGGCCGCAGCGCCAGGTCGGTGAGGATATAGAACGCGGTCGCGATGATCGCCGCGTTGCGTAGCGCGCGCCCTTGCGTCGCGCCGATGAAGATGCCGTCGAGCAGCCATGCCGGAAAGCCGATCAGCGGCAGGATGACGACCAGCGGTAGCAGCGCGATGGCCTGTTCGCGCACGCCGGCATCGACCACCAGCAGCCGGATGCTCGGCGCGCCGAGAAGGGCGATGAGCACCCCGAACAGCAACGCGACGCCGAGCGAGAATTCGCCCGTCAGCCGGATCGCGCGGACCAGTCCCGTCCGCGAGCCCGCGCCGAGTGCGTTGCCCACCCGGCTCTCGGCGGTGAAGGCGAAACCGTCGAGAATGAAGGCAACCAGCGCGACCGCCTGCATCAGCACCTGGTTGGCGGCGAGCGGCGTCGCGCCCATGCGCGCGCCGGCATTGGCGAACCAGCTGAACAATATCAGCAAAGCGACGGTGCGGATCATGATGCCGCCATTGACCGCGAACAGCTTCTTGAGCGCGGCCCGATCGACCAGCCGTGCGCGGTCCTTCAGCGCATGGAGATGCGGCGCGACCAGCCACAGCCCGGTGCCGAGCGCGACCCATTCCGCCGACGAGGTGCCGAGCCCGACGCCGCGCGCGCCCATATGCCAATGCCATACGAACAGGATGTCGAGGCCCGCATTGGCGAGGTTCATCACGATCTGCAGCATCAGCGCCGCGCGCGTTCGCCCCAGCCCGAGCAGCCAGCCATTGATCGCGAACACGGCGAGCCCCGCCGGCGCGCCGAAGAAGCGCGCGGCGATGAACGGTCCCGCCGCCGCGTGCACCGCACCGCCACCGGCGAAGATCGCCAGCGCCAGCGGGATCAGCACCAGCTGCAGCGCGAACAATATCGCGCCGACCCCGAGGCCGATGCCCAAGCCCCGCACCAGCAGCGCATCGACCTCCGCCGTATCGCCCGACCCTTGTGCCTGGGCGGTCATCCCGGTCATGCCCATGCGCAGGAAACCGAAGCTCCAGAACATGAAATTGACGATCGTCGCGCCCAATGCGACCCCGGCCAGCGCCGCCGCGTCGCCGGTCCGCCCGATCACCGCAGTGTCGACGATCCCGACCAGCGGCACCGTCGTCTGGCCGAGCATGATCGGCCAGGCCTGGGCGAAGATCGACCGACGGGTGAGCGGCGTGATGGACATGCCGCAGCGCCTAGATGCTCTTGTTGGCGACTGCTAGCCTCGAGCGATGGCGAGTCGGGGAGGGCACCATGGCGGCGGAGAACAAGACCAAGGCGACGGCGGTCAGCGTCGAGGACTTCGTCGATCGCGTCGAGCCCGACCAGCGCCAGGCCGATGCCCGGGTCGTCATCGATCTGATGGCCCGGATCACCGGCGAGACGGCGACGATGTGGGGCCCGTCGATCATCGGCTTCGGCCTGACGCGCTATCGCTACGAAAGCGGGCGCGAGGGCGAAATCTGCCGCATCGGTTTCTCCCCGCGCAAGGCGCAGCTCGTCTTCTATCTCGGCACCAGTTTTCCAGGCCGCGACGCGATGCTCGCCGAACTCGGCAAGCACAGCACGGGCAAGAGTTGCCTCTACGTCAAGAAACTGGGCGACGTGGACATGACCGTCCTCGAACGCATGGTCGCCGCTTCCTGGGCGCACAAGAGTGTGAACTGATGCCGCGCCCCTTCGGCGGCCCACGCCACACGACCACAATTCTGCCTTCCGGAATTCAGGCGATGCGTGATACAAATTATCGCAACCGGGGAGAATTATGCGCTTAATCATCCTGTTGTTCCGATTGCCATGGTATGTCTATCTCGGCCTCGCTCCACTGTTACTTGCGGGCGGCATCGCTCTCTTTGTCAATGCAAAGACTGAGGAAGCGGCAAAGGTGCAGGCGTTGCACGCGCCGCCGCCAGCGGCCGTGTCGATCGAGAAGTTTGCAGCAGCCCGGGACATCGGCATGGCGGGCGAAGTGAATATTGTCGGCCAACTCGATATTGCACGGTCGATGGAGCTGATTGAAAGCAAGAGCGGCGGCAGGGAACGCCATCATTGGACGCTCATCCCAATCTATCCCGCCAAGGCCGCAGATAGCAGCGGCCCGGCACCTGGTGTCTTGGTACAGGATGGGCCGGTGAGCGAGGCGCAATTGGCGCAGATGCAGACCGGACAGGGCGCATTTGGACCCGTGCTCAAGATCGATGGGGTTAAGACGACCGAAATCGACGCGGTGTCTGCGAATGAAAGGGTCTTCAGGGCGCGCGGCCCGGACACCGCCAACGCAATATTGATCGATCCATTTGAAAATGGCCGCTCCGACGGCCTGAAGCCGAGCGGGGACAAACGCGACGGGTCCATTGCCTTGGCGATCTTCGCCTTGCTGACCGCAGCTTATGGCTTGTTTCAGCGCTGGCGCAATCAACGGCGGATCGTGGCCGAACAAGCTTACCTCTAGGATATTCGACGTGAATCCCTTCAAGCTCCCTTGGGCAATCTACTTGACAGGCGGCCTGACTGTGATCGCGCTCGGCGTGCTCATCTTTTTCGCGATGCGCGATCTGGATCGGCGAAATGCCGTGGCACTGCAACATCCCGCACCTGCGCGGGTGGCAATTGAGAAATTCGATCCACGTAAAGACGTGGCCGCAGAGCATGAGATCAACGTCGTCGCCCAAGCCGATATGAGCCATCGGATAGATCTTGCCGAGACCAAGGATGGCGACGAGAAAAGCCATTGGACGGTGATTCCGCTATATGCGGTCGGTACGAAGGAACCGATTGAGCCGGCGCCCGGATTGCTCGTGGCCGACTATGAAATGACGCGGGTGCAGCTGGATCGGCTGACGATCAACCAAGGTGTGTTCGGACCGATACTGGCGCTGGACGGCGTAATCGGGAAAGACCCGACACGCAATTCGCGGCTCCGCGACGTCTTGGGCAACAAAAGCCTCGCTGCCCCGAATGCCCTGATCGTCGCGCCCTTCGCAAACGGACGCGAGGCGGCATTCGCGGCCACCGGCCCCACTCTGGCGGCAACGATCATCTCGATCGGATTGATGCTGATCGCTTATGGTGTGTTTCGGTGTTGGCGGGAGCCGATCGAAGATGCAGAATACTACGCCTGAACCAAAATCGGCACGACCTGGCATCCGCAGCCGACAAGCCTTCAGCCCCGCAGCTTCTCCTCTTCCGCAATCATGTAATCGCGGGTGATCGGCAGGGCGTGGCGGTCGCGGACGAACTGGTACTGGTGGTTGACCAGCGCGCCGTAGAAGAAGCTGATGTACGATCCCGCCAGATACCAGGTCCATAAGCGGTAGAAGCGCTCGTCGTAGAGTTCGACGATCGCGTCGTGCGCGGCGACCACGCGATTGTACCAGTGGTTGAGCGTATAGGCGTAATGCAACCGCAGCGTCTCGACGTCGGAGACGAACCAGCGCATCTGCTCGCTCGCCGACAGCACCTCTGACATCGCCGGAATATAGCCGCCCGGGAAGATATATTTGGCGGTGAAGGCGTCGGTGACGTTGGGGCCATTGGCGCGGCCGATGGTGTGGATCAGCATCACGCCATCGGCCTTGAGCAGCTCGTGACACTTGCGGAAGAAGGTCGTGTAGTGCGGCGTGCCGACATGCTCGAACATGCCGATCGAGACGATGCGGTCGAACGTGCCGGTGACGTGGCGGTAATCGATCAGCTCGAAGCGCACCTTGTCGGCGACGCCGGCCGCCTCGGCGCGGGCGCGGGCGACCTTCAACTGCTCCTCGGACAAAGTGATGCCGAGCACCTCGACGCCAAGTTTCTCATGCAGATAGAGCGCCGTGCCGCCCCAGCCGCAGCCGATGTCGAGCACGGTCATGCCCGGCTCGCAGGCCAGCTTGGCGGCGATGTGCGCCTTCTTGTCCATCTGGGCCTGTTCGAGGCTGTTCGACGGGTCGGTGAAATAGGCGCAGCTATATTGCCGGTCGCTGTCGAGGAAGAGCTCGTAGAGCTTGTCCGACAGGTCGTAATGGTGCGCGACGTTGCGCTTCGACTTGCGCACCATGTTGTAGCGCGCGATCTTGAAACGCAGGTGGTTCCACGACTTGCCGATGATGTTGGCCTGCAGCGCGTTGCTGCCATCCTCATAGCGGTTGTTGCTGGTCATCAGGACGAGCAGGTCGCGGACATCGCCCTTCTCGATCAGCAGACGGCCGTTCATGAACATTTCGGGCGTGCCGACGCTGGGGTCGCGCAGCACCGCGCGGATCGCGCCATTGTCGGTGAAGCGCAGCGCCACTTCGCCCAGTTCGGCGTCGGGGTTGCCGAAGCGGCTGGTCTTGCCGTTGGGATAGGTGACGGTGAGAACGCCGCGCTTGATCGCGCGCGACAGGAATATATCGAGCAGTGCCATGGTCTTCAGCTATCGCCGCAATGCGGCAATGATAAGCCCAAATTTGCCGGCACGATGCGATATCGTAACAAAAAAGCGTCAGATACCCGCATACCAGTCATAGCCGATGGCGTCTTCCCAATAGCCGCCCTTGCCCTTGCCGATCCCGTCGAGCGAGGCGACCGCATCGATCTTCATAACATATTTGGCGTGCTTGTAGCCGAGCTGGCGCTCGACCCGCAGCCGCACCGGCGCGCCGTGGCCGATATCGAGCGGCGCATCGTTCAGCGCGAGAGCGAGGATAGTCTGGGGGTGAAAGGCGTCGATCAGGTCGATCGATTCATAATAAGGCTGGCCGCCCATCATGTCGGCGCAGGTGAAGACGACGAAGCGCGCGGTGTCGCGCACGCCTGCCGCCTTGAGGATCGAACCGAGCAACGGCCCGCGCCATTTGCCGATCGCGCTCCATCCCTCGACACAATCGTGGCGGGTGATCTGGGTGCGCGCCGGCATCGTCCGCAATTGCGCGAGCGAGATGGCCAGTGGACGGCTGACGAGTCCGCCGATCTGCAGCTTCCAGGTGGCGAACTGCGCCGCGACCATGGCATTGTAATCGGGCGTGTTGGGGTTGCGGTTACCGTTGGTGCGGAAGATCGGCGACATCTGGTCGGGGCGGAATTCCGGCGCCAGTGCGTGACGCGTCGACAAAGCGCGTTGCAGCCCCTGGTTGATCTTCTCGCCCGAGAACAGGATCTTGCGCAAGGTCGGCTGCTCGGCGACCTTGTCGCACCCGCTCAGCACCAGCCCCGCGCCCAGCGCGCCCGTGGTCAACACCGCGCGGCGGGTGATGATGCCGCTCATGGCCTTTCCTCCGGCACGCGCCAGCGCCCGGTGATCATCGAGCGGATTTCGTTGATCGGCCCGGCGAGCAGCACCAGCGTCACATGCACGATGATGAACAGCACGATGCCGCTCGCGGCGATGAAATGCACCGACCGGGCCGAGGCGCGCCCGCCCATCAGGTCGAGCAGCCAAGGCCAGGCAGCGTTCAGCGCCGGTGACAGCGTCAGGCCGGACAGGATCATCGCCGGAATCAGCACGAAGATCACCGCGACATAGGCCAGCTTCTGGAAGATGTTGTAGGCCGCCGGGTTTTTCGGATCGTGGAAGCGCAGCGCGAGATGCTCCTTCACGTCATGCCAAAGGTGGCGCGGTGCCAGTTCGCCGGCGCGGACGCGCAGGTCGCGCTGGAAATGGCGGTTGATCAAGCTGGCGACCATGTAGCCGAGCAGCCCGAAGCCCAGCACCAGCGCGAACAGCAGATGCCAGCGCCGTGCGAGCGCGAGGTTGTAATGGCTCGGGATCGTCAACCATGCCGGCATGTGCGGCGGGTTGTACCAGGGGCGGTCGAAATTGGCGCCGTAATTACCCCAATAAAGGTGTGGATGCGCGTTGAGGATCGTCGCGCCGCTGCCGATCATGATCAGGATCGTGACCATGTTGATCCAGTGCCAGATGCGCGTCGGCAGGCGGTGGCGATAGATCGTCTCGGATTGGGGCGTCGCGGCGGGTGCCGGTTCGTCCACAACTTTGTCCGCAGCGGTGCTCTGGTCTTCCATGTGCCGCGCAGACTATCGCATTAGCGGCGTGCCGTGAACGCCCGTCGGAGCAGTTGGATGACAGAGCACCATTTCTACGAGCCGCGACACGGCCATGGCCTGAGGCACGATCCGCTCAACGCGATCGTCGGACCGCGCCCGATCGGCTGGATCGGCAGCCTGAACGCGGCCGGGGTGCGCAACCTCGCGCCCTATTCCTTCTTCAACCTGTTCGCCTATCGTCCGCCGATCGTCGGCTTCGCCTCCAGCGCATGGAAGGACAGCGCCGCCAATATCGCTGTGAGCGGTGAGTTCACCTGGAACCTCGCCACGCGCGACCTTGCCGAGGCGATGAATGCCAGCTCCGCGACCGTTGCGCCGGAGGTCGACGAGTTCGATCTGGCGGGGCTGGAGGCCGCGCCGTCACGCCTGATCGCCGCGCCGCGCGTCGCGGCCAGCCCGGTGAGTTTCGAATGCCGGCTGACCCAGCAGTTCGAGTTGACCGATGCGGGGGGTGCGGGGACCGGTGCCTGGATGACCTTCGGCGAGGTCGTCGCGATCCATATCGATCCGGCGATGCTCGACGACGGTGTTTATATCACCGCCCGTGCCCGGCCGATCGTGCGCGGCGGCGGGGCAGGGGAGTATTTCGAGATTACGGAGGACCGGTTATTCGCGATGCGCCGGCCGACTTAAAACTCTCCTCCCCGGCGAAGGAGTGAGAGAAAGGGCGTCAGTGATAGGCCCGCCAGAAGAACACCGCCGTCGTCGCCGCCGTCACCAGCAGCGTCCATAGCCGGATCGCGGCGGGTGGCAGTATCCGGCCGAGACGGGCGCCGAGATAACCGCCCATTGTAGCGCCGATGAGCATCGGCACGCACAACAGCCATTGCACCATCCCGCTCAGCACGAAGATGATCGCCGCGGCGGCGTTGGCCATGGCCAGCATCAGCGTGCGCGGCGCAGCCATCTTGTGCGGCTCGGTGCCGGCGAGCAGGCCCCAGGTTGCGGTCATCATCAGCCCGACGCCGCCGCCGAAATAGCCGCCATAGATGCCGAGCAGGATCTGGCAGGCGAGCAACGTCTTTACGCCGATCCGCACCCGCGCGCGCAGCGCCGCCGAAGCGCGCCGGCCGAACGCCAGCGCCAGCGTGGCGAGCAGCAGCAGCCAGGGGATGATGATGTCGAAGACATGGGTCGGCGTCGCGACCAGCAGCAGCCCGCCAGCCAGACCACCGACAAAGGCGATGCCCGCGAGCACGCGCACGCTGATCCCCTCCATCGGCTCCAGCCCATCGCGATAGGCCCAGGCGCTGGCGATCGCGCCCGGCTGGAGTGCGACGTTGCTGGTGGCATTGGCGATCGGCGAGGGCAGGCCGAGCGCGATCAGCGTCGGCATGGTCGCGAAGGTGCCGCCGCCGGCAAGCGCGTTCATCGTCCCGCCGAGCAATCCCGCGCCCGCGGCGATCGCGAGCGCCGACAACTCAGCCAAGGGCGGCGAGCTTTTCCTCGGCCTGGCGGTCGAGTTCGGCGCGGCTCTTTTTCTCCGAAGCGGTCTTCAGCTGGCCGCACGCCGCGTCGATGTCGCGCCCGCGCGGGGTGCGCACCGGGGCCGAGATGCCGGCCTCGAAGATGATGTCGGAGAATCGCCGCACGCGCTCGGGTGTCGAAGTGTCGTAGGGCGCGCCGGGCCACGGGTTGAACGGGATCAGATTGACCTTGGCCGGCAGCTTGTAGTGCTTGATCAGCCGGACCAGCTCATGCGCCTCGGCGTCGCTGTCGTTCTTGTCCTTGAGCATGACATATTCGAAGGTGATGCGGCGGGCATTGTTGGCGCCGGGATAATCGGCGCAGGCCTGGAGCAGTTCCTCGATGCCGTATTTGCGGTTGATCGGCACGATCTCGTCGCGCACTTCCTTGGTCACGGCGTGCAGCGACACCGCGAGGTTGACGCCGATCTCGGCCCCGGCGCGTGCCATCATCGGCACCACGCCCGAGGTCGACAAGGTGATGCGTCGCTTCGACAGTGCCAGGCCGTCGCCGTCCATCACCAGTTTCAGGGCGTCGCGGACATTGTCGAAATTGTACAGCGGCTCGCCCATGCCCATCATCACGATGTTGGTCAGCATGCGCCCCTCGGGCTGGCTCGGCCATTCGCCCAGCGCGTCGCGCGCCAGCATCACCTGGCCGACGATCTCGGCCGCGGTCAGGTTGCGCACCAGCCGCATCGTGCCGGTGTGGCAGAAACGGCAGTTGAGCGTACAGCCGACCTGGCTCGACACGCACAAGGTCCCGCGATCGGCGTCGGGGATGAACACCATCTCGTAATCCTGCGCATCGTCCGAGCGCAGCAGCCATTTCCGCGTGCCGTCGGTCGACACCTGGGTTTCGACCACTTCCGGCCGGCTGATCACGAAGCGCTGCTCGAGCCAGGGCTGCATCGTCTTCGAAATGTCGGTCATCAGCGAGAAATCGGTGACGCCGCGATTGTAGATCCAGTGCCACAGCTGCTTGGCGCGCAGCTTGGCCTGCTTGGCCTCGAGCTGCGACGTTTCCAGCGCCATGCGCAGATCGAGTTTCGACAGCCCGAGCAGGTCGATGCGGCCATCGGCGCGCGGCACGAAGCTACGCGGTACCGGCACAGGGTCGAAATGCCCGGGAAGGGGCATGGGCGGAGCAACGGTGTCGAGCATGGCGGCGCGATAGCAGAAATCGCGTGCCTTCGCCAGCTATGTGCATTGCAAGAGGGTGATTCGCCTCGCCACGACGCGCGACAGGCACCGTTCGACCGCTGGGCCATTGCCTACAAGCTCATGAAAATGTGACAGTAAAAAGCACAAAATGACGTTTATGTTGCGGTGCAACAAAAAGCTTGCATCCGGCTGGCGCTGCAATTATATTGCGGTGCAGCATAGGATGACAGGAGGCCTGTATGGCCAAGGACCCGAAGACAGTGACGGCCAAAACGCCCGCCAAGGCGGAAGCTAAGCCCGTTGCCGCCAAGGCCCCGACCGCACCGGTCGCCAAGCCTGTCGCGGTGAAGCCCGCAGCCGAGCCGTTCGTCGCCACCAAGGCGACGTTCCCCGATGCCGTCGTTTCCGCGCCTGTCGTCGAAACGCCGGTGGTGGCGCCTGTCGCCGCCAAGATCGAGCAGCCCGTGGCCGCCCCTGTGGCGGTGATCGAAAAGGCCGCCGAAGCCGCAGTGAAGACCGTAACCAAGATTGTCGAAGCAACCCCGGTAGCAGCCGATGCGCTCGCCACCCTCAAGAAGGAAGTGATCACCATGGAAGCCACGCTCAAGGACGCCGCCGCCAAGACCCAGGCCTATTTCGCCGAAGCCAATGATCGCGCCAAGGCAGCGATGGAGAAGAGCGCCAAGGCGTTCGAGGACATCAACGAGTTCAACAAGGGCAATGTCGAAGCCCTGGTCGAGTCGAGCAAGATCGCAGCCAAGGGCTTCGAGACCCTCGGCCAGAGCGCTGCCGATTATGCCCGCAAGTCGTTCGAAGGCGCGACCGCCACGCTGAAGAGCCTGTCGAGCGTCAAGTCGCCGACCGACTTCTTCAAGCTGCACAGCGACTATGTCCGCTCGTCGTTCGACTCGATGGTCGCCGAGAGCTCGAAGACCACCGAAGCCGTTCTCAAGCTGGCCGGCGAAGTCGCGCAGCCGATTTCGAGCCGCGTTGCGGTTGCGGTCGAGAAGGTCAAGGTCGCCGCGTAACACGCGCACGACACGCCTATCATAACGGGAAGGGCGGTGCCGGTTCGGCGCCGCCCTTTTCGTTTATATGGCCGAAACACGTCACTAACCGTGTCGACCCCTTGCCCTTGGGGCCGGACGTGCCATATTTTCGCACTCACATGATCGAACAACCAAACACCATCGCAATGGCCGAGCGCCTCGGCGACGATAACGAGGG
>Ga0307510_10001203_pt1 | contig 28027 bp, 29 predicted proteins | sample 12_EM_MG_FD_207224 | JGI IMG/M metagenome (GOLD analysis project Ga0307510, IMG submission 207224) | Populus trichocarpa ectomycorrhiza microbial communities from riparian zone in the Pacific Northwest, United States - 12_EM | ecosystem: Host-associated > Plants > Roots > Unclassified | place... | reverse complement strand
GTATGAGTGGCGAAGGGGTCACGTGATGAGTCACATGTAGGGTCATGTGATATGTTCCCACGGTCACGTGGTCTTGGAGTTACGGGTTTGTAGCTGAGACTGGGGGGCGCGAGTACCGCTCGCGACATCATGCCCTTGCAGCCCCATCTCTATCACCTTCAGCGACCCCAAGGCCACCATCCCGTTTTCACACAACCAAGCTGCAATTGCATTCAAGCACAATCACCCATATCACCCACTGGACCCACTGGGTCATCAAGAAGTCAAACTGCCTGGTTCCTGTGCTGCAGACAACATGGTAGCCAATGCGCCCATGCCCCTCCTTTCCGCCAAGGAGAAGCACTTCGCTGCATCCCCTGGACTGCGTGCAAAGTGAGGGGGAGTGTTGTGGAAGTGGTGGTCAGGCCACATGGACTTCAAATAGAGTAGAGTGCATGTTGTGCTAGTAATTGACATGGACAGCAAAAATGGTTGATTTTAGTACATACCCCCATATTTGCATCTGTTGAGTACCCTTCTTTCATACCATACGATCCGACATTTATACCTTCATAGTTACCTTTGCTTTCTCCCTCAGTTGTGGTCATTCTGTGCCAAACTGAGGTGAGCTTTGTTATATTACCCTTGTGTTTACTACCCAGTACTTACAGTATGCAGTATCATATCTGCATAGGTGAATATATCTAGTTGTGGACATTCCATGCCAAACTGAGTATCATATCTGCATAGCTCCCAGCTCCCTTCACTTGTGCTTGCTTGCTGGTACCCATTTCAACCTTGTTGATTATAACAGGAGAGATCCCTACCTGGACCCTGACCCCAATGTACCCTACCCACTACCCACAGGGTTTTCCCTACCCAGTGACAATCCCTAGCCACTGCTACATGAACCAATTGATAGTTGACAAGGGTGGTCTTCTATCTACTCAAGAATCCACTCTTTTCTGGGCATATCTGTGGCTTGGTGATGCTGCCCAGTCAGAATGTACCAGTGTAAGATACAGTCCCACCTTCTCTGCAGTGATGTACACTATGGACCAGAGTCACCAGACTGCTACACCAGGTGTGAGGTATCATGCTCACATCGAGGTCAGTCTGTAGATTTTTGACAACAACACCTGAAACAGGAGACAACGATCTATGAGAATATATAAGTTGAAGTATAATCTTGCCTCCAAGATTGCAAGGTACTATCGCCATCATGCCCAAGCATTCCATATCACCCATGCATGCAGTCGCACCATGCTGATAGCAGGGCCCAATTGGAGCCTCAGATTTCAGACAGTAACTAGTGACTGTCTGAGGTGTAGAACGAATGTAAGACACTCAGTCTGAGAAAGTGAAGACTGTATTTGCAAAGCTATGTACCTGTAGAATGAATGTAAGATACTTGGTCAAAGTTAGCTATAGTGCATGAATAAGAAATGCATATGGTACTAACCTCAGTCTGAGAAAGTAAAGACTGAGGTTTACTGGTGAATACTACATAGTATATGTACTCGAGGAGTGATCAGCGACAAAGATAATAAATGTGAGAAAGGCAAGATGCAGTAATCACAAGCTAAAGTGAACATGTGGAACGCTAAGACATACATCACAATGAGAAGTGTCAATGTCAAGGTAGAAAAGTCAGAATGCGTCCCATTGTAGACATCATTGCGCCAAGTGCACGATTGAATCTCCTATATCCGACATGAGGCTCCAGAGACAAAGGTGGTGTCCTGGAAGTGGCAGTTGGGCCAGTCTTAAATTTACAATTGCTTGCATAGACTGGATCACAGACACACTGGACAGTGCCTGCATTTACCTTCATTCTTTCTAGACAGCCTTTCAATTGACTATACAGCTTACAGCACCTGTCCCCCTTGCTTTTGCACTTGCTAACTACCCTTATTTCACATACCTGACATACCAATGGTTCTGCTTGCTTTTATACCCATTCGCTACACCCGCAGTCACCTCAGTTATTGTGCCCTTGTTTGTGCCATACTAAGCCTATCATGTCTACATCGTCATTGCAGACCACTTCCCTACTCATGCTCACTCCCTTTCCATTCCCTTTACTTTCATTAGTTGCATCAGGTAGCCAGTGCATCAGTATGGGGCAAGGCAAGGTAGACACATAGCAGGTCAAAACTCGGAAGTGGTGGCAATTTCCCTAACAAGGAGAGCCAATGATAGTTCATGGTGTTTGTGTTGGTGACTGTAGAGCAGTGACCACAGAGCAGACAGAAAAGATGACATGTGTGTACTGGACTAGCTACATTTGACCAAGATTCAACATATGAACATAACTTGAACCATGTTGAGGTCTTGTCTGTGGTTTCAAATGACAATGAGACATTCCGCCATCCTGTGTGCAACTAAGTGATTCAGCAATGCTCACTGATGTCATATAGTGTGGTGTCTGTAGCAAGTGGCACACAGAGCAGATCAACCAGATTACCCAGTCCATTCCACATGGACACACAGCATTCATTTTGACAGACAGTAGCACACCCATTTAGTTCAGAACCTTATCCATTCATTTATATACAGTAGGTAGTTGACCTTTGTAGCCCTCAGTTCCTGTGTCTGACACACACATTCTAAGGTGAGTAGCTTTCCTTTCCCCAATATTAGTTCCCATGTCTGATGCACACATTCTGAGGCCATTGTGTGCCTGGAATTCACTCCTTATTTACAACAGGTTATGGGCCCTGCCCTAGCCCAATAGAACCACTGTCATTGCTGCAACATGTCACACTACATTGTCATGTCTATCCCAGTACTCCCTACCACTGTCCCATCCCTCAAAGAAGATGGCAGCAACTGGGCCACCTTTGCCATGCATTTCCAAGAGGCCATGCAGGCCACACACCACTGGGGCCACTTTGATGGAATGAACACATGTCCAGTTCCAAAGGATGCAGCCCACCCCACAAATGTGGAAAGTGAAACCATTAAGGAGTGGAACCACAAAGACATTGTGGTCCAAGGCCTCCTGTCCCCAAGGCTCCCGGACTGGATCTTCCTTTGATTGATTGACCACAAAACAGTGAAGGGGCGGTGGGAGAAACCGATTGAAGCGCTTAGTCAGCTAGCATTTGCAGACAAGCCAGATGACATCAATGAAGGTGCTCATACCCTCAACGACTGTGCAGAGCTGGACCTGAAAGAGGGGCAGCCAGGTGACCCAAATGCAAATAACCCGGAAGGAGTTGCTCACTTGGAGCTGGACTCAACACCAGAAGAAATCGACTTGAATGTATCCATACATCTTGAAGGTGTGGGGCCAGAAGTCTTGAAGGATGTGGAGGAGGATTGCTTGCTCAAGGTGGAGGAGGATGGGGCCGCTAGGAAAGCTGCCAGTGTCAAGGGGGATGTTGGTCCTTGTGTCAAACTGCAAGGTCCTGGGGTCAGCTGCCTTTCCACGCAAGAGGAAGCTGGATCACTCACCTTGCCATCACCTACACCACCCACTACCCCAGATGCTGCTAGCATGCAGCACTCACTGGCTGCCAACACAGGAGCACTGGATAAGAAGGAGGAGCACCTCTGAACTATCACCCTGTGCAGAGAATGTGCCATTGAGAGGCAGAACCAGATGCTCCCAGAGCGATTCTGGGTTCTGTGGTACATCATCTGGGCCTGGCTACTGAAGCCACTGTGGGGTGGGGCTGTCACCACCACAAAGTGAGGGCAATACTGATTCAGTGTTGAGTTAAGTCATATGTCCTAACTTGGTGGTATGACATGTGGATAGCTCGGTGCCAAGTTGTAGTTGATATATGAGAAGTGGTTCCCACACTAGAGTAGCGTCCTAGTGCCCACTTATAGTGAGAATATAAGAGAAGAGAAGGGAGTTAAATTGACAGGAGATTCAACTTGCCATCTTAGGGACAGCAGTGAGCCTCTTTTATACTAAAGATACAAGACAACAAATCATTATGTAGTAAGCCAGATACATACTATGACTAAGTACTACTAGGATCAGTAAGTGACTCCAACTAGATCAATAAGCACATTATACAGCATCAGTCATCCGATCACCAATCACTACTACCTTACTAAGGGCCAGTTCCCATGACTTACAAAGGCTGTCCATAAGAGTAATCACAATCACCTAAGGCCAGTCACAGTGGCCCTGCAGATCCTGGCCCTTCTTGAGTTCAGCATCGAGGCCACACTGCCACTGCCAAACAAGGCCACAAAACCTCCCATTTTCCAGCAGCCTAAGCAGACCAAAGCCCCCACTGGAGTTGGAGGGTCATTGAAGTTGCTCCCAGGTGAGGCACTGCAGCGTGCAACTGGCCAGATGGGCCTGACATTGGCACAGACATATAAGGGCCAGATGCCCATCAGAGAGGTGCACAGCTGTCCTCCTGACCTCCCCAACCCACAAACACAGGGCTCCACTGCTTGAGAGCCAGTGTTTGTCATTCCAAAGGCCTATGTCCATGTACATAAGGTGTGGAGGCCTGTCCCCAATGAGGCTGCTTGTATGCACCCTGATCTGTAGCCCAGCCTGGGCATCATCATTGTCAATCCAGACACCTGTATCAGGTCAGCATCACAGCTCGAGGGGAAGCAAAACCTTCACTTATGATGTGTGGGGAGCAAGCTGCATGCTGCCCCATCTGCCCCTCAAAATTTATCATCTTCATTCTCACCCTCACCCCCTGTTCCATTGCCACTTGACACCCTCACGTGTGAGAATCTATTGCATGGAGAAGGCACTGCCACCAAGTAGTGTGCCATTGATGACTGCCCCTGTCCCAAACCCTCGAAACTGCCAGACTTGCATATTGAAGTCCTGGAGGAAGCAGGGGGAGCATTGCTGACACCAGGCAACTTACCTATGCTCCCAGAAAACATTGGCCCTTTTGGGCTTGCTGGTGTGACCAAGAATGCAGAGGCCAGGGGAGTCAAACCCTTGGGCATCAATGTGGATGAACAAGGGGGAGTGTTGTCACTCATGGGCACTGCACCAGCCCTGGCCAAAGGAACCACCAGCATCAGACCTGCTGGCAAGGCTAAGACAGCCACTACCACTAAGCCCAAGGTGTTGTCACCCAGGGTGCAAGATAAGGTCAGGTGCAGACATGAAGTCGACATGCCACCACAAGAGACACTGCCACAGAAGGGCAAGTGCAACACCAAGGCACTGTTATGAAAGCGCAAGCTTGAGCATCACCCAAATGAGGGTGAACACAAATCTGTTCAGCTGCCACAAGAGGCACTGTGAGGGGATGAGGGCGTGCTTGAGATGCTACCACGAAACCACAAGCGCAAGCATGCCACGACACTGCAAGGTATGGCCAGGTGTGATGTCACAGACTGCCCCGCTTACTCAATTCTTTCCTTCCTATTCCGTCTTCTCGTTCCGCTTCCATCCGTGACTCCGGGCCGCTTTGCCCATTGCTTACATACTTATCCATGGACTGTTCTTGTGTTTTCCAGAGACTTCCATGTGTTTCTCTGAACCTCCCTCTCGTTCCATGACCGTCTATGGCCTTCTCTTACCTTCCGGTAGCTTCTGTCTGTACATGTATATAAACTGTACTACTTAGCATAGAACAGCTTTCCTAAGCTCGTTCTATTCGTGCAATCAGACTATTGACTAGTCTCTTCTCACTTGAACGCGTGCGGCTTCCTTTGAACGATCCCCCTTGCATTAGTCAGCTCTGCTGCTAATTGCCTCTAAACTCTCTACGTCTCGAGATCACGTGCTAGTGTCTTGTTCAATTCCAAGTCACGTCTGACTTGTGTAATCTTCACTCGTCATCCCACTCTATCACGTGACGCCTCACGTGACCAACTTCCTCTTTAGGAACGACCCCTCTTAGAAACCCATCTTCGCAATCTTGTCCAAGATCGCCAAACCCCAAGAACCCCGACTCGATCTGACACGGTGGTCTGACCATGACATTAGAACGAGCTTCCTCTACGAACCAACGATGACTTTGACTCCTTCTGGATCGAAAGAAAAGCAGAAAACCCCTGAAGGACTAGGCATCCCCATAGACTGGCGTGTACGTGCAATTGACCAACCAACAGAAGAATCACTAGCAGTATTGGACCTCCCATTCGAAACAAAACCCAAAACCAAAGATACAGTTCCATCTGAATTCACTGATCGAGTCCGCCACCTAGTTGGAGGAAAAGACATCATCGTCAAAATAGATGGAAAGGAGGTCTCTAAGAAAGCCCCCTTCACTGCTTACTATGCCTGTTACAAGGGAGCTCTCCTCGCTCTATCCAACGTCTATGGAGTCTGGTTTGAGATCCGCCTCTGCGCAGGGAATACATACGAATGCTTTCGCCTGGCACAACCGAGTCTCCAATTAAAAGATTGCCCAATGAAGGGAATCAATTACGCACGATTGAGACTCACCAGTCTCCCCATCACTAGGGCCCCTTCGCAAGCAACCTCCCCAATTCGACTGGCCCCATTGGATACAACACTGAACACTCCCCACAACAGGGATATCTTCCATGAAACCAACCTGGATGAAAGAGAAGCACCGGCCAGCAATACAAGCCGATCCTCTTCACCTGACCCCAAAGACCAACCAGAGCGAAAGTCCTTCGCTGGGTTCGGATCATGGAGGATGCGTTCTTCACGTATGGCAAGGCAACTGTCCAAGCCTCCTCCACGCCATCCCAGAGGTACAGGAGATGACCCATTCGGCCTTGACGATCTTTTAGATGAACCAGAGAGAACAAACAATAAAGGACGCCGTTTAGAAGGCATCCACCCAGACAAATTCAAAGGAGACCAATCCAAAACCAGACGATTCCTGAATCAATTTAACAGATTCATGCTGATGAATCACAAAGCAGATATAGCCAAAGACCCCATCTCCAAATGCATCTATTTCATGTCACTCCTCGACGGAGAAAAGGTCAATGGATGGGTAGACATGGCCTTCAACTGGCTGGAAGAAATCGAGGCTGATCCCAGTCTCGTTGATCGATTCTCCAATCCTTGGAAAATGATGGAAGAAAAATTCAAAGTATCTTTCACCGACTATGCGGAAAGGGAACAAGCCCAAGACCAGCTTGGAAAGCTGAGAATGACCAGCAACAATCTTGACGAATACTTGGCTGCATTCGAAACCCTTGGAAGTTGTGCAGAACTTAACCCTGACGACCCATCAAACTTACGCACCTTCGCCCAAGGACTTCCCTGTCAACTAGCTGATGCCTGTCTGGCTATGGAGAATCCTGACACCTATGGACAATGGAGAGCAGCAGCCCAACGACAACAGGTGATCTACCTGAAGAAAAAGGCATTACACTCTGAGTACGGGACTCGCAACCCTACTCGAAACGCTGGCCAAAACTCTCAGTCAAAACAAACTTCCGGTTGGGTCTGGCGTCGCTCTGGGGGAAACGCAAACCCCAACAATCAAAATTGGCGCAGACAGGGAAATCGAGCGCAACCTCCCCGCCCTTGTCTTCCTCCCCGAAACGATGATGCAATGGACCTCTCAGTAATTCGTAAAGCCACAACGGACAAAGAGAAAGAGGAATATCGTCGTACCGGTCGATGCTTTCAATGCGGAAAACAAGGTCATCTCGCACGCGACTGCCCCAGCAAACCCACGTGCACTTGTACTGTCCAAATAGAAGACAGTCAGTCAACCACTTCCAGCGATAACTCTTCCTTCGCCCCAACCCCTTCCCTCGCTGTGTGAGTAGCACGCTTGACCAAAGAAGATCGTGGAGCGTTCATGGATGAAATGCGCTCTTTAGGAGAAGATATGGATTTTCTTGGTGCCTGAGTACTACGGCTCTTACTCGGGCAGTTCTGAATAGTTCTGGTTCTATGTATATAGCTCGAAATCATGCAATTCAAGTCCCCTTTCAGCTATGAACCAAAACAAAACAAGTCGATCAAAAAGCACTACTTGATTGTGGTGCTACAGAATGTTTTATTCATCCACGAGCGGTGGAACGTCTCAAACTCACAACGAGGACACTTGTCAAACCTCGAAAAGTACAAAATGTTGATGGTACTCCTAACAAATCTGGTGAAATCTTGGAAGCTGTTGATCTTCTGGTCAACAACAATGGCAAGAACGCCTCACACGCTTTCTTTGTTGCAAACATTGGACAAGACGACTTCATCCTAGGATATCCCTTCTTCGAAGCCTCTAATCCTAACGTCGACTGGAGTAGTGGACGGATAGAAGGCTTCATGACGATATCCTCCATCAATGCAGATACCTGGCGACCTCCTCACAAGGGAACTAAGCGACAAGAATCAACTCCAGCTTGGGTGCGAAGTATCCCAGGATGGGAGAAGGGCGACGAGATCTGGCTTCAAACTCGGGTTGCTAAAACTACAGTCGCACAACAACTTGCAGAAGCAGCCACAGATAAACAAAAGCGCACTTGGCAAGAGATAGTGCCAGAACGGTATCACCACCATGGCAAAGTCTTCTTGGAAAAAGCCTCCGAACACTTTCCTGATCGACGCCCTTGGGATCATGCCATAGAACTTAAGGAAGACGCTCCCACCTCTATCAATTGTCGCGTCTATCCCTTGTCTCCCAAAGAAAAAGAGGAACAACGCGAATTCCTCTCTCAAAATTTACGCCTCCAACGAATCCGCCGCTTGAAATCTCCTTATGCAAGTGGTTTCTTTCTCATTCGAAAGAAAGATGGCAAATTCCGCCCCGTCCAAGATTATAGGAACTTGAACAAGTGGACAATTCCCAATAAATACCCACTTCCTTTGATCTCTGAGCTAATCTACGACCTTGCGGAGAAGCGGCTATTCTCTAAATTCAACATTTGTTGGGGCTACAATAACATTCGCATCAAGGAAGGCGACGAGTACAAAGCCGCCTTTAAAACCAGCGAAGGGCTCTTTGAACCGACTGTCATGTTCTTTGGGCTAACCAACTCTCCGGCTACCTTTCAAACGATGATGGACAACATCTTTCAGGAAGAAATTGCACAAGGGTGGCTTCGTATCTATATGGACGATATGATTATCGCCACGGAAGATGATGAAGCCCTCCATGAACTTCAGGTTAATCACATTCTCGATAAACTCAAGAAGTTTGATCTCTTCCTGAAACCCGAGAAATGCAGGTTCCACCAACGCAAGGTTGAATACTTGGGAGTACTCATTGGTAACGGCTCTGTCAAGATGGACCCTGTCAAAGTTCAAGGGATTTCCGAATGGCCTACTCCACTGACAGTCAAAGATGTCCGCAGCTTTTTGGGATTCTGCAACTTCTACAGGGCATTCATCAAGAACTTCTCTGAGATCGCGCGTCCACTCAACGATCTCACTTGCAAAAATGAACAGTTTATTTGGTCTGACAAACGCAATCATGCATTTCTTCGCCTTAAGGAAGTCTGTTGCAACTATCCCGTTCTTCGCACTCCAGACTGGTCTAAACAGTTTGTCATGGAAACGGATGCCTCTGGCTATGCCCTCGGAGTGGTTATTGCCCAAGAGTTCAAGGACGGCATTCATCCTATTGCCTTCCACTCTCGCAGTCTCTTACTGGCGGAAAAAAACTACGATGCCCATGACAAGGAACTCGCCGCCGTGATCTTTGGCTTTAAGTGTGGTCGCCCCCTGTTTTTGGGTGCTACACACGCCATTCGCGTCCACACTGACCACAAAAACCTTCAGTACTTTCGCAACCCCCGTAAGATCACCGGCCGCCAAGCGCGTTGGATCAAGTTCTTACAAGACTTCGATTACACCCTCGAACACATTCCTGGGTCAACAAACACTGTGGCTGATTTGTTGTCGCAAAGAAAGGACCTTAACAAGGGGGTGGATTCCAACGAACCTTGCATCTTACTCCCTGACCACCTCTTTGCTCCGACAAATCCAAATCCTATAGAGGTATACAAAGTTTTTCTCGACGACGATCCTGACCTACGACGCGACATTCTACAAACCCTCCACGACTCTCCTGCCGCTGGACACCCAGGTATCTCAAATACCTGGGAACTTGTCCATGAACAATACGAAGGCCCCAGACTTCGAGAATTCGTGGAACAATACGTAAAAGGATGCACTCGCTGTCAAGAATCTAAAACCAACATACACCGGTCGAAGGCACCCCTACAACGTTTTGATACACCCGTCAAAGAAGGACCTTTCCAATACATATCAATAGATCTAATCACAGACCTTCCCAAATCACAAGGTTTCGATTCCATCCTCACGATCATCGATCAAGGGTGCTCCAAAGCAGCCAAATTCATTCCATGCACCAAAACCATTGACGGAACTGGGGTTGCACTTGAGTATTTGAAACACTTGGTACCCTGGTTCGGACTCCCTAAACGGATCATCTCGGACTGTGACCCCCGGTTTACCTCTGCATTCGCGAAAGAAATGTGTAAAGCCCTGGGAATTCAACAGAATCTATCCACAGCCTTCCACCCTCGTACAGATGGACAGACAGAATGTATGAATGCTTGGATTGAACAGTACTTGCGACCTTGGACCTCAGGGAAACCTTCAGCGTGGAGCCAACTCCTCCCTATCGCGGAATTTGCACATAATTCTTGGAAACACAACATAGCGCGTAAATCCCCTCATGAACTGCTGATCGGAATTAAACCACAGGTGATTCTGAAACACTTAGAAGGACCTGTGCCTGCTGCGGAAACACGCCTTCGCCTCCTGGATGAATCTAGACAGTCGGCCCAGAAGCTTCTACAAAACATACAAAATTGCAAGGATAACAAGAAGCTAACGGAGATTAAAGAAGGTAACCAAGTCTGGCTAGAGGGTCGCAATCTCTCTATTGCCGGCAATCGCAAACTCTCCCCAAAGTGATATGGCCCCTTCAAGGTATCTCAAAAGATAAGCCCAGTCGCAATGCGACTCGACCTCCCTGTATCGATGAAAATCCACAACGTGTTTCACACGGACCTCCTTCTTCCATATAAGGAAATGGAACAATATGGCACACCTTATACATGCCCCCCTCCGATCATTGATAGCGAAGAAGAATACAAGATCGAGAACATTCTAGACGCACAGCGTTTCAGCAAGAAACGTAAACTCCAGTACCTCGTGCATTGGAAAGGGTACCCTCATTCTGATGACCAATGGATTGATCACAAAGATCTCAACGCCCCGGATTTACTAGCAGATTTATATCTAACCAACTCCGCTACGGCTGGACGACCAACCGTATAAAGACACCTGCTAACGTCTCCAATCCATTCTCATCTCCCCATCTTCCCTTCACACTGGCTTCTCCTTTCACAATCTTCTACGGATACGACGACCGCTTCCAACAAAACTTGTTTAGCATTTGCCGCACCAGTCCCACCTTCGCCAACAACCTCACAACAATCTTCGATCAACAATTCGAAGACATGACCGATGCCAACACTGCCATCTTTGTTCCTTCCTGCTCTCCGTCACCCAACCAAGAATCTGCAGGTGGTACTCCCTATGTTGTCACCTCTCCCCCTCCAGACAGTCCTACCGATTCCGAAGTGGCTTGGCCTTATCAAACGATGATAGAACACATCTCAAACCTACTTGGAGTCGACATCGAAGAGGTTCGCCATCATTTCCCCGACAATCGCTCTCTCCTACCCATCAATGTTCCCCCTCCTCGTGCCTTATCCCCCATTTTCGTTCCACCGGTTCCCTCCCCGCCTTTTCTCCCGGGATCCCCAGCCGGACCATACCCAGGGTCCGAGTCAGCTGAGTACAACGATCCTGACTTCCCTTCAGAGCCACCATCCGCCTCTTCGTCCCCTCCTACTAACTCGTCCATGGTCGTCGTCATAGCAGACGGAGAGCAATACGAGAACGAGGAAGAATGGGAGCAGAGCGGCCAACGTCACCTTCAACTTCGCCGCTCTTCGCCTCGAGTTCCCCTTGCTGACATAATGCCCATCTGTCAGGTATCTCATCCCTTAGGGGATACAACGGATTATGAGGAGCTGGCCATGGTCTTGTACCAACAAGTTTCGGATCAAGACGCAATGATCAAAGAGTTGATGGAGGACAAGGAAAACCAAGCACCATCCTCTACTGACCCTCAACCCAGCACTCATCCTGGTCCTGGCTGGCAGGACAACTTCGATGCCACGGGGACTCGCCACCTCTTTGTCATTCCGCTAGGTGACGAAGACGTCATCGCCCCATTCATCCGTTATGACCTTCGCACCCCTTTCCCCGAACTCCTAGCCACTAATGGACGTTACTGTACCGTCCATTCACACCCGCTTCACGCCGTCCACCAGACATCTCGCGCCTCTCCGCTGTCGCCGCGAAACGAGTTATTCTTCCATTCGAACTTGGGGCTAACCAGGGGTGTAGACTGGGCGGTCCTCCTAGAGGATGATCCCACCTTGGCTGGCGAAATCCAACACTTCCGCTCCCACCAAAAGGCTTGCGACCGCCTCGCTAAGCGCATGGGACAACTCTGCAACTCACTGGAGGTAGAGAGACAGGCGCTCTACCGAAGTTCGTCCCGCCTCACCGGTGCCAACGTGATAGGACGCCTTCAGCGTCAGATTGACTCCTCCCTCCACCTTGCCCCATCTTTCTCTACCGCGCGGGTCAAGAAGATCCGCACTTCACTCCGTAATCAAGTCACTGAGGAATGCACCCTTCACCCAAAGGAATGCATGTGGTGCAGCAAAGAGGGCCATACCATCAACAACTGTTTCTGTATCGGGTTGTGTCGCCATTGCTCACGTCGAGGACACACTGGGGTTGACTGTAAGGACCCTCACTGCATGTGCCTTGAGTATGGGGACTGTAAGGTGTACGCTACCCATCCTAACTTCGAACACGGGTATTGTGCCGCTGTAGACGACTGTGTTGACGTCTAAAGGACGTTAACAAGGGGGTAATGTCACGGACTGCCCCGCTTACTCAATTCTTTCCTTCCTATTCCGTCTTCTCGTTCCGCTTCTGTCTGTGACTCTGGGCTGCTTTGCCCATTGCTTACATACTTATCCATGGACTGTTCTCGTGTTTTCCAGAGACTTCCATGCGTTTCTCTGAACCTCCCTCTTGTTCCATGACCGTCTATGGCCTTCTCTTACCTTCCAGTAGCTTCTGTCTGTACATGTATATAAACTGTACTACTTAGCATAGAATGGCTTTCCTAAGCTCGTTCTATTCGTGCAATCAGACTATTGACTAGTCTCTTCTCACTTGAACGCATGTGGCTTCCTTTGAACGATCCCCCTTGCATTAGTCAGCTCTGCTGCTAATTGCCTCTAAACTCTCTACGTCTCGAGATCACATGCTGGTGTCTTGTTCAATTCCAAGTCACGTCTGACTTGTGTAATCTTCACTCGTCATCCCACTCTATCATGTGACGCCTCACGTGACCAACTTCCTCTTTAGGAACGACCCCTCTTAGAAACCCATCTTCGCAATCTTGTCTGAGATTGCCGAACCCCGAGATCCCCGACTCGATCTGACATGGTGGTCTGACCATGACATGTGAAATCGAGAGCTTTCCACAAGAAGGCAAGCATGTGCACAAGCCACCATCTGAGGTGCTGCCATGAAAGGGCAAGCACAAAATCAAGACACTGCTGAGAAAGGGCAAGCTTGAAGTTAGCACACTGCTGCAAGGGTGCACAAATGAGGGCAATTGCAAGGCCAGTTGGCCACTACAAGAGCTGTTTCACAAAGATGCCCCATCCACTAGGGAGGGAGTGGCCCTTTGGGATCCAGGAGGGAAGCTACCAAGGGAGCGAACCCTTGAGCTAAAAGGGCCTGTTGAGACCATAAATGTCACAGCAGGCATTGACGCCCCACAACAAAAATGTTGCACCAGGCATCGTTGCCCACAAGAAAATCCTTGGCTGTACAGAAGTGGTGTCAGTTTGTCAGTACCACCGCAAGGAGCCAACCACACACCTTTCTCCTTATTCTATCACTCCAAGCTTCTGCTGTTGAGAAGTCCACCCACTTTCGTTTCAAGGCCCATACAGAGGGTATTATCCCAGGCATTGCAGAGCAGAGACATTGCAACAAGGACATTGCAATCTGGCCATTTGGTTGCTGTCACACCTGTGTCACACTGCTGTCACACATGTCCCTGCAATGCACGCACTGGTGCACTTGCAGAAGAAACTCAATGCATGGCCACAAACTGCTGAATAAAATCCTTGCATGCCCCCATATTTGTTTGGAGGCATTTCGCTGCAGTGCCCAGACTGTTTGAAAAATGAGGGGGAGTGTAGCAAGTGGTGTATGGAGCAGATTGACCAGATTACCTGGTCCATTCAAGGGGGGGGCAGACCGGGATTCTGGGACCCAGGGTTAGGTAGTTAGTCCAACCCCCAGCCCCAGTATGAAAAAAATTGACCCCTACAAATTTTGAGATCTGAGGCCAGAAGTAATGGTTGTTGTGGAAAATCAGCAAAACCAGTTCAGGAACATGGCAAAGATTTGAGGGGAGATACAGATACAGTATCTGTTGTGAATGTGGTTGCATGACCATGACTTGCATCAGTGCGGATGCCATGCCAAGTCTGAGTTGAGTGTCACACAGATGATGTTGCTTATGTTGTCATTGCTAAGCAATACCCTGATGTTGGTGTGGCCTGACATAGCAACACCCCACTTTATTGAATGTGTTGCCATCAGAATCAGAGGTGAGGGGCAAGGTGATATCATTTTGTATATAGTGGGTACCTTTTCTAAGCCACAGTCCATGGAAGCTGCCCAATGTGCAAGGAGGAGACCTGGACAAGCAGAAGTGCAATCAGAACCTTATGACAAAGCTGTCTTCTTTAAAAACCTTGGGAACTCCAGGCTTGCTGAAGTGGCCAAGAACAGGAAGTTGAACAGGTGGATGCTGACATGCATGAACAAGCAGAACACCATTGCCTGCAGGTGCTGCACTAGCCTGGCCAAGGGACCCAGCGGCATCAAGCTTGCTAGCAGGGCTGAGGGCCACTGCTGCAGAGACCAAGGTGTTTGGTCCCAGGGCATATGGTAAGATATGGCAGAGGCATGATGAGCAAGTGGGCATCATAGAGGAAGAGTGGTCATGCATGGAAGAGGGATTTGGAGTGCAGCCACAATGACTTTGAGAGAGCACAGGTGGTATGCTTGACTCAAGGGGGGTTTCAAGTTGGTACAGGTGGTTGTGGTAGCATTGATGGGGAGTTTGTGAGTGGTCAGGAAACCGAAAAAAAAAATGAGATGGTAAGGGGCACTCACCAACAGACTGCTCAGGGAAAAGAAAGTGAGTGAGGGGTGGATGTGTGAGGAATTGAGAGGGACATTGGCACTGGTCAAGGTTGGGACTGCTGAGACCACAGAAGAAAGGAGCAGGCAAAGGGTTCACTTGCCACCACAACTTGAAGGGATTCCGGATGAGGGCAGCTGCCAGGGTGGGCGCAAGGTACCACATCAGGCAGGTACAAACTTGAGGCTCTAGATATGTGGGCACAGATATGTTGGGGGGGATGAATTTGTGATAGATTGGCATGGTGCACATGTGTTCAATGTTTGATGTTTAATGAGCCCGTCATTTCACATTCAAAGATTGGAGAATAGATCTTATCACCCATATATGGAAGCACCAATTACCATATATAGATAGGCACCTGCTTACATACTTAGTTCGTCCAAGCCCAGAGGTCAATTCGAAAAAAATCAACCCCAGTTCCTTTTTTGCAATTCTGCCCCCCCCCCCCCCTTGGGTCCATTCCACATGGACACACAGCATTCATATTGACAGACAGTAGCACACCCATTTAGTTCAGAACCTTATCCATTCGTTTATATACAGTAGGTAGTTGACCTTTGTAGCCCTCAGTTCCCATGTCTGATGCACATGTTCTGAGGCCATTGTGTGCCTGGAATTCACTCCTTTTTTTTTTTTTTTTTGGAAAGCATTATATTCTCATAATGTAAGCTAAAATAACTACACTATCAAGAAATGCAACATGGCAGGAGGTGAGACGTCAGCCCCATGGGCATGCTGGAGCTGGCTATTGGGCTGGGGGTGAGGGAAAATGTGTTTACGCACATCCAGTCAGGGATAGTGTGGGGCTCAGGACACATGATTTGTGGTCAATGTGTTCCACTACCCACTAAAACCTCACACAGGTTAATCCAGTTGTTCAGGAGGTCCCTTTCTTTGGATAGGACATGTTTCCGGGTGTTCACCACTAGGTTGGTGAACCCTTTGCTTCATTTTATTTTGGTTGCTATGATTTTGTTGTCAGTGAGTCTGATGTTTATTGCACAAAGCCATCTGTTTCTGATTTCTCAGTCATTGTGTCCCTTATCCTGGATCACTCTCACATCGCATCACCCATATCAAGTAGGCTGACTTGGAGATGAGGATTTGGAGCAGGCAGGATGTTAAGGCTTCAACGCGCCTTGATAGTACGACTTGTACTAAGAGTTAACTGGTGGCGAGTACTTGAAGAGGTAGAAGTCTCTAGTATTACTAGAGACGACTCTGAGAGGCTTATGTAAGAGATGAGGGAAAGGGGAGGCACTTGGGGAGCTTTCAAGAACATTGATATTGAGAATCAAGTCAAGCTTAGGGCTTGACTGTCGAAATACGGGGCGCTTATATACAGGCACGACCGTGCACGGGCCATGGTCACTAAGGTAGGTACTTCTGGTCAAGAGGGGGCTGTCTGTATCGTATGGTACTCCGCGGACAAGTGCTGCGGTCTGTATGAGTTGAACAATAGAGAATGAGCGAGAGCGAATGATAAAGTGACAAGTTGCCTAATCCATCCTTAAGGGTCGAACAATGGGGGCGGGTCATTCCAAGAAAAGAAGCATCGTCATGATGTGATGACGACCACGAGGTTTGAGATTGATCAGAGGAGATCTGGTCTCCGCGTGCCCATTCTGGTTTAATGGGCGTCTAGCGTAAGCAACTACCCTTTAAGGTAGTCCGTATTGATGGTGACCCAATTAAGGGCCATGTCGCTATCCGCGTCGTCTGCAGAGCTCTGCGTGGATGAGGGATTGTCTGCGGATCCTCTGGGAGAGGTCGATTGGTAGCCCTGACTCTGGGGCGAGGTGCCAGCTATGGGCGACGAGGCAGAAGGGGTGATTGACTGATAACTGCCTTCCCTACTAGTGCGTTGGCGTATGGGTGCTGAAGAGGGACTTGTAGGCAACAGGGAGTGCTTGCAGGACACAGGGCTGCTGGGTTGAGTGAGGTATGCTTCCCAGGGTTCAATAGGGGACTCTTCTGGGGACAAGGTGTGTGTCTGTCCTCCAGGGGTGTCAGGTTCATAGTGAGTGACTGGTTGTGGCTCTAGGGGCGGCACGTCCTCCATAGGACTGTCTGGGTCTTCCAGTGGGTTCTCTACTGGGGGTGGCTCTTGGTACATCTCCATTGAGGAGTATTCCCGACGATGGATGTTCCAGGGGACAGGGACAAGGGGTTCGACTGGGGGCTGATCAAGGGGTGATGATGGTTTGGATGGTTCACTGGGCGGTAGCAGTGGTAGGTCTGGTAGGGATAATGGGTTCAATGGTAGTGGTCGCTTAGGCGTGGATAGGGTAACGAGGAGGGGGTCCGACAAGGATGAGAAAAATTGGGGTGGATCATAACACAGGAGGCACCTCAAATGCATGGGCTGGTGCCTGGTGTTGCTTGGTCAGCTGGGCAAGGAAGGGCTATGCAGCCACACCCCAGAATGATACTGAGGTCAATTTCAGGCCAGGGGATCTCATCGTAGGGCCAAGCCCCTTTGGTGAAGTGCCAGATCAGGTGAGTGGGGCGGCATTGACATTGGAGTAGGATGTGGCTCATAGATTCGGTTGTGCCACAGATGATGCACAGTCTGCGCTCTGCAACAGCTTGGATCGGGGTCCAATAGTCCCCTACTTTGTAGGTGTTGTGGAAGGTTTTAAACAAGAACTGGCTGATCTTGGGGTGGATGGGCTTTTTCCAGATGCTTGCCCATATAGCGGCATTGGTTTTGTCGATCCCGGAGTAGTGCAGTATTGCTTCTCTTGCCCGCTGGGTATTGCACACAGACAATGGTTGGGGGTGAGGGGGTCTGCTGTTGCAGATCCCTCTGTAGGCCAGGGCCTGGGTGAGTAACCTCAGTTTTGCTCCTTGGATGTTGAAGTTGTCCAGGACACTCAGGTCAAGCACATCTGGGGTTGGGTTGATGGCACCTTCCTTGGCCAATCTATCGCTCTGTTCGTTGCCATCATTTCTGTCATGGCCTTTGACCCACTTGAAGTAGGTGGGGGCTGTACGATGACGTAGGAGGTATGCTGCCCTTTTGAAGAAGTCGGCATTTTTTATCTTGATCCAGCCTTGATTTTCCCATGAGTGGAGGTGGGAAGTCAGGCTGTCTATGGTGTATTTCGAATCTGATATGATTTGTAGGGGTTGGGAGAGCGGGATTGAGGCGACCACTACAATGATGGCCGCTATCTCACCCACTTGGTTCAATTGGTCAGGGCCAGGGACTCTGATGGTGCAGTTTAGGGGGTTATTGGGGCCAGCCCATACTCCTCCCCTGCAGGAGGCATTGCATTTGCTGTTATTCATGCAGGCCCTGTTGGTGTAGACTATGATTAAGGGGCAGAAAGGGTTGCGACCAGATGGCGGGTGGTGCAGTGTGGGGTGAGCAGATAGTCTGAGGGGGTCTACGAAGACACAGAAGCATTCAGCAAGGTTGGTGTTGCAGGTGAGTGTGGGGTCAAATGTTATGACGTTGTTGACCAGTCTGGCTTGGGTGTTGGTCGCTTTGCGCATAGGGGTCAGCGATAGTAGGTCCTGGGGGTTTTCAGGGCCCAGGGGGCTCAGCCTTGGGGAGATTCTTTCCAGTCTTGTGAGGGCTTCAGTGGCACAGTTGTGAGGGTTGTAGCAGCCCTTTTCCTGGTCTGTTGTGCAGTCTCTGCAGGGGCAGAAGGGGTTGGGTCTATGATCTTCAGGTGGGTGGGGGTTTCTTACACACACTGACATTTTTACAAGGTCAGCCACTGTGGTTACCTGGTGTTTGGTTAGCAGGCATTTGGCTGCTCTGGAGCTGATGGACGCCAGTTGGTTATCAATATGGTACCAGGCTGGTAGATCCTGGCAGAGGTGGGCAGACATTTTGACAGCTGCCAGGTTGGTATTGTAGCTTTTTGCCACCTTGAGCATCCTTCTAATATCATCATTCATCTTAGCTGCTTGGGGCCCCCCGATAGAGCATTCCAGCACTGGAGGAAGGGGGTCTTCCTTGCCTGCTTGATTGTAAGTCTCAGTGCAGCTGTGTTGACAATGAGGTCTGTGACCACTGCCCATGGTGGTCTGCTGGGTGAGAAATCTAGGAATGCCTTAAGCCACATCAAATCGATGGCTTTGTTGCAGGCACTGATGTCTAGTAAGTTCAGGCCTCCCTTCTCTTTTGGCTGTTGGAGGAATTCTGGTGCTATGCGCGGGCCTAGGCCATTGTCCCAGATGAAGTTGCTGATTATTTTGTTGATAGCAGTTTCTATCTGCAATGGCATGCCTTGAGCTTGTGTCAGGAACTGTATGTAGCCCCCCACAAAGGCTTGGATGATCTGGCATTTTCCTTCAATGCTGGGGCAGACTTTCAACCAGTTCTTTAGGGTTGCTCTGATTTTATCGATTATGGGTTCCCAAGGGGTAAGGTTGTTGGCTTTGTTGCTGATCCACGCACCAAGTATCTGGATGGCTTTACCATCTTTGGCAATGTGAATTCGGTCTGGGAGGGGGGACTGGTCCTGTTGGTTCAGTTTCCTTGTTAACAGGACGTTGTCCCTGTGCACTACTGAGCCTATTGGTATAATCTCTGTTTTCTCTATGTTAAATTTTGCCCCTGATGCTGCGCACCAGTGGTCTAGCGTTTCCTGCACAGTATCAAAACAGTTGTATTTGTTGAGGTACAGGTCTGTGTCGTCTGCAAACATTTTTATTTTCAGGTTTTCTGGGAGGCATGGGATGGCCAGGCCATGTATGTTTGGGTTCATTCTTATCAGGCAGGCAAGAGGTTCGATTGCAAGGTCAAAAAGGGGGCAGGAGAGGGGGTCTCCCTGTCTTACTCCTTGGGACATGTGGAATGGGCGGCTGAGGATGCCATTTATGGCCACACGGGTGTGGGCATGGCTGTAAAGCGCTTTCACTGTTTTTATGAAAGGGGCAGGGATGTTGAAAGTTTCTAGGACCTTCCACAGATAGTCATGGTAGATACAATCATAGGCCTTTTCTTGGTCAAGGGCAACAATGGTGCCATCTTCACCTACAATCTCCACATAGTTAAGAATGGCCTTGCCCAGTTGGATGTGGTTGAAAATTGACCTCCTTGGGATAAAGCCAGCTTGGTCTTCATGGATCAGGGTGTCTGCGGATTCCATTAGTTGGAGTGCCAGTACCTTGGTGAGGAACTTGTAGTCTGTGTTTAGGACTGTTATGGGATGGTAATTCTTTATGTCCGTAGGGTCCTTCTTCTTAAACAGTGGGCACATCCAGCCTGTCATGAAGTTGGTGTGTTCATCAACACCATATAGCTGGATGTCCCAGAATAGCAAGGTGAGGGCTTTAATTATGTCAAAGCCATTTCTGTTTATTTGACGTGCATTGTCATAGTGAAGTTTAAGTTTTTTCCAGAGCTTGTTTGGGCAGCCGTTGATGCCTGCAGCAGTCCCATCTTTGGATAGGAGGAGGGTTTGTTGTACCTGGGCCTCTGTGATTTCCCAGTTCAGGGGAGAGAGTTCCAGCTCAGGCATCTTTTGGGTGTCTGGGATGGCGGTGAGTGCCTCATTTAGTGCTCTTATTCTTTCTTCAGGGTCAAGGTACTGGGTGGTGTCATCATATTGGACACTTTCATGGAACTGGCAAGCAAGGTCTGCCATGCACTTTGTACATCACTCATATTGAGGGGGGTTTGAGCCTGGGTGTTGTGGACGAAGTCCACGCCATCTAGAAACCCAGTCCAAACCCCCACAAGTCCCATGAGAACTGCCCCTAAACCAAGCTATAGCCAAATGGCTATCTGACGCCCTCCTGAGCCCGCGACAAAGGCTGGTCAACGACCAGTAACCAAAGAGAATCTTTGACCACATGACCCTGGGAAATCCCCACCATGTGACCTATCACGTGACTCATCACGTGACCTACAAGCTCTCAAGCAAGCACGTGACCAAACACATGACCTACCAGCACGTGACTGTGGGAACCTAACACATGACCTACCAAGGGATTGGTCATCTACACAATCACCTGATCATGCATGCTTTCTACATGTGTCTCATCCGTTGATCAACACATGGAAGACCGTGGGAATGATCAACAGTTGATCAAGAATCAACGAAGTCACAAGACTTACTGCGGAACTGCAGCGCAGTCTGCAGTTCATCTATTATTAGTTCGTGTCTATTCTTAGCTCAAGTCTTACCTGTCTCTTGTATTATTACCTGCCCTAAAGGGGCATGTGTCCACCCGTCTCTCTCTATTATGCCTACCCTTAACTACACACAGACCCCCCTGTATTAGTATATAAGACCTGTAAATTTACACAAACAGTCCTCAGACTGTTCTCTTGTCACCCCTTACATAATAACTGCCAATAAGTGATTACAAGACTTTAATCACCGTTTACCCTTTTTCCCTTTCCTTCTTCAAGATCTAAGCTCTGTCTCCTTCAAGCTTGACGTTGTCAACCTTTGCGGATCAGTCACCTTCAAGCTTGACATTGTCGACCTTTGCAGATCAGTCACCTTCAAACCCTCGTCGTCATCGTGTCCCACTACATCCACATAGTGCATTCCCAACACTGGGATCCTCAGCCTTAGGATTAGGTCCTGGGGCTTACATTCTTTGCTGAGGGCAGACCACTTGCCACCAAGAGCTTCATTCTGTAGTGCAATGCCTGCATGGGTTCTGTTTCTCTGGTTCTTTGCTCTGACCTTTGTCAGGTGTTCCAGTTCATTTGATAGGAAGGCAGCATTGGTGCAGGCTGATTCATCAGCATCAAGGGTGGGGTCTGCAAGGATGGTGCGAAGGTCTTTTTCAATGGTGTCAATGCAGGAGTTTAGTTTGTGGTAAGAAGTGCTGTTTGCTTCTTTGGCAAGCTTGGCCAGGTCTAACTTAAAGGAATCCCAGAGTGTTTGCATGTTGGCTGTCTCTCTGTTGACTCCTTCTTCGCCAAGTCTGATCACTTCTGCCAGCATGGTACTGCCTGTTTGTTCAATTTCTGATAGCAGGGCATTGTTCTCCAGGAGGTGGCATGGCAGGGACCAACAGCCATTTCCTATGTATGGGGCATCACATGGGGCAAATTTAACTTTTACCAGCCAGTGGTCTATTGGGACAGCTGATGGTTTTATTTGCCAGTTGAAAACATACTGGGAGACACTATGAGCAGTGTATATTCAGTCAAGTCTTGACTGAATTTGGGATCCATGGGAGTTTGCATGGTAAGTGAAGCATCTTGTGTCAGGGTGGTGGTGTCTCCACGTATCCTGGATGTTCCATTCATAGCGGACCCCCCTTAGGGTCTCAATAGCTGCTGGTTCATCATGGTGGGTGGGGGTTCTATTGATTGCATCCTCTGTGACGTTGAAGTCCCCTAGGACAAAGTCTGGGAGGGGCATGCGTGTGGTGTGTCTTTTTGTCATGGTGCTGGCCCAGAATGCAGGCTGAGTGTCTCTGTTGTGGGGAGTGTAGATATTTACTAATGACATGGCACAGGTGTCAAGCCATTTTATGTTGAGCATCAGGGCTCTTCCTGGGACCAGTTTGACAGTGGAGAGCTCTTTTGGGTGGATCAGGGCTTTGTTAATGACAAAAGCGACTCCTGCTGACGAATGCAGGTTCAATGGGAGGGGGGAATTTATGATAATGAGGTTTTTACCAAAACAGGAGAGGACTTGGTCCAGTCTTGCCTGGTCAAGCTGAGTTTCCTGCACTGCCAGGATGGCGATTCTTTTGTTTAGGATGGTACAGTTAACCATTGCCCATTTTTCAATATAGGTCATATTTTTGCTTGGCGCAGTTGCACCATTCATGTTTAGTGATGCAATATATATGTTTGCTTTCTTACCCGAGTCACCTTGTGACCGCTGTTGCGGTGGAAGGTTCTCCGGCTGAGTGGCCCTTTTATGGGGGGAGTGCTGGTGCATGCGTGCTGGCTGTTGTGCCATATGTTGGGATCTGTTTGATCTGGTATTGGGACACCTGTGCAGAGCAGTATGCAGCCATTGGGCAATTCTACAAGCATGGTTGTATGTGGGCATGGTGGGAGATATTTAGATGGGGGGGTTCCACATTTTGTGGGAAGGTATGGCTTTTATAAATTCTGAGCGGTGGATATTCTATTTACATTTTTGGGGAATCATATGATTTGTCTATAGGTCTATTTATGGATTTTATGGGTGGTCTACAGGTGGGAGGCACAGGGGGTCCTGCAGGCATGTCTACCTCTCTGAGTCTTCGATGCAGGCAACCTTTTGGGCCCATTCCAGCCCTCTACAAGCAGGAAGTCACAAAGGCCCCTTGGGTGGTCCCTACCATGGCAAATGCCACATTGATAGGGGGAGATGACTACCTGTCCCCTACCAGGATTACTGTTGATGTAGGTGCATTTGGCAAAAAAAAGTCTGACTTTGGACCAGATGTGTGGGTCCTGGATAAGGGCACCCCTAGCAAAAACGTTGAATTCCAGGCTGAGGCAGTTGCCCTTGGATTTGATGTCAAGATGTTTCACCCACATGGAGTTCATGAAGTGGATGAGATCGTATTGGAGGGGCATGCAAGAGTCTTCAGGGGCTTCTCCTAGCAGGGTCAGGATGAATTCCTGCATGACTTTGTCATTCCAGACTTCCCACACTGTGGCCTAGTGTTGCGGCAGCTCCGGCTAAATGTCAGATGAAGCTGGAGCCAGAGCTGACTACAACCCTAGCTGAGCCAAGCTGCAACTGGTTGAGCCACCCATTTTAGCTGACTCCCACTGAGCCACTCACTGCCAGCTTGGGCCTGCTAAGCTGCCTAAGCCACCTAAACCACCTCTTTTTTGCTCACTCATTATCGAACGTCGCCACATCAGTCGCCATCACCATCTCCACTAGCCCGTCACTGTCGGGATTCACCACACCACAAACACAATGATGGCCTGTCCCCATCCCCACCTTTCCTTGCAGAGACAATGGTCAGCGCAACAATAGTCGAAGTGATCACAGCCGTGATCATTGCAAGTCACCACTAGTCACCCCCCAGGTGGTATCGTTGGTATAGTGACTCAGCCTCAGGCCATACACCCGTCCTCGCCCTCTCCAACAAGCGGGTGTCCCTCCAGGCTCACTTTTTTTTCATGTCCTAGACCTGCATTCATTTGACGGGCACTCAATGTTGTATGTCCAACCAACCTCCCACTGCTGCCTGGTTACAGCCCTGCTGCCAAAGTGCGCTTCTCGGTGGCTGTGCTCTCACACCCAGGATGATACGACACCTGATTATGGAACAACGTCAGGCAATGTTAGAGGCCAAGTTGTCATCTTCAGACAGTTCATCGGACATGGACGAATCCTCTGAGGATTCTTCATCCGATTCTGACAGCAAGTCAGATGCGTCAGATAACCCTTGTGACTGGCGCTTGTATTGTCGTTCGTCAACCCCACCCCATCAATACAGGCAGGATTCCCCTCGTCACGGACGAGGTGACAGTCGGACGCCATCTCCACTGCCTTGTCACTGTCAGGACTTGTCACAGCGCAGACACGATGACAGCCAGTCCGCATCGCCACCTCAGTCTCACAGAGACGATGATCGGCCCTTATACAGTTGAAGTGGTTACAGATCGTCGCAAGTCACCACCCCCCGCCAGGTGGTATCATCGGCATGGTGACTCAGTATCAAGGACACTACCTCGTTCGTGTTCATGCTCTCCGCCACACCAAGAGAGCGCACAGGACTGGGACCGTTCTTGTGATTACGACTGCAGAAGAGATGATTCACAGGACAGATACAGGGATCGCCGGCATTGATGACGATGTCTATTCATTGGGAGTATCTACTTCAGGTGTCCACGTTGTGTTATTCTGGCTTATATGTCTATCCCCCTATTCTTGAAAGTCCTGCCCTACCTTTGAGCGTTCCTCCATTGCATCATATAAGCTACGTTTATTCAGGTGTGTCGTGACCGCAGTCATATCAAAATAGATTTCTGATTCAATTTTACCATACCTGCGTGGTGCAAGGAGGCTCCCAAACATGCAATGTTGCAGCAGGCACATCAACACTTGAATGCTGTGACACTGGCGGGCGCAGGAGCTGCCTTCTTTCGGGATGTGGATGTGTGATGAGGTAAGGTGTTTCCTCAAATCACCCTGGCCAATGACATGTCACAAAGTATTCAATGAGGATGTCAAGAAAGGTGTGGATAAACACAAAGATCGGGGGAGGACCAGGTATCCTCAGGTCAGGGTGCCTTTTCAAGGTTTGTACTCCGCTCACATCATCAACATCTTCATCTGCCTCACATTCTGCTCTGGTTCTAGTGCCCCCCCCACACACACACTGTCCCCCTCTCCTGTGCCTGCAATTCACAGCAATATCGACCTTGCCAGAGTCACCCAATTGTGCATGTATCATCCTTGCACCATTTGTCGTTGTTCAGAACTTGCTCAAGTCAGTTTATGTGCACATGTACCAAATATCAAATGTATTTGCAAAGCAAAATGAGCTTGTTTTGTCGCACATCTCCTGCCATTGCCATCAAAGTTGTGTTCATGCCCAAGGGTTGCACCAAATATTGAATGTATTTGCAAAGCCAAATGAGCTTGTTTTGTCACGCATCGCCCACCATTGCCATCAAAGTCGTGTTTGTGCCCAAGGGTCCTGGATGTAATTGACCTACCTCCCTTCAAGTTGGTTCTGGCCAGTGACTTGGCCATAGAAATACACCACGCCTTGGCCATTTTATGGTTACAAGTCTTATCTTTTCCCCTCCAACCATGTCTCAACGCCTGACAAATACTGCCAAAGCTGCCAAGGCTCCAAGCTCTGGTCCTTGTGTTTGTGCTCCTTCATCTCATACCTAACAAATGGTAAGTTCCTTGTTCTATATTCGCCTTGGGCCTCACTAATCAAGTTAGGCCAGCTATCTCCAGCCAATCGACAGCAGTGAAGAATTCAGTTTTGAAGATGTAGAAGGTGACGATACACGTGATGCACCTCCTAGCTTAGATGGCCCGCAGGGGCTGGAATCACGGAGCGGTGCTGGCGATTCCCAGCATGCTAGTTCTCGTTTTGCCCTAGACATCATCCACTTCTTCAAGACCGTCAGAAACCCTAAGACTGCTGGTGATGTGCCCCTGAGCGTGCTGCACGCGCAAGTATGCAAACCATGCATGTATGTGCTTGCCTCTGAAAAGGAAGGAAAGGATTAGATAAGAGGGGGCAGTCCGTGACAGCAACATTCTCGCCACCGGGTCCACATATGAGGCTGCCACCACACACTGCGCATCCTGATTCCACACAGTCATCACCTGGCTGAACCAGAACAGCCTCACCATAGATGCCGACAAAACCAAGTACATTACCTTCAGTCCTAGAAGAAGCCCTAAGCTCATCGGTTCTCCATATCATGGTGTATGCCTTAAAGTCCCTGGGGGTGGGGTACTTTCTGTACGACACTTATATACGGTCTGGTACCTTGGGGTCTTCATCACTGAAAACTTTGATTGGTGGCCCCATGTCAAGATCATGGCAGCCCGCACTTGCTCTACCATCCATGCCTTGCATGTTCTTAGCAACTCAGTGTGGGGCCTTGACTTTGCTAACTGGCGACATGCCTTCCATGCTATCATCCTCCCTGTCCTCACTTATGGCTTACCTCTCTGGTCACATAACCTGCTGAAGTCCTTGATACAAGTCCTCCAGGTTGCCCAAAATGATGCAGTCCAACAACTCAGTGGCACCTTTAAGACAACACCTATCGGGCCACTCTACAACATGGTCGCCATTCCCCCAATCCGCTTTCTTATTCTCAAACTCTGCCTCCAAGCACGCAATCACATTGCAAGGCTACCACTGACCTACTGCCTTCTCACCCTCCCAAATGCAGATACCTCCTACTTCTACCCCCCCTTCATCACAATCCCCACTGCCCTCACCACACTCCTCCCCTCCTCTCCCCAACCCTTCTACCTTCCCTCACACCGCATGTGGTCACACCCCCAGGTCACGTCCTCCTTGACCTGCCCCAAGGACAACAAACTGCTGTCAGCAGTTCAAGCCTGGGCAAGCTGCTCCACCATAAACACCACCTCCATCTATGTCTACCCCCTCCCCCACCCTCATGCCCATGCCTTCACCTTCCTCATCTCCCAGGATGACTCCATTGTGGACCAAGGCTTCAGTATTGATCATTCCACCACACACGCTCAGGTGTACACAACCATCTTGGCGACACAGGCTCTTGCACGCCTCCCCAAACGCAACACAGCCCTCTTCCTACCCTCCCGCAACCTACATAACCCCCTTCTGTCCTTACACAAACATAAACACCTCCCATCAGCTTCCATTTTTACCTCAATGCTACAAGTTTTCTTACTTCTACACCTGGACATCTACTTTATGCTTTTACATCTACCTACCCATTTACCTAAACTTCCTGCTCATGGCCCACACCCAGACCTGCGCATTGTTCCTTGTGACTGGCCAGGTCCCCTCCGGAAGGACCATGTCCTTGACAAACTTTGGATCATGGCATCCCAGTCTAACATCTCCCCACCCCCTGACAACCCGAAGATGCTTGCCTTTTGCTTGTGGAAAACGGAGTACAACACACACCCAGTTCCCTGCAAATGGGCACACAATACTATCATTCCCATACCCACATCCCCAGAGCCACCTCCCTTCATGGCAGGAGCACTGTCTCTGGAACAGAGGCATGCATCCTTGCTGGCACTACAGGTGTTCTTCAAACACTGTTACTCTAAAGTCAAGAGCAACTGAAAGTCAGGCAGTAAACTGTCTGAAAAAGTCTGAAATTATGACTGAAAACTGACTGAATAAATGACAAAAAATGCCAAATTGTAAGACTAAAAATCACTGAAATT
>Ga0307510_10001202_pt1 | contig 28036 bp, 29 predicted proteins | sample 12_EM_MG_FD_207224 | JGI IMG/M metagenome (GOLD analysis project Ga0307510, IMG submission 207224) | Populus trichocarpa ectomycorrhiza microbial communities from riparian zone in the Pacific Northwest, United States - 12_EM | ecosystem: Host-associated > Plants > Roots > Unclassified | place... | reverse complement strand
GACCCCCCTGAAAAAGTCTAAAAAAAGTAGAGGACTGGGCTTTTTTGTACTTTTTCATGCTTTTTTGAAAAAAGCATGAAAAAGTACAAAAAAGTAATGAAAAGTAAATCAGGGGTTTTCCTGATGAGGGAAGGAATGGGGTTTTTGGGAGGGGGGTCGGATCGCTGTGAGAGAGTAATACTGGAGGTGGTTGGCAGAGGGTTAGGGGGGAACGGCGAACGTCAGTACTGTGCCCTGCCTCATCGATGTGTTCTACATTCGCACACAGACACGAGGTGATTGAGTTTGATTGATCAGGTGATCACTTGAACAAGATGAGCGGTCAAGCCGGTCAAGCGCCGAACAACGTTTTTGGTCTGGCTGGTCTGGCACGAGCAGGAGATTATTGAACGTCGTGGATCGTCCAGGACTTGATGGGTGCGGACATCGGTCATTCCAGGGGCAAGATAATACCAGTGAGGTAGTGAGATGCGGCGGGAGAGAGAACACAGCAGAGTGATGCCCCGTCGGTTGACTCGGTTAGTTGCTTAGAAGGTTGGACGGCAACCAGTAACAGAGCCTGCGGAAGAGGATACAAAGTAAATGACCTTAGAGGTCTATATACACAAACAGGAGACAGAAAGACCAAAGAAAAGCACGAAGTATGGTAAACCACTGTATTGTACGGTAGATTCACTGGCACTGGCAGTTGGCATGGCGCAACGAGCTACTCGAGCGAGCTGAGTGAGCAACAACACGTGACCATGGTTTGATGATGTTTTTTGGATGGGTCTTTCAGGCAGAGCCAAGGCAGTGGACGCAATATTCTCAGAGCGAGCACAAGCGCGACGAGTCTCTGACTTCCCATACGGAACTATTCAATATTCAGTACCAGTGTAAACGGGATCCATATTCCGCGGACTTTGGTGCGTTACGTGCATAGAATTTGTATCTGTCCTCACCCGACAATCACCTTCAACTGACAGAACACATAGACGAACAGCAATCTAGCAACTTTCGGATCGCGCACCAGGACGCCATTACCCCGCTCAACGTTCCAAGATTTGCCTATCGGTCCTGGGACGTCCCGTGGGATGTCGTGATGCCTCTCATCACATCTTCGTTCTCCGTCACCCCGCCGCACCAGTGCAGCACCACAGCCAGCCCATCCGCCTTCACGCCGCCCGCACCTTCATAGTCGGGCCCACGCCACCTTACTACTGCCTTAGCGACCTCCAAGGGGTCGTGAACTGCTACGTGTCGCCAGACGTTTGTGGGACCTCGCGAGGTTTGTCGAGCACCCTACTTATCGGATGGGAAATCACCCCGAGGTGCTCGGCACTGCCAGCCCGCACTTTCCGACTCACATCGTGCTCGTTCCGCCTCCGCCCGGTGGGCGACCCCGCCGTCTTGACCTATCCAAACTCACCGGATTGTAGACCTGACATCGGTCACCTGTCGCCTGTCCTGGTAGGAAGAACTCAAGACCCATCCCTCATTTTCACAGACATTGCCGAGAGCTTTCAGGCTAACGTTGTGGGCACTGTCAACGGAACCGAGCGAACCGAAGCAGGTGTCCCGCCCTAGATCCTCGGAGACCCGACCGAATACATTACACTTTCATTTCATCGATTCATTCGAATCCCAAAGACACGCAAGCGAACTGCCGTGCTTCTGTGGCCGTTCAAATACTAGATCCAACATGACAAGGCTACAGCAAAAGTGAATGACGGACATACATCGCCCTCGCAAATATGTACAACTCCGAGCCGGCCGAGCTATTCTTGCAGTTCAAGGAGAAGGGCTAGATTCTTGCAAGGCCACCGAGCAGTGCTGTTGGTGTTCGCTGTTCAGACCAAGCTATGAATGTCCTCGCGCCCTTGTCTGAGTTGGGAAGGACCCGCGGTCGTAGAAGACTGCGACAACCGGTCGTGTGAGCGCCTGTGTGGTTGTCCGGTTGGAGAGTATACAGCATGGAGGTAGGTGGTCATGGTTTTATGAGGTGGTATCCTTGCAGACTGATGCGTCCTACTCATGAAAGCTGCGCCCCCATCCGAGTCTGTTTATTTAGGCTCCGTCCGCGAATAAATCCACATACCCTTCTCCGAGCAAGAGGACGATGTGATTTGACCTGTCCTTGATCAGGTCTCCCGAGGCGGATGACATTCCCCGTCTTGGCGGTGACCACATCCTCGACTATCTCGTCACCTATCTGGCCGTGGTCCTTCAGCAGGACTACAGCTCGAGCGTCAACCACCAGCACCAAGTAACCTACGATAGCCAAACACCAGGTCCGTTGCGTCGAGTTGCAAGGCTTACAGTGAAGCGATAACGGGCAGCATGGTACGAGTAACGCGAATTACAATTGCATACTTAGGAGATTTAAAATCGACGGGATTGTCGTTTTTATTTACGAGGCTCAGCAATATGGCAGATCTCATCGGACGATGTCAGTAAGGTGAACTGTCTAGAATAAATCTGTCCAAAATTTATTTTGGAGTGAGACACGTACAGTTAGTTCAACACTGATGCATCGGGGATTGAGCGGTGAACATAATCCTCCCTAAGAGATGACCGGAAGTTGATACTTTCAAGCATATTCTGGGAGCTACAGTCGAAACCAGCTGCAACATTAGGATCAATGACTTTCTTATGACGAGGAATAGGGATCCATCACCAATTCAGTGTCACGAAGCAAGGATTTTGGGATGAGAGGTCGGGACTTCGGCCCGGTGGAGATGGTCTATTCGCCTCTTTCTCTGATCTCTGACCGTGCCGTCCTCGGTTGTGCGTCACCAGGCCTCTACGGTGACGGCAATCGAGTCAGGAAATTTTGCTGTAGAAATGCCCAAACTAGAGATTCAAATGACGCCCTTCCCAAAGCCGACTGTGAAGACCAAAATTATCTTTCTCAGCAAGATCGAAGGATATAGCTCAAGACACACGTTTTCCACGAATCCGTAGTAGTGAATTTGGGACAAAAAATGGTTTTTATTTCATGGATCCGGGGGAGGAAGCGCCTTCTAGGCGCCTCTCCCGTTTACGAGGTGTCTGCGAGGGTAGTTTGAGTCTCCGTGGTTGGTGAGATAGTAGGTAATAGGAAATGGCCCACATTGTGATCTGGTCATTTTGCTTGCGATCTCTTGCAGAATTTCTGAAATCAAGGCAGGTCATATTGATGCCTAATTTTCGTCAACCAAATTCCCGTTTAGACCATCCTCGTTACCGTCTACTGGTTTCATTGAAACCGAGAGGGCAGCATGCCCGACAGCGGGTCTTGTTACAGTTGCCTTGGAATCCAAGTAAAACGACCCGTGTATTCCGAGATAAGGGCGCAGACGACCAGACGGGCAGGCGCCGTGGATCATGCAAACCTCGCGCGAGGTCAATCAGTCTATCCAGTCCTTGCAGTTCAGCCCTGCAGAGGCTGGACAGACTGACCAGCGTCGCCTCGGTCTCAGTCCCTCCAATGGCGCTTCTTTACTGACCTCGTTGCGTCGCTAGGGTTAAGTGTCCAACAGCCGAGGTTGTACTCACCTCGTCGTCTCTGCTTGAGGCGTCTGACCATGGGTGGTGAGAGGCAATCCCATCGTTATTCTTGATCAAAAATGTCTCATGCATGTCACAGGGGGAGCTTTGGTATCACGGATCGAGGCAGTTCAGGAAGTGTTCTCCGAAGTCCGAACCCGAGCATGTCGGACGGCGCACAATCATAGTCCGCATCGACCTCTTCGATCACTATTTGAAAGTCAGTTGGACACACAGATACTCACCCACATCGTGATTAGACAAATGGATGACGATGAGAGGAATCTGAGATAATGAGACGTGCCCGGGCATGGGAGGTGTCAGTGTGGATTGATGAATATTGATGGCCCGGATAAACCCTAAGTTAGGACTACAACGTTAAACATTTGACGGCAAAAAACAGGCGAGCACGTCACCGGGTCTACTCACTCACGCCACTTCGGAGGGCCTTCACGATGCCCCGCATTTTCGCACGCATTCATTGTGCGTCGTGCGCACTGCATTTTGGCTAGGAACATACAACGCCGACAGTCCCTACGCGATTAAATCCACTGGTCACCCACACATATAAGTTAAGAAATTGAGTGGAACAAGGTCATTATACAGAACAACACAAGGGTCTGGCCTTCCAGTTCGTTTTAACGTCCGCCGTGACATAGTTGACGAGAGAGTATACTCCAACGAGAAAAACAAATTCGCACAAATCTACATTCTCTTTTAGCCGCCCGGTCAATTTACTCCATGAGCCTGAAGCCTGATCAAACAGGAAGGGCATGGGCTTGTTCAGCCATCAGCCAAGGAGAGTGACAGACGGCACCCAGAAGAGTAGGAACTGAATATTCAGATCAATCGTGCCCGCGCCAGCGAGAATGTTCGAGTCCAACGGCGTGCGGGAGAAGTGGACCAGGCTCGTACGGATAAAGAACCAGATGGCGTGGCATCGGTAGAGAAGTTCGCAATGGAGGAAGGTACAGAGCCATTCACGAGGGTTGAACACACAAGATATGACGGAGGTGAACGAGACAGTGAAAAACTCACTCTTCCGGCTGTTTTCTCCACTTCTCGATGCTTGTACGCTGCTAACGAGCTTTGAGGAGATCGGCGAGGGTCCGCAAGGTGCGAGGGGGGGGGGAACTGCCCTCCACCGCAGTCGACCAGCCTTTCGAGCGCTATAACAGACATGAAGCTCACTGACGACATTGTAAACACAAACAAAAAAAAAAGGATTCGTAACATACTGGTTCGTTACACACGTACAACGCTACGTCCAGATGTCCATCCGTTATAGTGGTGTACCCACGCAACATGAAGGGAGACAAAAGAAGGGTTCATCCATACGTGACGGGGTGGGACGAATGGCTGTACGAACAGGGTTTCGAGATCGAGCAACTGCAGAAGCAGCAGATCGCTGTCGGCGGAGCAAAAGCGCGTGGATCACAGTGAGAAGCTGAAGCGCAAGTCGCGGCGTCGGAAGGCCGGGACCAGTTTCCCGTCGTTGATTCCATGGCACCCACAGCGATTGTCGGGACCCAACGCTAGATCCCTGCCAGCTCAGCGCAGTCTGGCGTTCGGTAACATGTCTCTCAGCGGTTAGGTGATGGGCGAAGCCCGGTCTACAATGTGTCATCCCGCTTATGTGATGCTTTTTTTTTTTTTTTTTTTTTTTTTTGAAAGCACTTTATCTCGATGAGTATCTATTTAGTTGCCTATAATAGATGTTGTCTTCAAAGATAAGTGATAAGTGGCAGGAGGATAAACCAGCCCCACTTATCGCGCTATAGCCAGACCGAAGTCCGGATGTGAGGGAAAAAATGCATTTACGCACACCCCTAGGTTAGGGGTAGTGTGGGGCTCAAAGCATGACGATGTGTACCCACCCAACGAGCAGGCTCATCATGCAGTCCTACCCACTAAAACCTCACAATAATGCATCCAGTTTACTGCTATTTCCTGTCCTTTCCTTAATGCTGGTTCCCATGGTTCCCAGGTTTCTATCACTAGTTTCATGAATTTGTTGTTTCACTTAATTTTCATCACAGTTTCCTATCAATGGTGAGTCTCTGGTGTCGTTGCGTACTTGGTGCCATCTCAGTGGCTGATCTCACTCTTATTCCCCCTTCAGAGAGCGATTTCTCTTGTATTACCCTTTCACATCTCAAAACCCAGGTCAAGTACGCCGATTTGGATAGGAGGATTTGTAGGAGTCTAGTTGGGCCTCAGTGAGTTGTCTTTCTTCTTTTGTCACTGATTGTTTCTTCTTGGTCCATCCAGGACGTCCTCTTTCCCCCTGCGTTCGCGATGTCATGTTGTTTGGTAGGGGCCTGTACAGCAGTTGTGCTTCGTTTGTATGTCGTCTGTGTCCATCGGGTGAGAATTTTCATGTTGTCGTATTCCTTCATGGCGGTCCCTCCGTTGTATGATTCTGGTGGTTTGATTTGCTTGTCATTTGGTGCGGCTCGTGTGGTTTGTTTGTTTGTTCTTCGTCAGTCTATCATGTTGGTGTTTTGGGTGGTCACAGTTTCTGGATGTCGGTCTCTCCTTTAGTGGTTTTATCCATCCTTTTGGTTTCTTTGGTTTCTTATAGACATTTTATTATGTGGATGTTCTATGAGTTACACGGGGACGTTTGTACATGTGGCCTGAGCCTCTCCTTGCCTCGGGTTTCAACCGTGGGAAAACCGCGCCTGGTGGTGGTCGCGGTTCAAGGAGCCCCCCGCTTATGTGATTCCTTTGGTAGACTTCGCGTCCTTCCGGTTGGAGGTACAGTATATATTCTGTGGTTCTCAATTTAGGCTCTCCACGAATCCCTCGCGTTCGATGTCGTCAAATTTCGCAGGCCATGTGGGACGGGGTATGCCAGTGCGCCCTTTACTTCCCCCCCCCCTCCTCACACGTTCTCTTTCGACTTCTAGGCGAAGGTGGCAATAGTCACTGCGGTCAGGCTCACATGCAAAGCACACCTCAATTCCGGTCTCTGTTCCATCTCCGTCCGCGGCCTGCCTTACCTCCTCGACGCGTTGAAGAGCTCTGGGGGAAAGCACTTTAGGGTCACCTCACACTACATGTGCAGAATGACTCAGAACCGACCCATCCGACGCATTTGCAATTTCATATTTCAAGTCACCCGTCTCTTCCCTTTGTCTCCCCTTTTCCTCCTCCTCGAAACCACCACTATCACTGTCACCACAACATGAAACCATCCTCTACGCCCCTCCTCGCCTACCAGATTCCGCCTCACCGCCCTCCATTCACACCCTTACCTTCCACTCCCGCTCCCGCCCTCGATCGCCCGCGCGACATCGCCTCGTATGATCCTGTTCTTCAGCTCCTTCACTAGTCTGACATTTGTTAGTTCGTATCGCCTCGTTATTTGCCGTATATACTTGCCTTCTCACTTCAACCTCGCTGTCATCGCTCTGATTCATTCGCAGTGTCCGCCGTCACCGCCTCGATCTCCTTCTGCATCGATTTCTCGACTTCGCATTCGTGTCCTGTTTGCAATACCTTACTTGCTATGGACCTCAGTAGGTACTCAGATGTATTTGAGACACGCCTCCTGCTTTCGTGGGGTGCATGGACAACCTCGTCATACGCGCCAATTCTACCTTCATGACCTTGCTCATTCCTTTTCTTGCGTGGTACTTCTCCCTCGTCGCGAGATCGTCGCTCGCGAGATTCTTTTCATCCCATCTCACCTGCCAGTGCTCTAGCCTTCCGTCATGGAAACGCCATCCGAACGCTTGCGCTCAACCCCACGGATCCGTCCTCCATGTTGGTCTTCATCCCACCACCCCGCTTCCTGCTCTCATTCATCCTTCCCCTCTCCCGTCGACTCTCACCGCAGCCACAACCTGTTCGGCACGGACAGGGCGTCGTCACGGGTGAGAATCAAGGTCCTATTTCTTACCACGAGAGCACGGCTGAAGTTGTTTCTCACATGCGGCTTCTCAAGTCTGTAACTATCTCTCGATGTGCGCCATTCTTTTATACATCGCCGCTATCTTGTACACGGTCAGGGCCTAGCGCCCGACATGTAGGATGCTTATATATAGTTGTCGATATGACTCTTCTGGGCTTGACGATCCCCTCACATGGGGAATCCACCCGGCACAGATGTGCCTGCGTCCACGCATGATGCGCTGGACGCTCGGCGCGTCAGTCATCATATTCACGAACTGGTGAGGTGCGGGCCCTGCTCCTCCCTCCCTTCTCTCTGTTGAACACTTGTCATTCATGATCGCCTCGAACGTATCCCACCATACCAAAAACGCTCATAGTGTCTTTCTGTCTTTCTTCGGAAGGGACGGACCACCGAGATGTTTCGCGGCACGGGCATAGACCACAAGCCCGTCGTCGACGTTGCGATAGAAAGGCTACGCACCGGCGCATGGGTGCGCGTCCTGTTTTCCCAGTCTGAGTGGAGTAAGGCGAAAAGTGCGAGAGGTACGAAACAGCAACAGGCAGTCTTGAGGCGATGGCGAGGCGTAAGGCGGTCGGCGGTCCTGCCGGGACAGGCCCGCATGGCGACGTAGACGAGGAGCACGGTGCCCGGGATGCAGAAATTTTACTGAATTGTGGCTAAGTGCGCAACAGCGGGCGCATGGATGACGAGTGTGAGGGAGGTGCAGCGATGTTGGTGGTAAAAGCCTAAGGTAAAAGGGGAAATGCTGGAAGCTCGAAAGCAAAAGGAGTGATAAAAAAAAGGTACGAAAAGATACTTGATTGTGCCTATACACAGTAAAATTCTTTCCTAACAGAGATATGGTCCAGACCGAGGCCCGAATTGCGAAGGGTCGTGTACGACGTGGGGCGATGAGCTTCCCGAGCCGGCGCGGACTTGTGGCGTCGGTACTTGGGCGATCTGCGTGTCTTCGGCCGGAGAGCTTTGGGGAAAAACGAGAGGGGAGACTAGGCCGTGAAGGGGAAATGGTCGATCAGATGGCAAACGAGGGTGGATGAAGACGGATTTGGAGGCGAGGCGTGTAAGACGAAGTGTATGATAGGTTGAACATGTTGTGCTAGTTGTAGGACCAGTTGGCGCGAGGTGAAAGGTGTGAGCGCTGGTGAGCCACCACACGTGACCATGGTTTGATGATGAGTTTTTGGTAACGCAACGGGTCTTTCCAGATTTCCAGGCCAGGCAGAACCACGGCAGTGGACGTGGAGCACGAGCAGGATAACATTCCCAGAGCAAGCACAAGCGTGACGGAGTCTCTGACTTCCCATCGGAACTGTTCAGTAGTACTAGTGTGCGGGGACCGTATTCCACGGACTTTGGTGCGTGGAATTTGTATCTGTCCTCACCAGACAATCGTCTTCAACTGACAGAACGCACAGACGAACACCAATCCAGCAACTTTGGGATCGCGCATCGGGGCGGCATTGCCGCTCTCAACGTTCAAAGCTTTATCTCGGCCCTGGGATGTCCCGTGGGATACTATGATTGCCCCACATCTCATCCTCGTTCTCCGGTCACTCCACTGCACCAGCGCAGCAACACTGCCCATCCGCCTGCAGGCCGCCCGCACCCTCGATGATATCCTCGTTGTCAGACCCACGCCACCTTACTACTGCCCTAGCGACCTCCAAGGGGTCGTGCACTGCTGCGTGCTCGGCCACTTCGCGAGACCCTACAACGTCTAGCAACTCTAGCCACACCCTACTTACCTGATGGAAACCCATCTCGAGGTGCTCGTCAGCGTCTACCTGCCTGCACTTTCCGACCCACATCCCATTCCGCCGTCTTGACCTATCCCAACTTACCGGATTGTAGACATCCGTCACCTGTCGCGAGGAAACTAAGACCCGTCCCCATTTTCACGGACACTCCCGAGAGCCCTGCTTTCAGGCTAACGCCGCAGACACTATCAACGGAATCGAGCTAACCGAAGCAGGTGTCCCGCCCTATATCCCCAGAGACCAGACCAAATACCCTATCCTGTCGTTTTGTGGCGTCTTTCGACGTCCCACAGACACGCAAGCAAGCGCGGTGCTTCTACGGCCGTTCAAACACTAGATCCAAAATGACGCGGCTGCAGAAAAAGTGGATGACGTACAACTGACGTACATCACCCTCACAAATATGTACAACTCTGAATTAGCCAAGCTATTCTTGCGGTTCAAAGAGAAGGTCGAGATTCTTGTGGGCGTGGCCACCGAGGCAGTGCTGTTGGCGTTCGCTGTTCAGATCAAGCATGAATGTCCGCTCGCCCTTGTCTGAGTTGGGAAGGACCTGCGGTCGTAGAAGACTGCGATGACCGGATTGGATTATCGCCTGTGTTGTTGCCCGGTTGGAGGGTATATGGAGGTAGGTGGTCATGGTTCATGAAGTGATATCCTTGCAGACTGATGCGTCCTGATCATGAAAGCTGTGCCCCCATCCGAGTCTGTTTATTTAGGCTCCGTCCGCGAATAGATTCTGCCATAGACGACATAACATTCTCCGAGCAAGAGGACGACGTGATTTGATCTGTCCTTGATCACGTCTCTCGAGGCGGATGACATTTCCCGTCTTGGTGGTGACCACATCCTCGACTATCTCGTCACCCATCTGGCCCAGGGTCCTTCAGCAGGACCACAGCTCGAGCATCAACCGCCACCACCAAGTAACCTACCATAGCCAAACACCAAGTCCATTTCGTCGACTTGCAAGCTTACCGTGAAACGATGACGGGCAGCATGGCACGAGCAACGCGGATGGCAATGGCATGCTTAGGAGATTCAAAATCGATGGGATCGTCGTTTCTTATTTGCGAGGCTCAGCGATACGCCAGGTCTCACCGTACGATGCCAGTGAGGTTTGCTGTCTAGAATAAATCTTTGTCCAAAATTCATCTGGAGTGGGACATGTACAGTAGAACACTATAATGCATGGGGGTTGAGTGAGGAATATAATTCTTCCTAAGAGATTGTGGCCGGAAGTTGACCCTTTAAAGCGTATCTAGGTAGCTTGTATCGAAACCAGTCCCAATGGCCACAACAGTGACTTTCTTCCAAAAAAATGACGAGATATGGGCATCCGTCACCATTTGAGTGGCACGAAGCAAGGTCCGACCGCCGACCCCAAGCTCTTTAATTTTCCTCCGGATGACTTCAACGATTCCCAGCAGTGGTGCAGCGATATCTGATCTATTCCGCATATACAGTAACAGCAGCAGCCGATTACATCAACTGGAGGATTCACAACGCGGACCGTGGTGGAATGGTAGTGAACACCTCTAAGGGGCGTCAGAAAGCAACGATTGTGGAAAGATGACTAAGGGAATTTGGAGTTGAGGCCACAGCCCGGTGGATATGATCTGTTCGCCTCTTTCCCTGACCCTGCCGTCCTAGGTTGTGCATTACCAGGCCTCGACAGCGACGGCAACCGAGTCAGGAGGTTTTTGCTGTGGAAATACCCAAAGATTAGAGATCCAAATGACGCTCCTCCCAAAGCCGATCATGATGGCGAAAATTACCGTTCTCAGTAAGATCGAAGTATGTTGCTCAAGACACGTTTTCCATGAAACCGTGTTAGTGAATTTAGGACAAAAAATGATTTTTTATTTCATGGATCTGGGGGAGTGGGCTCCTTCTAAGCGCCTCTCAGGTTCCTGATCTACGAGGCATCTGTGAGGGTGGTTTCAGTCTCTGTGGTTGGCGATATAGTAGCTAATATAAAACAGCCCACATTGTGATCTGGTCAATTTGCTTACGATCTTTTGCGGAATTTCTGCAATCAAGACAGGTCATGTCGATGCCTGATTCTCGTCAACCAAATGCCCGGTCGACCATCCTCCTTACCGTCTACTGGTTTCATTGAAACATAGAGGGTAGCGTGCCCGCCAGTGGGCAAGCGACAAGCTTGTTACAGTTGCTTCACCATCCAAGTAAAACGACCTTTGTATTCTGGGATAAGAAAGCAGACGACAATAAGGGCTGACCAGGACCATGGATCATGCAGACCTCACGGGAGGTCAATCAGTCTGTCCAGCCCGTGTGGTTCAATGCTACAGAGGCTGGATCGACTGATCAGCGTCGCCTCGGTCTCAGTCTCTCGAACGACGCCGTTACGTCGCCTAGGGTTATGGGTCCAACAGCAGAGGTTGTACTCACGTCGTCGTCTCTGCTTCATGGGGAAGAATTGGTATTCCGGATTGAGGAAGTTCAGGACGTGTTCTCTAGACCCGCCATGGTCCGCATTGACATCTTCGATCACTACCTGACACACCTGAACTTCAGTTGAACACACAGATAGTCACCCACATCATAATTAGGAAATGAATGACAATTAGAGGAATCTGAGGAAACGACAGATGATGAGACGTGGCAGGTCGCGTCGCGGGCCAGGCTCGGGCTTGCGTAGACAGATCAAACCTAAGTTAGGGTTATATGCGTGACGTGGCAAGTCCAACGTTTGAAAGAGCGCTGTCTGCGCTCGTGTGTCAGACGAGGTCAAGCCGCCCTTATCATATCGACTTGAGCATTGAGCTCCCGGGAAGCCGCATCAAGAGGGACGAATACCTCTTTTTTTGGTTTCGCATTTCAAATGAACGCAACCGACCACAAAAGAAAGGTGGGAACCGCATATGAGAAAAAACTCTAGTCGTACAAGTAGGTCGTCGTTTCGGGGAATATACAGATAAGCGTAACATTGCACGAAGACGTGTCGGATTGTCTGCGATCAGAAATACACAGAAGTAAGAACAAAGAAGAAGGAAAATGCGAGAGGTAAGGTGGGTTTTCTTTGTTATCAAGCAAAGTAGCCGAGAGCGATTGCGGTCAATGTTGAAGAAATGAGGTTGACCTGGGAGGTAAGGCCGGTAAGGGGTGAGTCGAGTGAGCACAGTGTGAATATTAAGTCAATGTCGATGTGCGCACGTTATTATTTGACAGCACATCGAGACTGCTCACGAATTTGATATCGGCATCGTCTTGTGGTGTTACCGATGTATCGGTTAATACGCGTTTGCTCGCAGTGGAATCGTGTGTACGTTGCAATGTGGCGACGAGAAGCGAGTCAAGCTGAGCGCAGGCGCCCAAAGAGAAACAACGTCAGACCGATTCGCCCTAAGTCGGCCAATCGTATCGTAGAAAACTGATACATAGGGAGCAACTGTCGGGCATCGGAGCCAGAGCGCGTGGATCACACGGAGAAGCTGAATGGGGAGTCGCGAGCCTGGGAACTCGGAAGGCCGGGACCTGTTTCCGGTCAAGACTGGTCGAGGCCAGACCCCTGCCAGCTCTTCCAGTTGGTGCGTGTCCTCCCTACCATCCTCATATGATTGTCGTCCTTGACCCTCACATCTCGTTACTCTAAGTGCGTTGGGACAACACCATCTATCTCATCGTGCATGACTCTACATCCATCTTGGGTAGTTCAGACGTTGAAAGCGGGCCATATTCGAGGCCTCACAATCCCGGTCTTCACACCTTAAAGCTTGCCTTAAAGGCCTCATTCGGAGAAAAGGGAATAAGATGAGAACCGACCCTGAAAAGCCGTTGGTGAGTCGCCCGTGATGTCTAAGCTGCTCCAAATTTGATAGTCACACAATCCCTGGCTCGCTTATTGACCTCAGCCGTCCCACCTCATCGACGTTTTCGCACAGCATGGGATTGTCGTAGTCTGTCATTCGGTAACATCTCGCTTGGTGGTTAAGGACGGACGACGTCCCGTGGGCCAGCTGCCCGTTAGGGCTTGCCCGCATTGATCCTGCAATGTTTCATTCGACGTTGAACGTTGAACGTCCGTTTGTATGACTCCTTTGGCGGACTTTGATATTCTAAGCGTCCTTCCGGCCGAAGACATATATTCTATGGGTTTCAATTTAAGCCCTTCACGAATCCCTCGCGTTCGATGTTGTCGAATTTCACAAGCCATGTAGGGCGAGGCATGCCAGTGCGTCCTTTATTTTATTTTTTGTTTCCTTCGTCTCACATTCTCTTTCGTCTTCTACTGGTAGGCGAAGGTGGTATCAGTCGCTGCGGGGCTCACATCCAAAGCATACCTCAAGTCCGGTCTCCGTTCCATCTCCGTCTGCGGCGGCTGATTCCAGCCTGCCTTACCTCCTCGACGCGTCGAACAGCCCAGAGAGAAAGCACGCGCAGGGCGCCATCACGAGTAAGAATCAATGTCCTATTTCCCACCACGAGAGCCACGGCTGAAGTTGTTTCTTACATGCGGCTTTTCAAGTCGGTAACCATCTCTTGACGTGCGCCATTGTTGGTCATATATCGCCGCTGTCTTGCGCACGGTCAGGCCCCAGCGCCTGACGTGTATAATGCTTATATGTGACGGTCAACATGACTCTTCTGAACTTGACGATCCGCTCACATGGGGAACCCTCTCGGCATGGACGTACCTTCGTTTACACATGATGCGCCGGACGCTCGGCGGACCAGACATCATGTTCACGAACCCGTAAGGCGGCGGGCCTTGCTCCTCCCTCCCTTCTCTCTGTTGAACTATCGCTATTCATGATCCTGTCGAACACTTCCCTCCAAACCAAACCAAAAACATTTGTACTGTCTTTTCGGGCTTTTTTTCGAAGGGACAAGTCATCGAGACGTTTCGCGGCGCATACATATACCAAGCCACCGTCAGCCCCGCGATAGAAAAGTTACACGCGGGCGCATGGGTGCGTGTCCTTCCTTTCCCAGTCGTTCGTTCGCGCCTACTCATCGTCTTCTGCGTTGAAACCGCCCACTCGTACGTTTACATAGATTCACCTTTTTGCGGAGGGCAAAGTCTGTCAATCTGACATGTACAAGGCAGATCTGCAGACGGCATCGCGCGATTACAGCGCTTCAAGTGGGTGCGCCAGTTCTTTTATTTTATTCCCTCTCAAACAACCGAACCTCACCCCTGGCCTCTATATCATACTCCCCCACACAAATCATGAAAACGTCGTTTTGATGCGTCCTTTTCTTCGTCGCTACTACGATAATTGTCCCCCTTCAGCAGTCGCATCCTGATGGAGACACCCCCGCCTTCCCACAATCACCCCCGTGTGGATCACCGGTTCGTCCTCATCTCCCTAATATTCCCGCACAACGAAGCTGCTAATGAAAAAATGATGCATGCTCCCACCCCACCAGAGCTCCGACTACCCCCTTCGCCTGTGTTATCTGCGAAACCACTCCCTTCAATCACACCTTATGTCAAACCCTTCGAAGTAGACCCAGAGAACCTCCGACCTGGGGTAACACAGGACCTTTCAGTCGTCAAGGACCTCTGGAGGCTCCGCGCGGACGACAGCGCAAAAGCGCTAGACCCAAGCCTACCACCTGTCCATGGACACTTACCCAGTGGCGGTGGTGCTAGCGGTGGCTTCGATGTGTTACACGCGCTCAAGGTTACGACCCCCGCAATCCGTTCGGTTCGAAATTATCTCCTTTCTCTGCCTGACGGACAAGGCATCAGCGGGTCACAGCCCCGGCAGACTTTCCGCCCCGCATCGCTCTCCACGAGCGAGCCACAGAAGTGCCGAGTCTCCTCGGATGCGGCCCGTACAGACCCGCTAGCGCGGATTCGCAGTGCGGTGCTGGTCATGCTCACCGTCCTGCGGGAGTTGGAAGATAGCACGCGGGTTCCTCTTTCGGACGATGCGTACGACGTGGGCAGCGATCGCAGCTCGCCCTCGCGCGTCTTGTCGCCGACGGAGCTCTCCGACGTGCCCACCGACGCGTCTCTTTTCGGTCTTGGTCATGCGCGTGGGCGGGCGGCGCGAGTCGATCCTGGTTTGGGACGAGGAGGAAGACGATTTCAATGTGGACGAGGAGGACGGGCGCGTGCCACGGGAGCGATGGGACGAACGGCTCGTGGTTGGCAGCGGGTGGCTGTACAAGCAGGATCTCAAGATCGAGCGGCTCGGGAAGCAACAGGACGCCGTCGCGCAGTACCTCGACACCGTCGACGAAGTGCTATTTTGTGGGCCCGAGGGCAGCGTTAGGGGGTGGGCGTCCGGGAAGGAGCGCGTGGAGAAGCTGGAGCGGGAGGCGCGAGGGAAGGCCCGCAAGTTGAGCGTCCCATTTCCCAAGATGGGTTCCATCGCGTCTGAGCCGACCACAGAAGCTGTTGGCAGCGGCGACTCCGCCCGACGGGTGGCATCTGCGGATATGCTGGACACCCTGCAGGATCTCTCGATCACAGAGGAGCCCAAGGGCGCTTCAGATGCTCTCAGAAGGAGAACACGATTATGTCGACTACGCCGATGGACCTACCATGGACGACAACGACCTTCCACTGTGGGCACAGCGTAGCGCGTTCTCGGACGGACGGTGAACTCTCGCGCATGCACCTCGTCACGCCCCTTCCTGCCTTCCTTCTGCCCCACCTACCCACATCACCGGATCGGGGCGACCTGTTAAATACCTTCTCATCTGGTCAATTACTTTGTGTTGCTTAAAACATCGGTGTCAGACAGTCCAGAAAGCCATGGGGATACATCAACGACGAGGCGATCCACGATATAGTTGCTCTTGAGGTCACACTTTCGGCCTCCGCGGCCGATGGGTTGCAAGCGGAGAAGGGTCGGAGAGGGTGGACGTTCAGGCGCACGGATAACCTACGTTTATGGGGCGCGTGAGTCTTCCCGCTCTTTTTATCAAATCATGTGTCTCGAGCTAACGATGGGGATGATATTGTCTATTCAGCGCCCTGAGGCTCCGCTATGTGCTACCCACCATCTCCCCTGCCTCGCCAGATGTACCGACGATGCCACCGAGTCAGACGTGTCGGACAAGTGCTATACCTGCGCCACCATATCCGTCGACGCCCAAGTGCTCCGAGTCGCCGATCTTCTTCGATGCGCGGGTCGTCGCGCGTCGGGACGACGGCTGGGAAGACATGCTCGAACGCACACTCCTCTCCTCTGCTGGACATCTGTGGTAGTTGAAGAGCGCCGCAACAACTGTCGATGATCGATCTTTCAAGCGGTTTACACATATGTCTATAATACTTGCCATCACGGTGTACTGACTGTCCCTCTCTTTTGTTTGCCCACCTCTGTCCCTCTCCCGATCTCTCTCTGGATGTCTCGAGAATTACCCTGCTCCTTCAAGCATTAGGAATCCCACCCTCGGTTTTGGATGCGGTTTGTTCTTTATTATTTATTTTTCTCCTCCAGATGTGAGCTGCCCACCTTCCCTTGAATTCAACGTAATTGACACAATGTTACATTTCGTATGGGACCTGTAGTTTTTTTTCCCTCGTTTTATATCACTGTTATTACCCGCGCACCATGTTACCGAGGGCAATGTTGATACCTCATTGGACACAATACGAAGTCGCTCTCTGCTACAATTTAGAATACATCTCGTTCTCCTCCCGTCCGAGTCTGAGATCTGAATCTTTGAAGGGTGAGGCAACAAGCAGGACAACCGGCCCGGTATCGAGGTTGTCTTTGCGGCTTTGTGGTCGGCAAATGACTCGGATTGGATACGATTAGCCTCGACTTGTCGCTGAATGAAGTGAAAGCAGCGCATTCTCTCTGCCGCAACACTCACTGCGGTCGGGCTTACATGCAAAGCATGCCTCAATTCCGGTCTCTGTTCCATCTCCGTCTGCGGCCTGCCTTACCTCCTTGACGCGTTGAACAGCCCAGAGAGAAACCACGGACAGGGCGTCGTCACGGGTGAGACCCTAGGTCCTATTTCTTACCATGAGAGCCACTGCTGAAGTTATTTCTCACATGCGGCTTGTCAAGTCTGTAACCATCTTTCGACGTGTGTCATTTTCTTTATACTTCGCCGCTGTCTTGCACACGGTCAGGGCCCTGCGCCCAACGCGTTTAATGCTTATATGTTGTTGTTGATATGACGCTTCTAGGTTGGACGATCCCCTCACATGGGGAATCCCCCCTGCACAGATGTACATGTGTCCACACGCAATGCGCTGGACGCTCAGCGCGTCAGACATCATGTTCACGAACCCGTAAGCTGCGGGCCCTCTTCCTCACTCCCTTCTCTCTGCTGAATTTTCGTCGTTCATGATCTCCTCGAATGCTTCCCCCCAAACAAAAATGCTTGTAGTGTCTTTTCGGCCTTTTTTCGGAAGGGACAGGTCATCAAGACGTTTCGCGGCGCAGGCATATACCAACCCGCCGTCAACCTTGCGATAGAAAAGCTACGCGCGGGTGCATGGGTGCGTGTCCCGTTTTTGCCCCAGTCGTTCGTTCGTGCCTGCTCAGCGCTGAACCTATTCGCCCTAACGGTTACATAGACTCATCTTTTCGCGGAGGGCAAAGTCTGTCAATCTGATACGTACAACCCGGATCCGCAGACGGGCATCGCACGATTGCGGCGCTTCAAGTGGGGAATGTGTGCCTGTTCCTTTATTTTATTCCTTCAAACAAATGAACCTTACCCCCAACCTCTATATCACACTGCCCTATACAATTCATAACAATATCCTTTTGACGCTTCCTTTTCGTCGTCGCTACCACGACCATCATCCCCCTTCAGCGGTCACATACTGATGGAGACATCCCGCATTCCCACGATCATCCCCATGTGGATCACCAGTGCGTCCTCATCTTCCCAACATTCCCGCACAACGAAGCTGCTAACGAAAAAATGACGCATGCTCCCACCCCACCACAAACACCCTTCGCCGATCAACTGGGCTATAGGCTTCGACAAGCTCATGCCAGAAGGCTGCCGCGCGCCATGGCGTTTCTTCCCTCGCTCCGGCACCAGCCTAAGCGTGACGTTCGACGCACCATTACCGGAAGCGTCAGTGCGCGCCACTGGGGATGGGTTCCAATGTGCGCAGGTCATGGCGCGATGACGACTGCAGTGGGGGGTACGTCAAAAGAGGGGCAGTGGCAGAGGTAGAGATGCGGATTGTGGTCACAGAGCTCGTGCAGTGCGCTGTTGAAGTTCTCGGTCAGCAGGTGTCCGGGGACTTGCTCACTGGGCCACCATACCAGCAAAGGATATGAAGGGGATTTTGTGTTTGTATTCTTGATAGAAGCCATAGAAAGGTTTTGCTTTCTGAAGGGTAGACTGGTTTTCCGTGAATTACGTTGCCATTCACTGCGTCTGCCTCGTCATCGGGCCAGTTCCTGGCATCGACTCTTGATTGGCTAACTTGTAAGGTGCCATTATTTCTTTCACTATTTGGATCCTGGATCCAAGTTTGTCATAAAACCCTTCTCATGTTTTTCCACCTGCCTTTATGGACTATTACCACAGGGACCCATTCATAAGATATTGTGGGACAACGCACAGTCGAGAGGACAAAATTAGCGATTTGCATGGCCTGGTTCAAACCCCTTGAAGCTGGCAGCTGGAGATGTTCCTTTATTCATTCATCATCATTCATCTTGTCACCGCCACAAAGTGAGGGCAACACTGATTCAGTGTTGGGTTAGGTAAGCTGTCCTAACTTGGCGGTATGTTGCTTGGATTGCTTAGTGCCAAGTTGTAGTCAATATATGAGAAGTGGTTCCCACACTAGAGTAACGTCCTAGTGCCCACTTATAGTAGAATGGAAGAGAAGAGAAGGGAGTTGAATTGACAGGAGATTCAACTTGCCGTCTTAGGGACGGTAGTGAGCCTCTTTTATACTTAATACACAAGGACGACTAATGACTACGTAGTAAGCCAGATACATACTATGACTAAGGTACTACTAAGATCAGTAAGCGACTCCAGCTCAATCAGTAAGCACAATAAGAGTATCAGTCATCGGATCACTAATCACTAGGGCCGGTTCCCACGACTTACAAAGGCTGTACCGTATGAGTAAACACGATCACCTAAGGCCGGTTTCATCACCTCCTGCTCTAGCTAGCGCGACCGCACACGGACTTCTTCCATCCCCTGCGAATGGCAAGTTGCTCATTGCGTTGCCGAACGAACGGCGTCGCCAGGCACTCCATATGTGCCAGTTGCTTGGGGGCACGAGCCAACTCCAGTTGACCTTCACAGATGGTCTTCGCGATCCTAGTCGTGCCAGCTTCTGCCTCCAACCGCTCGATTTCTGCATTGATACAGGACAAGTCGTTGTCCAGTTTCCGGTAGCGTGCGATATCCGCAGCGACGCCCCAGTCATCAAGTCGGTGGGCAGCCTTGGTGAAGTTAGCGTAAATGGCAGGGGCGCTGACAAGTAACTGGTGGAACCAGGCGGGAATGGGTTCAATGGGCTCCGATGAATATATGGGTCGGGTGTAAACGGGAAGTGAGTAGGGGATGTCCAACGGTCCTTGTTCTTGTCCATAGGCTTGGACGTACCCGTCGTGGGCTGGACTGACCCAGTAGGCTTCTGTGTATGCCCCTTCGCTGTGGGGGATCTTGAGGTCGGGATACATGGTGTTGCAGACATATCCATCTGGGGCTCGTTCATAAGTCTCCGCGTATCCTTCGATGGCTGACTCCAGCCTTTTGATTTTGTCTTTGAAGGTGAGTACCTCGAAGCGGTGGATCTCTTCACGGTTCTTGACGGTCTGGACCAGACCGGTAGCGATGTCGTGGAGGGTGCCGCTGTCGATGGTGGCATTGGTGGCGAATATATTTTCCACGGTATGGGGCGAGTAGCATGATGGGGGTGATGCGGGGTGGCTACCAGTGGGGGATTCGGCAGAGGCATTGACGGAGTAGTCGGACATAGCAGGGGATATGAGGGCACTGATATGGATGAAGGAGTAGTGTTCGTTGTTAACGGTGATAGGTGCAAAGGGGTTCGCGGCAAAAGTATGGGTGTTGGAGAGCATGCTCGTGAGTGGGATGGATATGTTGTCCAGGACGGAATATGTGGAATTTGTGCGTTTTGAATGGAGGTGACCGAAGTAGGGAGGCTAGAAAGGACTTTTTGGGTGGGATAGGCAGAGGTGTCCAGGGAATTTCTTCCCAACCGAGAGGTTCTTGGTCGATAGCCAGGGTGAGAAAGGATGGGGATTTGTAGAGCCAATCGTCCAGCTTTTATACTTTCTAGCGGAGTCCCTTTGTGGTAATCCTTGATTAGGTCAGGTGCGTGTGTATCAGCTGCGGCTTCCCATGTGTCATCGCTATCAGGGTATCCTTTCCAATGGATCAGATATTGCAGGGTCCTATTGCGTCCGAAGTACCGATGATTACGGATCTGTTCCACCTCATATTGTTCCTCATCATTAATGAGATCAGGTGGTGGTCGGGAGAAGTTTGGGCCGTATGCGGTCGTTTCGCGATAGGGCGATAAGAGAGACGCATGGAACGTGTCATGAATTTTCCATGTCAGGGGTAAGGCAAGTTGATACACCACCGGAGATATCTCTTTGATGATCTTGAAGGGTCCATATCTCTTTGGGGCTAGTTTAGTTGCTTGGTATGGAAGGCAGAGATTCTTTCCTTCTAGCCAAACTTGGTCTCTGGTGTTGTATAGTGCCAACGGAGTTCCTGATTTCTCAGCAACTTGATTCAGGGCTGCAGTCGCTTGGGTGCGTCTTTCTTCCATCAGACGAATTCTTTCTTCTGTGGTTTCATTGACGGAAGGGGTAGTAATCGCCGGGTTCAGTTTGAGGTCATACCCCAAAATTATTTGATTGGGCGATAGCCCTGTTGTAGAGTTCCTACGGTTGTTGTGTACTGCGGTGGCCAGAGCTAGCCATTGAGTCCAATCCTTCAGGGCTGCTGACATTACTAGATGGAGGTATTGTTCTACCCATTGATTTTTTCGTTCCGATAGTCCGTCTGTTTGAGGATGAAACGCGGTTGATAGGTTCTGTTGGATATTGAGTCTTTTTGTCAGGGCTTTCCCGAAATGCGAGGTAAATCAGGGGTCTCGGTCGCTGATGATTTTTGTGGGTAATCCGAACCATCGGAATACATGATCCATGTAGAGTTGGGCGATGCCTGGCCCTGTGATCATTGTGTCGCAAGCGAGGAATATAGCAGCACGTGAACATCCTTGATCTACGATTGTGAGGATGGCATCTTTTCCCTTTACTGAAGGTAGTCCTGTGATCAGGTCCATAGCTACTCGTTGGAATGGTCGAGCGTTAGCTTCGGTAGGGATTCTGTAAGGGGGTATTTTGGTACGATGGGTGATGATTTTGTTTTGTTGGCAGATGGCGCATCCTTTCACATAGTTCGCGATCCATTCTTTCATTTTTGGCCATTGGTATCGTTCTTGGGTTTGACGAAGCGTTTCGTCTTGGCCCGGATGCCCAGCAGAAGGGTGGTTGTGCATGATGTTCATGATTCCTCGTTTGACGATGTCCATGGGAGGTACCTTGATCTTTGTTTCAGTTGTTACTGTAGCGATTTTGAATTTTTCTTCCGGTAAGACTGTGACTTGTTGATTGTCTTCTTTCCCTTGGTCTACTCCGGGTAGTCGCAAGAGTGCATCAGGTGGTATATTGGTTTTTCCAGGGATGTAGAGGATATCAAAGTCGTATTCTTGTAAGTCTGCATGCCATCGGGCAGTTCTTCGGTTGAGGTTTTTGGGGGATTTCCAATATTGAAGGTTGGCGTGGTCTGTCATGATGGTGAAGGGTTCTTTGGTCCACCCTAGGTATGGTCGCCAATGTGAGAGTGCTTTCATCACAGCTAGTAGCTCCCTCTTATAGATGTCGTAGTTTCGTTCAGCCGGGATAAATGTGGCAGAATAGTAGGCAATTGGGTGGAGTACGGGTTTTAGTCGTTTGGAAAGTGCGGATGTAGTGGGGATTTCTCCCTCTTGTGAGAGTATGGCTCCCACGCCGTATGCGGAGGCATCGGTTTGGAGATAGAACTTTTTATTGAAGTTAGGTTGTTTCAATACAGGCGCAGCGCACATGCGTGTTTTGAGGGTTTCAAAGGCTTTAAATTGTGGTTCGTCCCAGTGCCATTTTTCAGATTTCTTTGTCAGGTCGAGTAATGGGCGAGCGATTTCTGAGAACCGTGGGATGAAGTATCGATAATAGCCGCATAGCCCAAGAAAGGCTCGGACGTCAGTGGGGTTTAGCAGAACTGGGTAGTCCGCTACTCCCTTTAGTTTTTTGGGATCCATGCAGAGTTGTCCTTTTCCAACGATTACTCCAAGGTATTCGATTTCGTCTTGTTCGAAGGCGCATTTCTCTGGTTTTAGGTATAGGTCGTTGGCTTCCAACTTGTCCAGTATTTCATGGACTCGTTTTCGGTGTCAAGCCAGGTGTTGTTCGTGCGTTTCGTTTAGATATTTCTTGGTATGGATAGCAATATCGTCCATGAAGACTGACGTGTCTCCCTTTGCGACGTCTGGTCGGAAGATTGTGTTCATCATCATTTGAAACGTGGCTGGGGAATTGGTGAGACCGAAGAACATGACGGTTGGTTCAAACAGCCCCTCGGGAGTGAGGAATGCTGCTTTCCATTCGTCCCCTGGTTTAATACGAATGTTATTGTATCCCCATCGAACGTCGAATTTCGTGAATAGTGTACATCCAGCTAATCGATCAATGACCGAAGGGATTAAGGGGGATACGTTGCGATTTCGTTTAGTCCATTTGTTGAGAGATCGGTAGTCTTGGACTGGGCGTAATTTTCCATCTTTCTTTTTGACAAAGAAGAAGTTTGCTGCGTAGGGACTCCACGATGGTCTGATTGTATTTCTAGCTAGGTGTTCTTGAACGAATTTGCTGGCTTCTTTGATCTCTGCTTGGGTCAATGGTAGTAGTCTTCTGGGAAGGGTAGTAGGCGCTCCGGGTAAGAGTTCTATTGCGTGGTCCCAGATCGTATGTTGAGGAAGGCGATGTGATTCATGTTCACTGAATACCTTCTTGTGTCGCATGTACTCTGCCGGTATGGCAGGATCATCTTCCTTAGTCGTCGAGTTTATGGTAACTCGTCCTATAAAGTATTGATCATGATGTATGGGTCGGGGTGCGTTTATAGTGTGGGGTAGGAATCGAGCTTTCTTTGCATTGGGGGCTCGAAGGATAATTGGGAGTTGGGATGAGTCGATCCATCCTCATTTCCAGCCGATCTTCGGTTGTACGGCGGCGAACCAAGAGTATCCCAAAATTGCTTTGTGTTCTCCCAAGTCTGATAGGAAGAACCGTAGTTGATTTCTTGTTGTTCCGGTTTGAACTTCGATATCTGTGTAATGCTTGAGCATTCCAGCTTTGTTCTCCGTACCGTCAACATTAAATAGTTGTCGTGGTTTGTCCAGATTCATGATGGGAAGTTTCAGCCATTTGGCGTAGCTTAGATTCATGAAATTTTCGGTAGCTCCAGAGTCGACCAGGGCTATGGCCTCGGCTCTTTTTGCAATGGAATGTGTGTAGATTCGAACTGTCATAGATTTTCGGGCAGATATGTACACATTGTCGTTGCTACTTTGCTTGATTAGTGCCAATCTAATCAAGCTGTGGGAAAATCCTCAGAGACTCCCATTTCTTCGGCCAGTTTTGCTTTCTCGTCAAGAGACATAGCGTTGAGTTGCTGTTTAAGCTCGTCCACTCGGTTCGGGGTTTCAAATCCTTCATAGTTGTCGTATTCTTCGTTGAAGTCGATGAGATTTGCACCGGTTCTTCCTTGGCGACGGCAAGGGCAGTTCCTAGTGAAGTGTCCCATTTGGCCACATTCGAAACATGCGTTATTAGTTGTTCCTCTTGGTGGTCTGGTTGTATTGTTACGCGGAGCGGGGCCAAATCCTGTGGCATTTCCTTGCATCCGTCCTCGATTATTCGGTCACCAATTTGGAGCTCTAGTGCGTCCTAGATCCATTGGTACAGGCACATTGTTCATCCAACGGGGTGCGTTGGTGGAATTATATTGGGGAGGTCCTTGGCAGAATCCTGGTCCGCGTTGTTGGAGGAATCCTCCTTGGTTTCCTTGGTTTCCTTGATTTCCTTGATTGAAGAATGTTTGTGGCCTTTGTAAGTTATTTGGGCGCGGGAAGGTGTTGAACACCCCTCGGTTGAACCCTCCGGTTCCCCTGTTGGGGTTGCGAGCACGGAGAATATTATTGATTAGGACTTTGGACCTTGTTGCCGCTATAGCTTTATTTTTGAGGTCAATGTACATTGTTGGAGTGGGTGATGTGAGGACTTCTTTAAGGATGTCATCGGGTAACCCTTTGGTGAAAAGTTGGAATACTGCGCCGCTGTTGGCATCGTATCCAGCAATGCGGCTGAGGTCCTCGAATCTGGTGATATAGTCATCGATTTCCGGGAATTTCATGGTGCAACGTTCGATTTCACCTCTAGCTCTATTCTCTTTTTGACTATCTTGATATTGCTGCGCGAATTCGTAAAGGAATTGATCCCATATGTCGGGGATGTTATCGAGAATGGGGTCAAGGGTATCAAGCCAGGTTCCCATATCGCGGGTCCATCCTGCGACCTGTGGCCCTTTCATGAGGGTGAGCGTTAAGGCAACTTTCTTGATCGGAGAGTTGTAGCCAGCTACATCTTGATTGAGTCGAAGGTATCCTTTTACTTCTTCGATGAAGTCGTCGGCAAGAAGTCGGTCTCCAGAGAAGACTTGTGGCAATCCTCCCATAGATTTAACATCAGCTGCTCTTGCAATAGGTTGTTGGCCTGCTTGGGCCGGTGGGACTGGTGCGGGAGGTCCTGGTGCTCCGGGTGGATTGCCACCCAGACCTCCAGATCCTCCTGAGGGTGGTCCTCCACCTGGGGGTCCTCCGCTGGGTGGTCCTGGTCATCCTCCTCCAGAAGTGGAGTATCGGCTGAGACTGGCTTTGAGTTTGGAATTAACGCTTGCTGCAGTTCCAGCAGCAGTCGCAGTTGTCGAACTTCCTGTTCCAGTATGGCCACTTCCAGAGCTTTTTCCTTTAGAGCTTGAGCCATCTCCTCCTCCTTGAGTGAGTGGTTGAATATCTGCGGGCTGTTGGATCGTGATAGAGGAAGTAGCCATGGTTGATAATTTGGGTGAAATGGGCGAAAGCTTCGTATGCCTTGGAAGGGAGATGGTATTCCTTCATGGGGTAAGTTCCTTGGGGATTTCTGTTTCCCTAATGCATTCGTTGATGTGGAGTTGTTCAGTTTGCTCTGCTAATTCGTCGTCAGAGTTTTCTTCCTCTTCTGCTGGTTCGTTGTCGGAACTATCACTGTTGTTCTGGTTTTCTTCGACGTCAAAGGTATGAACACTTGTAAGTGACTGTAGTAGTTTGGGTAGTCCCATGTCTGAGTCGTGTGTGATCTGATGCCAAACTCCGTTGTATAGGCAGACTGGTATGGCATTCTTGTTTACTATCTTCTCATCGTTATTGCAGAACAGTTGGATGGGGTAGGTTCTGGTTCCCGTGGTACTTGGTGCTTTGTATGTGACTCGGGTATTTAGCTTTGTCTCTAGCACTTGCTCTTTGGTTAAGAGCCCGTCGAATGTGCTACTAGCCGTCTTGAATGTAGAAAGTTGAATCTAATGTCACCGCCACAAAGTGAGGGCAACACTGATTCAGTGTTGGGTTAGGTAAGCTGTCCTAACTTGGCGGTATGTCACTTGGATTGCTTAGTGCCAAGTTGTAGTCAATATATGAGAAGTGGTTCCCACACTAGAGTAACGTCCTAGTGCCCACTTATAGTAGAATGGAAGAGAAGAGAAGGGAGTTGAATTGACAGGAGATTCAACTTGCCGTCTTAGGGACGGTAGTGAGCCTCTTTTATACTTAATACACAAGGACGACTAATGACTACGTAGTAAGCCAGATACATACTATGACTAAGGTACTACTAAGATCAGTAAGCGACTCCAGCTCAATCAGTAAGCACAATAAGAGTATCAGTCATCGGATCACTAATCACTAGGGCCGGTTCCCACGACTTACAAAGGCTGTACCGTATGAGTAAACACGATCACCTAAGGCCGGTTTCACATCTTTTGAGTTGCCTCTGGCATGACGGGAAAATGCACATCAATGGGGACTTGTCTGACCTGATACCATTGGCCATCCCCAATGCAAATGGCAAAAATTAGGATCAGGCACTTTGCATCTGTGAGCTGCACAGAAAGAAATGGCAGGGTAAGGTAATGGAATATGCAAGTGATATCTGAAAATGAAGGGGAGGTATTGTCACATGCAGTGGAAGCAGCAGGAGGTGTATGCTTTCATAAAGTTGAAGGTTACCATCTGATTGTTTGTGGTTCTCACATTGCTTTGATGATGGACGGAGCCTAAGTATTGTCCTTGTCATGCTTTAATCATATGAACACAAGAAGCCCAAGACTTGATGAGTATCTAGAGGACCAGACAGCTTTGAATATTCTAGGCATACCCAATAAGTAGTAGAACCCAGGCCCTATACACAAGGGGGGCCCAAATTGCTCAATGGTAGTGATGGTGATCTCTAATGGTGGGGCATTGTAAGGCTGCATGTTCAAACCCCTGTAAGGTACTATTCATAGGTTTTTTTCCCTTTAACTATGACTATCAAATTGAATGGGCTGCCCATCAGCGCCGCACTCCACGAGCATCCGGGCCACATCCACATGACCCTCGGACAACGCCCAATGCAGCGGGGTTGTCCCGTCCTCGGCCTGGGCTGACACGTCGGCGCCGCGCTCCACGAGCATCCGGGCCACATCCACATGACCGTAGAGCGACGCCCAATGCAGCGGGGTCCTCCCGTCCTTCTTCTGGGCTGACACGTCGGCGCCGCGCTCCACGAGCATCCGGGCCACATCCACATGACCGTAGAGCGACGCGCAATGCAGCGGGGTCGTCCCGCCCTTCTTCTGGGCTGACACGTCGGCGCCGCGCTCCACGAGCATCCGGGCCACATCCACATGACCGTTCCAGGATGCCCAATGCAGCGGGGTCGTCCCGTCCTTCTTCTGGGCTGACACGTCGGCGCCGCGCTCTACGAGCATCCGGGCCACATCCACATGACCGTAGAGCGACGCCAAATGCAGCGGGGTCGTCCCGTCCTCGGCCTGGGCTGACACGTCGGCGCCGCGCTCCACGAGCATCCGTACCACATCCATGTGTCCCTTCCTCGAAGCCAGATGCAAAGGCGTTGATGCGTTCTCAAAACTCTGAGAATTCATATCCTTTGGGTACTCGGTGGCCAAGACCTTTGCAATGTCGTGTAGGCCGCAAAAAGCGGCATAGTGTAAGGGGGTTCCACGCGGCGGAAATGGCCCTTCGGCTCCTTCGCGTCGCTGCCAGTAGTCCGCTGTTGGATCATGTATCCAGAGCCAGATGGAAAAATAAGGTTTCGTCCGGTCAAAGAGTTGTTTCATCCCTTCCTCCGCGTTTTGCGACACGCCCTCAAAACGAGCATGCTCGAACCAGTACTCGGCAGCGTATTCGGCGAGGGGAAATCGGCTTAGGCTGTCCCGGGTAACGGTTTGGTCCAGGTGCAATAGCATACCCAGACATGCTTTGGTGATGACAGTATGAGCTGGTGTCATAGAAATGTGGTAACGGCTGGAAATAGAGTCGAGTTTTTCGGCAAAGCGAATAGATGTCAAGAACTCTGAGACTGAGAAGTGTGCAAATTGTACAACTTGGGAATCCCAATCTTCGACAACAGACAGTAATGTGGAGCAGGTGGATAGCACCGCTTCTACCGGATTTTTCAGGCGACACTCTTCGCGAAATGCCGGAATCGGTCCCTCGAAATCAAATGCGAGAATTTCCGCCAAT
>Ga0307510_10001201_pt1 | contig 28048 bp, 27 predicted proteins | sample 12_EM_MG_FD_207224 | JGI IMG/M metagenome (GOLD analysis project Ga0307510, IMG submission 207224) | Populus trichocarpa ectomycorrhiza microbial communities from riparian zone in the Pacific Northwest, United States - 12_EM | ecosystem: Host-associated > Plants > Roots > Unclassified | place... | reverse complement strand
GTTCGCCGAGCATTTTTTTAATGCTCGACTACTCCACTGCCCCCCGGATTCGAACTCATGATGGTCCCTGTTTCAAATTAGCCGACCAGTCTCCTAAGCCATTAGACCATAGGAACTGGCCGATAAGACTCTTTCTTCTTGATCTTTTAACTGCTTCTTCAGAAAATATACAGTTCAGGCGCCTATGATAGTACTTTATCTTTGGTAAAAAGGGACATTGGTATCCAATCATAGTAGCACTCTCTCATGGTATCGATAGAACGAGGACCCCGGGGGGGGGGTCTATGCTCTACCTCTGAAACACTCGGTTTCTTTGTCAGAGGACAAATGTTCCCATGGCTAGTATCCCCGATGTAACTATTCTTTGGTACAGGAAAGGACAGGGATGAAACTTTTGTATGGTAAATTATCTATGCGTATCTGACCGCCCATACAAAACTCGGACTGAGGTGTTCGGGTTCTATATGCCTATAACTTGTATATATACAGTATCAAATGTATCTGCTGTAAGTACTGTGGGCATACGAGCGGGTTTGTTTGTAGCGGACGTTTCTTTAAATTAATTTATTTTCATAGGGTGGACGGATGGCATACGGGAATAGCTAGTATGGACGGTCGATGGTTGTCGCAGTAGCTATTGAGATAGGAGGGTTTATAAGGCCTGCAGTTGGCTAGTGGGACGACAACTACTTCAACAACTTCAACAACTTCAACGAATGAGGAATTTTCTGCATCGTGAAGCGACTATTTTCTTTTCGTTTGTGAACTGGGAAGCCTTGACCAGCTAAGACTTTTTCGTGAGCTCTACGATTTTTCCTCTTGTCCTGAGACCCCCGGTTGTGTGAGTGGTGTTTGCCCTTACCGGAAGTATTTTTCCTTTTCTTCTCCAACGGCGATTTCCACCCGTACTATCATTCACTTTGCTGAGGTGATCTTCTACGACTCTCCCGGATCACGATTCTACCCTTGGTTTGTCCTTTCGGTACCCATAAAAAAATCCACCACTCCTGATATCGAATACTTCTTGCCTGCTACAAGTATGGTAAGGGCACCCACCTTTTGTGGAAGTCTAACATCTAGCAGGGCCAGATTACTGCAGTTCAATACCAATCGGTAACTCCGGAACTGTACTACTACCAGCGCCCAGTCCTGAACATTTCGAATGGGTAGTATTTTTATTTTTATTTCTTATTTTTCCTTGTTAAAGAATAAGAGGGCTAACGTGTCTTTGTGCTTCGAGTCCGCACCCACAGATCTTAAGTGGTGGACTATGAGTGCTTGCAATACCAAGATCATAGATCATTTATCGGTGTTTATGATAATAGGACACTTTTACAGGCCTCGGGTAGCCTCGGTACTTGTGTAATGCTTCCAATTAATTCACTACCCCTTGGAAATCGTGTCCCCATTCTGGCCGAACGTAATACCGGTAGTAGAAACTCAATCCGTGTAGCCTACCCAGAATCCCAACCTATCCCTGTAGAGTACTGGACTGGTACTGTGTAACCTCGAACGAAATCGGCCCCAAATAACTAATCACTAACCCCATACCTTTTTGCCGAGATCTAATATCTACCTCAGCTACAATGATCTATCCAGGACGACCACAGAAAATGGAGACCGTGACGCCCGGGGCGGGAGATCATCCGTCATATGCCCACTGGGTATTGCCCCGCGGATATCCACAATCGAAGTTTTTGAGGTATAATAAATGCCATTTTGTTGATAAGAGTTGAGCTCGTTATGGGAGAGCTAACTAGGGCGTGTTAAGGCTTAAGCTTTTGGAGTTCTAGCGAGGGCATGGGTTTCTTTGGTGGGGGCAGTGGGGTTGCCTGTACGGTACCTTCCTAGCATTAGAGTCAACTTCTCTCTTAGGGCCGATAAGCTAGTCAGTCAAACCTTCCGGCGAGGTGGATAGGCCCCCTATACATTTAAAACAAGAAAATAGAGTACTTGCTTGTCGCTTTCCCAAAATCCCTCGGGGTATCCTCTTATATGATACGACCTCGAACCTTACACTGGGTTAACGGCAGCTCCGCGAAAGAGCCAGGACTCGTAGACATAGTAATTTACCAATCTAAAACCAGTGAGTGCTTGTCCAGATGGCGCGATTTCCTACGCCATGGAAGCCGACTCAGGTAAAGCTTTCGGGGTAAGCCAATTGACCCCGCTGCTCACTGCACTATCCGTCAGACCGAACTCACCTTTTGGTCCCAGAAAACAGTCCTGCAAACCTTGCACTCCAAGGGTTAAGCCTAGTTCTTGCACATGGGTCGGTATAATAGGGTTATTAATACCACAAAATGTGATCTTGGCGCAGGTTTTGGGGCCTTTGGTGCTACGGGAAAGGATTACGGGTGTCTCTAGCGGAGGAACCTGATAACGTGGATGTTTTGTGCAAAGCCAAGGTTCATAATAGGGCGGTGGACTTGGTAGCCGCTGCCTTTAGAAGAGATAACACAAATTGGTATTTCGGGAGGCTGTGAACGAGGCGGTCGGGGAAAGAGTTCAATTGCTAAAATATTAAAGAATCGACTGATTGTGATACAACACGTTGGAAACACCTCCCTCAGGCGAGTTAGTTATAGCCCTGGATGGAATGCCACAGCAGAAGACCACGAAATACTGGTATGTGGTTCCTGCGTGTGCCAATCCTCCGAACAAACACTACGTGTTGGTCAACACCCGAATGTCTGAATACCTTCAGCTTGAGTCAACCCCCATGCCAAGCGGAGCGGCAGCTGCTGACAGGTCGAGCGTTGCGTAGCTGATAACTAAACTAATTATACTCTCGCTGGTGAAGAACCATTAGGGCTTTGACGGTTTAACGTGGAACCCAATTCAACAACTCCAGCCTGGTTGATAGATTCGATTAAGCGCAGGCTCTATGCAGCCGTTGAAGGAGTAACGCTAGTCTACGGGAAAACCGTCACGGAGGGTTTCATCTTGGTTTCTCACCAACGCCTTAGTTCTTATGGCGCCTATAGGCGTGCTCCGCCGCATGAGTACGTCATGGCTCTCTCGATCTGGGCCGGAAGGTTGACAGTGTGATAAACGCTGATGGGATGGCAGAGGCGGGGATGGTGTCTGGGGAGTTCAAAGCCGGCTTAGTGGTCGTCCGTGATTATGCGAATGAAAATCTTGTTCGAGTTGGTCGGCTCGGGAGATATACTCGGCGCGGATGTTGTCAGGTGAGTCACGATACTTATTCAGGGCGGATCGACCAGAGGGATATTAGGGTTGTGTAACCCTAACCCTTCAGATGCCAACACTTTTTGCAGCTCTATTCAATTAAGTTTCGAAGCAGACCCTTATCTTGTTCTATTATTTACTCAGCCAGGCATGCTGTCGCTAAAACACCCCTATCTTCCTACGAGATTCAGTCGGGGGAGAAACAAAAGTACTGTGCTTATGTATCAGGGCCAAGAATTAGCACGTCCTACACCAGGGGCAAACGCCTCAAACCCTCACATTTTTGGTGAGCACCAACGCCTGAAAAATGTGAACCTATTTTCGCTCCCCGGCATATGATGCATTTCTACTGTCCTGTCGTAGGGTATTGGTGTTCCGAAAAGGTATCAATTCCTGATGTGAAGACAGGTATAATATTATCCTCCAGCTGTGGCAAGGTTCTTGTTTTTCTGCCTTCTAGGTGACGTAGAGGGGCGAAGCCACGTTCCGGCATCTACTTGGCCCTAGAAGCTTTTCAAATGGGGGGGGGTAGGACTCCGTAGGAGTGTGGCAATCAAGATACCGATAGTGGGAGATTTTTACACCACCACCACCACCACCACCACCACGCCTGTTTGACTCAAATACGCCTGCGTGGTATATCAGCAGGGCCAGTTCCACTTAAAACAACGCCCGTTTCCTTTTCCAACGATTATTCTTTCCCCGCCTTAAGAACATCATCTCTCACTTCCGGCTCGGATATACTTATACTGTCCTTGCTAGGTTTTATTTGGTTTAGTGAGCGAATTTTTCGCTGATTAGAGCAGTAGGACACAGTTGGCCTTCGATTTCAGTTTCAGACTGACAGGATTGATAAGCGAGTGACTGCCTATGACAAGCATCAGCAGCACACCCAGAGCTGCAGGTTGCGGTCCTGTTACAACCTCAACAGCACCTAACCTATGCCGAAATTGGGCGGGTGATGAACAGGGGTAACAAGTGAGCAAAAAGTAGGGTAACGAAAGTTACTTGATACTAACCCCTGTTCGTGGCCCGGATCGTCTCGTCGCGGATACGGTGTCAGCAGTCAAGTCGAGGAATTTAGTTCCAGAACTCGGGGACCCTGTAGGAAGATCGTTACAAGAAGAAAGATCGAGGAAACAATAACCTGACTTTGCTGAAACTTACTAAGGGTATGGTGCTGGCAAGATTTAAGGCTTAGAAACAGCTGTGCGACCAGCCAAGGGTCAGTGTGCCGCTTTGCCTTAGGCAACAGCTCCCGTCGCTGGAGTGCTAAACGGCGGGACAGCCAATTAAATTCGCAGCCTCACTCTCCTCAGCTAGCTTGGGGGTACCAGTACTAAGATGAGGAAGGGAGAAGAGTCAAATCACTCCCACAAGCGTTAGCCTCTGTGCTACAGCGTTCGCGCGCCCTAATACTGCCCATTGATCTGCGTTGGAAGGGGGGTGACTTTCTGTACTTAAGCCCCGCCTACTCCCGCGCCTGCACACTACATAACGCTTCTCCAAAGTGAAGGATCCTCGTTGCTTATTTTTGATTGGCAAGGCACAGATGAGGAGAGAAACTTAAGGCCTGGGATAAAGATAAGGTGAGAGATTGAAAAAGGAGATGAGGATTGAGCTAAAATTGATTGTTATAGGAAGAGTCGCCTGCAAAACATCCTCTGGTACTTGTACCATCCCCCTCCCCGCCAATATCCATCAAAAGCCCGACAGAACCGACAGGCGATACAAGAAAGCGAAGCTAAATATAAAACCGAAGGAATGGTTGGATCAATAAAAGAAATTCGTGAACAGCCATGGAAATAATAATGGCGGTAGGGATAGTACGGATAGCAATTTCTCGCATTGCGTGATCGAGGAGGGACAAGAGAGACATTCAGAAGGAACCCAACGCCTTTCGCTCCCGCACAACAAAACCACAAAAGAAAAAATAAAAGACAGATTACCACAAACTTAGGCGCTGGCTGCACGCTGTCCCGCTGGAATATTAGGTGTTTAGGAACGCCCACCCCTTCCTTGTACGCTACGGTTGACTACGACGGTTGTCGCCGTTCGGGGTTGAGCGTCTGAGGACTCCCAGTTCACCGGATAAAGGACCCGGGCAATATCGGCATCTCCTTGTGGGCGGTTACTACTTCTAGGCGTTCGGTCAGCCTCGGAGAACCGAGTGCAGGTGAAGTCCGAAATCATGGTCTTATCACGGCAGTGTCTGACGAAGTCAGGATGGGGTGATACATGTGGTAATCCATCCCTAACGTAGTGGTCATTGAACGTGTGTTTAAGGAATTGTTCCCAGTTGAGACGAGGATCGCGCGTGATAAAGCGTTTCCCACAGACTGTGCATATGCAGGAGGATGGAGGTGGGATTTCTTCGCTTGGAAAGTGAGAATCCACGTGGACCACCCAGTCCTCTTCTCGACCGAAGGCCTCGGAGCACCCATTGAAAGAGAAAAGGCATGGATGTGTTCCATCGGGCCGTGCCCCGGTTCTGACGGTTGGGCTGACCGGCTGGTAGGTATACAGGTTCCCCGATGAATCCTCCTGAAGCTGGTACATCTGTGGATGATAGTAGGTCGAAGGGGTGGGACTCGATAGCGAAGTTAAGGAACTATTATCCAGGGTTGGCATCGAGGAGGTGGTGTAGGCAGACCCCCCGTATCGATGCATTCTATCGGATCGGTGGGTTGTGGAACTGCCACAATCCGCTTCAGCAACAGATACGTCGGAGCCAGACGGTGGGGAGAAATTGCGGTGCTGGAGGGGTGCGCTAGGAATAGCGAAACGATCCAAGCGGTGCGGTTGTTCTCTCAAGAACTGTTGCATCGGGTCGCCGGCGTGGCTGCCTTCCTCCTGGATGAAGTTTCGCCCTGGAACGAGGTTTCAACAAGTAAGAAAAAGTTGAAGCCTTGCAATAAACCCAATTGTTAGGGTTAGGGTTTCCCAACTCACATGATTCCCGGGACTGTTCCGAGTCGCCTGAGTTGCGTCTCAGTGGCCTAGGTGTAGGTGTAGGTGGTTCCATGTTTTCCGAGGTCGGGGGAGAAAGAATTGGGAGCAACTTTCTGGCGGGTTGGTGCAAGAGGCAGAGTCAAAGAGTCTGGAGATACGGACCCTCTAGAAAGGTGCCTGCGCTGTTTCCCCCAGGAAATATGTTCCTCGTTTTATGAAAATGCGGCTCTTAAAATGATATATGGACCGGTCCACGACCGAGCCAATTGGCGGGAGGCGGATTTTCGGGTTGCACCAGCATAATTAAGCAGTTGTGCTCTGTCGGGGCAATTCCTAACAAACCTGTTTTTCTAAGCCCGCCTATTCGTGTGGGCGTTGGTCGGATCTACCTGCGGCTAGAAATCGAAGGTTTTCGCGGTCTGCGGGGTAACGACGTGGCCGGCTCTGGCTTGAAGCCTCTAAATAATTCAGTTCTATATCTGAAGGCACAGTTGTGGCTTCTCGAATTAGTACAGGCGGTGTTGGACAGGCGTCGCAGGCGCCGCAAGTCCGGAGAGAACGACCTACCCATTGCGCATGAGCGATGATAGGCGAAATATGGAGAATAAATGACTCTATTGGAATTAATTAGAAACACATGGGAGATAGACAAGTATCCTGACCGTCGTCTATGCTATTTGCGTCAACTGTTTTTACTTCTAATTCCTCATACCTTAATTACACAATTGTCCGCGTGCACAACTTCATTTAAATTTTTTTCTTTGGACGAACTGTACTAGGGCAGTACAGCCGTGCCCGAGTACGTATCTATCTATCGGAGCCTGGCGGAGGCGATTGTGATTGAACCGATCATTGCAATAACTCTAATATTGGACTTTGAATATCTTTCAATCTTCTAATATGCAAGGAAAGAAGAGCCTCGAAAGTGGTGCTTTTATGAATTGTCAGACGATTTCAACATGGCAGCAGAATATTGCAGAGAAAAGAGAAAAGAAAAAAACTTTCATTATGTAGCACAAAAGTATGGTTAAGACAACCAATAGTTAAGACCCCAAATACGGAAGACCGGGGTGAACATCCCCTAGTCTAAGTCGCTCAATTCTAAACTGGATAGGTGAAACAGTGGTAACTTATAATACTGACCTTGGAGCTATTTAGCGATCAAGTGATGCACAAGTAAGTTACCGTGTTGATACCGACAGAATAACCGTCAACAATTGACGGCTCGAGTAGGGCTGAGGACCTTATCAGCCGCCATTACCCGTGTATATATGATAGTAGGAATAATTCTGCCATAGTTTACTATTAGGGTGAAAGCAGAAAATGATTTATGGTTCTGATTTAGGAAGCTTACCACCTCTGCTTCTGGTAATTTGTAGTTGATACGTATGTTGGCCCCCTGTGGGGAAGCACTGTACCTTATGGTTAACATTTAAAATTTGTAGGCCGATATGCGCGGGGCTTTTTTGGCCGGGAGCATTCTCAGACCGAAAGGCAATAGTCCCGACCGTAAGAAAATTGCGAAGAAAAAAAAATCTCGTCTCGCTTGAGATTAATTGCAGAGCTTTCACAATTACTCTCTACCATGTTGTGGTGCGGGTAGTCGATGCTACGAACAAATGGCCACTATTTCGATAAAGACTATGATTTAGTGGGGAGTAATCTTGGAGGCTACTATGCTGGTATCGAGTAATCTCACGGTATTTCATGGTATATTAAACCAATCCCCTGTCAGGTATGGCAAATTTGCTTCTGGTGTTTGCTTTCTGTTTGTCGTTAGCTCAGCCTAACTATCCAGTTCAATAACTTACCTATTTAGCTTACCCACCCCCCGAGGCTACGGCTTCATGACTACACACTTGAAGGCTTGATTTTGTTGACGCTCACTCGAATCGTACTTCTACCCCACAAATAACCCCACAAGTGCAGTACCATTTAAAACATGCACCCTATGCAAAAAATAAAAAAAACCAAGGAGAATCATGGGGACAATGGCTTAACTTTACATGTGGAGGGGCAAAAGAAGGGAGTAGCCATCGATATGGGACGCCTGCTTGCTCACGTGAAGCAGATGCAGCCAGGGCACTATTCGGAAACGTGGAGGAGCTTCACGGGCCAAGGGATCCAGAGAAGGAGAGAGCATTGATATGGAAGATTGACAAAACGGTCCTGCCATTGTCAGCCAAATCGCTCCCCCCCACTCAAATACGACATGGCTTGAAGTATCAAAAGATAAAACAAGAAAGAACAAAAAAAAAAGAGAAGAAGGCTAATCAGATCCTTCCAACACCGAAAGTCTGGCGGTCTGCTACCGGTATTGCTGCTTCTGCATTGATGTGAGACATTTCTCTCTTCCCCACTTTATCCTGATAACCTCGACACACATCATCTGCGGAGCACAGCGGCTAACCTGAGTAAACCTGTGCGCAATTTACAGAAAACGACACTTTCATACGCAGCGCTATTTGGAATTCGGGGGAGTTGGGTCTTCGCCGGGCACAATATAACTGGCTGTCATCGCTGTTCTCCTTTGGCTTCCTGTGTGGGCCCAAGTTCCATATATGCACACTCGCGGACTCAAGGGAGAGAAAGAAATATAAGAAACTAACAAGGGAAATGTATGATGTGATATAAAGTTTGGGAATTTCCGGCGAACTTCTTGCTGCAGGGTTTACCAGTATGTTTGTGCTTCTGTGATGTTTTTTCTCTCCCCCTTTTACCCTTTCGATACGCCACTAGGGATGATGATGATGATGATGATGATGATGATGACGGATGCTCCTGCCTGTCCGTCGGCTGGTTTAATAGCCCGCTGAGGTACCGTACGTCAAAGACTGATGGCTGGCATCGGCCACTGGGCCAATTGCTTCTCACAGGCAGGCAACTATCTCAGGATCAACATCTTCGGTGGGGGTTATTCTTAAGTAAGACCCCCTGCCCCGTCTCCACATTCGCGTGAGACCCCAGGATCGCGCGCCTTTGATTCACTCAGTCCGCCAAAGTGAAACTTTCCACCAACTAGTCCAAACGAAACCAATCAGTGCGGCAGGCTGCATGTGAGAACTTCATCAGCTTGGATATCCTACGTGTTCTTAGCAGTGCAGCAGAAGCCTGCGCTGATCCCGCCCTTGTGTTCACCACCTCCATGTGGTGTGATCCCTCACTCCCCACATTACACTTAGGTGTACTCGGGAGAGCTAGTAAAAAATCGGGAAACTATATCCGCCCATCCCATACAAGTCTCTATAGAGATAAGGGTCATATTTTCTGGTTTTTGGTGACCCCCCGAGCACTTCCTTGGGCTTGCGGCAAGCCGCATAAAAGGGAAAGAAACGCGCACATATACCAGGAGTCAGTCGGTTCTGGCTTGAGTACAAATGACTTTGGTGGGCACTCGCGGTTGGCGGCCGATCCATATAGGCCTCTGGCTACCTGACCGACGGTCTAGAGATCACGAGTGGTGGCTTACTAGGTTATGGAACTGGCCCTATCAAGGGAGCGCTGGCGAGTTGGAGGTATGAATTTTTAATCGTTGGGTAACACACACCCCTTCTTCCTTCCTCCCCCCCACCCACCCTTCAATGAGGCTCAACCCACGTGTGAATCACATGTGCGGGGTTTAACCTAACGCCGAGCCCTATATGCATTTTGGGGAGTCGTAATCGTGCTCCTCCCTGTTCACCGGTCTCAGCAAGACTCTTAACTAGAATGGAGGGAGGATGGCCGCCGAGGGGCTCTGGGACGACCAAGCAGGAATTGAAAACAAGACCCTCAAACCGTATCAGGTTAGGGAAGTTTTTTGCGATGTGAAGGTTTACTTGTTCTTTTGCTAGGGATGGTGTGTAATGTTCCGAATGGTGGGATTAGTGACATTGGTATAGTGCTAATATCACCCGAGTGGGTGATTGGATGGGATGCGAGAGAAGAAGTAGGGAATTAGAGGCACATCCTCATTCTCTGTTTTCGATATACATGAATACTTATAATAAAATACCCCGAGTTCTCAACTTGTAAGTTCACCCTTACCAATCCCGCCGCCACAGGGCTCTTTGATTGGCTAACCCGGATTTTTACCAGTCGTAACAACCCTCTTGCAGATCCTTTATGGAATGTACCGGTAATCTCTTTGCTAATCCTTGCGCTCGCGTTCGTGAACGGTCCCCCCCATATAACGGCCTTTATTATCTGGTCGCCGTATTCATGATCCCGAATATTGCAGGCGCATTTGGGCTCATGTGTGTACTTCAGGAGCATCATCCCGGGGGGCGAATTTGTTACTATGTGCATTTTCTTCTGGGACGCCCGGTTGGGTTCTGGGAATTGACTGGGGGAGGCAGTCGGCGGGCCCCTAGAATGCGGCCTTTGTTTTAACACTTTCTTTGCGGATCGGGAATGCTGCTGGTAGTCTACGTGTTATCAAAATCTGGCAGAACCCCAGCACTGCATCCTAGGGGAGGGCAGGTCCCCATCTCCTCCATTCGGCCACACCAGGAGAGCCATAGCAATCGCCGCGCTCTTCCTCAGCTACTGCGGTGCCCCCCCCCCCCCCACCCTCTGAACCTAATAATAACCCCCGTAGAACGGTGGGCAACATCGCCAGCCCCTTCTACAAACCCTGCCAAAAGCCAACATACACCCTCTGCATCTCATCGACGATGTTCTGCCACTCACCTAACAGAGGTGATAATAATCCTAGCGCTACGCTTCCTTCTTTTACGTGGGAACCAACGGGTGGACAACCTACACGTGGGCATTCCGAGGCTTGGACGAGTAAGGAGAACGCAGGCATTCTTGCTCCACAATTGAGTTCGGTCGGGAGATGAGAACTGATCGGGTAGATAGGTAGATCAATTTTGGGTTTATTTATCTCTTGGGAAGAGAATGAGCGAGGGGCAGTGAGGGGAGCGGCCATTGTGGTAGCCGTGGGTGATAACTTTCTCGACACGGATAAGGGCTCCACGAGTGATTCCTCGTGACCGCGCCGATGCTAGAATACCACCACGACTGAGCTAGCCCTACGGAACAGTCTTCAGTGATGGCGGTGTCCCTAAGAGGCTCCACGTCGAGATAGTTTCTAGCCGTAATATTCTCACTAGCTGTATCTATCAGGTACTCGGCCGCTACTAACATGGACACGATGGCGCCCATACAGTGTCACCTCCTACCCCACTAATTCCGACACTCACCACTCTAACCGATCCTTAAATGCCCGGATACCTGTCTTATTTCCAGCAAAAGCCTCGACTTGACACCAGATCCACTATCTGGTAAATACAGAGCACTAATTCACCGGGGTCACGATGACAGTTTTTCACCAAATAGCAGACGCCCAATTTTGCCTCCCTTGTTCTTTTCGTAACACCACCGCCCTGGGCACTACACCCTGAGCAATCTTCCTCTTCCAAGTCCTCTGGAACGGCAGGGTGGGTGGGATGGTGTGCTCGTACCCCAGATTTCGGCAATCCAACGTTTGCAATGTAATGTGGGATGGGGAAAGAGAAAAGGGGCAAAGTGATGATTGTTCGAGCCCCCGGGGGAGGGGAATGGGAACATGAACTGTTAATCGGAATTTCAGGAGTGGGTTATTGGAGAGGGTGGTAATTAGCGGGGGGCTCTGGTGCACCAGAACGGACTTTAAACTCTCAACAATGTATGCTAAATGAGATTTGTAGAGTATCATATATAAGATATACATTTATCTTCGCTCTAGAGAAAGTGTAACAAGGATTTAACAAGAAGCGCTCTTCCACCGGCATAAGTGTCTCTCCCCATAACAACGTTCAGTGAAAAACCAGTTAATGCAGTGGTTAAGATGCCAAGAACCGATTTATCAAGTGCAATTAGCCGGAGCCCAAGTGGTGTTCAATTCCGCCTCAACATGAGTTATTATTAGGAGATACATCACGTGGGGTGGGGGGGTTAGGAGTCCTGCGGTGTAGGGGCCTGGGGTGTTGGAGCCTCAGCCTTCATCACTAAGGCTTTGGAGTCAATCAGTACTACTCTTGTGGTAGAATCTGACTCTAGGCTACCGTATGCACCCATAGCGAGCTTCGTAATCAGCGGGATAGCGGAAGCGGCGCGGTGAGCGCAGTAGGAGCTACAAGTACAGTACGAGCGAAGGGAAAGAGAAAGTATTTTTCCTCGACTATTGTGCTTCTATAGCATATTTAGCAGTAAATCTTAGGAGTTATGCGAGGCAACATGGGATGCGGAATAGCATATCAGATTCTAAAAAACTTATATAGCTAGCTAGACCACACCCTGCCAATTTTCGTGAAATGGGCGTGTCCACAAAGTATGATACTAATATTAACATCGGCACCTATTTTATATATGGACGAGTCATAAACTATGAAGAGCGACTGAATCCCTCCGCAGCATCGACGACTTGGGTTTATTGGTCACTACCGGGCGCTCGGAGTACCACTCCCAAAGTTAGCCTTGCAATCACCAATATCATTTTCTATGTTCTCAAACCCTCTCTTCATATTACCATATACTTCATCAAGCATGGTACCAATGGCCGAAGGAGCCACTCCTTTAGCACCTATCAGACGCTGTTCAAAAGCGTGAGCTGTCCCGGCAGCTTCAGAAAACGCATCTGTATGACAGCCTTCTTTGCACCTGATGTCAAGAGTAGGATGCATAGATAGAACCTGCTGTACAACCCTCTATCAGGCCTCCTCAACCACCAAAATGAAGACTATTGGAAAACTCACAGCACAGGAAGCGTTCCCCATATCAGTCCCACTTCCAAAACGCTCCACTTCTGTCCACCCTTCCCACTAGCAACGAGCGTCCGAATATCTCCGGGCGCCCCGCAACCTTCAGCTAATCACGGGATCAGCCCTAGCATCAGTATACAACAACCCACCATCAACACACCCCGTAACCCTGACCGCCCTCCTTGCACAGGCTAGAGCCTTCTCCTTAACAGTCTCCAATCTCGCCACGCTCTCTGCCCGAATACAGGAACTCCCCTTCGAAAAATCCAGACAGACATTATCCACGGCTCCCCCGTCTGGGATTGCACCACTGACACGGTCGGTGGGCACGAGCTCCTGCCTCATCAGCAACAAAACCCTAGATACGCGTGATCTCGTCGAGCGAGTTGACCCCATCTCGGCGCGCGACTCCAGAGTAGGCTTTGCGGCGCTGGCAGGCTATGGATAGATCCGTTGGTTCTGCGACCAAGCGGAGGTAGGCTCGAGAGTGACCGGACGGGTGCGTCATTAGGCAGGCATCGGTGTTGTCGTGTACGCGGTTTTGAACCATGGTGACTTTCCTGTTGTCAGCTCCTCCGCGGATGTTCCTAGGGGCGCGACAGTCCTGAGGAGAGTGCGAAGTGATTGAGTGCGAAGGCGAGTGAGATAGCGGTTGCGACTCCTGCGGTCGCTATTAGGTCTATACCATACCGCGCCAATAATACACAGGTGATTCCTGCAGCTTGGGAGCAGGTGGAGAGGAAAGTCGCTATGCCTGCAGGCATGGTTATCCAACCCGGGCAAGGCATCGCACTCGGTATTCACCCCAATGTTACTTCCTCCTTCCCTTCCTTTGCCGAAAAAATGGGCCCGGAATTCTGTTTTCAGACCGCGGGCGTGGCGGGTAACCACGAAGTCCTCCTCGAGGATGGAGGAAGTATCGTACAGTCATCAGATATAAGTCTCGGTGATTGCGGAATACCGATACTCGTACACGTCTAACTTTATGCACTCAACGGGTATTTAGCAAAAGGCGGATAATGGTATTGCAATGGTAGAAAAAAGAGAAGAATTAAACATAAAATATTATTTTAGTATCAAAGAAACAAGAACACACTTAGCACTCTGTATCGTAAACAATGGCTCTAGGTTGGGGGGGTGTCGTCTGAGCTCGCTTAGTCTTCGCTGACTAAGCTTTCAGCAAGACCTACGCCTCTGGCAGTAGTAGGCCCCCTTCTACCGGTGGAAGGGTTCGGGGTTTGTATATCTTGATTCGCAGCTTTTAGGGCTGATTTTTCTAGTTCGATCCGGTTGAAGTGAACTTGTGTATTATACCTGAGCTTTTGTAGGGGTATTCCAGAGCACGATTTGAGGAATTGAAGTGGGGTTATAGAAGGGGGAGGATTCGCTGTGGTCGTGCTTAGATTTGATAGGTTTTCCTGGAATTGAAGGCGGTATTCACTGTTACTGTTCTATATGCTAAAGTGATGTGCTCTGACACCAACGGTTTATCGTTCCTGTCCTGGGGTGTGGGAATGTACTCTCAAGAGCTAAGGTTTGAGTCGCAAAAAATTCCTATTTCCCCGTTTCTTTTCTTTTCTTCCACTACCATGATGAACATATGCCTTTCCCACCGCAAAGCCCCAATTGCTGTATTTCAATCCCATCAGGGGATTATCCCGGCTTCTTGATCAAGCCAAGACACACCAATCCTTCCCTTCCTTCCTGCTTTCAACTTACCGGTATATTACGCACTTGCTCTCCAGACACACCAACCGCATTCCGAACATCGGTCGCCGCGACCGTTTAGTAGGTATTCTCCGGCGCTTGTCTGATAGCTTGTCTCTTTGGTTGAAAGTAGATATGCGCGTTCCCTGTCTAGCTCAAGCAAGGAGGTCTTGATTCACTTCTACTGGAATCCAATGCGTAAAATATAAAATAAAATCACAACAAAAAGAGCAAACCCTATCCCCTGTAGTCGCTGAGTGTTAGAGCCGAGTCTGGAGGTTGCAGATGGCCGAGCATCTTCTTGCCGCAGGGAGGATAGGCATGTGTATACGAAAAGTGAGGGGTAAGTTAGTAGGCGGGCGGAGAGTGTAAAAAACGACTACCAGAACATAGGTGATACTGTCACAAGCATCTCAGGGACTCGCAGGCATCGGCCCCCCATCTGTAATACATGGCCCTTCAAAAGTCCTCCCCTACACAGGACCAAGCTAGAGTTTTTTTTCCATCACCCCGCTAACCTCTTTATTAGCAAAATTCCTCTGAGGATGGGGGTGTAGTGTCTGCTGTAAACTATGGCTAATTTATAAACTTCTCGTAATATACATTTGCAGTTAGAGCTCCGTCCCCTTACGGAAGCACTCGTAGCAAGCAAGAAGTGCAGTGCACTAACACCCCGCTATCCCGGATCGCGCTGAACCGGATACCCCGCTGAGCCGGAAACACTCTTTAACCTCTCCACGTTAGACCGGAAAAGGGGATTCCCGGATTCGTACAAGATTTTGGAAAATCTTACCCCCTGTTACTATTGTAGAATATTTGCCTGTTGACCAGGATACTGCTGCCACTGTCAGTAAAGCTAAACTAAAAAAGGAAAACGCACATGGACCCAGACGACAATGCAGATAAGGGAACCAGAATAAGGAGGGAGCCGAGGAGGGGACTTGGGCCTGGAGGCGGGATATATTGCTTGAAGTAGTGATTCTAGTGCGGATGAAGAATGTGTACCAACCGAATGGACAGCCAAAAGTGTTAACAGCGCCTATGAGAGCTAAGATAGGGCCTTTCACAAGAAGCAGAATAAACCTTTATTTTTCTCTAAATAAAACAAACACTGCCTCCGTTGTTCCAGACACCCCGTTTCCCAGAAGAAATCCATGAAAGCTGGCCATTCGGGATAACGGGGTGCGAGTGTATCCCTGTTTTTGGATACTTCTTGCCTACTATCGTATGAGTGAGGGAGGGCAGCTAGAGTCAGCTTTACCCAGTTTCCCCAACATCTACTACTTGTACCTTTCAAATGTTGAAGCGCGGTTAGCAGTGTGGTGTACCAGACACCTGCTATATCCACTACTCGGGATGTACTCTGGGATGTTAGTATGTCTAAATCGTTACTGAATTGGGGGCCTCTAGTACACATCTTTCATCGGACTTTGGATATGGCTCAAGATCCCTTGGGCACGCAGGAACGGTACTTGTCCCAGGCCATAAGTACCCGAAAACAGGGATTAAAGAAATATATGGCAAAACATCCGTGCGTGTCTGTGCCCCCATACAAATGATCCCCCTTCATTTTCGGGTACTTATGGCCTGGGACAAGTAGACTCCGCAGCCAAGCAAGCTTACCCCAGGTTAGTGAGCAGCTAGCTGTTCCGGATAATGAACACGCGTACGGCTTTTTCAATTGTCAAGTGCGTTAGCATCCTAGCAACTACTAATTTCCAACCAACCATAATCCTCGAATGTACAGTACCCCCCCAAACTAGGATTAGCGCGCTTGCTGCAGACTTTACTATCCGAGACTAGCCAAAAGATAGTCGATGGGAAACAACTTGAATCCTCTTTACTGATTTTTGGTTGCACTCTCTTAAATTTGATTGAAGCAATAGCCATCATGATTGAAAAATCGTACCATGTGTATCTCAAACACCCACCCAAGTGTGCTGGTCAAGCAAGATACTTCCTCACCAAGCGATGTAACAATCAAGTGGAAGGAGGACAGGCTAAGGCGATACGAGAAAAGATATTGTATGGGATAACGCTTGGGACAGCCTACAGGTCCGGTGTGCAGGTACTGTGCATGTGGAAGCTGCACTCCAATTACAGGCACCAAGCTTTGCTTACTGTGGAGGCGCCATTGAGGACTACAGTATACAAGGCAGGAGATCTTGGCGCCGCCCTAGTTTGCGCCAAAAGTATGTTACTTTAGAGAGGTTTGTCGAGCATTTTCAGTATAAATAAAAATATATTGGGGACTAAAAGGGGGTAGGAAAATTATGTAAATTTATCCTCTGACAATTCTTTTGTATTAATAAACTATTAACAAAAGTGGTTGAGTAATACTTAGTCAATAGGTAAGTCATAGTTTCAATTTTGTATGGGCTTTATATAAAAGATACATTCATATAGTGTTAGCTATAGCATATTTGCAATAGGTTTTAGCTCATGCAACTTGAGAGTATACAAAAGCTATGCAATCAAACCTCATAGAAAATTACAGTTTCCAGTAAGAATTATTCTTACCCCCCACCTCATAATATAACTTTAAGATATTTAGTGAGTTTATTTATGGAGTGGAGTACTTTTGGCTCAAAATGAGTAAGGTACAGGGGTTTATCTACAGTATCCAAGTTGAGTAGAAAAAATGAGAAAATAAATTAGCTTCACCAAACAAACCCTTTACTCAGCACTCTAGGATCCCTTGTCACTTTTTCCGAGCATTGGATCTTCAAGTAAGGGACAAGATATCTTGTTAGAACCTTACAGTATTGCTCCCGAATCTCCGTAGATCAAATCTTGTGAATGCCTAGTACCTTTAACATAACCGGACCATGAGCCTTCTTGATATTTCTCTGCTAGTACTGCGTTATCTAGCATTATTCACTTGCTACTAGTAAGTTGAAATAAAGTAAGGGGTGAATCAAAATATTAAATACGGCCAGGAAGGGTCTAAATTAAGCCTGGTTTTGGCCATAGAGGGCTGAGTGAAGTCGTTTTATTGCGAATTTGAGGCGGATTACAGATGGCTCTTATTTAAACGTACTAGTGGCATGCGAATAAAACCAGATAATGCGGTATATTCAATTACCTTAGGCCCTAGCCTACCTTGCCCGTTCCAAGAGTCTGTTACCACCTAACATCTCTCCAGCTGCATAGATATTATGCCGATTCCTAGACCTGGAGCAATCTGTTTACCTCTCACACCGTTGAGGGGCCTGAGAATCTCCTACTAGAGCAGCTTGGAAATTCAGCTTAACTAGCTAGAACTCATATAGAAACTCATATAAAAAGGTACTTATTTCCAAGTATCGTAGGAATCTCATACAAGCTCCAAAACTACAGCCCTCTTTCAAACTTTTGCACGCTTATTACAATATCCAAATACCACAAAAACTAGAATAATTGAGAATGACGCCAAGAGGTCCAGAATCTCCCCCTTTGGATTAGGGGAGAAATCACAGCGGAAGGGCTCTCTTCCAGCCCTGAGCTGGATAAATAAAAAGAAGAATCCAACAAACCTTACTGGGAGCAACGCCAACTCCCTCAATTATTCCAGTTCTTACAGCAGGCGAACTCACGGTTGGCCGTTTGTTTTCTCTTACAGTTTTGGTTCTGTTATGGGCTATGCCGAAACCGCCAAGGCGGCAAAGGCTGTCAAATGCGTACAGTAGGGGCTAAAAAGGCAGTTAGTACGAGTAGGTGCTGTCGTACCCCACTATCCCGGACGGCCAAAATCCAAAGAATCTATCTAGTGCAGCTGGTGATCCGGGGGAACAGTTCAGGTTTTGGTATAAAGAAATTTAGAACTCTTAGAGGTTCGTACAGGAGAGCGAGGTGTCCGGATTATTGAGACCTGGGATAGCAGGATGTGGCTGTCCAGTACTGAATCGACTTGTATGGTGGTCTTTGAACTAAAATTTTCTGCAGTGACTAACTGTGAATCCTCAACACCTAGTAAGTTAGGTAGCGTACTGTATACTGCAGTGTTCGTTAGTATCACACTAGTATTATTCACTGTCACACTTTAGCCTGGGGTGTCCTTCCGTCACGTTACTATTCTGTAAGAGTTTTAGGGCCTGTTTGGGTGTCAAAATGCCGGCACAGTACTCGACTGCCGGCATTTGAGAGATTGTTGACCGTTGTAACGCAAAACGGTTTTTTTGGCAATCTCCGAGAATCTCAATATCTGGGGTGTTCGGATGTCCATCCATCTAAGGTTGTAATCCCTGGCACATCCCCGCAATCCCTGAGTTTTGATGTCTAGACCAGAGATTGTACAGTACATGTACTCGTACCGTACCAAAAGCGAGCAGCGAGTGCAACACCAGACACTGCACTCTTCGACGGGATTTAACCTTTCGGTTCGGCACGGGGCATTCCGCTTTAAGCCTTCGATGTTACTAAGTTTCTACAAATAATACCCGTAATGTTTTATCAAGCACCGCCAAAAAAAAAATAACCTAGGAGATCCCAACCTAGTTGACTGTTTGGTTGTCAATCTCTCCGGTCATCCAAACAGGCCCTTAATCTATCAAGTATCATAGCCGACGCATCACCCCCGCTCATTGTTCCTACAAGCAAACTACCGGTAGATCGAAAACCGGTGTATTCACCGCGCTGCACGCTATATTACCAAAATGGCTCGCCCCCGGTCCCAGTTTCGTTTCTAACCATGAGTCCCCCAAACCTTCCCTGGGCAAAAAAAAGGTCGTGGTTGAATAACTTTTTGCTGTGTTACAGTCCTTCGAAAAGCATAATTTCTTGTGTATCATAAAAACGCACGACTAAAAATCAAATATGTCGCCTGACTTTAGTATTTGTAGTACGAGTAGAGGGAAGCTTCAACTTTGCTTCCTGCAATGTCCTGCAATATCCTCCAATGATAATTGACAGGGAGGACAGACGCATCAAGCGGACAGGGAGGCTCGATGCAGGGTCTACGACTTCGATTATCGGAGAAACTAGGTACTGTGAACTCGCTAACGCACGGCACATTGTTATGGATTTCGGAAGAGTCGCTAGTTTGTCGGTTCTTCAACTTTCTCAATCTCTTTTTTTTTTCAGACGCCACGGCAAGGATTTGGATTGGCCCTCCAACTGAGAAAGGTAAAAGTTTATGGCTAAAAGTAGTGATATGGGTTGTGGGAAATTGCGTTGGAGGCAGGAAAAAAGCAATCCTTCGAGAAAAGTCTAGCACTGACGGACTCTTCGAATTCGATACCGGCAGTACTAGTAGATTGATAAAATTATTATATCTAAGACAGCGAGTCTAAGTTTATGCTCCCCGTCATGGCATGTCATGGTATTTCAGACATATCATAGTACCCGTTGTTTTTCATGGCGCAACAAACGACCGCTCGAGTACTAGTACCTCAGGGCGAAGGCTCATGCTAACCTCCCCTGTAGCTGGCTACTAAATATAACCGCGGACTTAACAAAAAAAAAAGGCTCATGCTAACCCTAAGCTCGCTATGGGATAAGTGATCTGGTTTGACTGCTGTCTTGGCTTTGTCTTCTCTCCCTAAATAGTAAACTTATGGGTACTGGGAAGTGCTCATGAATAGTTCCCTTGTATCATTGTTTAATCGAAACCCTACTAATTAACCAGGTGCTGTACAGCAAAATGTAAACCGCCAACGGAAGCAAGGCTCCAGCCAAATCGCAGACCTCCAGACCCCTTTTACAAAAAAAACTAATATCGGTTCTATAAGTATGCAATGCCATGCATGTGGCGAGGTCTCCAAGCCGAACAGGAGCCATTCCTTAAAAATCAGAAGGAAAAAGGGAAGATCTGCACAAGAAAGAGGGTGGGATCGACCAGTCAGGGACGGAACTTAATTTTCGTCCGGCCAGCAGCAGAGGTTCGTGTTATAGGTTTCATTATTAGACTCTTAAGTTTTTCTTTCTTTCAGAGGGCACCCTTCCATCACAGTGATCACACCCAGCCTTTCCATTATAACTCTCCGTTGGCTAGACCTGTGCTGTGTGGACCGGGCCACCCTGGAGAACAAGAGCTCCGGGCCTTGTGGGTTCCTCATACCATCATTACCATTGTGAATAGCTTCCCAGGCTCTTGACCATCCAATAATATGCCTCCATCCTATCTACCTCTATCCCTTCTCCTAACCAAACGCCCCATATTGCCCCTGTTACCGAGCTCCCGCCCCCTTACCCAGCGTGGCAGGACAAAACGTGGAGTCCAATGGGCCCAAGCTGGACCTCCTCCCCTCAAAAAAAAAGAAAGAAAGAAAGAAGGAAAGAAAAAACAGACGCACAACCCGTCCGCGATTGGGATCAGACTGGCCCCAGCTCCACAGGTTCATGCTCTGGCGGCGCACGCTTCCCATGCCAAAATCTGCCTCCAGAACCCGCCTGCCCTCCAGTCAACTCGGCTGTACTCTCGACGCCAAAACTCGTCGTCTTGAAAACAACAAGTCCGTCAGGCGAGTTTTCATGCTCCGGCAAGCGCTCCTGTTTGCTCCTGCCCATCTTTCTAGAGAAGCTGCTATGTCCGCGGCTGGAGCTACCCCCGGTGGTGCTACGCACTCTGCGGCGGGCGAGGACAACGCGCCCAGCGGGTAGGCATGCTGCGAAAATAGCCATACAAACTTCCGCGTAGGACCAGATTTGAGCTTGGCTGTTGGTTGCGGTGGTGGGTTAATATCAAGGTTTTTCCTTCTTGTATTCGGGCGAGGGGTGAAGGATAAGACCGAGGATGCAGGGGAGGGGTTTGTATTACGTTACTAAGTTTGGACTCCCGCTCTTGCCCAAAGCGTTGCGCTTTGTGACATAGGCGAATCTGAGGAGTGCTGCGATTACGGTGAGGCAGCCGAGTGATAGTAGGAAGGCTATTGCAAAAATTTCCGACCTTCGGAGGTTCAGGGTCCTCAGTACCAAGATTGGAATTACCATGACTTCGATTCGTTTTTTTCTCGTCAGTGCGCTGTTCCTGATACCATATTTCTATAGCGGAGACATACTCAGTAAATCGGTAGTTACATTTGTGACCATCGGAAATGTTGTTCCGAGCGTTGAACGGAAGGAAGTACAATGGTGCTCAATTGACCTTTGGATACAAAATTAGTCCAAATGCCTTGTATTTGCTACTGTGGTGAAGATTGCGGAATGGCACTTACCACACAAGGCTCAGGGGGCGACAGTAGACCAGGGGTAATAAGAAATTTGCAAACCAACTCAAGGCAGTGTAAATTGTCGTGAGCTGAAGCATCCTCCTGATTTTGGGTGGTAGAGAACGGAATATGTCAAAGTACAATGCTAGGAAAGAGCCTTTCACGAGCCATACTCCAGTAATGTACATCTCAACCTCCGCTAGTTGGAACTAATATATAAAAAAATTAGTTTGGTACAGTATTTGGATTGAAGAAAATAACAATGGTGGACACAAAATAACGGTAAGCGTGGGCCGGGCCTGGGAAACCTAAAGAGAGATATAATTGCAATTACTTACCTTAAACATCAGAATCAATGTTTCTTTGGGCATGCCCAGTGATATTGGTATCGTAGGGTCATTGCGATACTTGATTCGCATCGCCTGGTACACTGTTGTCGACGACGTCTCCAATGAGAATAGCAGGAAGGCCGCGAAAACACAAGCTTCACTGGCGAAAGCTGCGACGGTCACACGAGGTCGTGTGATGATCAGGTACAACCGAATAGCTAGGAATATGGCATCGAAAACAATGAAGAACCAAAGGATTCCTATCATTCCCTCCGGAGTGACAGTCATCTTTGCAATATCTATTTCGATTTCTGGCCCACTTTCCTCTCCTTTTTCTCTCCTTCTCTCTCTCCCTTCACTTTCCGAAAGCTATCCTCACCTCTTCGCGTAGTATCGTGTGGTGTTTAAAACTCTGACGAAGACACAACTCTGTTCAATATCAGCGGCGGCTCGGTCTTAGTTTTAAGGTATGTAAGGAAGAGAAGGAAGGAGGCAAGTAAGGGAGGGGGGGAGGAAGTATACATCAAATCGCAAAAAGAAAGCAAAAAAAAGGTAATGCGTTCTCTGCGCCTCCTTCACTTAAATATGAAGTTTATCCGACTCTCAACACCTCTTTTTTACCCACAATTGGGGAATATGTATGATAGCAGCAGAGAATGACCTAGTTATGCCTGGCCTGCTAGCCTTTGGTTCCTCTCCTCCTAACTGTCCGAAAATCTTGCTGGCCGGGTGATATAAGGGCAGACTGTGTGAGAGATGAGGTCAGTGAGGGAAGGCGAAACAGAAATCAATAAATAGATAATTCTTTTCTTCTTTCTTCTTTCTTCTCAAGGTGATTGCAGATGTCTGCATAGAACATCACACCATCTTTCGTTTCCATACCCTATCCTATCCATCCAATTGAGATTTCATTTTGCTTTTTTTCGTCTCCGCCATGGGCGGGGAGGTATCCTGGCTGTGGAGAGCAGCATCTAGTTTGGGGCTGACGGTGTTCCCCCACATCCTGTAGGCTGTATTGTGCCTGTAGGTTCGCTCCCCAAAGCTATGCCTGGAGAAATAGTCTTGGCCAACTGGGGTTTGAGGGGTAGTGAGTTGTAAACTGTTAGAGGTACTGACCTGCTCGAAATGATATGGTAATCACGGTAAAACTTTAGGGGAGGTTGTGGGTATTCCCGCGAGTCTCTAACCGACCCTTCAAGAAATATTCTATAGCAAGCAATTTCGGCCACAAAGAAATTCATGGGTTGGGGCCGCATCATTTTTTGCACTCTACTGTAGGTAAGGTGAAATATCCGACACGAGTTGATAGATCGGTTTATCCCTGGTTGTCCCAGTATAAGCTCTGACCGATTGCCGAAAGGTTCCCTTTGAGCAGTCGGCTGAGACAAAATATGCTTGAGTACTGCACAGTACAGTACTGTACTTGAACATTGAGAGAGAGCAATGACTTGGTACCGCTGGTTTGGAATGGGATATTTTTTCTTAGGAATGCGTTTGTGAGAATATACTTTGTTCTGTGAGATTGCATACTTATACCGGCACCGGCGAAGATTAACCAGACTACTCTGGGGGGGAACTCGTAATCTCGTTCAAATTGATTCTTGAATTTCCCCGCAAGTGTCTAATTTCTATCTAACTCTCCAAAAATAATAATTCTGCCTGTTTCTCTCTTCCTTTGCCTAAACGGCAGTTGTACTACACCAGAGTTCTAAAACAATTTACAACTACTATACGCACCGCACCCATCCCTTGCTTGTAAACAGTCAATGCGACGGAGAAGTCTCTCGATCAGCAGAGCTTGTTACCTATCTACTGCTCAAACACAACGGAAACAGACACCGTGAACCCCATGTAGTTTAAACTGTTTTCTCTTGCGGAGACTCCGGGAAAGGAGAGAAAACCACTCCATTCTATGAACCACCCTCCTTACAATCCCTTCCCCCCCCCCCAGCATACTTCGCATCCCTATAAATTTCCGCATCTGCAAGGGAACCACGAGGTTTTTATCCTGCTCCCACCCGACTCATTCTACAATAAACGAGAATCTGCCCCCCTCACTTTTTTTCTTTCCCTTAAAAAATTGTTCTTACGTTTTTTGCCCTTGCTCTCGCCCCGGTTCTTGCTTGGGCTCGTGTCTGTGCCTGCCCGTTTCGGTTCTAGAGTTCCCTCTAGAGAAGAGGAAAGGGTCAATCATCGTTTGTGAAGCAACCTGCACAAGATGACGGACAAAGGTATCTCAACAGCAAACTTAGTGAAACCCGTTTCGGAGTGGAACCGTGACTCCGATAGCCTACCATCCTCTGCCGGCCTTGATGAAGCTCTAAAAGCCCTAGACGGGTCGGAAAAAGTTACCCTCACTCCGGAGAAGGAGCGGGCATTGCTTTGGAAAATCGGTATGACTCCGGTTTCTACAAGCCTAGTAGCGCCCAGGTGTTCAACTAACATTAAACTATGAAATAGATTTACATTTGATCCCGATCTTTTCCTTGCTCTATGGGTTGCAATTCTTGGACAAAACAACGATCTCATATGCTGCGTAGGTCCTGCGAATTGAGCGGATGTCTGGAGACAGCTGAAGTAAACCGGGTGAATTCTAACAGTAGTACAGGGTGATGGGCATCATGAAGGACACGAATCTGAAGGGTGACAACTTCAATTGGCTCGGTATCTTTCCTGTTTTCGCCCTATTTTCAGAGTGTGGAGGTGCAGCTCTAATTGGAACTAGGGAGCGTTTTCTATTTTGGTTATCTGTTCTGGGTAAGTGATATCCTCCATAGGCTTCAATATTACCCCGAATAGGAGAGCGCCGGGCTAACTTCTTTGTAGGAGTACCCCGCAAATTGTACGCCCTATCACCAAATATCACTTTGGGCCTTCTTTAACATTCCTGAAACCAGATCTCATGCAAAAACTTCCCTTGGCCAAGTTCACCGGCTTCAACATTCTGGTATGGGGTGGTATTCTTATGTTGCATGTGAGTTTCCCCCGCAAATTTCGAAGTGGATACGATAAGGTGGATGGCTGATGGTGGGGTGACAAAAAGGCTGCCTGCTCAAACTTTGCTGGGCTCGCCACATTAAGAGTTTTACTTGGCATATTCGAGGCATCCATATCACCTGGCTTCCTTCTCTTTGTCTCTCAATGGTGGCGTGTTCGAGAGCAAGCTTTCCGCACGAGTATGTGGTTCTGCTGGAACGGGGTTGCTCAAATAGTTGGTTCCGTCTGCTCGTATGCTATGGTTCGGGGAATTGAGAAGCATGGGTATACCGCGCTTGGAGGGTGGCAATTGCTGTTCCTCGCTACTGGAGGGTATGTTGGTGTTCTTGGCACGTGATTGAGACCCCTGCTAAGGTTCCTCGATAGTTTTACTGTCCTTGCTGGAATTCTCTTCTTATTCATGGTTCCGGATTCCCCCGCTACTGCTTGGTTCTTGAACGAAGAGGAAAGGATTATGGCAATTGAGAGGTTGAGAGGGAACAACCAGGGTGTCGGAAGCAAGAAGTTTAAGAAGCACCAATTTATCGAGGCATTTACTGATCCACAAACTTACTACATCGCTCTCTTTGTCATCATCTCTGCAATTGTGAGTTTTGGCTACTTTTGCCTAGGAGATATTTTACATAAATTGACTACTAACGAAACCAAAGCCTAACGGTTTCCTGACCAATTTCAAGAACATTATCCTAAAGGGGTTCGGGCTGACCCCCGAGAAGTCACTTCTCTATGGCGCACCCAGCGGGGCAGGTAAAAACCCAAATAATACTTCTAAATCTGAACCTTAAAAGCTTATCCCTTCTTCTAAAGTTCAAACCGTTTCTTGCCTTCTTTTTGGATGGTTGGCCGGGAGGTACCAAAATCGCATGATTTGGGCCACCGTTGCTATGCTCATCGCTCTTCTTGGGTTCTCACTCGCCGTTGCTCTTCCAAGAAGCAACTTGAACGGAAACCTCGGTGCTTATTACATCATCAGTACTTCCGCTGCATCTTTCGTTCTGCTTATTAGTTGCATTTCTAGTAATGTTGCTGGATACACTAAGAAGACTACCGTCAATGCTATTGTCTGTGAGTACCCCTTAATTTTGAAGCTTTGGCTTAACTGACGCCTCAGTCGTTGCGTACTGCATTGGGAATTTGATTGGGCCCCACACTGTCAACCTTAAGGATGGACCTATGTATATCAAGGCTAAGACGATAGTGAGTATGCACTTGTGTAGAAACCCCCGTAAAAATACCACTAACTGGTCAGTAGAGCTTAGTTTCCTGGTGTATTTCTGCTGCTTTACTGGTTGGCCTCCGCTTCCACTACACTCGTAGTAATGCTGCCCGTGACAAGAAGATGCGCGAGTTGGGAGATAGTTACCAACACCAAGAGAACCAGGAGTTCATGGATTTGACTGATAGGGAGTATGACCTCCCTTACCCCGTCTACCGGGACTACCGAGCAAAAATCTAACTTTTTCCTACAGAAATTTAGAATTCCGCTACACTTATTAAGACCTGCATTCCCTCTTACTTTGTGCAGTGCTATTATCTTCATTTATCAGGTTTCCTGTGCAGGATTTTCCACGACATTTAAGTGGGGCTATGTTTATAATATTATGTGGGTTGTGCCCGTGCTCGATGAGATCTAGGGTCCCGAGTCTATTGTTGTAAATAAACCTATTCGAGAACTGCCATCGTTACATATTGCCATATCCTCGCTGAAACGCGCAAACCCCTGCTCCATAACAAACACGGTTTCACCGGTCATGCTGTCGCACTCGTCGCTAACAGTGCCATCCGTACTCCCACAGTTGTTGTAACTTGTGCCCTGTGAAGTCACACAGCTGCATGTCCAGAGCGTGAAATGGCTTGATAAAGCTGATAGATATCCATGATATACCATCTCAAGCATGCACAGCATATGTCTTAGCGGCTAACTCAAGCCTTTGTAAAAATAAAATTACCCAATCTCCACATCGGACATGGGGATTTCGCCGCATTGAGATAAGATGCCGTATCGCCATTGAAAACACTGCGAAAACTTGGGGGGGGGGTTGAACCAACGGAATGTTGGATCGTGCCATGGGCCGTCCCGTTAATGCGAGCGAACAGGGCTTACTGGTAGCAGGCAAGAAGTATGATATCAGAAAACAGGAGTCGTGAATCTGTATGGGCGCTTGGATAAACACGGATTATTATTTTTTCCCTATATTCCGCGAATCCCTCCCTGGTGTCGGGTACTTCTTGCCCGCTACGAATAGTTGTTGGAGGTATAATACTTAGTTTTGGTATTGTATCGCTTTTGTAACGCGGTTTTTATATATGACACGGTCGGAGATCTGCGGTCGGGGGTTGGGTGGTTTAGCATAAGGCTTATGGTGGTACGATAGGTGGTGAGTTTCTGGTGAGCTACCGAGGACTGGGGGGGGGGGGGGGTGGCTGAGGAGTGGGTGGGTTGGACTGCTTTCTAACCCTTGCGCAATAATACACGTAGTTATCGAAACAGAGGAGGATCGCTTTGGAGCCCCGATGTCAAGGATAAAGCCACCAGATGAGAAGGACGGCAACAAGCCACTCAATACCAAAGCGACAATCAGCACGGGAGCTACAAATAACAGATGGTAATACAGACATGTGTCCAAACACATCCAGAGTGGTTGGCAATCGAGTTCGTACCTCTCGGAGTGAGGACCGTACCCTCGAGCCCATCCTGGATTGGATTCGGCATGAAGGAGGACTATCCGAATACGGACCCCAACAGCCATGATAACCTTCAGACATCGCGAGTGACAACATATGAATTCGACTCAGCATCTCTCAAAAGGGGCTTCTAGGCTAGCGCATCCTCTTTCTAGAAATAGTTATCAGCATGAGCTCGGTTAGACCCAACCCTTTTTTCAAGCATGTTGCCAAACTAAGCACCCTGCCCAGCCGACGACCCGAGGCTTGCCCCGATAAGGAAGTTTACGACGTCACCAAGTTAGTATACGACAAGAATCTACGTACTAAACACCATTGCATCTTGTCGGCGCAG
>Ga0307510_10001200_pt1 | contig 28050 bp, 26 predicted proteins | sample 12_EM_MG_FD_207224 | JGI IMG/M metagenome (GOLD analysis project Ga0307510, IMG submission 207224) | Populus trichocarpa ectomycorrhiza microbial communities from riparian zone in the Pacific Northwest, United States - 12_EM | ecosystem: Host-associated > Plants > Roots > Unclassified | place... | reverse complement strand
TGACACCCGTACCGTACCGTCGACAATGATGGTTTACGGTTTACGGTACGGGTCATTCTTAATTTCATACCGTATTACACCCGTACTATACGGCCGTATGCCGTTACGGTACGGCGCGCAGCCCTAGTCGGGAAATGGGGGTCAGAACCTTTGCTGCTTTGCTGAAATTCCCTTCCCGGAACGCCCGGGCCGGCCGGCCGAATCTCAAAAATGTGAATCGTATTTTCCAATGATCTTTCGATGCTTACTGGGCGATTTCACCCTAATGTTGTTGGGCATTGCCAGCCGGCTGTCTCCTGGCGCCTCTAGTCACCATGCTGAGGGTGTGACCCTGGGGATTTCCTTGGTGTGTGCTTGCGTAAATCCCCTGACGTTATCACACGCGGCCTTTTCCAGCCCGTTTGTATGTCACTTAGTACCCAGGCTGTACCCCATCAGCGCAAAAGACCGACGCTCAGGCTCCTGCACTCCTCAAGTTCCTTCAGTTGACCAAGGTTTTCTTCTGCCCTAGGGGGAGCACTCGACCCAACTAATGTCCTTGGGTTGTATGGTGCTTTCGTTGTGCTACTTTGCCACAAGAGACCGCCTCAGGCTCTTTATACAACATACGCCCAGCGGGCTAACTCCACAGCTTCTATCTGGTTACCACTTCAAGCCCACCACTGACGTACGATATTTTTCCAGTCCTCTAGAGTATGGACATGTTATTCTTGTTCAAGTTGAGCACCAGCTCGAGTCCTTGTGAGTTGCCACCTTTCTTCACCTTCGAACCTTCGCCTCGGGGCCTTCAAGCTATCAACACAGGCTCCTCCTCTTAAAACATCAATATCCATCAATACAGACCAGCCGAGATACACCATTTTCTCTTCTGCAGAATTTCCTGTTTTCTCACTCACGCCTAGGACCGAGGACGTCTCTAGCACACTCACCGTGCTGCCTTTTGTACTACATGCTACGCCGTACCACTCTCAAGCAGTGCAGGTCATGCATATCGTGCAAAAGCCTCCATCGGCCTCTGCATCGAAACTTGGAAGGTTTACACTCAAGCGCCGTCGCACCATCACCCGGGAGGAACCATCGCCGTGTAATCCCGCCTGATGGACGAGACACAGCGACGTCCATCTTGCAGCTGAATTCTTGCTGAGCGGGTGATTTACCCATTACCTGCTTGATGTGGGACTTCACCCTAAATGCGGATGGCCAGATCCTGCTGGATGCTAGGATGCAGACGCGTCATTTATTTTTGATTCTTCGCTCCCTGGTTGTTATATAGGTTTGACTGATGCGACGTGCTGCTGTATGATGACTGGCGTGGCTCTCAATCCTTATTCTATACCCCTAAGCACTGACTATTACGTTTACGTCTATCTACAGAGCCTCGCGCAGCATGTTACAGGACTTCAGGAATGTGAATTACCACTGATCCCTGAGCTTGTCGCGAAACTTATTGTGAGTGCCACATATCACAGTCAACGCGATTAACCATCATCTTCGATATGTTCTCGCTGCTTTTCTATTCAAACGTCCAGTACAAAATGTTGACCGCATTCTCTACACAACCTCGGTACAGTGCAAATCACAGACGCGACCCAGGGCGGAGACTCCACTTTTTCCTCTTGGCGACCACCAGGTCCCTCGACCAAACCTTCGCCACGTCCCTTACAACGTCAAGCGCACACTCTGTCACCATTCCTTGGAGCATTTCGCCGCAATCGATCCAATTGGTGACTCTTCCGAACATATCGCGCAGTTCGTGCCCTGCTCTGGGGATCCTCTTCTGCTTGTTCATGTGCGCATTAGTCCCTTCCTCACGGACTTCCTTCCACATGTAACAAGAGGATGTCTGGAGTAGGGGGAGTGAAATGACGATAAGTATCATCTCGAGGTACATGGTCCTCTTCATCCGGGGTGAACTCACCGTGTCGCTTTGGCTTTGGGATACACAATGTGGAGGTCTGAGCAGAGGGGTGCACAGGGCGTGTTAGTTATGGATACTCGTAGCCCGATGTGAGCAGTCCTACCTGAACCTGGAACGAGGCAGAGCTAGAGGTGTATGCAACGATCAGGGAAACCTCTTTATCTATGAACACTGTTACTCACGGAAAGAGGTAGTGCCCGGGCTGCTGTACATCAGACAAGGAATTCGAAGCGTAAAGTAGAGCTTGGTGATTAGGGACCAGGGGGGTTCGGGTTCCTAGGTGTGAGATGTAAGGCGGTTCATTTTATGCAATTCGAACTTCTGCGAGGCACATAACCCCGTTCATGGGCGTCGTCTGGCACAGTGCCTGGGAATTTGGCTATCAGGTGAGAAAAACCATGATCGAGGACTGAATATATGGAGTTTTGTTTATCCGAGCCTGCCGTGTGCAAGACCTGGACATAATTACGTCAAAAAATCGGGAAGACAAACCTGGTGAATGGCCTCGCTTGGAGTGGGGTTTCCCTTTTGGAGAAGTACCCCGAATGGGAGCCACGCAGAAAAGAAGCGTTGATAATCTGCAGTGAAATTTCGCGACATGTTGGTGCGGTGAGGCCTGTGAGACTCTGATACGGTACCCAGTGACATGTCGAGATAATGCTCCTTCCTTGGGAACGCGTAATCCATGACAGTCAGCTGGGCGTCACGGTTACCTTGTCCCTAGTCCCTACACCAATGGCGCTGTACGAAATTACGAATCGTATTGCGGTGCGAGTCCTTGGCCCCGTGCCTGTATACGATCTTAGTATGGTGCCCGTTCCCATAGCCTGAGGTCGTCGTAATCATGATATACAAGACGGCGGGTCTGCCACTGCGACCAGTTGACGCCTTGGTTGACGCCGTGCCACCGTGACGGTGCCACATGCCAGTAGCGGCGGCTACCCGGAACTACCCGAAACGTCTCCGGCGGCCGCCTTGATAAGTGGCGCCATCAACGTGCATCAATTGAAGGCACCACTGGCACTGTATCCTGGAACTGGTTTAACCCTTCTACAGTGCAGGCCAATGAATGTTCCGACTTCCAGATCGTATTAGGATGACTTCGTAATAATCCTGGCAGCTACGTCCATCCGAATATCTTGCGCCGCTCTTCAAGCTTCAAGCTTCACTTCAAGTTCACCACAGTAATAAACCTCAATGGAACTTTCTCAAGTAATAACATCCCTTCTCTCTTCATTTCGGTAAATTTATCACATGCTCTATGTAGGTGGCCCGTAGTATGTAGTATTGGTCGAAGACAACTATCGAGTCCTTCCACCAGCCAAATACTGGCAAATAGGCGCACAGATATGAGACCACCTATATACTAGTATGTAACCGTAGAAGGCAGCATCGAGGCGTACTGACCTTCCTTCTATTAGCCAGTTGTAATCCTTTTTTCGTACGACCTAGTGCAGCTTAGCGTTGGCGTCTCGTTTCGCGCTCTCCGCGAAGGTAACTTTTGTAGCCCATATGGTCCTGTGACTTCGTGGTCGGAGGACGGAGTAATCACCGCCGTTTCCAGATTTGGTCTTCGAAGGTACCTACTTGTATGTGGGAGAAGGCCCAGGAGATAACGTTTCCTGTTGTCCTGAGCCATTCCTATAGCGAGAAATTCACAGCGTCTCGTCAAGTAAGGGAATTATTTCCGGTCAGGGCTTTGTTCTATCTCTGCCTGAGCCTCGTGTCCCTGAGGATCTTGAACGCTAATCAGGAACGAAGCGATGGTCTTACCTTATACTCATATTGGAGTAGCTTAGGAATATTGAGCTGCGCCATATCTCGGAATTTGCACGGATCAACCCATAGGTCTGGTTCGTTAAGACTCTTTAGAGGAGAATCATGTTACATAGTCACGGAGTACATACCCCTCAGGCTCTTATCGGAATGCAGGTTATGGGTTGTCACGGCATTTGCTTTAGATCCGGCCTATCACCCCAGTTCCCATTTAGAGCTATGGCGAGGGTGCTGTTGGTCGCATTGTATTGAGGGTTTTTTCGATAGAGAAACCCCGATTGAGCGGATATGGCAGGTAAGGAAGGAAATGTCGTTTTTTTCTAGTGAAAAAAGTGGCCGCGCGTGGAAGGCGTGGCCAACCCCACCGAGAAAGGTGAATAACCCACTGCAATGCGGCGCCATCGCGGTGGCCTCGTCACCGCCGGCAGTCGGTGAGACGGCTCGTTGAGGTATAGTCCGTATTGTTGTACAACGCGACTCGGACGCATTTGCCTGTGTGACAGATGGGAAGCACCGTGACAAAAGAAGCATGGACGATTGAACCACCTAATAATGACTCGGAACTACCATGCATCGTGGTTCGAATGATCCGGAAACTGTCGGTTAACTAAGAAGGCAACCATGTGCCAGATAGACTGTGGGGGGCAGCATGCTCAGTTGCTTGCGAGAACCCCTCCGAGTCCACTCTGCACTCTGGGGACAATCCTCCCTAATATCATGAAACGCAGTCAATCAATGCCCTGTTCCCTGTTCATATTGTCGATCGCATGGCGTTACATTTGAAGTTGCGTAGGTGACAGGAAGAAACTTCTCAGTCCGCGAGTCGTCAAAACACACATTGTCTGCGGTGATCAACGTCATCAACACCCACTAGTAGACTGGAGGGCGAACTCACATTAGTCCATCAACTCCTCGCAAAGGATCGAGCCATGAGCAGTGTCAACATGGCTGGGGGAAAGGGGGCGTGGAATGCTCGCCAATCGCCATGAGGTCGGGTGGGTGGCCATGCATGCGGCACCAGCCTGCCAGTGGGAGGGAACCCTGGGGGGCTCCGGGGTGAGGAGACCTTAACTTCTTATGTTCAACCACATTGGGTCCTTGAGATCACCCAGTTAGCGTTCATTTCCATCTCTTCCTGCAGGATCATCGTTGGATCGAATTTAGGATACCAAAGTGTTGGCAAGTGTGCATGGAAGAAAGAGAAATCACATACCTTAGCTGGACGCCTATCATGTTCAGTTGTGACGATGGACGTTTGCTTTAGCAGTACCATGATTACAACGATGAGCATATGAGACGGGGGATGAGTGTTGAACGTTGAACGTTGAACGGTTGATGAACGCGCGGCGTGACCATTTGTTTTTGGGTGCCGAGCCTGCCGCTGCCCGCGAGCGTGGCCTCGAAACCGGAGGTCAATAAACATGAACCACAGGTTTTTCGAAATCCCGAGTCTATAATCCTTCTGCAGAGAACAGCACTGGCAGCACCTCAGCCTCATCGCTGTCGACATGATAGGAATCACGTACCGCCACACGTTGATAGGCCATGAAGGTGACCCTAGGAATAGTTAAGGAGGCGTCACGGTCAATCGAGCTGTTCAACCTGCATAGCATATTCACGATGAAACAGGAGCTACAAGTTAACGAACCGAATACGTATGTACCAGCTACTACAGTAGGTCTGGAAACAGACAAAAAAAGGACAGCGGGGCAGGGGCGATAGATAGTAGTATGACGCGCGGATGCACACGAACCCGGGGCATTGCATAAATAACACGCTCGAGAAGTTCAATAGCACTTTCGGTCAGTCACTAGAAAGCCCTGCTGCAGTAGCGATGTCAAAATTGCTTCTCCGTCATCCCCAGAGATTCTTCCATTCCTCCACAAAACCTAGCTCCCGGGCCTTTTCGGAAACGAAATCAAGGGCATAATTTGCTGCGGTCTCGATGGAAGCGCCGTTCTTGATCCAATCCAGAACCACCCCTGTTTCGTAGACGAGGCATGGCTCGACTCTGGGATCTGTGCCAGGGTGCAGTTTTAAATGCGTCTTGAAATCCTCCTTACGGTGTCCCCTCCACGGACAAGGCGAATGCGGGCAGTGCAGCCAGCGAGGGAGATGAACCGATAACATGTGGCGTTGCAATTCCTGTGGGCGCCCACATGGCTTGTCGCATACGGAGCAATGTACAGGGGGGTGGGAGGTGACTTCGGAGACGGGGGGTGTCTGCATAAGGGTATGAAGGGTGTTGAGTACCGGCTTGCACTTTCTGAAGAGAGTCATCACGTTACCTGCGAGTGGCCGTGATGCGTAGAGAAGGAATAACCAGCGTCGGGGTGAAAGTTGTCCATAATTCCGGAAAGGTTGAGAATAACGAAGTTGATAGCAACTACGGGGGATGAGGATAGAGGAAGCCGAGCTTCAACTTAGGGTGTCATCAACCCTGCGGACTAATTTATGTTCGAAATAAACCATCCGAGCGTGCCAATTTTCAGAGTCTCATGTCTTACCGGTTTCTAGAAGTTTGCTAGGGGTTCAGATAGAAGCTAGGTCGCCGCCAGGCGAAACGGGTATGTCTCCATCTCGAAAATGCAATGATCGGACTGCGCTGATATCGGAGGTGGAGGTTGAAGTTTAACTCGCCTGTCTTTGGAAAGGCGCAAAGACATGTGGGGGGAAAAAGCATGTTTTTCACCGAGCTTGAACGCAACCCGGGCTAGCGCCAAAGGTTTAGGTTTGAAGTGAAGTGATAAAGCACCCATCCCGGAGCCCCGTGCATCGAAAGATAGACGGCCGAACTGGCGCGCGGTCGCTAATTATGTACACGAGCGTTACAGTCAGCATGGTCCACCTAGGCTAAGGAACTCAGTATTGTTGACTTACGCGAATGGGGCATTCTTCACTACGATCTCTCGGAACGGCCAGTCGTAACCAAAGTGCCCGTGCCGAGCCCCGTTCAGCGGGAAATGCTTACTCGTGGTGCCGCATCCAGCCTTGGCTGACACAAAGGGGGGTGGGGGGATTGTGGGGAAACCGTAGTGTGTTGTGAATGAATGTGACACCCATTTCTGAATTTCATCGCGGAGAAACCTCGGTCACGTGTATGTTGGCACACCGGCGTATCTCGGATCTGATGGGGACGTTGATACGTTGACTGGCCATCCGCATTGCTTGATCCTTTGCCGCGTGTCGGCGCATTTTAGGTAGCGATCCTACAGGTTAAGATCTTTCTTTCAAAACGAATGCATTTGGGCGTTAAAACGATCTGGATTTGCAGCCAATCAGATGATAAACATAAAATCATCATCACTAACGCCCACACCCTCGAGTTGACCGAAAAACAAACTCTGCATCCGCAACCGGTGGTGTAACTCCGTTTGCAACTTTTCTAGAAACATCATCGCCCTTCTAGCTGTAGTAGGTGGGCGCAAAAATGTGGAAGTGGTCGGAGCTCAAGTATGCGTGACACCAGAGCGGGTGCAATGAGGAACGTGGAGGCCATGCACCCTGCCGCTGTTGTTGAGGGGTTGATATGCAGCAACTTCTTGTTCTGACCCGCCATAGGGTGGCGTCCGCTCGCACAGCTTGTCGGGGTTTCGAAACAGTGGGAAGGACTGGTTGCTTGAACGGTTTCGGAGTGGTTGTGGTTTTGATATGGTTGCAGTGCGTGTTCGTGCCATCGGTATCGCCCCGTATGCACTAGTTTTCATGTGTCCAGTACGCCGGATAGTCAGTGGGGCTCTCTAGCAGACCGATTGGAAGCCTTCCAAGCCCCCGAACCCGGCAAAAGGGTTAGGATCATCTTTCGATCATGTTAGGGAACGATGGGCCAAGACTTGTAGAGCATCAGACAAGTTCACTTACGTCCTCTGACAGTTCAAAGAAGTTCCGTTAAGATGTTGATGTATCGAATCTAGCATGTCCGTGTGTCAAGAAGTAAATTGAGCTGGCGGAGACGTTCAAGTTGATATCGGATCGAAGAAGCAACAAGGCGATAGCACGGTCACGTGCATGCTCACACAATCACGTGGACTATATCAACCGCCCCCCAAAAAAACAAAAAAAAACAGACTTCGAGTCCTGTCCCTTACACCGCAAAACGGTTCGTCAGTAATAACCATTCAATCAGCAACTAATTCCCACTGTGGGAAAATTCTTGGTACGATTGATATCAAGTACCATCATTAATTAGTCATGCTAGTCATGGCTTATCACAAGTCACCCGATACTCAGCACCGTGACGATCCGTCTATCCAATGTCATAAGATGAAGTAACTTTGAGGGCCACTCTCAATCAGTTTTCGACTCTCATCTCTCAGAACACGACCCGACTGGTTAGCTTACTGTCATATCAACCGCAGCCTTCGTCGTCATCAAGTCCTTACCGACCTTACCTATTGCGACAATACCCTGATTTACATTTTCCAGACCGTTCTTGGTATGTGTGGTAATACAGTGGGTTCTTCCGTGGTCGGAACATACAATGCCAATCACAATTCCGGAGCGGGGGCGAGTATCATTGGCTCCTGCAGCCAAGGTACGGAATTTGTGGATGCCGAGCAACTCAATCAAACCTGATTAACCTTTTGTGTTAGGTTTCGCATTGTCTTGGATCACAACTTATTAAATCTAGAGCATTCGATAAGCCCTTCGCTCCGATGAAAGAGTTGTACTGAGGGTCAAGTCAGAGGCTGCAATAGCATCAGTCATCCGATTGCAGAGCGCACGCAGCCGACTACGTTCCAAGAAGGGCCTGCGTAGGAACAGAATGGTGTTGTCCAGTAAGTGGAGGCCCCGAAGATGATGTTAGTATTTCACACCGAACGCGTTCTCTTTGTAGGGATGTAAAGTGGATATTTACCTATTTTCACACGCAACTCACTGCAGCGACGAGGTTTGAGCGCGTCACCTAGTGAGATCGAGTCCGGGAGAAAGCATAGCTCCTGGCCAATCATTGAGATTTAGGTGTCCTGTCGAGGAAAGAAAGGACGAGGACCATACAGACCACCGTGATGTCCCCATTCGTCACAAAGGTATTTTTCTTACGCCCACACCATGCACGCAGCCGACGTATGCTACGCTGCATAGGAATAGTGCGGAAATGGTGTTGGACTACAGGTATGGCACTGAACATTAGGCAAATTGATCTCACAAAGCGGGTTGTACGGGGGAACCGAGATTGAGAGGTCGCTTTCCACATCTACTCCGAACCCATCTGCCAGTGAGTACGCCTTTCCAGACTATGTCATCCAAAGTACTACCCGTGAATCGTATGAGGGCGAGTTTATCTTGCGAAGAGGCGTGTTCTCTGAGAGCTTACTGCCTGACCTCGAGACGACCCTGGCGGTAGGTGGATTTTACGCATTAGCTGGGATTCAATATTGCACACTAGCAAAATTACCCAAGTACTAACTATATTCGGGTCATGCGAAACCTGGATCTTCTGAATGCAATTACTGGTAGCACTGGGATCGGGGTGACGAAAGGAAAGACGACCGGCAGCATAAGTGGAGGGCTGTTGCAGGTAAACACGATCTCTCGTTGGTTTTCTTTTCTTTTTCTTTTTACATCCGATTTATATTCCACTTAAAGTTCTCCTCATGACTACGACGCGTTAACAGTACTGGTGCGCGGGGACACAAAGCGCACGTCCTGGTCGAATTTGGTGGGAGAAAAAAGGGAATAGCTGCGAGAGCTTTGCGGCGAGTTTGTTACTATTTGCGGGGAAGTTTTACTCTCGACCCGGGTCACGTACAGTGATGTATAATCACGACGCACGGCGGCCGCACGGTGCTGTTCTGTCTAGTGTTCGGGCAGGATCCTTGTTTAAGCTTTAAGAGGTTCTTCGCGACCTTGATCCAGATTTCATCGACCGATCCAGCCGATCCCGATCTCATTCGATCTTCCATGCGTCTCTGTCTCGTCTCACTAGTACTTTTGCTATCCCTTTTAGGGTTTGCCCGACGTCATCGCGTCATCTATGATACCATCCATTCACTCCAAGCTGCGATCAACGGCAGTTAGCCTTCTGGTTTACCTCCAAATAGAATGTCTAGGACAGAATTCTGGAATGTCGGTTTCGATCTCGGCCTGCTTATGGCCGTCCGAGTCGGCTCGTTGCCATGTAGTCTATTGGCAACATCTATATTGCGTTGCTTTTCATACTGCGAGATGGTACGCATTCTTTTGGTGCGGAGGAATCGGGAGGATGAGTTCAAGTTGTACTTACAATACCGCTATCATCAGGATTCCTCTTCGCTCCTTAATGCTCTTAGCGAGCCTAAAATAGTAGTTTAAGGCTTGCTAAGACGTCTAAGGAGCCAGAAGGTTGTTGTTGTTGTTTTTTGGAATCAATTACCGTGCGCCTCGAGGTACAGAACCTCATGTAGCACTTCAAGAAAGTGTGTTTACAGGGAATGTTTGTGCTATATGGGTGGTTGGTATCTATGCTGTTTCCCCCATAACATGAAAGTTATCGTTGCGTGACGTCAACTGCAGTGTAAGTAGCGAGCGCGGCAATGGCGCGCCAGGATGTCGACTTGGCGAGGAAAGGGGACAGCTCTGTGAGATTTGCATACAGAGGTAGCTCGCACTTGGGCAGCCCGTGTGTCGCTTTGGCACTTGAGTTTTGATGTGGGTGCATGCGACGAACCAGTATGCACTACGACGTTACAAGGGAGAGAGGGAGGGGGGTTGACCTTTCTGTTCGACCTCCTCGTGGGCTGGCTAGGCCGGGTGTCTTGTGATGGGCTTGTTGAAGAAGGTTTCTTGATGCATGCCGCCTTGGGACCCTCAAGTTCTCGTGGGTCCTGGACGTAGCTAGCATCGAGGTGCAAGACATCAATGCATCTGCTAGATTTGTTGGTTAGTTGGTGTTTCGAGGACCAGGGATGTCCACCGTCAGCTGGCTGGCATTTGGCCCTCTCGAACTGAAATTCATCGCTGGTTGCCTGTCTCGAGGACTCTGGCACCACACTACGGACGTTCTCATTTCGTAATCCTATTTGATCGTAGAGGGCTTCTGAATTTGCCAGTATACGGTCACTCTTCGATATGTGATCGATACTATGCAATATATGGGAGGCGTTCAGGAAGGATGAAGGCTACGCCTACTAGCAGAGTGGATTCCCTGTGATTGGAGGAAGGGTAAAAGGTCGTTTAACGACGGGGTTAGGAGAGAAAGGCAGGAGACAACTAACGAAATACTAAGATCTCTTGGAGACTGTGACGGTGGGTTAGTAAAGAAGCCCGAATACACTCGAGCGTCCGTGCCTCGGATCCTTATGCATTATGGCCTCCTAAACGTACGCCGAGCTTTCAATCCATGGGGGATGGTGTCAGGCAAGTGCCAGTGTAGAAGTACCCGCAAAGCTTGTTGCAGTGGTTGCGAGCGGTCAGACCGGTCAGGGTTATCATTTTTTGCCAATCACCCAAACCGGAGCAGGCTCAGTACTCCGCCGTCTTCCGGAGTCCGAGTCATCTTTCTTCCCGTTCTGGTGTTTTTACTTCTTCCGCTTCCCACCCCCAGATCCTGGTGTAAGGCCGGATTTTCTCGGGGCTTCACCGACTTCCGAGTCGCTCTCGGACTCATGGCAAGAGGCGTGATGGGTCAGAGTCGTTCGACTTCCACCGGACTTCGACATGGTCTCCAAGGTCAGTCATTCACACCCTAGTACGCCCAGAGACCCGGCCTGAATACGACTTCGAGCCGCCGGCGGTCACACCCTGCTTGTATCGTCAAGGTTGGTTACCAGTGACTGTGTCATTTGATGCTATGGAAACCAGAGAAACCAACTTGAACACATTCTTTAAAACGGCCTGTTTCAGTGATGTTTACGATAAGCCAATAACCTGGCGCCCCATTCTGTCACAAGAGCAGGGCTTTTCTCGGGCTGGAAACGGTACCATGCAAGTGCGTGGCAACGTCTAAACGTTGAGCGCTGAACAGTTTAACGCCGTGGAACAAGAATAAGTTTTCTCAAAGGAGCAAATCTCCCCACCACACTCGGAAAACCCCATTGAAGAGTGCCAATTCAATTGCTTCTCGACGTAAATTGAATCCGAATAATGAATGGCCCTTGAAGGTACAACCTTGAGAGGAGTCCGACGGGTCACGGGTCACGGGTGAAAAGAGTTGGCCACTGGCCGAGCTGCAGTCCGGCTGCTCATATTATCCAATAGTAATGGTGCACTACCTGTAACTTTTATCGACATCTCGAAACAGTCTCGTCATATTTTACGCGACTCTCAGGTTGCACGGAGACGACGGGCTTGTGTCTCCTGAGGAATGCCCCAAGGATCGTCCAACCATTCCTGCCTCTCCAGCCGTAAGGCCATCTCCTTGACGAGGCCAACCGCAATGTTTTGAACCCTCGAAACGACGTCGCCGCCTTGGGGGTCCTTGACCCAACTTGCGACCATCTTCGCATTGTATATTTGACACTGCTGCTCCTTGGGTTTCGGGCCGCACTGCTGTGTGTCTAGATGTCTTTCAAAATCGTCCATTCGGGAACCACGCCACTTGCAACCCTCGTAGGGGCAGAAGATCCAACACGGGAGGTGAAACGATTGAAAATGTCGCTCGAGATCTTGGGGCCTGTTGTAACCCTTCCCGCATCCCGGGCAAACGGAGGTTTTCTGCTCGAAGGTAGAGACAGGAGAACGTATGTTAAGGCGTGGCCAATGTGCAGCGTTTCCAAGATTTTTCTTACCTGCGTCGAGCTTGGTCCAGAGCCTGAGTTTCCGTTTTGTTCCGCAGACATGGAATGGGGGTGTCGTAGGTGATTTAATTGAGGTCGGGTGTAAGGTAGAAAATTGTGACTGGGAAGAGATGTTGGTCAATGTCTTTATTCCGACGGAACGTTGGCGTATTTATATCATTATTACGACACTAGAATGGTGCCATTGCCATGCGCCAAGCCGCGAAGAGGTTGCCCGGCACCGTCCGGCACCGTGCCCTAGTGTGAGCCATGAAGAAGCGAGGATGAGCGAGTGATACGGGGATGGGCCGCCCGCATGGGCCCCAAAGTCCCCTGATCGGATCGGGAAATGTGGGGGTGGGTTATTGGGCGCCTGGGCGGTTTCGCAGGTCTTGGTGGAAGCGGCGAGAAAAGTTGGATAGAAAGCCCAGTCTCCATAATCGAGCTAGCCGTTCTATATACTCCACGACAGAGGCAGTGCAATTACTGTGACAGGCTGTACTCGTACTCGCCTGACGGCGGTCCGTTCTGCACTGGCTACAGTACTCTCGCCGCCGGGCGCAATCTTGACGCCGTTAGACATCTCGTTGTTGCCCTACTCATGAATGTTCCTGCTGCCAGGGCCTTTGATAAAATGTTAGTGCCAACGAACACGCGTGATGTGCAAGTTCTGAAACATATGGCTTGAATCTGTCCCCGATCAGAACCTAGTATGTGACCGTGGCAATAAAGAACTCGGAGACTTACGAAACATGTTGTGCCTAATCGTGCCTAATCAATTGCAACATATAACTGATTGGAGGTTTGGCGAGTCCACTTTCCCGGACTTCCAGCTAAGGGCACCTGGTGCCCTTGCCAACGTTGTACCAAGTCCTCTCACCAAATTTGAGTTGGTGTTTCACTTCTCTATATGGGCAAGCTCATCGGACAGCGAGGGCCTGTGCCTTCTGCTAAATGGGGTTCGCCATTACGCCTCTGATCGCTTTGGCCAGCGTTGTACCAAATGCGTGTCACGTTCCTTTATTTCGGCAGAGGTGAGTGGGTGCCATCAAGGGTCATAGCCAGGTCAAGTAACCGTGTTCTCAGCTAAGCGGAGCAGAGCACGTTCCTGTATCTTGTCAAGAAAGAGGATGATCCATCAGGCTTTCCCTGTGAACCATTACGCGGCTATATCGACATTGTACCACTATTCTTGTCAAAGCTGTAAGCCTAGGTACACGTGAATTTGCAAGCATCTATTCAGGGGTCATAGTCTGGCGCGCTGTCTGCATGAAAGGTGATGCAATCGCATCATGACGTGTCACCGCGTGTGGAACACCAAACTACGGCGTCAAGTGGTCTGCGGGGTTCAAATGTCCACTTAGGACATATCAAGGGAAACAGTAAGGAAGCCTGCACGACGCACGTGGTGTACTTTCATTCTTTTTTTTTGTTTTTAGTGACGTGGGCGCACCGACCAGGCCCTTTAATTGACCATACAAATATGAATAAGGTTGTGTAGGTCGCATGTAGACAATGAGAATCACGAAAACTCACCAGTCTATCATGTATTAAACACGACATCTGCAACTGCACTTCCCACACACTGACTGTACCTGAGAAACAAACTCAGTAATGGCGCTGTAGTGCCCTGAAACTCTTTCAGTACAAGCGCGAGCGGGGAGAAGTAAGGACGCCGATCGGGTTAACATATGTGATACATCTGAAACTGCTGCTTTGCGACATGGGTATTACGTTCCATGTCGAAATTTCTGCTCGTGTCTGTGGCGCGCCCAATGTCAGACATGCCACACGGTGACAACGACCTGCACCATCTATCCACCTCTTCTGTGACACGTAGGACGGCTGAGATTGTCACGATGTACCCTCTGCTTTGACTAGCGGCCGACTCTGAGGGGATGCCAGCTAAGATGGATAATTTTAGCACGTGGGCGAGACGTGATGTCGGAGTCACTCCAAGTGCGCCCATTCTCGCGCGGCCAGGGGCGTTGCATGTGCGTTGGCGTGTTAGTGCTCTAACGAAAATGAGCGACGATGAGGGAAAACTGGGCAAGAAGCACTGGCAGGTGAGACCCAGAACCACTGCAAAAGTCAACGATCCGGGCTGATGGATGCCGTCGGGCCGGACCCGGGGAACGCGTCACGTGCGCTTGGTTTGTGCAGAAAGTAGGCACGTACTAGGCACGAGTTTATCGTCCGAGTCAATTTTCCCATCCATCCAATATTCGATGATCACTGGGCCGTTTTACCCGAATGCGAATGTTACGACCGCTACGACTGGTAATCATCTGCCGCCTCTCTGGTCACAATGATAAGGGGGATGTTGGGAGTTCCCCGTACGGTGACGGAACCCCCCTCTCCAACCACTGGCCCCTGGGCCCAAAATCTTATTCCATTCAATGCCAGGGAACGACCTATCCCCAACGACGATGCCATCGCTAATTGGAAAGTGTGCTTAACTCTTCCCACATCTCTCCTCAGGCCGTATCAATTGCTGTCACCTTACTGGCAGCCAGCGAAGAAGCACCCTTGTTATCTAGGGGAAAGGGACAGAAGCAACACGCCACTGTCACTCATCTGTTCTCGTGGACAGTCACGTTTGCATGGGCTCATCTAAATACCGCATCTATCCCCACGCAGTCAACTCTGTGATTATGCGTAGCTGTCGTGAACACAAGATGTCATGGGTTATCCCAGAATATCAATTTCCTTTGCAGCCCCCTCAAAATCCGCGGGCGCCGAAGCCTATGATCTTTTTGCAATTATGGGGAATTACAGCTATGGGTCTGATCCCAGGGAGTCCCAAGACTGCCCTTATGTGGTTAGGTTCCCAGACGATATAACTTGCGTCCCCCGTTTCAGACTCGTGTGCGTGTCAATTACCTCAATGTCTTTTGGCGCAAAGACTGAAGCCCCTGCACTTCTCAAGTCCTCAAAATGACCAAACCTGCCCCCGCCACAGGAGGTATTCAAACCCAAATGACGCCCCTAGGTCGTATCTGCTTTCGCTGTGCCATGCTGCAGCATGAGACCGCTTCTTTATGCAACGTACACCAGACGCACCATGTCTACCGCCTCCTGTCTGATGCGCCTTCAAGCACTACTGGCCGACGATATGTGTCCGGTCACCCGAAGATGTGAAGATTAATCCCCGGTTAAGGCTTTTAGGAGGGAATCACATTACATACATCTCTTATCAGAGGTGCGGGTTGTGGGCTGTCATGCTATTCACCCCAATTTCCATTAGAACCACACTGATGGTGCTGTTCGTCGCGTTGTATTGAGGGTGACTTCCATGAGGAAGCCCATAATGAGGCTCGTTGAACAGATATGGAAGGTCAGGAAGGATCCATCGTTTTTTCCAGCAATCAACAAAGTGGCCGCGCGTACAAGGCGTGGCCGACCCTACCGAGCCAGGGAATCATCGATTCCAGCGCCATGGTAGCGACCTCACGTTGGGCACCATGGGGCGAGAGGGCTTGATGCATGATGGTCCGAATCGTCATGGATCTATGGGATGTTGGTTATCCAAGGCGGTTGTAAACAACCATGTGGCTCAAGGTAGACTGTGGGCGACAACCCAGAACTGTATTCACTGCGTTGCAAGAAAGAACCACTCAGTGTCTAAACCTAAGCCCTCCCCAAATTCTACCAGATCCTGAGTCCCATCTCCCTGTGCCGCATCGACAATAATGGAACCAGGCCTCGTCGTGAGTTTAATGTCATGAAACGCGGCCAATCGATGGCCTGTTCCCTGTTCAGGGTGTCGACTGCATGGCGTAAGTGGTGGGCAGAAACAACGCCGTCCGCGAGGCGTGAAGCGCGTGAAGTTCACTTGCCCCCGCGATAATGATAACCAGGGGACCTACGGGGCGAACTCATATCAGTCCATAAACGCATCGCAAGAAATATCGGTACCGACAGTATGACTGAGGCATGTTCGCTTCTGCGATCGAGAGCCAGTGGGTGCCAATGCAGGCCTGGGAGGCTCTGGATGGATGGGGGTACCTTCAAGTTGCCAGTGAATTCTTATGTCCGGACCCCTGACCAAAAGACTAGGGTATGGAGGAGAGCGAAACAACCAACCTACCTCAGCTAGACGCCTATCATGTTTGGGCAATGATTGCTCGCTTTCGTAGAGTGACATTTATTGCAGTGAGCGTATGAGACGAAGAATGAATCACACTGGCACCATAGGATCAACGCGCGTGATCCGAGTCGCTAGTTTTGGGTCGCCGCACCTGCACCCGCAATCCACGAGTGAGGCCGGCCTCAGAACTGAACGTCAACCACCCATATTCCAAACTCCGATTCTGCAGCCCACTGGCACCGGTGGAACGCAAGCACCGACAGTACCTCGGCCCATCACCAGGATGAATTGTCGTATACTGCCGTGACATTGATAGGCCGGGAAGGAGACCAAGAAGGCAATGGCCGATAAGTGTTAAAGAAGTTGTAAACCTGCACAGCAAGTTCACAACGAAATAGATTGCGCGCGCCCTAGCTACGACTCGGGGTCAACCGATCAAGCACGTATATGATATCTACCGCGGTACGTCTGAGAACAGAAAAAAAGATGGAGGGGAGACGGATTGAAGGGAGTCATGGGTACAAGGAGCGGATGCAAAAAGGGATGAGGCATTGTGTGAATAGATTGCTCGTGGGGGTCCTCTTGGTCAGTCACTGGCACGGGCTCTTGCCGGCCACGGTGATACTGAACACTTCCCCCCGATCAACCCCGAAGATTGCTCCATTCCTCCACAAACCCCAACTCACGGGCCCTCTCTGAAACTAGATCAAGCGCGTATCTCTCCGCGATCTCGAAGGGAGTGCCGTCCTTGATCCAATCCAGAACCATCTTGGCTTCGTAGATGGAACGCGGGTCAACCTCGGGGTCTGAGCCAGGGTGAGCTCGTAGGTGCGTCTTGAACTCCTCTTTACGGTGCCCCCTCCAGGAGCAGGGCGCATGCGGACAATAGAGACAGCAGGGAAGATGAGCCGATAATATGTGTCGTTGTAATTCCTGGACACGCCCACATGGCGTTGTGCACTTGGAGCAAAGTATAGAAGGCTTGGAGGTAGACTCGGAGACGGGTGGAGTCTGCATAAGGATGTACAAGACACAGTGTTAAATGCTGGTCTACACTAGCTGCGCTTTCTGAAGGGAAGCACCTCACCTGACCCTGGTTCGATGAACGGCCAGTAGACGAGGAGTTCCAAGCGTCGGGGTGGATGTACGCCATGATGCTAGTAACGATCGAGAATAACAAAGTTGAAGGGATTGCGGGAATGTGAATGGGGGAAGGCTGGGTATCAACTTCAACTTGAAGATGCGTGTCAGTACTGGGGGCTAATTAATATGTTTGAAACAAAGAGTCCGGGCGTGCCGGTTCAGACGAGCCTCGGGCCTCTGCGATTTCTGGAAATTGCTAGAAAGTTCAGACAGAAACCATGCGAAACCAGCACGCCATTAAGCGAACGAGAAAGTTTGCCAACTGACACAGTAATCCGAGAACGCTGACATCGGCTATCAAGGTTGAGACAACAGGCCGAAAGTTTGATCCCCCTGTCTTTTAGAAGCTTCCGAAATTATGGGGAAGGAAACAAGAGACGTTTTCCACTGAATTTGAACCCAACTGGGTCAAGCGCCAATGGTTGGTGAGAGGGACAAAACATATCCATGCCGTAATCTCGCGTGTGAACGATAGGGGGTGGGTGTCCAGTCACTATACAGCATATTCCAGCATCACGGTCAGTACGGCAGTCAACATAACAGACTGGGGGTTGTTAACCTACGCGAAGACCACGATGTTCCTCATTGCGATCACTCGCAAATGGCCCTTGCCGAGAGCCGTTCCGTAGGAAAATACTTAACCTTATCACCACACCTAATCTTGGCTATCATAAAATGAGGCTGTTCTGAATCTTCGGTGTTGAATTTCAGAGAAACTTTGGTCATGTGAGAGTTTCGAGAGATTGATCCAGCCTTCTGCACTGTTTCAACGCGCATTTAGGTAGCAATCCTACTCTCAGCCCGTAGTGCCTGCGATTCCTTACAACGAATATGTTTGAGTGTCAAGACACTATGGATTCGACAGTCAATTAGACATCAAACATGAAGTCATCATCCCTAACGTCCATATCCTCGAACTGAAACGCAACCACTGGGTCTGGCGGTATCACGCCTGTCTGCATCTTTGTCCGCGACTTCGCCGTCCTTGTAGTCCCGGTGGGTGGGCGCAAAGACACAGACGTGACAGGGCGCGCAAGTACGCGTGGCGCCGAGGCGGGTGCACTGCGCAACGTGGAAGCCATGCGCCCTGCCACTGTCGCTGGCCTTGGTGGAGGGTTATTCTGTGGTGACTTCTTCGTCTGAACCGCCATGGGAGTGGCGTTTGCTCGCACAGGTTGTCGGAGTTTCGAAGCGCTGGTAAGCGCTGGTTGCTTAAAGGGTTGCGGTTTGGGAATGGCGCGTGCTCGTGCTACCGACGTCGTTCCATGTATGCCTTTTGTCATGTGTCTAGTACGCTGAGTAGTTTGTGAAACTTTGATGGACCGTTTGGAGGCCTCTCCAACACTGCGATGGTCGAAAAAGGGGCTTGGATCATCTGCCGACGTCAAAGGCTCGATAAGTCAAGGGACGTTAAGCATCAGACAAAGTCACTTGCCATCATCTGGAAGTTCAAAAAAGTCCCATTGAGATGGTGATGCATTAAAACCGCTCGCTTCGAGCAACCCTGTATCGTCGATATTTTCCTTCTGCGCGGCATAGAAACGGTCTGTCGTGTCGTCGTTTGGGATCGAGTGCATCATATCGAATAGCCGTATTCCCACAAGCTTGTAGTCAGGGATATCAAAGTAGGGTGTGTATTGCGGATCTGTATTGCGTTTTAGTATGGGATGACATGGCGAAAGACGGCACTCGCACCAATAGCAGTAGGGGGCATATATTCAATCTCATCGTAATCTTCTTGTTGAACTTCCTCACTCTGCGCCTCAAGAACAATCGGCGCAATAGCATCGCCTTCTATCACGTCCCAATGATTGCCGCTTGGGACTGGAGTCTCGAACACAGGGCCAGAACTACGTCGTCCACGCACTGTCTTACGTGCTGAGCTTGGAAGAAGGGCATGTCCAGGTGTCAAGAACTCCAATCTTCCGTCCAGGGTGGGTGGGTTTGACTTTGTGGGACATGGCGTTGGGTCATTCACTGCGCGACGCTGACGATTGGTAAAAGGTGTCTTGTCCCCGAGTGGACGAGCAACAGAGTTAGCCGCGGTTTTCGAGAACTGCGTTTCTTTAGGAAGCTTCTTTGACGAGTCTACGCTTAAATGTGAGATATGAATCAGACGAAGGTTCTATTTCGTACTGGGAGATCCACCTTTGGATGGTGTCTGGAGCTGTACTCGTAATGTTTTCACGGTGCGGGGACCATGCAGGGCATTTTCCTGGAGTATCCCCCTGGCTTTCTGAAGAGCTCTTCCTGGTGTTTTTATTTGCAAGGGACGATTTGCAGTAAGAGGAGCAGGGCGAGATGTGAACATCCTTTGTAGATCCAACCACGAGGACGGGAACTCGGAAGTTGGATTAATTAATCTTAATCCAACATCCAACGCGTCGCGGTCTCGTGCATGCTCTCACAATCACGTGATTAAGTTTGTTGTACGATCGTTTATTTTATATCAATCATTGCGCCATTTGGTTGGGGGTGTTGAGTGCCATTGGACCGCCCAATGAATCATGAATCAATTTCTATTTCCCTTTGTCTAGGAACTATATTTCTAGCAAAAAGTATGGAATTTGTGTCAAATTAACCTACGAGTCATCCAAGTTGCCGACCCTTCCTTCCTTTACGACCCCAGAAATCTCCCCATAATCCCGATTTACCGAGCTCAAAAGCCCTTCTTTCCACCACCGAAATTGCAAACGCTCTCGCATCTTCAATGAGGGTAGTGCCTTCTATGATTCCTCGTACTAGTGGCCATGGGTTGTAAATGACGGCGATGTTTTTGTCAGGTTCCTGGCTGCTGGACGGGTGGACATTGTGCCGATGCCTGTTCAAGGTCTCCCAACGGTCTCCCCTCCATGAGCAGCCAGTGTCCGGACACTGGACCCAATGTGGCAGATGCGACAAGATATGCCGCCTCCGGTCTTGCGAACGGCCTAGTAGCGCAGAGCATACGGGGCAAAGCCAGGCCGCATCACGCGTAGGTCTCTTCGGCACAAATACTTTGAATGCGATGTTAGCTATTCTATCTTTGAGGAGCGAGGAGGCGATGCATGGTCGTTGCGTGTGGCCCAGTTCTAGTCCTTGGACGATCTGCATGACGACACTAAGCAATTTCGGCCAAGCTGGACATTGGGCGCTGCTCACCTGAGGATCGTATTGTCCAGGGAATGTGGAATATGCCCCCACGTCCTGGCTCTGGCTCTCAGGTATGGGATCGCATGATATCTGGTTACTAATCATCGCAGAATTGTGCGAGAAATGATTGTAGGACGTTATCTGTTGAGGAGTGGCATGGGGCATGCCTTGCTGACGAGTCTGGAGAGAAGACCCATCTACGGGTCGTCTCGGGCGGGATGGGATACTGAAATAGGGCCTGGGCAGTGTCGTGCGCGGGTGTACAATTCTTTGTGCTCCTCTCAACTTGGTGCCTCGGCCATGACATCTGGTAAGGTGAGTGTACTGCGTTGACGACAACCAGGGCCGTTGATGGTTTCCGTGCCCTGTGTTCGGATGGAAAAGCGGGATCTGGGTACAGTAAGCGACATAGCTAGGACGCAAAACAAAGCCAACTCACGTCGTTCGAGGCAGAGTAACAAAAATCAGCCCACGAGTTTACCGGGAAGTACTTACTTCTGTCGTTGTCCATAGGATGACTTGGATTGTTGACGGCGCAATCAGGGACGGGCGCAAATTGCAATCTTCAGAGGGGTTCCACAGAACGGTAACGGGCAGCATACCCTCAAATTTTATGGGCTATATATCGGCCACGAGCATTGGTAATTTTCCTAGCTATTTTCCAGTGACTTTGAGTTTATGGCGTTACTAGTATTTGTCGCGAACATGAATAACTACCGTCGTCCGAATGTCCGATGCGTGCGGGAATATGGTGGTCCTGTGAAACAGGAATGACACACGACCAACCTGTACGCCGACTATCTGCACCGATCCCATGAGATGATGTGGCTAATTTCTTGCAGTGCAGGATTAGGGAATAAGGACCTCTCCTAACTTGGAGACTGTTTTCAATATTCCTCAACGGGGGTTGTCCTAGGAAAATTTGTCACATCAATGAGTGAGCCTGGTGATATCAATCATGATGTGGGCATCGGCGGTCACGAGCGCGACAAAAAAAATTGTTTTTAAGTATGTAGGAATGCCGGACTCTTGTCCTTGGTGCTGCGGACTAGCATATGGGCAGGTGTACTCGGTAACGGTAACATACTAGGTCGGAGTTGAAGCTTTGAAGAGCGATACGCGATACGCGCCATGCTGCTGCATGACGGCAGTCCGAGTCGGATGTCTTTTGACGTCATTTTGCCAGTTGTGTGAGTGCCAACACAACTGCTGGCCCTTTGTGAATCCCCCATCTGTCCGGACAAGGACGCATAAGGGGGAACTCGAAAGGAGGGATGACGGGGTTTGACTGACGTGATCAGGCGTGGTGTCTTTACACCGCGTTGTAACGGGCAACAGGCGATCATTCCGGTTCATTCATGATGCACAGGAGAGGAGCGAACATACCAAATAGGATCGACATGTCAAATGAAACATAGAAGTTCTATACGGCCTCCATCATGGGGACTCATGGCACGTTGTCCACGTCGCTCGCAACAGGGCGCCCTTCCCTGTGAAAAAAAGAAGACCATACAAAGCCGAAAGGCCACCATCTGGCGCCAGAAAAAAGGTTTTTTGTGAATAACTTCCCTCAGAGTGGCCGGGATGATAGGCACTCCTCAAATTGACAAAGTCATTTGTACAGCGGCTACAGCCTGAGTACAAACTTAATACGTCGCCTGCTTGAGAGGACTTTACGATCGATAGCTCCATAAGTACACATTAGAGGCTGTGTGTTATTACTTTTTGATGCCATAGACTTCGTAAGTTGGTTTCGGGTCGCTCGTGAGCAGTTCTCGTGCACGCACACACGCGCGCCCCGTACTGTAATCGTCAACTGCCTTCACGGGATCTTCCTTCCGCGCCTCGGACTCAATTTAATTGGCCAAATATTTAATATTTAATTAATTTAATTCCCGAAACCACCTCAATGAATTTCCCTTCGGACCCTATGAGTGTGTGGGTGTGGGAGAGATCAGATCTATCAGATGTCACCTATGCCCATGAGTTAAACATAGAACACGGAATGTTTAAGGGCAGTGGTGATCACCAGGGTAGATGACTGTGGCCCCGAGCCAGGAGAGTGTAAGATTATGATCTAATTTAAGCGAAGTGAAATAAAATGAGGGTGCGAAGAACGAAAAAAGGGAACTGCCACCGTGTACGGGGAAGAACGGAAGATGGATATTCCGGGTCATCGTACAACGTACTCAATTGCCTACTTTGCCTACTTTTCTTTGATCAGAAGCGAATCAATCACCCAATCGAGAGTACCCGAGTGGTTGAGCCCTCCTTCTCCCCTTTCGACCCCAGGGGTTTTCCCATAACTCCTGCTTACCGAGTTCTGACGCTTTTTCTCTCACCATCGTCATTGCATAATTCTTCGCCTCTTCGACTGATAGGGAGCCCTCTTCAATCCTCTCTATTAATGGCCCTGGATCATATGTTTTGAATTGGCCCTCGTCCAAATCCTGGCTACTGGGCGGGTGGCTACCGCCCCAATGCCCCCTAAAAACATCGAGGCGATCGCCCCTCCAACAGCAGCCGGGATAAGGGCAATGGATCCAATGTGGAAGGTGGGTCAAAAGGTGATGCCTTCGTTCTTGTGGACGGTCAAACGATGATATGCAGCCTGGGGCGAGGCAGGGACAGTTACGCGCGCGTTGTTGCGGGATCGGCGAAGCACCGATGACTCCACCGTCATGGTCGGGAGGCGGCTGTGCAAAATGAAATGAATGCGTGAGGTACATGGGAGGGTTATCCAGTGATCCTTGGACCGCCTGCGTGCAACCAGTGAGAACCATAAACGGGATCCGCTCAGGTCAGATATGGGACGACACTTAACCTGAGGGACATGCTGTCCAGAGGGTCCATGGGATGGTCCCATGTCACGGTGCCCCTGCCCCTGAACGTCGTATGCGAGGGGGTCACCCATCATTGAAGGCACCTGTGAGTAAGGACTGCGGGGGTGCATCTGTTGGGGGACTCTATGAAAAGGATCGCGCTGAGAGGAGGGATGAGAAACATGATCTATGTGGTTTCCCCGACTCGTGTGAGGTGTAGTGTAGAAAGGGGGTCCAAAAGATGGTCTGTGATGTACGTTTTCCTGTGCTGCTATGGGGATACCACGGTTTTGATCTCCAGGTAAAGTTGTATAGAGTATTGAAGAAGGATCTACGTGAGTAGGGCCTTGTCGTTGATGACTTCCATGGTTTATGTACGAAGAAAAGTGTGGTGCCTGCAAAAACTAAGCTACATAGTTGAGGAGTGAAAGGAAAGCGGACTTGTTGAGTCCCAGAAGAGTAAGGGGGGCTCCAAACACGACCTCGGGCACTGGTAGTTCTTCCCTTGTTGTTCATGGGAGGGGTCGTATTGGGGAACGCTTTTGCTGAAAAGCGAAAAAGCTGGTAAGAGTTGCAGGTTGTAGATTTGAATGTTGGGGAGAGAGGAGAACGCTTGTAAACTCGCGGCCCTAGTACTGTTATATTAGCATTCCTGCTACTGCAATGTAAAGGGCACCCACCTACACATGCAATAGCTTAACAATGATACCCTAGATCGAAGGAGGCTTCTGGAATCGAAGCTATGTCTGTGGTGGAGAAAGCGAAAATTGAAATCGCTGAACCTCAAAGGTCAGCCGCACGTTACGCTTACTGGTCACTCGCTGTGCAACTTCAGGGTCCAAAAGGAGGGTCCTGAACCTGGTTTCGCCATTTGAGGGTTGTGATGGGACACTAGGAAGGTTTGCGCGAATCAAGAGGAGAGGGGTTGACCATATGGCAGGGTGCTTATATAGAAGATGAAGTAGTAGCGGTCGCGCAGGGCGCAGACACATCATACAGATGGGTCCGAGCTGACGAATGTTGGGAGCAGTGCCCAGGTCTACTAGCCCTGCGGAATAAATAAATCAATCGCGGCGCTCCTTACGGGGTGCCCGTGCTGTCCTCGTACCGGTACCGTGGCAATCCGTATTCATAAAAAAAGAAAGGTAGAGTAATAGTAGGAGGGGATAGATCGGCGGCGGCAGTGGCGTCACGGTTGGTGCTAGCCTAATTAGACCAGGGTTCCCTCGTAGGTAAAGGGGGAGTTAGCGAGCCCCTCGGTGTAACCGGAGAATACCTGTCTGTGGGGGCCCGCATGTTCCCACGAGGATGAATATGTGAGAAAAACAAAGTAGCGCCATTGCAAAAGCAGGCAGACAATCAAGGCCCCCATCAAGACCCCCACCGTGGGGACCACCTTGCGCAGATGGGATGCGTGTTGTTTTTTCGGAGAATCCCCCCTTGGGATATTCCCTTCTCGGAATAGAGCATGGGACCAGCTGCGCACCTGAAGGCGTCCCAGCTTACGGCGCGGAAGTTGAAAACGAAAACGGTGCCAGTCGCTTGTTAGCCAAAAAAGAATATTCCAACTGGTTTGTACCCCTGGCGAGTTCAAGTTGGGGATGCAGTCCCGGACATCTGACACCCCTACATGCCGTAAATAGCACCCATTTGAAGATAGCCACCCAGTGGGGAAGGAAGGCTGATACGACGGAAGGTTGAGGTAATGGCGTATGATGCGCCGAGTCTGCCGTGATATTTGTTCTGTCTGAAATATTCCATTGTAGGTCACGTAGCTTTTCGTCGAGGGCCATGGGGCCAGAGCATCCTACTTTTGGCCACAGACGGCGATTGAGTGTCACCGTACCGTATAACCCCCATTGTTGACGGCGTGACCCTGAACCAATCAACTGCAGTGGTCCGCTCGACCCCTTCCGATCGTCAACTGCGTCTGTCCGCAAAAGGAGCTGGCAGCCTCGAGACCATCAGCCCTGCATTGTCACCCAATTGATGGGTATGAACAGGGGCAGGGTCCGTGGAGTGGAACCCAAAGGTGGCGTAAGCAATTTCATGTCGGGCTCAGGCTTCGCAAGGTTGACGTCGATGGCCTGATGGCCCGAGTCGGACCGGTTGACAAGGACGCGCCAGCTTAACTTCACATTCCTCGTGAATTAATAACCTAGAACCGATACCAATGATGGTGAGCAGACACAGTTTGCCTCCCATGAATGACGACATTTGGAGCAAGATTTTGGTTTTTGTTGTTGTTTAAGGGAGTTATTGTAAGGCGTTGCGCCGTAACTGCCGCGCCAAACGTCCTCAAACAGGACACGTCGGTCGCGCCCTCCGACCGGAATCTCCGCGAATCTCGACCCTGAACAAAACTTCATGTGGCCACGTGATTTTTATTGTCAAGTGTGAAGTTTTAAAACATGAGTTTAACGAGTCAGCAACCAGGTTCCATCATGGCATGCATCATCAATGTGTGTCATTTCCCGACAAAACGCGGAGTACTTGAATAACACCACTTATGCTCATTATCTTTCGCACTAGTAGCTCCCGTCCTACTAATGGGTATGCTCAATAACCCGTCCTTAGCCGAACGCTCCGTATCCATGCCTCACTGCCAGGCTGGCACACCCCAGACGAAACAATCACACTGTGACACCCCTGTTAACAATACATACAGAAGACCGCACGCCTCTTGAACCTCGCAGCAGGTGGTGACATATGAACAGTAATCAACGTGGGACATTAAGAGTTCCGTATAGTTCTGAGGCAAACGCAGACAGGAGGCGGAAAGAAATAAAGTATATTGGGTGTGGGATACGGTGTCCGCCTCGAATATTGCGAGTGTACATAGTCATTAATAGAGGAGGTTGTATCACAGTCAACTGTCATAGGAACGCTTCGGAGTACATGCACCAAAGCCAAGGATAGTCTGAACCTCGCCCTTCAATAAGCTCTCGCGTGTGCCCGTTTTGGTAATCATCGGCTCATTTATATATCAGTAACGTTCAGCTACCAAGTCAAATTGACGCACGCAGAGAGGACAGGTAAAACATAAAAGATGAGATCATCATGTCAAAATAAGGTTTCCAAACGTCCGCGTCGGAAATATCATCGCCCCATTTCCTCTTCCCCGCAACTGTCAGAATCGTGAGAAAAGAACTAAACAGAGAGTTTTCTGAGAATTGATGTCCTGGTAGACGAATATCGTAGGGGTACTGTACAAGTTCTCTGCCACACCTGATTCCAGCCTAAGCCCGAGGAGACACAGGACCCGTGGTGATGGTACCATAGATTCGGATATCATTGTACTTCATGGGACTCCGTCGGATTAGATCAGAAACCCTCATCTCTCGAGGGCCGCGCGTGCGTTCTATCATTGATCAGATGGTCGTGTGTGGAGCGAGAAGCCAAGAAAAAGAGAAGCTACTTTGCGCCAAGGAATCTTGTTATTGTTTTGGATGGTGATCGATTCTGGACATACAATAACAACCCACTGCCACGAGCGGCCGCCGTGCTGCACAGCAATAATTGCTACCCTTTTCCGACCTTCTTGTCTCAACATTCTCGGCTTCAGCTTCGAAAGGACCTTCGACGCACGGTTCCGGTTCAATGACTCATTGACTCGGACCGATCGAGTTGATCAAGATCGCGTCCCCCTGCTACTTCGGAAAAAGGGAACCGAGGACGCGAAGCGCGGACACTTGTTTCGAATGTAATTAGCTTTCGTTCTGGGATTCGACCCACATGATTAGGGAAAAGATCTTTGGATCTGATAACAGAGAGGTGGTGATGCTAAGGTCTCTTGGAGATGTGTTTGATACATGAACCATCTTGAATCGAAGCTTTACACTGATCAAGAAGAAAAAGTGCGGTACAATGCAAGTCGTAAACCAACCGCGGTTGCAGTGCCGGCTAAATATGATGGATCTGTCACTTGTCACGGCGTTGAACGGTTGGCAGTTGGCAGGTGATCAGGCGATCACGTGCCCCACCCTTAAAAGACAAAAAAAAGACAACTGACTGAGCGAGTGGAGTGTTGCACTCCGTCCGATCGAGGTACTGTAAACTTGCAATGGCTTGCATCGATAGCTCGTTTCGGGCTCTCCGCGAAGGTAGCTTTTACAACCGATATGATCCTTCTTGGTTGAAAGAGGGAACCATCTCTACTGGTGACAGATTTGGTCTTTTCCAAGGTCTTTTCACGGGAAAGAAGTGGAATTTGGCTGAACAATTATCTGTAGGTAGAAGGGCCGAAGGGTGATGAAATCACGAAAGTGGGCCAAACCAATACCACAGCAACAACTGAAAACTAAAATCTAGTCTAGTCACTTTTCTTTAGGGCGCTGGTGTATCTGGACGTTAGAACCGAGTGGAGTCGGTGGACGCCTCACCCCCACACTCACACTAGCGGAGCTGAGCCATCCGCACGGACCATTGCATGCATCAGTCAATTCAGTGTCCTAGGAAAATCACGTCATTTCA
>Ga0307510_10001199_pt1 | contig 28056 bp, 17 predicted proteins | sample 12_EM_MG_FD_207224 | JGI IMG/M metagenome (GOLD analysis project Ga0307510, IMG submission 207224) | Populus trichocarpa ectomycorrhiza microbial communities from riparian zone in the Pacific Northwest, United States - 12_EM | ecosystem: Host-associated > Plants > Roots > Unclassified | place... | reverse complement strand
AGATAGTCCCCCGGATCAAATATTAATTCCTACTAGGCATTCTGCTATGTGTTTACATTTTTTTTGCTTTTTTTGTTTTTCATGATAGTGGGGTTAGTGGGGGAGTACGAGTACTGTTAGCATGGCTAGAGTTTTTCCTATTCGTTAATATACGGTTGATTTTGTTGAGGCACCATGCGGTACTCGTAGCAGCAAGAAACCTTATGATGAATGTTCAAGCTCGCAAGCGAGGTATCATAGCCGACCGCTAAGGGCGGCTTGACAGTGGAGGAGAGTGTGGCAAAGGAGGTGGCGTTTACCTAGAGTAGGCAACGTAACTTTTTGACAGTCGAGCTACAAGAATCTAGGAACCGTGGAAAATCGGTCAAACACGTTCGCACTGTTTATCAGAAAATGCTTGAGACGCCACCTTCTAGTACTAGGGTGTGAGCAAAAGTACGGCGAACTGTGGCTGATGCGCTAAAATTCGCATCCCTTAACCTGTATTCAAACACTGTGGCTAAAGGCTAAGTTGATAGCGTGGGTCATGAGCTTAACTGGACTAGGCAAAGTGGTAAGCGATCAGAATCCCTTACCTTGTAATCATGGCTAGAGTCTATTTGGGTAATCGTGATAGGAAAAACGTTGTGCTTCCGAAGTGGTGTAGTGCTCAGAATACCGCGGAATCAGTAATGTTCAGCATTGCCATGATGGAAGCCAGAGTGGCCGCGTAGATTTGCTCCCAGGTACTAAAATAAGCTAATGTGGACACCGGAAAAATACCATCGATCGTTACTCCTTTTGTGTTGAATTTTAACTCTAGTTGCTACTTCTTTCATCCATGTGATCGATGATCTCTACTTTAGCGTGACACTAAAAGTGCCTGAACGAAAGTACTGTGTACAGGGTAAGGGGCAACAGAACCTGCCGGCAAGTGTGATTGGCTCTCCCTAGCTGCCAAGCATCCAGATTCGGTGAGGGAAAAAAGTCTGGCGAACATCATTTAATCGCAGATTTAAGAAATTTAATAAATTTAATTCCTATGATAGAACGAGACAGACGGTTGAAGGCATGCAAAGCAAACAGAATTGTTGCACATTTAGCTAATATACTGTTTAGTATATAACTGAAAGCCCGCTTACCTAACTGACATTCTTTGACGGCCTGCACTGTCTCCGGTTGCTAGACGGCCGTCTACAGGTAAACGGGCCCTTAAAAATTGTTGGTGATTCTTGTTTCCGAAAGACAATTTCATGGGCTTCATTCATACCTGGGCATCGGTATTCAAGAATCCAACTTTAATAAATACTAGCCGGTGGTCCGAATACCGAGTCTACCTGACAGATTATTGGGTTACCACTAAGAACATCACTTGAAGCGGGGGTTGCCCCTCTGCTCGGACTGTCGAAGCGCTCTTGAAAGGGATTGCTACCGCGCAATGTCGTGAAGCTTGTTTTTTCACGCTAAGCAAAAAGAAAGCGTGGCGGAACAAACGAGGTCCTTTGAGTAGAGAGTAGCCTTTAGAATTAGGATTTTTGCAACTACTTATTATGCGATTAGTTGTTTTCAAGACTTTCTTTCTTTGTTTAAAAGAACCGACTACTAGTGCTACTTTGTGAGATATCCTAACCCATACACCTTGTTCTAACCCTTTAGTGCTAAGATGAGTTCACTAGACGATTCGGTATTGCGTACCAACAAAATCTAGCCTTTTGAACAGATTTAGGTTGTGTGCAATACCGGTTGATTTCTCCTTGAATATGCTAGGAGGATACGAATACGCGAGTGTTGGTGCTGGTCTTGCGTTCTGTGACGCTTGAGCTCACTCCTCGAGTACGGTACTCGAGTGTGTACTGTACAGTTCTGGCATTTACTCGACGGGGAATTATTGGGTGGTAATTTTTGCACTAAGAGCCTCATCAGCCCTTTTTCAGCTTGGCTGGCGCATGCTATCGAACCCCGCAACAGTTCCCTCACGCTTATCGCAGCGACGTATATACACCAGCACTTTGGACATATCACCATGGATTGCTCACCATACCCGCACTCGACTAGCTCCGGTAATGTCAGCAGTTATAATGTAACGAATAGTTATAACAGCATCTCTAATGCGAACAAGTTCATAGCCGACGAGAACACAGAGATTATGAGGTGGCTCTCCCCACTAGACCCCGGAAGAAGGCATCAGAATGTGCGCACAGACAGGCTAGATGGTGTGGGGAATTGGCTGTTGGAAATAAATGAGTTCCGGGAGTGGAAGAGTGGTGATGATGGAGTTGATAGGGCTGTCTTATTTTGCTACGGGGATCCGGGAGTAGGAAAGACATATCTAAGGTGAGTGTCTAGTTTATCCGGAAGAAGTAGGAATTATTGTCGATGACCAGCAATATTAGTTCATTGGTCATCGATAACCTGTGCGATGGACCTTGCGAGGCAGACATTGCAATCGCAATGTTCTACTGTGACTTCCGCGACCAGCAGCAGCAGACAGCTACCGACATCATAGGAGCTATCTTGAAACAGTTGGTGGTTAGGGGGGAGGTACTGGAGAACGTGCAAAGGGTATTTGAAAAGGCGAGAAAGGAGGTCGGCGGTCGAGGTCTGCGACTTCCGGATATGGTGCAGATGCTGAAGCAGGCTGTAGCAACATTACCCCGGGTCTTCATCTGTATTGACGCTTTGGATGAGTGCCTCCCTAAGTATCAACTGGAGCTTCTCGGCTCACTGAAGGATATCCTTGAGGAGATACCAAGGATGCGAATATTTGTCACCGGCAGGCCTCAGGTTGAGACGGAAATTTCAAGATATTTCGCCACCAGTGTTATAGTACCCATCAGTCCGAAGGCGCACGACATAAAAAGATATTTGGAGAAGAAGTTGGAGATGGACACAGAGCTCGATGCTATTTCCGATGCTTTACGGGCGGATATCCTCAGAATCATTCCCGAAAAGATCTCTGAAATGTGTGTAGGCGCATCTGCGGTTCCCATTCTGCGAATGATTTGTATTGACTAGTCATTATCTGTAGATTCCTTCTTGTCTCGCTACATATCGATGCTATCCTAGCAGAAGTTACCATTTTTGAGAGAAGGCGAAAGTTGACTGAGATGGCCACGGGCAGTCACTTGGAGGGCGCGTACGCAACAACCCTAGCGCGAATGAATGCTCAGAAGGGTGGTAGATCTAGGCTCGGAATGGAAGCCCTAATGTGGGTATCGAACTCGGAGCGACCACTCCACACTAGCGAGCTATGCCATGCTTTAGGAGTAAAGATAGGATCCACTGATCTAAATTTTGAAAATATTCCTACAATTCGAGCACTCCTAGGGTGCTCTTTGGGGCTTATCACTGTTGAGGCATCCTCCTCAACCGCCCGGCTTGTCCACTTCAGTCTGCAAGAGTACATATCCAATAATCCGGGCCTTTTCCAAAGTCCACACTCGATCATAGCGGAGGTTTGCTTGACATACCTCAATTTTCAGTGTGTCCGGGAACTTTCCCCTACCGTTTGTTCGCCCCCATCGACTGTCCCCCTTGTCGGATATGCATCCAGCTATTGGGGAAAGCACATAAAAAGAGAGAAGACAGGGACCGTGAGTCCGCTAGCACTGCAACTCCTCCTTAGGTTCGAACATCATATATCCTCTCAGCTGCTGTTACTGCACTACGATAAGGAGGAGAGAGGTTGGTGGGAGCCGGGTTTTGATATGGGGGGCGGCCCTAAGGGTTTTACAGGGCTCCATGGAGGAGCATTTCTTGGGATGGTGGAGGTAGTTACAGCATTATTGGCGATGAGGGAATGGAGTATTAATGCCGTAGATATTACCGGAAGAACGGCATTTTCCTGGGCAGCTAGAGGGGGTCATGAGGATATCATACGGCTGCTATTGAAACAAGAGAATACCAACCCCAACACCGTAGACCCTAGTGGTTGGACCCCATTGCTGAGGGCTGCGGAGCGCGGGTTTGAGGGAATAGTGAAGCTGTTATTGGAACGAGAGGATATCGATCCCAACACTGCCGACTGTTATGGTCGAACACCACTCGTATTGGCTGCGGAGGGCGGGCATGAGGGAATAGTAAAGTTGCTATTGGAACGAGAGGGTATCAATCCCAACACTGCCGACCAAGATGGTCGAACACCACTCGTATCGGCTGCGGAGGGTGGGCATGAAGGAATAGAATAGTAAGGCTGCTTTTGGAACGAGAGGATATCGATCCCAGCAGCACAGACAAATATGATGAAACACCACTCGTACTGGCTGTAATGGGCGGGCATGAGGGAATAGTAAAGTTGCTATTACAGCGCGAGGACATCAGTCCCGATAATGCAGACACCAAATATGGTCGAACACCACTCATATGGGCTGCGGAGGGTGGGCGTGAGGGAATAGTAAAGTTGCTATTGGAGCGAGAGGATATCAATCCCAACACTGCCGACCACAGTGGTTGGACACCCCTGCTGCGGGCTGCGGAGCGTGGGTTTGGGGGAACGGTGAAGGTGTTATTGGAACGAGAGGATGTCGATCCTAACACTGCCGACCGATATGATCGAACACCACTCGTATCTGCTGCGGTGGGCGGACATGAGGAGATAGTAAAGTTGCTATTGGAACGAGAGGGTATCAATCCCAACACTGCCGACCGATATGATCGAACACCACTCGTATCGGCTACGGAGGGCGGGCATGAAGGAATAGTAAAGTTGCTATTGGAACGAGAGGACACCGATCCTAACACTGCGGGCAGATATGGTCAAACACCACTCGTAATAGCTGCAATGGGTGGGCATGAGAGCATAGTAAAGCTGCTATTACAGCGCGAGGACATCAGCCCCAATACTGCAGACACCGAATGTGGCCGAACACCGCTCATGTGGGCTGCGATGAACGGGCATCCGGGTGCAGTGAAGCTGCTATTAGGACAAGACGGCGTCAGCCCCGACCTGCCCCCAAGCACCTCTCAATCTACCCCATCGGTTTCCCTTTCACCGTTGCACCCCCTCTTCCTCCCCCCCCTTCCCGGAACCGCAGCTCGCTCCTTCATGATTATTTCCTCTTTAATTTTTCTCTTCTGTTTTCTCGCGGCCATTAGCCCCTCATTATCAATAATTTCATTATTGTCATATCAAAGATGATTGCTCTATTATACATGCAGGTTGAGCGCTGGAAAAAGCTTTCCTGGACCTAAGTCAGATATATAAGTGTGAATTAGGGTACGAGCGAGAATGGAAATTGATGTGGGGAGCCCTGTCGTAGCGCATAATCTGTACTTTTCTCATTTTATTCTTCTTTCTTCCTCAATTCTCTTCTTTTTTTCATCTCTCACTTGTAATTACGATACCATATATCGAATTCTATACCATAGCCCATCGAAATAAGGCACCTAGGCACTTAATTCTTCAACTATTGGGGTGCTTTTTCCTCCCTTTGTCCTAGCCCCCCATACTTGGCAACAACTTGTCATCTCTGGCAAGCCTAGCGAAATGGAAGGATGAGAAAAGAAGAAATTGTGAAAAGGAGAGTAAAAAATGGAATCAACGGATATCTTGGACTTGATTGACAATAAAAAGGAAAGCCTCCTCCCAGATCCCGGCCTTTCGGGGCGCGGTTTGTTGCTTGGGTTAAAGGCCCTTGACAAGCAACCCAAAGAATGAATCGTTCGCAAATTCATCGAGGTCTCGTAAATTTAAGCGATACACTGCGGTGTTCAGTGCATTGAATTGAGTTTGGGCGCTTTATATTATGCACCACCAGCATCCACAGGTTTAACCCATCCCGACTTGAGCCTAGTGGTAATTCTTGCTCTCCCACTCTTCATACCCGAGCCAGGATTACCCTCAGCTGGACGAGAAATTAATTATTCTATGGTATTCCGATTATCATATAAGCTATAGTAGACTCCACAAAGCCCGCCAAAATCAGTTCTGATTAGAGAGGGCTGATGTTGGAGGGACAAAAAAACCACTAGGCTCCGGAACGAAATCTTCATGTTTTCCCCCCCAAAAAATGGGGAAAATCAATATAGGCGGACTTAAGCGGACAAGAAATGAGAGAACGGAATTAACGATTAACTCTAAATTAATACTTAGTAAACAGGGGTGGCTATAGAACTAAAGGGTCAGCTGCCATGCTCGGACGAAGCTCATACTCATAAAATATTACGTATTGTCCTTTGACAAAATTATCCGCGGATCAACCACGAGGGAAATATTCAACACTCCCCCACCAACCCTACCATCACAAAAGCAAAGAAAAAAGATCATGGATATAAGTATAAGGTAAAATACATAGTAGAAGTTCATTTTTGAGCTAGAGAAAGTTCTTTAAGTAGTGTTGAAAGCACGGCGTGATGAGTAAGGGTGCTTTGCCATCGATGGTTAATCCGCGGTTAATTTTGCCCACTGACAATACAATGAAATGGATGAGGAGAGAAAGAAAAGGAGAGAGAAAACAAAATTATCAGGCAAAGGAAAAAGCGAAATTGTATAACAACTATACAATATAGTTCTTAGAAGTAGTTGGAGGAGATGTGATGCTCTAAGATTGAGGGATCGCAAGGATGTAATGGAGTAAATACAAAAGAGAGGAACAAGGAGGGCTAGAAAGGTGGATCGAGAAAGAAGCTTAGTGTTACTGCAGCACAATCCCATGAGTCAGAGGATTCACCGAGTGAGGGGAGTTAGTGAAGAACGTGGAAATATCCCCACCCCTTTGGAGTAGCTGTGGGACGAACTGCAGGGGGCAGCTGTGGAAAGGTCTGTTGAGCTATCCCCACTCGCAGACAAAGGAGGAGGGTCCCGATCACCGAATAGCTACCTCGGAAGTTGCTTCCCGGATGTTCGTGTAAATACTATTTGGCTCGCGGGGGTGGTCACCATGTCTTGGCCAACTATAGACCGCTCTCGGAGCATTCCCATTACTCTGGTGTGTCCGTTTTTGGCAGCCCAAGAGTGAGGCGTTTGACCTCTCTTATCCGTAGTGTCGGGAGCAACGTCCTCGCATTTCAAAAGCATCTTCGTGATCCCCTCACGCCCAAATTCAGCTGCCCACGAGAGAGGTGTACGACCATTTCTATCGGGAGTGTCGGGAGCGACCTCTTCCTGTTCCAAAAGCAACTTTACAATGCCCTTATGAGCAAGCGAGGCCGCCCACGAGAGAGGTGTTCGACCGTCATTGTCCGGAGTGTCAGGAGTGATATCCTCCCGTTCCAAAAGCATCTTCACAATGCCCTCATGCCCCTTGTTAGCTGCCCACGAGAGAGGTGTTCGACCACCTTTATCCGCAGTGCCAGGAGCGACATCCTCCCGTTCCAAAAACCTCACCGCGGCGTCCTCATTCCCAACCTCGGCCACCCATGAAAGGGGCGTTCGACCGTGTCTATCCGCAGTGTCGGGAGTGACATCCTCTCTCTCCAAAAGCATCTTCACCACATCCTCATTTCCATACCCAGCGGCCCAAGAGAGAGGTGTTCGACCGCATCCATCTGCAATGTCAGGGGTGACATCCCCCCGCTCCAAAAGCATCTTCACAATTCCCCCATACCCATTCCCAGCGGCCCACGAGAGAGGTGTTCGACCATCCGTATCTGGGATGTTACCAGTGAAACCATTTGATGCTAAAAGTATCTTCACGATTGCCCCATGCCCTCTCCTAGCAGCCCACAATATTGCCGTATTACCTGCCACATCGGTTGCGCTGAGATCCCACTTCTTCATCTCCAACAAAGCAACCGTTGTCTCCACAATCCCAAGATGTGCAGCCCCATGGAGCCCTGTAAACCCCATAGAGTTGCTCCGACGAAGCTTCCTGTCCCAATTATCACCCCAGTTAGATAGGAGCATGGCGGAGGACACATGATTTTCGAATCTATCGAGAAGTCTCAGCGCGAGTTTGTTCACACCTTGGGTGATTTCACTTCTAGCATGAATTCCCCAGTAACAAGATGCATATTCCAACAACGGTGTTCCTCGCGAGGGCTCACCAGGGATAGGCGAGAGGTCCCCGATACACTGAAAGTTGAGGTATGTTAAACAAACCTCGGCAATAGCTGAGTGAGGGCTGGGAAAGAGGTTGGCATTATTGGATAGATACTCTTTAAGAGTGTAGTGGACAAGGCGGACTGTGTGTGAGGATGCTTCAACAATTACAAGCCCTAAAGAGCATCCGAGTAGCGTTTCTATAGCAGGAATGTTTTGATAATCCAGGTCTGTAGACCCGATTTCCACCCCCAGGGCATGGCACAACTCATTGGCGTTCAAAGGTCTCTCCGAATGTGATAGCCACATTAGCACCTCAATGCCGAGTCTGGCCTTGCTTCCTTTTTGTGCCTTTATTCGCTCTAGGGTTGCTGAGTACGCGTCTCGAAGGCCACCTCCTTTGATCATCTGTTCTAGCTTCTTCTTTCTCTGGCTGATGGTAACCTCTTCTAGAACTGCATCGATATTTAGTGAAACAAGAAGAAATCTGTATTCCACTATCAGCGAATACCCAACCCCTGGGCTAGTTTAAATAGTTGTTTTTACCCACATTTGGGAAATATTTCCAGGAATCGCGCTCATAATCAGGGCCTTTAAATCGCCGTCCATGGCGCTGGGTGTGGCGTCTCTGTCTAATTTCATCTGCAGATATCTCCTAATATCCCCAGTAGTAGGAATGACAACTATCATTATAGCCCCTGGGAAATATCTCGTGATCTCGTCCCGAATGTGAGGTCTCCCGCTAAGGAAAACCCGCGTGGTCGGAGAAGCCCGTACAATGTTCTGTAGTGATTCAAGAAGCTCTCGCCGATTGTTCGGAAGACATTCATCTAAACCATCGATGCAGATGAACACTTCCGGCAATGATGCGATCGCCGTCTTCATCATTTTCACCAAGTCTAAAATTCGCACGGCCCTCCCGCCAAATCCCCTTTTCTCCTCGCGGAAGGCCTGTCGCACCGGTTGAGGTACCCCATCTCTCTCCAATAGCTGCTTGAGGATTGCGCCCAACATGTTGGTCGCAGACTGCTGCTCCTGGGCAAGATAATCGCAGTACAGGCCTCCCACAGCGATATCTCTGTTCCGAACTTGATCACAAAACGAGTCAATAACTAAGGAGCTAATATTGCTACATGTCAGTGATGTTCACTTGTCCGTGGGTGCTTTCCCACCCACCTGATATGTGTCTTCCCCACACCAGGATGGCCGTAGCAGAATAAAACTGCCTGTCCCGGTACCCCTTGGCTATCACCCCACACCCGAAACTCATCCCTTTCCAGAAGCCAACCTCCCACACCACCCACCCGGTTGGTTTGCACACTCTGATGTCTGTAACGAGGCTCTAGTGGAGAGAGCCACTGCTTAATCTGGTTCTCTTCATCATCAGCTTTGTTAACAACGATCGTCCCGTTGAGGCTGTTGGTTATGTTGCCGCTCTTAATATTACCGGAGCCAAACGATTGTATATTTCTTATTCGTTGCATGATGATCTGTATATGCTTAGTCTCGTTATGGATACGGTTTCGCAACAGCCCATGGAACCAAACGGGTTTATTAGCTTTCTACCCGGGACTTGCTCGGGGAAGGGAGGGTTATTTAACAACTTTCTCCGGCAGTGCTGTCCAAGCATCCCTGCGCCAGGGGGCACCTGTGGTGAGGAAGCAGCGAGAGAGGGAACTCGTCACATGCACCACAAACTGTAAGACGGCGGTAACTCATATCACAAACACACGCCTGTCCGACCACTGCAGGATAGGCCGGCTAGCTCTATGCAACGATAACATATGAGTGGGTGTTTTCAAGGCTGAAATTTTCGTACCGCAGGAACTCGAATAATTGGACCCCACACTAAGGCCTTGGGGTTACCTTTTTTGGTAAGGTCTATCATATGATAGTATGGCATTTAGCGTCTAACCGTGCCAAGGTTGTGACTCCGTCACAACCAGGGCACTCGCAAGAGAGTGCCTAACAGCTCACCGGAAGATATCAGCTCAACGGAAGATTCAATTTGTACGTGAATTTAACAATTATCGACCACCACCAAACATCCCCTGATGCTTTAAATGCCTCCTGGCTTTCCCAGAAATTGTTTTAGGCCTTTGCGAATAAGCCTCGAATTTTTTTCCCCTCCGTTTTACAGCAGATCTGGCTCAATGTCACTTTGACCCGTAGCCCAAACCAAAGACCCACTTAGCAAGAATCAATGCCGTATAGGAGAGAAAATAAAATTGCAGACCTATTTGCAAAGGTCTGAAAAATTTTCTGGGAAAGCCAGGAGGCATCTAAAGCATCAGAGGATGTTTGGTTGTGGTTTGAAATTCTTAAATTCACATACAAATTGAATCTTCCGTTGAGCTGATATCTTCCGGTGAGCTGTTAGGCACTCTCTTGAGAGTGCCCTGGTTGCGAGCAAGCGAGCAATCAAGGTTGTGACTCTGTCACAACCTTGGCACTGTTAGTGGAATTTGTAAACTCACCTCCGAGGCAACGCCACGTTTTGGCTGTCTACGATATCATATGATACATTAGAAACACAGATTTAGGACGGCAGAAAATTGGGCGAAAATTTTGGCACCGCCGATTGGATATGATTCTGGCTGAGACTCCGCCGTCTAGTTTTATTGCCTAAAATTTAAAACACGATGGTTAGGTACAGTGAACGGGCTCCTAGTTAGAGCAGCCTGTTTGGCCCTAGGGATAGTTACCGGATCATAAATTTGGCAATTCCCAATCAAAATATCTTGCTGAAAAATTAAATGTTCCTTAGAAAGGCTTTAGCACTACGAAGACCCGAGCGTCTGTGTCCGTGTTGCGCTCTGCCGTTCCTGAGTTCAGAATGAGTAGTAATGCTCCACGTGCTGGGTTTAGTCAGCGAGGAATGATTGGCTAGTAATTTTGACACCATGAGCCTCATCATCTTTTTTTCAGCTTGGGTGAAGCATTCCTTATTAGAGCCCCCCCGATACCACCCTCGCACTTATCACTGCGACGTATTTACGACGAACACTTTGGGTATACCGGTGTCGCTATGGATTGCCCATTATATCTGCGCTCTATTAATACCGGTAATGTCAACAGCTATAATGTAACGAATAGTTATAACAGCATCACCAATGTCAACAAGGTCCCAGCAGACGGAAACCCAGAAATTATGAGGTGGCTCTCCCCACTAGACCCCGGAAGAAGGCATCAGGACGTCCGCACAGACAGGCTGGATGGTGTGGGGAATTGGCTTTTGGAGACAAGCGAGTTCCGGGAGTGGAGGGGAGGTGAAGGCGGGGTTGATAAGGCTGTCTTATTTTGCTACGGGAATCCGGGAGTAGGAAAGACATATCTAAGGTGAGTGTCTAGTTTATCCGGAAGAAGTAGGAATTATTGCCGATGACCAGCAATATTAGTTCATTGGTCATCGATAACCTGTGCGATGGACCTTGCGAGGCAGACATTGCAATCGCAATGTTCTACTGTGACTTCCGCGACCAGCAGCAGCAGACAGCCACCGACATCATAGGAGCTATCTTGAAACAGTTGGTGGTTAGGGGGGAGGTCCTGGAGAACGTGCAAGGGGTATTTGAGAAGGCGAGAAAGGAGGTCGGCGGTCGAGGTCTGCGACTTCCGGATATGGTGCAGATGCTGAAGCAGGCTATCTCCACATTACCCCAAGTTTTTATTTGTATTGACGCTTTGGATGAGTGCCTCCCTAAGTATCTAGTGGAGCTTCTTGGGTCGCTGAAAGATATCCTTGAGGGGCTACCGAGCGTGCGAATATTTGTTACTGGAAGACCTCAGGTTGAGACGGAGATTTCAAGATATTTCGCCACCAGTGTCATAGTACCCATCAGTCCGAAGGCGCACGACATAAAAGGATATTTGGAGAAGAAGTTAGAGTTGGATACCGAGCCCGATGCTATGTCTGATGCTTTACGGGCGGATATCCTCAGAATCATTCCCGAAAAGATCTCTGTGTGAGTCTGAGCATCTATGATTTCCACTCCATGAATGATTTGTATTGACTAGTGGCTATCCGTAGATTCCTTCTTGTCTCGCTACATATCGATGCTATCCTAGCAGAAGTTACCATCTTTGAGAGAAGGCAAAAGTTGAACGAGATGGCCGCGGGAAGCCACTTGGAGGGCGCGTACGCAACAACCTTGGCACGAATGAAGGCGCAGAAAGGGAGCAGATCTAGGCTCGGAATTGAAGCCCTTATGTGGGTGTCGAACTCGGAGCGACCACTACATACTAGCGAGCTATGCCATGCTTTAGGAGTAAAGATAGGATCACCCGATCTAAATGTTGAAAATATTCCTACAATTCGAACACTCCTAGGGTGCTCTCTAGGGCTTATCACGGTTGATGCATCCTCCTCAACCGCCCGGCTTGTCCACTTCAGTCTGCAAGAGTATATATCCAGTAGCCCAGGCCTATTCCAAAGTCCACACTTGATGATAGCGGAGGTTTGCTTGACATACCTCAATTTTCAGTGTGTTCGAAAGCTTTCACCAACCGCTAGTTCGCCCCTATCAACAGTCCCCCTCGTCAGATATGCATCTAGATACTGGGGAAGGCACATGGGAAGGGAGAAGGCGAAGAGAGTGAATCCACTTTCCTTGGGGCTTCTGGTTGAATTCGAACAGCATATAGCCTCTCACCTGCTTCTGCTATCTTATTATGAGGATATATGCGATACACGGTGGTGGGAACTAGGTTTTGATGGGAGGGATGACCCTAAGGGTTTTACAGGTCTCCACGGAGCGGCGTTTCTCGGGGCGGTAGATATAGTTGCAGCGCTATTGGCGGTGAAGGAATGGGATATTAACGCAGCTGACACTACGGGGAAAACAGCGCTCGGATGGGCAGCTGTAAGAGGCCATGAGGGTGTCGTGGGGTTGTTATTGGAACGAGAGGATATCAGCCCCAACACTACAGGCACTGGGCATTGCCAAGCACCACTCTTGTTGGCAACGGGGGGCGGGCATGAGGGAGTAGCAAAATTGCTCTTGGAACGAGAGGACATCGATCCCAACAGCGCAGACGCTAATCATGGCCTAACGCCACTCATTTTAGCTGCGATGAACGGGTATGAGGGAATTGTGAAGTCGCTATTGGAGCGAGAGGATATCAGTCCCAACACTGCAGAAAAATATGGTGAAACACCACTCTTGTCCGCTGCGGCGGGTGGGCATGAGGCAATAGTCAAATTGCTATTGGAACGAGAGGATATCAATCCTAACGCTGCAGACTCCATGGTTGGTCAAACACCACTCGAGGCTGCCTCGGAGGGCGGGCACGAAGGAGTAGTGAAGCTGCTATTAGAACGAGGGGATATAGATCCCAACACTGGAGCCAGATTTGGTCGAACGCCACTCATGTCGGCTACCAGGGGCGGGTATGTGAGAATAGTAGAGTTGCTGTTGGAACTAGGGGATATCAATCCCAACACTAGAGACACTTTCGGTCAAACGGCACTCGTGTTGGCTACCAGGGGCAGGCATGAGGGAATAGTGGAGATGTTATTGCAACGAGAGGATGCCAAACCTAACACCATAGATCCTTGTCATGGACAAACACTACTCTCGGCGGCTGCGATGAATGGGTATGAGGGGATCGTAAAGCTACTACTAGGGCGAGAGGATATCGATCCCGACGCCGCAGACACCGAATATTGCCGAACACCGCTCTTGTGGGCTGCGGATTGTGGGCACGAGGGGGTGGTAGAGTTGTTATTGGGGCGGGGCGATGTCAACACTGACACATCAGACCTTAACGGCAAAACAGCCTTCGAATTGGCTGCGTCCCGTGGACACAAAAAAGTTATGGAGCTACTCTCCCCACCTGAACCCTCCCTTCTCATCCCCACTTGCGACCCACTCTACTTGTCATCTACCTCGATGGTCCTCTCGGTCTATCCCGTAGGCTTGCCTTTCGCCGCGGCAGCCCCCTCCCCCGGCCCATCCCCGGAACAGCGATTCGCTCCTTCCTGATCATTCCTTCCTTAATCGTTCTCTCCTCTCTCCTCGCGGTCATCAGCCCCTCCCTACCAACCACCCCATCACCATCATTTCACGGACGACTATTGGATTGTACATACAGACTGGGCCCTGGAAAAACATTCCCGGATCTCAAGTTAAGCTAGATATGTAAGCGTAAGTTTGGGTACGAGTGTGAATCGGAAATAATGCAGGGAGTTCGGTCATGGCCCATGGCGCATAACCTATACTCTCCTCTTTTATCCCTTTTTCTTCATCAAAATTTTTTCTCCATTGTCACATGTAATTACAACACCACTTATCTCCATTCATTCGTGAATCATATCCTATGGCTCATGGAAATGAGACATCCATGGACTCAATAATTCAACTATTGGGGTCTACTTTCCTCAGCGTGCCTAACACCCGTGCTTGGCAACAACCAGGCATCCCTAGAAAGCCTTGCCGAATAGAAGGAGAAGTAAAGAAAAAGAGAGCAAAAAACGGAATCAACAGATATCTTGGGCCTAATTGAAAATATAAATGAAAGCTTGCTGTCAAATACCCGCGTTGCCAGGAGCTGAGTATTTCTCGGGCTAATTACCCCAGAGCAAATTGTTTCCGGATTTGTGGAGGTCTTGTGAAGCCTACGTCATATGCTGCATTGCGCAGTATGTTGGGCTTAGTTTGGATGCTTTATGTCGTGCGCCCCGGGTATCAGAAATTTATTCAGGACTGGAGTAGTATGCCGGTAGGTATTATATTACTAGGATAGTTGAAGCCAAGCGGCCACCCATGGCATCAGGCAACCATAGCAGTTGCATCCGTGTTTCCAAAGCCAAATTAGTATTCCAGTAACGTATTTCATGGGGTTCTTCTACTTTCCCTGATTCAGAATTAAGATATCACAATTACCGCAGCCCCACTGCTCATACTCGACACCTGGGTATCGAAGGTATATGGACCATGCTAGTTTGAAACAGCTAAGCCAACAGCTCAACCGAGTTACGAGCACACCTAAGCCAGAAGCCGACAAAGTAGCTGAAGTTTTCTCCCTCGGTGGCCCTCTCCTGCTCATGCTGCCCACGCTGGAATCTTTCACATAATGGGTTTCCTGGGCTAATCGCAGGCTAGGTTTCTATTTACAAAGTTTTAAACGCTTAGGGTCAGGGGGGTCCTTGTCTTCCCAAAATTCCTTTTGACGATTCCGAAAAGCTCGGGCCCCTTGGAAAGTTTCCTCTCCTACGGATTTCCACCTGTCTTCGTGTTCTGCGCCCCCAAGTTTTTACCATTACAATACCCAAGCTTGGGGGGAACAGATACTCATAATGTTGAAGCGTTTTTAAGAAGATCCTCTATTGCACATAGCCAGGGTTCAAGAGTAAAGGCAGAGTTTTGGTGGTATTCAATGGTGGTGCTTTTTTTGGGGGGGGAAACATTTAGGGATCATTTACCTAACCTTCTGTATCTAAGGGGCTGTTTGGCAGGCCATTGTTTGAAAAATTGTTGATTTCAAAACATGTTTTGTAAACACGTGTACAAACAACCAATAGCCATTATTTGAACACATGAGTATGCCAAACACAACCATCGTTTCTAAACGCGTTTTCAAATCAATGTTTTGTTAACTGTGTTTAGTCCAATTAATTTATAATTCCTATTACTTCCCAAGACAAGCAGCGTGTAGATAAATGAAATAAATGAATAATCAATATTATAACTCAGGAAAATCTGCCAGTGTAAACACAATTCTCAACCACAATTATCAGTACGAGAACAGCAATGAATTTCAGCAAACTACAATCCCAGTATGTCTGCAGATTATGATTAGGACAAAATTAGCAATGTATTGCAAGTTGCGGCCATTGCCATTGAAGGTAGGAGCGCACTATCGACATTGAAGAATGAGATAGACAAGTTATATTATTATATTACTCTTCATTTAATAGTTGATGTAAAAATATTTATGTCTTCTTCATATCTTGTATATAAATTCAAATAATATTATGTATTAATTGTGGAATTAAAATTTTAGTAATCTTAGTAGACAATTTCCAGATTGTTTCAACACATGTGTTGAAACAACGATTTGTTGTGTGTACAAACAATGCCCTGCCAAACTCAATCGTTGTTATAATACATGATTTGGCCCAAAACACGTTTTGAAATCAAGAATTTTTCAAACAACAGCCTGCCAAACAGCCCCTTACTGATAGATGGCGGCATAGCTTTTTTCCAATTTTCTATCGTCCTAAATTCCCGTAGCTTGATTGTCAAATGTAACATTGCCTCGGAGGATGATTCGCAAATTCCACAAGATGCTGGATAGGGTGCTACTCTGGGTTTCCCATCTGCTTGCCCCACACCTCTAGACGCCTCCAACCGTTAAGACCCCCTTAACTCTTGCAGCTACCTCGAGCTGCTAGGCCGAAGTCTGTAGATATAATGCACATGTTTTTCCTCTGAAGTGGCCCCCATGCCTAGCAATAAGGACGCATTCCGAACAAGCCTGGGGGATGGAATGAATAATCAATGGGGAATTGAAAAATAGAGGGAGTAAAAACAGAGTCAACGAATATCTCTGACTTAATACAGTAGAAACCATCTCGACATTGGCTACTGTCGAGCCTAAGATCCCCCAGCAACAAAAGGAGAAAATCGTTTTTATACATGATCGAGGTCTCGAGGACCCTAGGCTATATACCCCACCGCGAAGTACATTGAGTTGAATCCGGGCGATCTATGATATGCGCTACTAGTATCATGAACTTAATTAGACTTGACTCGAGGTAGATGGTAATTCGCGCAGGCTAATTCTGATAGCTTACGTTTGGAATCGCATCAGACGGATGAGAAACAAATTATTCTAGAATATTACAACTACAGTACAGGCAGGGTTCCGAATGGTCGGCGGAAGACTGGACTGGACTAGCTAGTCTGGTCGAAAGTCAAGTCTAGTCTAATGGTTGAAATTAGACCAACTGGACAGTCAGGACTATTGAAACCGACTCCGCCGGGCCCGCCAAGCAATAGGATATGCTATTTTTATCACAATATATTACGTTCAAATCAAGCTTTTCTTAATTAAATCTCTTGTTTCCATGGATTAGATGGTGGGGATAGTGCCTCGCTTAGATTAGGGGTGGCGAAAATAGGTTCTTAAGTATCGAAACTATTTTGTGTGTCACAAGTGAGTGATATTACATGACCATATGCCACAATACTTGTATTCGATGCCATTTATCCATTGGGTAATCGCATTTCCACCACATGCTATCCTCTCCGGAATGTTCTTTCAACTTGTATTGAGGGGCTGTTGATTTATAATGTGGCAAGCGGCTTTAAGATCCTACTCTAGCTGTACTTCTATTCTTAGCGAGTGTTGGCCCAAGTGCCATTCCGACTCTCATGCGATATTTTATAAAGACTGGCCCAGGACCAGTCCAAACTGGACCGGACCACCCGAGTTAGTCGGGTCCAGTCATCGACATCAACCAGGACTGGCCAGCCTGGTTCCTGCTTCCAAGACTTGACCGGTCGGACTATTCAGAACCCTTAGTACAGGCCATATCAAACTCTACAAAGCCCGCTATATCCAATCCTAAGGGTGGACACTAAAAAAGCAAAGTAAGAGATACCTGCAGGGTGCCACCAGGCTCTGAAACATGATTTTTCCCTTTTCCCTTTTACGATATGAAGAATATAAAGGAAAAACCAAATAGACGGGTGGGGAAACAAAGATAATGTTAACACTAAATTAATGTTACCGCATGAAAAGGCAACCGACTTTCATGGGGCGCGGGAGAGAGGTTACCCCGTGTACTTGAGACACTCCCAACCCGAGAGGGTGTCAACCCTGATTCGCGATGTCGCGGCGGCCCAATGCCGCTCTTGCTGATCACTAAGAGGGGTGCAAGAATGTGGCGACACTATCTATAGAGAGAGGAAATCCTAATCTTAGCGGGGAAGAGGCGTAACTTATAGTGAAACACTAATCCATAAAGCTCTAGAAAGCGAGCAAAAAGGCGTAGTTGGGCTCCTGTGATTCGGGAGGGATAAGTTCGCCATGGGGGTTTGACGCTATCCGGTATACTATTAGTGGTGTCCCCGAAAACAACTGAATTGTTGTATCTCACAACGTTCTCATCTTAACTTCCCCTGATGTTAACCCTCCTAGCTTCCGGGACGCGCAATTCCACCACTTGAACCTTTGCCGTTTCTCCCCTTCAAATTCAATTTTTGACCACTACACTTGTAATTCAGCTATCTCTGCGATTTCTGTTTCTACACAAATCTCTTGGGGTTGGTGGGGGTGGGCGTGATCGGAATGGACATACTATGGTTAACTGGGTATCTCTGGTTCCATCCGCAGGGCATGGTGTAGCTATACACATATCACACTATATGATGGAAGCTTAAAAAACTGAACGTGTGCTATGCCAATGGGCTTTGATTTCTCGGTAAGGTCAGGGCACTTTTGTATTTTTTCCCATCCGGAAAGTGACAAATGAGTTATGCTTCTACTGTATTTTTACTAGGTTTCTAGATTACCAGTTAACAGAATTTCTAGCCACACCGAGCGCCTTTTCAATCGCCCAAGTTTCTGCGGTAAGTGTGCGCTATAATCTGCGTGGGGTTCCATCCTAACGATAACTCCTCCCCTGTCCAAATTTGGCGGAGTCTGCTTTTTGCTCATAAATCCCCTTTTGGCCTATTACATACGGTACCGACATCGCGCCATACTCGCATGGGATGATATGGTACAGTCTGATGTTGCGATAAGGGCTTGGGTGTGATAAAGGGGATAGCGTTGTCAGGTTCATGTGATATCACTCGTATATCCGAGTCATATGCTGTATTGTGGTAATATTGAATGGAGTGATAGTACGATATGATGAAGAAGTGATTGATTGCTTGAGGAAAAACTGAGCACTCTGACTATCTCAAAGAGAAGGGCGAGCAGCCCTGACTATCTACCATTTGGGAGCGAGACAAATAGGTCGAGCGAACAATAACAATAACAATAAAAGAAGAATGAAGGAAATGCAAGGAGGTATCTTCAATAGTGCCGGAGGCGTAGAGGTATGATAAGGTTTGATGCAAGGAGAAAAAACAAATAGTGTGAGTGGCACCACAGTAGTGCCAGAAGTATGTTTCAACATGCTGCTTGGGATAAAGTGTACCAGGCGAGGAATTGAAGAGAAAGCAAAGAATCGCAGAATATGAGGGTTATGGGGAGGTATAGATCGGTGGTAGGAAAGAATCAAATTACTTATGTCTACTATATTACTACTCTTGCCCAAAGCCTTTGCCTTAGATCTGTGAGCCTTTATCTATGATTCCAGGGGTAATTCGGTTGATGGAACGGGGGATGCCTTGGCATAAAATCTAGTGTAGTGGAAGAAAAAGTCTCGACTGCCAATTCCTAGTCTTGTCGCATTCCCCCCTTTTAAGTTTGGCCCGGACCAAGCAACATAATTACTATAGTACTTTTTCATTAATATATTTTCACAAGTGGTCACCGCGGGCAATTGATCCCTGTTATTCAAGCGAGGCCAATTGCCCGGAAGCTATAAGAAACCTGTCCTCAAAAGTATTAATCCCACCGATGATTTGATTGTTACTATAAGCTGAGAAATCATATACTATCTCTTAGTCGTCTTTTACCCTGTCTTCGCTCGTGTACCTCTAACCCAGCTTTTAACCGTAGCAAAACAAAAACACCCATGGGGAAACAACCCAACACTAACCTTGATTTGAACATAGTGAGTTTTTTTTTTTTTGCCGGAAATTTAATTCCAGGGTGTCCAGAGCCCCCACCGCGCTTATTCTGTATAAACGACGGGAACTACATATACAGTGCCGACGATGCGACTCCCACTATTCCCCACTGGACATACTCCTGCCACATTAGAGCAGTATTCTAAACAAGTGCGCTATCCTCCAAGATAGCAGTGTGCTGTCCGGATCATCTGATAAAGCCGCTGCCCTGTGCTGCGGCCCAACAGTGGACGTTCTTTCTCCCTTGTGCTCTGCCCCCCACACCACAACGAGGTATCCCTTTCAAGCTAGGCCGGAGAGGAAAAAAAGGGGATCCAGAGATACCTCAGAATTTATTCCGAGAAGACACCCTGTGGAATATCTACACTTCCAGAGGCTAAGATTGTTAAACCAAGAGATCTTAGATCAACTAAAAATGGAGAAATCGCTCCCAACTTTATCAGGTTCTCCGAGAGCCCACGCCATATACTCGCTGTACAGCACGTGGAGCTGAATCACGGGCGTTTTATGCCATGAGCTGCCAGTATGATAAATTTAATTTAACCTAGCCTAAGGAAAGTGGTAATTCATGTTAGCTATGTTTGAGGGAACTTACGCCTGGAATACCCTGAGCTGGATATAAAATAATTATTCTACAGTATTCTCACTATAGTACAGCAGCAATATCTCACTTTAAAAGGGCCAAAATCAGTCCTAACCAGATCCAGTGATATCAAAAAGCCAAATAAAAGGAAAACTAACACTCCCAGGAAGCAAGCATACCCTAGAATCGGATTTTTCGCTTTTTATTTCCCAAGATATGAAAGAATCGAGACAAAAAACTCAAAAGAGGAGGAAGCAGAAATTAATGATTAATAATATTAGATTAATACTTGATAAATGGAAAACTTTATGGCGCGGAAAGGCCATCGGCTTTGTTCGTACAAAGACGATTCCCATAAGATATTAAATTTAACGAAATGGGAGCTAGAGTGTGGACGGAGAAGGGGAGGGAGGGAAGGAAGAAAGAAGGACAGAAAACGAAGCCATCGAGTGCCGTGCAAAACCCGATCTTGTATAAGTATAAGAATATAATATGGTTCTTAAAGTATGATAAACGGAGGAGAAAATATGATACCAAAAGATCGTTAGGCGGATAGCTAAGACACGAAGGAGTAATACACACGGGAAAGCCAAATAAGAGCTAGAAAGGGTGGGCCCAGAGTGGATTCTACTGGTGCGATAGTGTAGTACCTCGAGTTAGAGGATCCGTCGAGTGAGTCACTTTTTGTCACGGATGTCAAAACCACCGGATCCTTTTGGAAGGGTGCCGAGATGGCTCGGGGGACTCGGCTGGGGCAAGGTCTCTTGGGTAATTGCCAGCAGCTGACTGAGGAACAGGGCCCTGATCTCCAAACCGACGGTTTGCAACTCCTGGGAGTCGCTTCTCGGGCGTCCGAATAAGTACCGTTTGGCCGATGGGTTCTGTCATTCCCATGCCCTGGATAACTTTACACCGTTCCTGGAGCATTTTCACAATTCTCACGTGCCCGCATATGTCAGCCCACCAGAGTGGCGCTCGGCCGCCCTTGTCCTTAGTGTCGGGAGTGACATCTACCCGTTTCAAAAGCATCTTTACAATGCCCTCACGCCCCATTCCAGCTGCCCAAGAGAGAGGCGTTCGACCGCTCTTATCCTCAGTATCGGGAGCAGCATCCCCGCGTTCCAAAAGCATTTTCACAATTCCCTCACACCCCATCCCAGCTGCCCACAAGAGTGGTATTCGGCCGTCTTTATCAGCAGTATTGGGGGTGATATCTGCCCTTACTAAAAGCCTTTTCGCAATTGCCTCACGCCCCATCCCAGCTGCCCAAGAGAGAGGTGTTCGGCCGTCTTCATCAGCAGTGTCGGGAGTGACATCTCCCCGCTCTAAAAGCGCCTTCACAATCTCTTCATACCCATTTCCAGCTGCCCAAGAGAGAGGTGTTCGACCGTCTTTATCGGCAGGATCTGGGGCGACATCCTCCCGTTCTAAAAGCATCTTCACGATCCCTTCACGCCCCGTTCCAGCTGCCCATGAGAGAGGGGTTCGGCCGTCTTCATCCGCAGTATAGGGAGTCACATCTGCCCTTTCCAAAAGCATCCCCGCAATTTCCTCACACCCCGTCCCGGCTACCCAAGAGAGAGGTGTTCGGCCGTCCTTATCCGGAGTGTCGGGAGTGACATCTTCCCTGCCTAAAAGGATCTTCACAATGCCCCTGTCCCAATTCCCAGCCGCCCACGAGAGAGGTGTTCGACCGTCTTTATCTGCGGTATCAGGTATAACATCTTCACGACATAAAAGAATCTTCACGATGCCCCCATTCCTATTTCCAGCTGCCCACGAGAGAGGTGTTCGACCGTCTTTATCCCCAGAATCAGGAGTGACATCTGCCCGTTCCAAGAACATCCTCACGATATCCTCATAGCCATTTCTAGCTGCCCACGAAAGAGGTGTTCGACCGTCTCTATCAGCAGTGTCGGGAGTGACATCATCCCGTCCCAAAAGCATGTTCACCATGGCACCATGGCCTTTTCTCGCGGCCCACGAGATTGCTGTATTGCCAGCCACATCAGTTGCATTGAGATCCCATTCCTTTATCTCTAATAAACCCACAGCAGCCTCCACCATCCCAAGATATGCAGTGCCATGGAGTCCTGTAAACCCAGCAGAGTTACTCTGATCATGCAGCCAGTCCCAATTATCACGTTTGAGGGATAAGAGAACCCTAGAGGATACATGCTTATCAAATTCACCGAGAAGTCTCAGTGCGAGTGTGGTCACGCTTTCTGCGCTTTCCCTTCTGGCGTGTGTTCCCCAGTAGCAGGAGGCGTATTCAAGAAAGGGTGTCACCGGTGCGGGCCAACGAAGGGCATGCGAAAGGTCCTTGATGCATTGAAAATTGAGGTATGTTAAACAAACCTCGGCAATCATGGAGTGGGGGCTGTGAAATAGGTCGGTATTGCTGGACAGATACTCTTGAAGTGTGTGGTGGATAAGACGGACTGTGCATGAGGACGGTTCAGCTGTTACAAGCCCCAAAGTGCATCCTAGTAGTGTTTCTATCACAGGAATGTTCTCTGGATTCTGGTCTGTAGACCCGATTTCCACGCCCAGGGCATGGCATAGCTCGTTGGCACTTAAGGGTCGCTCCGAATGTGACAACCACATGAGTACCTCCACACCGAGGCTCGACTTGCTCCCCTTCTGCGCTTTAATCCGTGCCAGGGTTGCCGAATACGCATCGCGAAGGCCATTCCCCTGGATGATCTCGGCAAGCTTTTTCTTTCTCCGGTGGATCGTGGCCTCCTCTAAAACCGCATCAATGTTAAGGGATACAAGAAGGAATCTATATACTCTAGTTAGCGAATATCCAACGAGAGCGAGATTGACTAAAGTAATTGTTTTACGCACATTTGAGAAAACCTCCTCGGAATTACTTCAATAATTTCTGCCCTCAAGGTGCCGTCCATGGCGTTAGGTGTGGTATCTCTGGCTAATCTCATCTCAAGATATTTCTCAATATCTTGAACAGTAGGAACAACGGGTATCATGACCGCCTCACTGAAATACCTCTTAACCTCGTCGCCAATGTGAGGTCTTCCGCTAAGGAACACTCGCATAGTTGGAGAAGCCCTCACAATGTCCCGCAATGACTCTAGAAGTTTTGACCGATTGCCGGGAAGACATTCATCTAGGGCATCGATGCAGATGAATACTTCTGGCAATGATGCGACCGTCGCCTTCAGGATTTTAACCAAGTCTGAAAGTTTCACGGCCCGTCCGCCAAATCCCCTTTTCTCCTTACGAAAACCCTGCCGCAGGGTCCCAGGAATCCCATCCCTCTCTAACAGCTGCTTGAGTATTGCGCCCAACATGTTCACCGCAGACTGCTCTTCCTGGGCAAGGTAATCGCAGTACAAGCCAGCTACAGCGATATCTCTATCATGCACTTGATCGCACAAGAAGTCAATAACTATGGAGCTTATATTTCTAGCGGTCAGTCAGATTCACTTTACCGAGAGTCCTCTCACTAACCTGATATGTGTCTTCCCCACCCCCGGATCGCCGTAACAGAATAAAACAGCTTGCTTCTGTACCCCATAGCTCCCACTCCACTCCCGAAACTCTCCCCTTTCTAGAAACCAACCTCCCACTCCATCCGCCCGGCTAGTCTGCACACTTTGATGCCTGTGCCGAGGGTCTAGTGGTGAGAGCCACCGCTTAATCTGGCTATCTTCGTCATCTGTTCTGCTCACAGTGATGGTTTTGTTGTTCGTAGTAATAGTCGTGTTGTAGCTGTTGGTTACGTTCCCACTATCAATGTTACAGTATGCAAGCAAACGGGAGTTAGTTGTTTGTTCCATGGTGCGCTCCGTCGAGTCTTCGCTTGGCTATTGATGCGGTTCCCCGATAATTCAGGGGGCAAAAGGGGTTTATGAAACTCCCAGCATAATACCCGAGAAAGGAGGGGTGATCTTGCTTATCCCTTCGCTAGCGTTACCGAATCATTTCTACCCCGGACAAGCACCGGTAAAAAAAATGCACCCGAGAGTGACCAGACACACCAGAGGTATCATGGATCTCGAGGCAAACCCGTATCTCGAGCATACGTATGATGCCTCATTATATCAGCACGGCATATCAATTGCGGGCCGGATGAAGTAACTCTACCCTCGTCTCGCATACAAGTACAGGTATTTTGATGGCCAGAAGAACACCTACCGGCAAGTCTCGCCACTTCAATGCAGAGATTAGTTGGGATCAAGCAACGAAGACATTTGTCTGCATATTTTCAAGGCTAAAACTCGCATACTTCCTGTCAGACAACCCCATGATGTATGCAACACTGGTGAGGATTTTGGTTTAAGTCCCCAGAATTCCGCTTATTTAGGATTGAAATTTCACAATTGCGGTAGCCTTGCCACTCGTACGACGCTGGGGTGTCGAGAGTGACGGATCAGGGATGCAACCGACTGCGGCCGGCTTCTTGTCCAACTGGCTAAGGCAACAGCTCCACACACCTAAGTTAGGATCCAGCGGAGCAGTCTACCTTTTCCCCGCCTCTCATGCTCTCTTATTGGTGCTGCCGACAGTGAAACCTCGCACATAATAGACTAGCTAACACTCTCGGTAGTTTAACCACCTATCCACAAGGTTTTAAATGGTTAGGATGGACCAATTTTATTTTTTTCCGGCACTGTTTTTTGATAATTCTAGATAGCTAGGTCTTCGGCACTTCTCTTCGGGACTTCGGAGGGTCCTAGTGTTTAGTATACCCCTAGCAAGCCTGGTGTTTCGGAGTTCGGGCTTGGGCGGAATATGTAGTGGTGTGTAATTGCTAGATCCTTCATGACTTAGAAAAGTAAGGCCTACAAACTATCATTCTTTTCCCCCCGCATACCAGACCTCCAGGGTTATTTGATGCTCAGGCAATTATATTTGTTCCTCCCCACACCCTGCCCCATTGTCAAGCAATGTATTTGCAACCTAACCACGACCTCAAATTTACACTCTATGCCACCACAACCGCCGAGGACTAACGGAAAATTTAGGCAGCCATCTGATAGATGTGAGGGAAACCTCTGCTAAGATTATAAAACAAAGAGTTTAATATTTCGTAAATCATCCCTTCGCGCCTACAACAGCAGCCGCCCTTCAGATCCTATTCATAAACTTGGATTTCTTGTGCGTGGTTAAAATTAACCGATTACCCTGGTGAGCGTGGTAACGCATCGCTTCCTGGCCCTCACCAAAATCATTGCCACTCAACAGGCACCTCATAATAGCTTCTCTCTTACTTTATTGAGGTTGATGGATGGCAGACTAAGTACTGATTACTGTCATGTATTTAAATTATTTTTACTTATTTTTCTTGGTTGTGTTGGGGTAGTTGTATCGAGGAGGTCGGCGGCGTCACAGTGGGAATTATGAGCGTTAGCTGATCGGTTGATTTTGTCCAAAGTTCCCTTTCAAGACCCTGGGGCTGAACCACCTGAATGCTTCTTCTAGATATTTTCTAACAGTATCTAGACCCTGCCTGGTCTTGAAAATGCTAGGAAAGCCCTGATGTGCCTTCTCCTGCTCCAATAGCACTCAATAATATGAATGAGGTCAGATGAATTAGGTAGCCGGCCTTCTCTAAAGTCATTATTGGCCAGCCATGCGGTACTTTAGTGGATTGCGGGGGTGGGGTTATTCCCTGAGCCGTCGCTTAGCGACAGCCGATCGGATGAAACACTTTGGGCTAGTCATACCTTGTAGACTGTTCTACCGCCAGCTCCATCCACTCTGAGGCCACCACAATCCCACCTCTACATTTTCCTAGAGAACTAAATTTCGTGACGGTATCGTCTCAACTGAAGCCAGTTAACCCAACCTAGTCAATGCACACGAAAGTACTCGACCACTCGAACACTTTAAGAACTCGGATAGAAGAGAATGGTGCAAGAAACAAAATGTATGCAAATCCCCTAGACCAGATAAGGCGAGAGTGAAGGTGACAGGCTAGACATGAGGAGGAAAGGACAAGATGAGACGAAAGAAAAATGAAGCGATGTTACAATGTTGAGGCTCCACCCCCGGCTACGGGAGGGGAAAATACCGCAACCTCGACCCCTGTTGGAGGCAGCTCCTCGCAAGGCAAGGCAATAACATCTGAGAACATATTTCTTCAATTAGCCTTTTTATGGTGCTGCACGCTAGCAGAACTGCCCCCCTACCCTCTACCCCGGCAACAACTGGATTACACAGGATAATCGCGTGCACCTGTGGCATGGAAGACGAAGTTTACAAATACTCGCTGACCACGAATAGGATAGAATTGTGGTCCAGGGATGTTTTCACTACCGGTATTGGGATTTGAGTGAACTAGCTTGTACGAGTACGGCCGGTAGATATATTAGTCGCGTGCATTGTCTACACGCATAGCAACCAGAAGGCTCACCAAAATTCTCTTCTTAGACCACGTGACTTATATATCTATCGGCCGCCCTGGGACTATCCCATCGCACCTCGCGATGATATGACGAACGTCAAGACTCCTGAGTTTTCTTCTCGCTTGTATTGTTCCAGCATGCTCGGGCTCAAAATAAATACATGAGGTGCGGCAGCCATCATTCTTCAACCATCAGACTACCACTTTGCCGACATCACCGGTACAATGCCAAATTTTTCAGTATCTTTCTCCACATTTGTTTCGCCCTAAGGATATCTTGCAGAATTTTTTTTTTTTTTTTTTCTAGAGCTGGGTTGTGCTTCTTTTCACTTGTTGATTAAAGATGATGACGATTGTTGATCGTCCGACGGGTGGCCGTGGTCACTGCCAGGTCGGGCTTAACAACCTGTACTCCCGCCAAAAATACCTGAACTTTCAAGGAACTTCAACCTAGTTTACAACCAAAATTATAGCGATGCAAGCGATTGCGATTGCAAGGAGCGGAGGGAGGAGGTGATGAAATGGTAACCAGAGTTACAGATTAGGAAGTGTAGCGCATTACGAATAGTGGTACTGTAGATAGTGTGTATTGGGAGGTGTTTAGTCGGGGATGTACGCTGATGTCACAGACCGAGTAGTGCACCATAACCTTTTTTGCGCAGGAGTCGCGAGCGGCGGATAAGAATCCAAACATCATGAGATGAGTTAATCTGAGGTACTCCTCCTGTGCTTAACTGTGATTGTGGTCTAAGTCGCTGCTCTATTCATGCACACAAGGGTCACTCATGACAGGCATATTACCGTCGAATTTAAGAAAAAAAGGAAAACAAAAAGTCAGGAGTGCCTTCTAGAGGACAGGATGATGGGTAATGACGGGACGTGATCCGCTCGGGGGGCGTGAATTAATATATGACACTGCCAGAATTCGCACAGAAGATAGAACGCTTTTCGGTACGGTAGGCTGAGTTTGTATGGGGGCCATGGGGCTGGACTCCTTTGAGGGTTCACTACAGCGTTCTCCACTATATATTCTGTTATAGCAAGGAGCTCTGTACGAGGTATGTGAGCTTTGGAGGGGGGTTTTGCAGTAATGAACCTAGCGGTATGGGGAGGCCCATAATATACGAAGCAATATCGCACGAGAGTAACAAGCGCACAAGGCAGTGATTCTGTTTTAAACCACGGAGAATCTCTTATTAAATGCCTAAGGAGTAAGAGACACCTCCATTGGAACCTACCAGCAACTCGGTAAGAGACGCACTGCCCATCCATTAAAATCCCAAAATCGGGGCTTTCAGTAGGATAAATATTAGTTCCCAGGTTTTCATTTCATGAAATACCTAGCTGGCGCAGTGGTTAACACTCCTGCGCAATTAGCGGGAGCCCAGGAGTT
>Ga0307510_10001198_pt1 | contig 28058 bp, 14 predicted proteins | sample 12_EM_MG_FD_207224 | JGI IMG/M metagenome (GOLD analysis project Ga0307510, IMG submission 207224) | Populus trichocarpa ectomycorrhiza microbial communities from riparian zone in the Pacific Northwest, United States - 12_EM | ecosystem: Host-associated > Plants > Roots > Unclassified | place... | reverse complement strand
CACCCGGTAAAAAGGAATCAAACCCACCCAAACCCAGCTTGGACGCAAAGTCACTGATAGAAGGTATCTGCGGATTGATATCGTCGATCTCGAAATACAGCAGCTTGTCAGCCAGGTCAACATCGGCTGAAAAAGGAGTATCACCCAATCCGAAATCCACATGCCCGCTGACACCAAGATCAGGGACTGTCATCCCCATATAGGCTAAATGATAGCTGATGGTAAGATGATCGATCCCAATGTCAAAAGGCCCAAGCGACTTCGACACCGCATCCAGCGCATAGTCCAGTGACAGCATAAAACCATCGTCATCGGAGATCAGCGCATCAAAGGAAAAGCCCGACGGGAGGGTAAACAGCTGCCCCAATATCCCGCTCACATCATCCGACAGGGACGCAGTTACAGGAAAGAATAGTCCCCGCTTGACCTGCCCCAATTGAGTGGTTCCTGTAATAGAGGAGAATAGCAGACTTTGATCCGAAAACGCCACCGACCCGATAAAAGATAATGCCCCGGCGATCCCAAACAGATCAGACGGTTTGGAGACAGTCGTATAGTTCGTCAACAAAACAGCCGGCGTCAGCCCCGTCGGCCATTCCCCTGAAAAGACCAGGTTCCTCTGCAGATCGGCACTATCCAGAATAAGAAACTTCCCGCTGATATTCGCCTGCGAAAGCAACAAAGGAATGGTCCCCGAAAAATACACCGAAGACGCATCCGAAGAAATCAGCTTACAACCCTGAACAGTGATTGTGTCTGCAAGAAACAGCTTTTGAAACAGGGACATAGCCCCAGCCCCCACAGATGCCTCATTGATATCTATAGTAGCAGTCGTCGAGATCTGCTGTACAAGCCCGGCAATTGGATCATTTGCTGATATAATGGTCATAAAATTCTTTCCAAAATTCTAGTGGATTTAACAAATACAATAGGGTATAATAAATGATATTATACTGGTTCTCGTCAAAGAATTCGCCCTGGCCTTCAAATATGTAATCGAACCTCTTCAGATAGGTATCTTTCACAAAGTCCTTCTCCAATACCTTATATCGGATAAACATCCCAAGCGGCGCATTGTCACCGGTTTTTTCCAGATCGGCATCCTGGATTACCTTCCTTTTATTATTGTTTCCCAGGATCGTATAATTCGTCTTATAGGCGTTGGCTATATAGCTTTTATCCAATCCCAGGTAATTCCCACCCGCATCATCCAGCTTCATCGAATCATCCAATATCAGGTAGGCAGTGGTCTTCAACAGATACGTGTCGGTATTTTTCTGAGTAGTGATCCGCTGACCGCTTTCGATCGAAAGCTGTTCTGTATTACAATGAAAGCTGCCGCTGACAAAATTTCCCACCCGTTCATCCCCGCCGTCCCCATGTCCTTTAAGATGACACCATTCCTGGTCCGTCGGGAATTGCACATAGCTCGTTTGCTTTATTTGCTGCCAGTCTTTCAGGGGGTTCGTATCCTGCCCCTTGTTTTTTATCAGTATAGTATTGGCAAAGCTTGTTGCGGGCAGGGTATTACCCGCGATCAGATTCTTTCGGTAAGGAACGATAGTCTTCATCACTTTCCCTGCATCTACGCGGATACGCTTACTTTTCTCCAGGTAACTGCCTTTATTCTTGATCACACCACGGTGCTTTTTGGAATTGGCAAGGGTTAGCTTGTTTTCCGCCACATTCATGGCCACCGGCATATTGATACCCCAATATTTGTCATCAGGGAACTGATATTCCGCCAGCACCTCCCCAAAATAAGGCCTGTTCTTAGTCTTCGTTTGGGGTCCATCATAGCCTTTTCGCACTTTGAAAGAGCCCGGCGCCAGCTCTACCGCTTTTCTCAGATAGATAAACATGAAATTGGTCAACCGGTCAGCCGTATCCAATGCGCTCCCGAGACTTCCCGTGGCATAGGCATAGGGGGAATTGCATTGAACATACCACTCTTCGTCATCGTCCGCATTGGCAGGGTCCAGCACATAGAGCTGATACACGTATCCGCCAGACTTGATCCGTTTTGTCAGGGATTTTGCCAGGTTGACCCTCCGCTCTTTGGCCAGACCCATAAAAGAAGCAATATCCGTTATAGTAAAGTTGATCTTGGTCTTTATGATCTTATTGTCGGTTAGCGTTTTGTTCGCTTCGGCCAGCAGCCTGGCAAACCCTGTATTGCCGGCAGGATAAGTCCAGCAATAGAAGTCATCGACGATGGTATCGGCCCGGCCAATCCCATCCCCCATCCCGGAAGAAGGAGCCCAAACGACATCCGACTCTATTGCCGCCGATGTTAAAGAGTAAAAGGGCAGGTATTTCCGTCGGAAACTGAACACCATTTTGCCGTCCGGTCTCAATGAAAGGATAGTTTGCTCCTGGCCAGGGTCCTTGATATCCAACGTCGTAACCTTCAGCGTCGAAGTATTGAACAAATACAGCAATGGCTTTGTCGGATCGGGAAGCAGGGTCTGGTAAATATACAGGTAAGAGCCTGTGTTATAGAATTTGAACCCGTTACTATCATAGCTTAACAAAGGGATATCCAGCGAATTGATGGGCGTGCCGGCTGTCTGCGCATTGTCATCTGTAAGACCAGGCAATTTCCTCATCATATCCGTACTCATATAGCTTGTGAGGAACAAAGTATAGAGATCAAGTCCGCTCAGCAGCGCAGTACTGCCTGAATTCCATTGCACCGAGACCTTCAGCTTTCCAAAGAACTGGAACAGGATACTGTTCAGCTGACCTATAAGGCCGTATTGCACCGATACCGGATCATATTCCCGTTCACTTTCGAGTTGAAGATCATTATACCCTGTATCATCATAGACCTCGTTTGCAAAAAGAAGGATAGCTTCTTTAAAACCGGCATACTTCAGTAGATCTATTTGAGCTGACGTAACCGTACAGCCGGCAACAGCCTTATACAACAAAGTCTTCGCCTGCTGCAGCCCTGCCTGAAAATTGACAGTATTTTCCCTTGTCGGTTCGTAATTCCCGTCAACTTTCACCGACAACAGCGATTCAAGCAAGCCGTTTAGTCTTTCCGAATTGCTGAGATTAGATCTCGCACCGGCACTCCTGGTCATCTTTTTTTCCAGGCATCCCAGTAACTGATCGATCAGCTTATACCCAAGCCCGGCGGCATGCGTTGGATCGTTTAGAAAGCTGACAATCGCATCTACAACCCCTGTTCCTGCATTTGTCAGCTTATCTATGTAGGTAAAGCTGTATTCCAATAGGATGTCTCCCATGTCAATATCAGCAAACTTGCCAGGCTCACTCACATCTAAATACATGCGGAGAAGATCATCATTCAACCCCTTTGTATAATCACCATCCTTAAATATCGAAGTAACTCCATATGTTTCCTGTATCTCTTTTGCCTTATCAGGGTCCTGTATAAAAGAGAAGACATTCGTAAGCACCTTTCGCCTTTGAATAGCAAATTCTTTCTTGAAATAAGTTGTACCGTTGGAAGAAAGACTAAACAGGATGTTCTTATTTTCCACACTGCTATTGCGGACAAGATAACCCAGTTCGGGAGGTATGGAGAAGAATTTGCCCGCTTTGGCAATGACCCAATCAGTAAGGGCTTTATAGTACTGGTAAGTGGTGCTTTTTGTAGTCAGTGTCCCGATCAGATCAGCTTTTGCCGCATCATTACCCTCCAGTTGAAGATCCAGCGACCATGTAAATGCCATAGGAAAGGTTTGTGGGTTTTGAGATCCTAAAGTTTGCACATTATAGATAATAGGACAATCCCATCTTAGGGGGAGAAAGTTTTTGTACATTTGAGCATCACCGTTTTGTCGCGTATGGCCTTACTCATTGAAAGCGCTTCCTGGTAAGAGTTTCCCTATTAAATAGCCTAATCGTAAATCCTGGTCCATATAACAAGATGCCCATATTATTTAGCCCCAGATCCCCCAGCAGCCTGCATTGCTATATTATCCTGCTCATTCTTGGCTGCCTCTTCCTGCATCCCGATTGCTCCGCCCAGATCCCATTTACCCGCATCACCGTAGAAGATGGATTAAGCAATAATTCCGTTCAATGTATTCTTCAGGACAACACCGGTATCGTATGGATCGGCACCACCGCCGGCTTAAACCGCTACGATGGCACCTCCTTCATGACCTACAACGTCCTGAGCCGGCCGGCCCTTTCCAGCAGCGGCGTTACAGCATTGATGGAAGATAAAGAAGGAAATATCTGGGTGGGTACCGAGAACGGTCTTAATATCCTTGACCCGGTCGCCAATAAGATCCAACAGCTCGCCCATAATAATAACGACCTCACTTCCCTGCCCGCCGGTCCTGTAAGAGGGATCCAAAAAATGAAGGACGGAAGTATATGGGTCCTTTCAGAAAGCTGGTTTGCAAAATATGTTTCCCCGCATACTTTTTTAAAGATTGTCCTTGATCCAAGGCTATCAGACGCCTCCAAAGTCTTCTCCGGTTTGTATGAGGAAACGGGCGATCAGTTATGGGTCTCCTACCTCGACCAGCCAACCGCCCTCGGGAAAAAATATTCGGACAAAAATGGACAGGACAGCATTGCCGCTCTTGATTCGCAATGGCCCGGTTATGAAAAAGTATTGACGGATCGCAGTGACACTGTCTGGGGCATTTCCTATAAAGGAGTGACCCTTTATGATAAAAAAAGCCGTCACTATACTCCCTGGCTAGAGAACAAAGGTTGCCCCGATATCCCCAACCTGCACGTCCATACCTGTTTTAGTGCGGATGCGAATGGCAATATCTGGCAGGGTTCTCAGGGGATTAACCTCGTACAATACAACCCTCGCCAAAAAATAGTTACGGATTACAACTGGTTATTGTCATCCTGTAAAGCCACGATGGTATATTGTATCTATACCGATCAAAGCAATACGGTTTGGATCGGCACCGATAATGGCATCATCAGGTTATCCAACCGCGCTTCGATCTTTAGAAATATCGTGTTCCGCGACAAGCAGGAAGAAATAAAGAACATCCGTTGCCGCAGACTCCTGGAAGATAAAAAGGGCGTGCTTTATGCAGGCACCGAAAATTACGGTTTGATGAAACTGCTGCCATCCCCGGGCGGACAATACACGACCGTTCCCCTCTCCCGGTTTGGCGCTCTTCCTGTATCCGCCCTTCCCGTAAAGGAGAATAAGATCAGGGCGGAATTGAATGGACATGTCGATATCGGATACATCTACGATATGTGGTTTGAGAACGACAATACGCTTTGGCTGACCGGTTATGGACTTGCCAGGTATGACACCCGTCATTCGGAGATTGAGATTTTCCTCGCCGGCGAAAATGAAGTGATGCAACGCGAAAGCATCACACAATTCAGTATCTGCCCCGACGACAGCCTGATCTGGACAGGAGGCCAGCACAATCTCTTTACGTTCAACACCACTACAAAACAGATGAAGCCTTTCAGGGATAATACAGGCAATATGCCGTTTCACGAACTACCCTGCTGGAGCCTGGCAAAAACAGGCAATTGGCTCTGGGCAGGCACCGATAAGGGATTGTTTAAGATTGACAGGACAACCAGGGAAGTGACAAAGGATTACCCCAACCCTGCCCTCCAGCTGGCCATCAACGATATCTATGTCGATAGGGACAGCAGCCTCTGGATCAGTACAGCCGGCGGCGGAGTGCTGCATTACAATACCCGGACGGGTTCTGTAAGACAATATACCAGCCGCGACGGCCTAAGCAACAATACAGTATGCGGCACTTTATCCGATACAGATAACAATTTATGGTTCAGCACCTACGCAGGGCTAAGTCACCTGGACAGGAAGACGGGTGTCTTCACCTGCTTTTACGCCAGACACGGGCTCAACGGCGATGAGTTCAACCGCAAAGCATTCAGCCGCCTGCACAACGGTGACCTGGTCTTCGGCGGACTCAACGGCTACAATGTTTTCAATCCAAAGGATGCCTTTTATCCTTATAAACCGGCCAGTCTTTTATTGACCTCGTTTAGTAAGACCACAGAGACCGGCATCGTAAAGGAGACCGTTTTCGGCGCAAACCAGCTAAAGGAAATAGTCCTCGACCCCGGAGATAAGTTCTTTTCCTTTACGTATAGTCTGACCAATATGTATGATCCCTCCGGCAATACCTGGTCCTATATGCTTTCGGGATTGGACAATATCTGGCATTCCATCGGAAACCAGCACACCATCTCCTTTATATCACTACCGGCCGGCAACTATACGCTGCATGTAAAAGGCTTTTCCGACAAATACCTGGCGGCAAAAGACGAAGCGGTTATTCATATTACCGTAAAACAGGTATTTTATAAAAGCACCTGGTTTATTATACTGCTTGCCCTGGCAATAGCCGCCGTCTTTTATGGTATCGCACGCTACCGCATCGATCAGCTAAAAAAATTACAGGTCCTTCGAACCCGTATCGCCAGCGACCTCCATGACGAGGTGGGGAACGTCCTGGTACGCATTACCATGCTGGCCGACGCCGGTAAAAGAGTAAATGACAAGGATAACATGCATGAACAGCTGGGGTCCATCGCCGGCATCAGCCGCGGCGCCATCTCCACGATGAAAGACGTGATCTGGAACATCGATGCCCGCAACGATACCATGGGCGGTATGATCAGCCACATGCACGAACATATCTACAATATGCTGACCCCGGCAGGGATCGAATTCTCCTTCCTCCATGCAGATGTTCCCGACGATATAAAACCGGGCATGCATTTCCGTCAGAACGTATACCTGATTTTCAAGGAAGCGATCAACAACATCGTAAAACATGCTGACGCCAGCTTTGTACAGGTAAGCCTCCAGCTGCGAAGAAAGCTATTTACCATGACCATCGCGGACAACGGCCATGGGGTCATCGGCAATCAGCAGAATGGGATCATTGCCGACCAGCAAAAAGGCCAGGGCCTGCGCAATATGAAAATGCGCGCAGACCGCTTAAAAGGAAAACTGGAGATCACTTCAAAAGAAAGAATGGTCATTGTACTGGAGGTCCCTATGTAACCAGATTATCCCCCTTTCATGGGATATCAACAAAGACTGGCATGAGTTAAATTTATATAGGAATGACACATCTCGCTATTATAGAAGACGATGAACTTGTGCGGAAGAATCTGGCCACATTCTTTGCAGAACAGGAAAATATCACCTGCGACATCGTGGCCGGATCCGTACAGCAGTTTATCGAACTGGCGGCATCCGTTCCCAAATTAGACCTCATCCTCTCCGACATCGGCCTCCCCGGCATCAACGGGATCGACGCCATCCCCCTCCTCAAAAAGAAGTTCACCACCGCCTCCGTCGTCATGCTATCCGTCTATACAGACAGCGATCGCATCTTCAAAGCCCTCTGCGCAGGGGCAGTAGGCTACCTCCAAAAAGACACCCCCCTCGAAGAAGTCCTCGAATCCCTAAAAGTGATCCTAAAAGGCGGCTCAGTGATGTCACCCGCCATCGCCAGAAAAGTGATAGAATATTTTTCCCCAAAACGGACCTACAACGAACCCCTAACCGCCAAGGAGCACCAGGTGATCAACGCAATGGTAGACGGCCTCAGCTACAAAATGATCGGCGACCGCCTCGGCATCTCCCTGGAAACCGTTCGCCAGCACATAAAAAACATCTACCGCAAGCTCCAGGTCAACAGCAAGGCCGAAGTGATAGCAAGATCCATCCGCGGCGAACTGTGATTCATAATGCCCTATTTACACTCCATTTTAAAAACTGCTATTTTGACCCACCACCCACAATGATACACTACCTATTAAGCCAATTCTCGTATTGAAACCAGTCATCATCAATAAGTTGTTTTCTCTTTTGTTCTGTTAAGTTATTATCAAAGGCATATCTTGAATAGTTTGGATATTCTGACAAGGCAATAATGTCTCTAAAATCATAATTTGCTTTCTCAACAAAATTTTTTATCAATTCTACATTGCCCTCAGATAGTTTTAAAATTGCCGCATAAATTCTATTTTTCCCTTCTTCGCTATTAGATTTATACATCTTTAAGATACTTTCTATTCTAGTAAATTCTGATTGCGGATAATCCCTCTTGATAATTCGGTTAATGTCGTTATCGCTAATTTTAGGTACTTTTTGTTCCATATAAAAGTTATTTCTTCAATACCAACTTGGCGAAATCACTTGTCCATTGATAGCCGTTTTGTTCTAGGTAATTAATTTATCGGGCTAATACTGAAGTGTTATCAAGTTGAACTGGATTAAATTTTCCCGCAAAAACTACCTCATCTCCTCTTTTAACCACGCCGGCAAGGAACTCTTCATTTTTTGCCCATGTCCAGGCTTCATCTGTTACTTTAAGATAATTAGCTCCCATTTCTTCCGCAGCTTCACGATAAATTGCTCTTGGACCAATCACTGACAATCCCTTTTTCGCTGCACCTTTTGCAAACCATGATATACCGCAGAAAAAAACCAGATATTTTGATACAGCACCAAAGCTCACACATCATGAGTCCGCTATCATCGATCCGCTGTTAAGATTTCGCTGGCAAACTCCTTTCTAATATTTCTCCTGTTAATGGATCGACTATCAAATAGATATCACACCAGTTGTTGAGATAAAGTTGGTTGTTGTAATATTTTATCCCTACAAATGGGCAATTATTCTCATCCGTACCTTCGTTGATTTTACCGACCTGCCATTTTACTTCTTTCTCTGTGAGACTGACGCCAAATACATTCCGATTAGCGGCTGTCTCTTTAGGCGCCATTGTTAACAATATCAGCATATCAGCAATTTCAATAGCCTCTCGAATTGGGTTTTTAAAAGTAATTGCTTTATCTCCAACTGTTAAAATATTTTCATCTATTGTGTATCTGTCTCGTAGTTGATGCATAGTGTTAATTATTATTCAATAGGAAATACATCTTCTATTGGAGGCATTTCTTCTAGAGGCATTCTACCATTAGTTTTAAACATCTCAAAGGGAGATATTGTCTCAGGCACTGGAATGTTCATTGGTCCACCGAACCACTCTGGATTCAAATTTTCCTCCAATATGCGGTATTGAACTCCCCCCCCACTTCCCCATTCATTTGGCCCCGCAAAACTTGCTTCCATATTCTGATTTGAAGGCACGTCAACCTCAACCATTTTATCAGGTGTAAACTCTAAAGCAAACCTATCTTTAATTTGAGCAGCGCTCATATTCTTTACTTCACTATACCTCATAATCCATCTTCCAATAGCATTCGACTTTGGGTTTTTAGAATCAAAAACACGAACATATTTTCCTGACACACTTGACTTATACCTTGTCACCATTGTCCCCTTCATGTAAGGAGGCTGTTTATATCCTGATGCTGCATTTGCCTGCTCTGCCGGAATAAAGCGTAATGATGCATTGATATTTGGTCGAGCAACCGAATGGTCAGTAGACATCCTCGATGGGAAAAAAGGTAAAAAAGTGCTTGTATTGTTATTTTTATGACCTGTAACAGTTAGAGATTGTAAGTCCTTATCACGCTGAACCTTTTGGCCGTTAATAGTGGTATCTATTAATCCCCAAGGATCAATATTTATAATAGGGTTATTACTTGCAAAACCATATGGAGATACATCTTCGCTAATTTCCAAAAGCGGATCTATCTGCCAGAACCTACCCAATTGAGGGTCAAGACTCCTGTAATTTGTTGCATATAGCTCCAGCCCTGACCCGTCCGAGAATTCTTTATTCTGCAGCTCCGATCCTTTGTTAAACCGATACTTATTCTCCGCATAATTGCTTTTTAGGGCCTTATCCGATATCCCACTCATTTGCAACCCGAACGGATAGTAATGATTCTCCTCCACCAGCGGCCCGCTATAATGTATAACACTCAGATTATCAAAGAACACATCCTGATGCTCAGTCACATTGCTGAGGTAAATATACAAATATCCGCTCTTACTTATCGGTAATTTGGTCACGGCCAGGGGGAGTTGTAATTGCCCATTGACTGTACCACCATCTCCCACCTGCAACGCCCCGCTTTGACTATTTGCCCCTACCATGCCTCCCACATACCGGAACTGGTTGTCCAGCAATATCCAGTTGAGATATGCCCTCGGTTTACCCGCAGCAGCCGGAATGTTGGGATCGTTCACCCAACTGTTCAACGCGCCTGCCAGTGGGCTCGTCCCACTAGTCAGATCGGAAATAGCCCCATGCGTCCCACCAGTAATGCTAAATAACCCTCCAGCCAGGCCACCCAGCAGATCGTCGGGTGCAAGAGGCGCCTGGGCCGTACTTCCCGCATTATTATAAAAGTACCGCACCGAAAGGTCTACCGAGTCCCCGCTCATAACCTTCAGAATGATCGCCGGTCCCTGTTTAATACCACTGCCATTCAACACTGTCACACTGTCATTAGGACTGGTTATACTCACATCGTTCGGATAACCTGCACTTGCCCGCGACACTACCGATGTATCCAGCCCAAAGAACAAGGCCTTTTCCGTATTCCGGTAAGCCGCCTCCATCGTCGCCAGGTACTGTGCCGTATCCTTTTCCTGTGTCAGCAATACCCGCGTATTCCCTAAATGATCCTTTTCGTAAAAGTCATATTCCCAACCATAGGACGACTGTCCATTCAAATATTTATGAAAAGCCCATCTTGCCCGACCCTCTTCATGACCTGCAAACTGTAAGCTGTCTGCTCCCCCATCCGGATTTGAAGCAGCCGATCGCCGCTGATATTGGAAACCGTCCAGGTATAGGGTCGTTGTTGCCACACCCGACACATCATCTGTCGTCACTTTCGTCATTTTACTACCTGTCGCGTCATACGTATATCGGATAGTTCCCTTTCCTGTCACGTGGATCTGCTCAGGCAGGTTCAGGTAGTTATAGCTGATCTGGTCAATTCCTTTGTTGTTGTCCAGCTTCAGATTGCCATTTGCATCATAATCATAGCCGGTAGGTTGTATTGTACCTTTTACATGGAAATCACCCAGCTTAGAATCAGGGTCATTGGCGGTATCGGCGACCTGTAACAGCTTATTGCTATTGGGAAGATAGCTGTAGGCCAGCTGATCGATCGGGCTGGCCGGAGCTCCGATCTTAAACCCATTTTGCTTCATCGACTGGATATTCCCATTGGCATCATACTTCAGGTTGCTGACACTATAATCCATCGCCGCGCCGGAACCACCCGGGTCTGATTTTCCCCAACCACCCGTAAACTTCTGATTAAAATCCGCCGCTGTCAGGCGATTCACATTATCATAGCTGAAATCATATTTCCGATCGACCCCATCCCCCGCGCTTCTCCAGACCATACCGGCAATGTTTCCATTGAAAGCGGCAAGAGTGTAGTTGGGTCCGGTAGTAACACTTGTCGTCTTATCATATGCCAATTCCATCCCAAAATAATGCCGGGCGGTATCGGCAACATAACCTTTATTGATCCCCGTCAACCATCCCCTTATATTATATTCATTTATTACATTATCCAGTCCATTACCCAGTGTCTTCGTTTTCAACTGTCCTAGCTCATCATACTGCATATTGCAGATCAGCTGATCGCTTGCCGCACCATCGATATTATTCCAAATATTCGTTACCCGGAAATTGGCATCATAATCCATTTTCGTCAGCACAGTATGATACTGGGCCGTATGTCCTCCCTTATAATGCGTCAACAGATTTCTCAAAAGCTTTCCGCTGAAGTCGTATTGAGAGATCAGGGTATCAATCCCGCCAGTATAATTCATCGACCGGGCTTGGATCAGCCGACTTCTATCATCGTAAAAGTTAACGGTATACAATGGCCGGTTCTCACCCAGCACAAGATGCATCGTGCCGGTTATCTGTCCCCGAGCGTTCGGATCAGCAATGACAGGCACTGCATAAGTCGGTGTCGTATTGTAAGTCGTTATAAAATAATCCCCATCCGCTATGTGATCAGTTGCCAGAGCCGTACCCAGCCCCGATCCTGTCCCTGCCACCCAGTCATAATTATCGTAGTAATTGATGGTCAATGGCTGAACAGTAACTCCCGATGGTATCGGATTGAGATTTAATGGCAGTCCGTTAGCCATATAGGACGAATTACTATACCCCCCAGGCACAATCATTGCCGAAAAACTCCCATCGATAAGCGAAGAGAATCCCGGATCCAGGTAAATATTATTAGTGGCGACAGAGTCCCCTGTTTCGTCGGGCATTGCAAGATCAAGGTTCGCGGGCAGAGTCGGTGAAACGTCTTCTGATGTCGTCTGGCCGGTAACCAACTGCTGCATGCCATCCCGGCTAATGGGATAAGTCATCAATCCAGTAACGATCTGCCGGTCAAGGGCATCATATTGCATGCTGAGCCATTGACCTTGTGTTCTTTGATTGGCATCCTGGGTAAAGACCAGCCGATCAATCATATCATATACCATATCCACTTCACCCGCCCCTGGAACCTTTTTTATTACCATTCGGTTACGCGCATCATATTCATATCGGAAACAAAGCTCGGATGCTACCTGATCCCCGCCCGAAGCCGAAAAGTTCCATGTATTACCGACAAGCCATTCCACTGCTTTCGGCGGAATCACAAACCGCAGGTTATCCAGATCATCATATACATAATAAGTGTTTAACCAACCGGAAGGTCCAGCGGCAGGTGTGTCCCATAATTGTACTTTCTTCAGAACGACATGCCCATCCTTATCCTTATATTCAACTACGGTATGTTGTTGTTCATCCGTAGTAGTGGTCATGTAAAGTTGCCCGGCCGGATATGTCCCTGCGTTCACTGGAAAGCTGCCGACGGTCAAAGCAATATTCCAAATTTGTATACTGTCAGTACTAGTATTGACAAGATATTGTGTCGACATCCCTTTATTTGCGCCAATCCAGCTATTGCCTGCTCCATAAACGGCAAGAGGACGGTTCAAGGGAGAAGGCTCGAAGTCCGTTCGCCCGTAATAGTATTGTTCGCCAGGGAATTGAGCGGAATTGAAGGCACTTTGCTCACCCAATGGATCTGGCTTGTAGTTGCCATCAGACGAAGGAGAGACATAGGGTAGATAATGCATGGCTTCTCGCCCAAATGCATCATAAACCTGGGGCGCAACCATATCATTTCCCAATGGACTGGCTTGTTTTAATACTGTCTGTATGCTTCGGCCTAACCCATCAAAATAGGTAGTACTCTGCTGTACTTCATTAATGTCTGATAGACCGCCAGCAGTCAATTTGTCGGCAACACCAGGTTTTTTAACTGTTCTGGTAATGATGTAATTCAAGTCCGAGGCAGATGGTGGTGCTGCGACAGTAACTGTTGCAGTTGTTGAAGTCGCAGACACCCCATTGCTACTGACAACTATAAAATAATGCGTCGTTGCTTTTAATGCTCCTGGTGTATAATTGTTGATTGTAGCTCCGGCAATCGGCTGGAAGGTTCCTGTGGAATCAGAATACCACTGGTAGCTATAGATTTGATCTCCTCCCTGTGGCGCTGCGCCCAACGACTGAGGAACTGTGTTGTAGTTGATTGACTGACTTACCGGGTTTATACTGGCGCTTAGAAGTGGGTAAACATTGACACTCACTGTATCTGAATACTCTACTGCCTCATTGCTGAAGACAGCCACTCTGAATTGCGTAGTCACCGTTAACGGGCCCGGCGTATAATTGGTCCCCGGCGAGCCAACATTACCCCATATGGTAGCACCGTTCGGTAAACTCTGCCATTGACAGCTATAGGTGCCGTTTCCTCCGCCAGAGTTACTGATTGAAAGCGGTAAAGCGGAAGCATTGTAGTTAATAATATCTTGTGTGGAAGGTGATATGGTCCCTGGTATTATCCTGGGGTAGACATTGACAACAGCTGTGTCCGAGGTCTCGGCATTCTGGCTGCCGCAGTTGGTCAACCGTCTGAAATAGGTCGTCACTGTCAATGCCCCCGGTGTATAATTCTGTCCATATCCCGTCCCATCATAAATGCCTGACCAGTTCACCCCATCAGGCGACGAGTCCCACTGATACAGATAACCATCTGGACAACTCCCGCCCTGAGCCGGAGATGCAGAGATCGGACCCGGTGTGGTATTGTAATTTATCGTCTGTGAAGTAGTACTGATCGAGCCACCATCCAATGGGGACGGAACATTGATCGTCACTATCTTACTGGCTATAGTACCTCCATTACCGTCAAACGCTTTAATCTCAGAAGTCCAGCCGCAATCATACTCGTTAAAAACAACAGTTACGCTGGTCTGGGTAGTACTAAGGATACTCCCACAACTGATCGTCCAATTAGATACCGCGTTGGGAATACAGGCGACATTGATCGAGTAAGTATATACCCCCAGCTGGTTGACCGGCGAAGTCCCGGTAATCGCACACCCAGTTAGTGGATGGTTCTCCGCCTGGGCAGGCAATGCAAGCATGGCAGTCCAACTCCACAGCAGGCAAATAAGAATTCTGCGATGCATCGGACCCAGCTGGAAGTATTGTGTAAGGTGAGTGAAATAGGTCATCTCAAATGAGTTAAATAGTGGTATTGATTGCCAAAAGCTTATTGTTGTCCTTTATAATGATAGTCGATTGTTTTAATAACATTTCCATCCTGATCTTTGATATCTCTTAAGCGGCCCAGGGTATCATATTCGAAATACGCAGGGTGGTTGCTGACATCACATTGACTGGTTAATCCCAACAATGGGGTATATGTGTAAGTTGTCATTTGCCCTCCTGAAGGGTAAAGCCTTAATTCATCAATTGTTGCACTTGAGGCAGAGACGCTGACCGTGGTCGTACCAGTCGGCAATAAATGCTCATAATATGTCCAACCCTGCCGTGTTGAACCTGTAACTTTGACACCAACTTGTGCACCATTTGCTTTTACTATAATTGACCCGTTACGCGACCAATATGAAACAATGTAGGGAAAACCAGATCCAACAGTGGCGCTGATCGTTTTAGCTCCAGAAAGGTCATACGATTGACCACCAGTGAGAGAGAATACTCTATTCCGATTAGTATCCGGCATCGTCCAGTTACCTGATCCATCTCCCTCAAAACTGGTATAAGCTATATTTCCGGAGTCTGCGTTGACAACCGAAGCGATGGGGTAAGCTTGGCTATAATCCCAAATATAAGTATTGAGTACATCCCCCGCTTTGTGTTGCTGAGTTAACATGCCATAGTTGTTATATCGCAGGAATTCAACCCTTCTTTCTGATGCGTTGTTTCCTATCCTAAGCTCGACACTCTCGGGCAATGCCAGATTATTATTGAACACCTTATAATTATTCTTAGTCTCCTTTACAGTGATTCCATTTCTGGAAAATTTTTCATCCAGCACAGGGGTGAGCATGAATTTACTGATCAATTGCTGCCTGGCCGTTTCCATATATCCGGTAAGTGTTACATCCTGAGGATGCTGGTAATCCGACTCGACAATTTGACCTTTGCTATTTGTAGACTTTTTGGTCAACAGTTGATAGTGACCAAGTGTGGTATCATATGTGTAGGTGTTAATATTTTGGACGTAAAAGGATGGGGTATTTTGATCATAGGTCCAGGTAGTATCGGATTGCAGATACTGTTGTTCGCTGATCGTCCGGAATGCCCCGACAAAGTAGTCGTTTCCCGTAACAGCGCCGGGAATACAGCTTACCCCATCCTGCGCATTAATGCTTTCATGAATATCTGCTTCGGCGGTGATACCATACCCGATTGTTTGCCCGACACCGTTGATATAATGATTCGACTTCATTTCAACAGGAAAGAAAACGCCATTTGAATTCTTATACGTTACAGATTTTGTCAAAAGCCCTCTTCTCCAGTCGAAACCGCAAATAGGTGGGTATGGCTTTAAATCTTTTATTTCATCAGGATAATCATTCGCAGTAGTAAAAGTATATTCTACTTTTCCATTCTCTCCGTTTTCTCCATCCATTTGCGTCACATTCTGGTATCCGACAGGTGATCCTTGCGTTGGCATCAGCGGAATTAATGGATAACTCCTTACTTGAAGATAATCAGTGGACCCTTCAACAAAAGAAGGACCGACTTCGGTGCCGAAACAGGTGGCCAGATATTCTCTAAAGATATTCGCATACGGTGACGGTTGATTAACCATTACAGCGCTGGATACTGTGTCGGAAAATTTATTATACAAATACTTTGTTATGGACGGACTGACGCCATCAAAATTTGTCATTCGCAGTATTCGCAGACCACCGACAGGTAAATTGATCATTGTTGTCGACATACCCCCGGACGGCGGAGGATATTCAGTATAATTAACATATAAATAGAATCGGTTATTGCTTTGTCCGGATGTACTATTTCCCTGAATCTGCAGTTTGTAAGTACCAGGAAGAAGAGTATATGAAAATGCCCCTTCTTTCAGATCATATGGCCCAAAGGCAGTTCCGTTAATACCTTGTATCTGTGCATTGTAACACTGCGAGAACCCGACATTATCAAATGGACATCCGGAAGATATGGCATGTACTGTACCCGTCAGCTGGACCCTACCGGTGTTCGGATCCGGATAAGCGATAGTAAACACTGTATCCGCCGTTTGATTATAGCCGATATTGACCCCCGGCGCCCTTCCGACTCCAGCTTGTGGAATGGAAGCATTACTGGCGAGTGTAAAAAATTTATTAGCCTCAAAATCAAAACTGGTATACCCTCCGGTTGGATAAATGATCTTACTAAGTGTGCCGGCTTTCATATATGTTTCATCAGAATGCCTGTCCGCACCGTTAATGGTAACTGTGCCATAGGAAGGAGTGGAAACTGAAATGCCTTGCGGTAATACACTATTAGGTACTCCATTGTAATATCCCCAAAGGTCCTGCGAATTTATGGCGGTCCCATTCGGATCAGGGTTTGGGAGAGCTCCATTGTAGACGAACCGATGTGTCTGTCCCGATATCTGCCCAACGCCAGAATATTCCGATACGCTATCAAGGGTCAGTCTGTTTGTAGAGTAGTCATAAAAGAAGAGCCATTTCTTTAAAGGATTTATGGCTTCTCCACTGGTATAGAGATTCACATTCGCAAGCGGTTTTTCTCCCGGCAGATCGGTTCGGTCCGCTCCAGCCCCAAACGTGACCGTACCGTTTGCTGAACTAATAGATGTTAACCGGGGTACCGTCATATGATTTATGACTAACCGGTTGTCTTTAAAAGGCAAAGCCCCTGGAGCACCAATATCGCTCTGTTGAACTATTACATTCAAGACCTCGGAACTACGATTGGTATATGTGTACGAAACATTCGTATAGTTTAGTGTAATGATATCGTTGTTTGGACTATATATTTCCAGCAGATACCAGCCGGTTGTCGACACAGGCCAGGGGGTGGGGCTGTCATTGTTCTCGATCGCCAGACGAGACCCATCCAACGAATTACCAAACACATATCGCGTACCATCCGGGGTGGTAAGGATCCACCTGGATATACGGTTATTGTTTAGGTTGCTGGTCGCATACTCGACCTTCAATGCGGACAAGGGCGACACAACGAACTGACCGCTCTCATTCATGAAGAACTGGCCAGAGTACTTACCGAAATTAAAGTAAAAGATATCAGGCGCCCCATCCTGGGTATTGGCCTTATACGAGTCCAATAGCAAAAGATCATCGTTGCTGGCGTTGCCATTTCCAATTTGAAAAGATGTGCCAATACTAGGGTTGTTTATGTATTTTTTCGCTAGCGCCGTTGTATTCACCCTATTTCCGAAAAAACCACCTAGTACATCGTCCGGCATACCCCTGATCGACCGCGTAATAACTCCGCCGGCATTTAAGCTCCAACCTATCCCAACCCAGGAAGCAATCTCTTCGACCCGAACACCTCCGGCATGATAACTTAGACTGATAGGCACCTCGATATCCCTGCCTTTCAAAGTATAGATAGGGATATTTATATTGGGTATACCTGAATAAAGGCTTATCGGTATTTCGCCATATTTGCCGAGGGCCGCGGCATTGGGAGAAGCAGGGACAAGTGTCTGCAGACCAGGTGATACATTAGGAGAGCTTTGCGTTCTACCGTTAAAGCATATAACACTTATGAACGTAAGCATAAGGAACCAGCCTTTCAGATTCATAAAAAAATATATTTTAAAAATTGTATCCTACTCTAAACAACACCGCCTGCGTCTTCGGCACCTGCTGATAACTCAAAAAATCCCACAACAGCTGCAACTTCGTCTGCTTAAAAAACCGGCTTTTCATCGACACCGTCTTACTAACCCCCACAAGCCCGCTCTGCGTCCATCGCTGGATCTGTCGTATATCCTGGAAGGAAGAAAACGGTGTCGTGTAGTTGTATTCAAATCCCCCCGTCGTGGAGAAGCTGCTCTTGATCTTCACTTCAATAAAGCTCCTCAAACCCACCCCCTGACTCGACAACGCCACATGCTGGATCCCATTCCCCCACCCTAGCTTATAGCTCGCGCCCACACCTACAATATTCGAATGCCCCAGCTTATAACCCAGCGACAACCCCAGATCCGTCACCGTCGGGAAATAGTAGTTATTATGCGTCGTCTGAAAATTAGCCCCGTATTCCAGCCTCTTCCAAAAAGTCTTTGTCTTCTGATCATTTGGCTTGAAATCCGGCATATCCATATCTCCATTCCCCTGCCCCAGCTTGCTCAGCTTATCCTTATAGCCATCCAGCTGCGACTCCGCCGACTGCATATTCGATTGCAAAGCAGCCGTTCCATTCGGCCCCGCCGCCGCTACCTGGCCCTGGATCTGTTGCGCCACCACATCCTTGGTCTGTAACCCCGTCAGCGCTTCCGGCGATGCATAGTTACCCGGCAGGTGAAACAGTGCGGACAGCTGCGAATTATTCTTCATGAAAGTCTGAAAGCTGGGGAGCTTATTCAGCAACGTCAGCGCCTTTTGTTCCAGCTGATCAGGATTATTCCACATTTCCCTGTACTGCCGCATTTGCTGCGAATAGTAATACACGTCCTGGTTCAGACCAGCAGTTTGTTTACTCAGCAAGCCCTGTAGATTGGCATGCTGGCTGATGTACTGGCTGATAAGCTGTTTACGCTGCTGGATAAAAGCCTGCGCCTGGCCAGCATCCGCCAGCTTCCCCTGGTAAGCCTGCAACTGGCTGCTTGCCCCAGTCAATTGCCCCGTAGCCCCGTTCACCAATCCCGGATTCTTTTGTAAAAAACCCAGCGTCCCCTTCAACGAGTCCAGGTACGGCATATAAGTCCCGCTCAACTGCGTATTACGCGAACCGGTGTCCGTCTTTATCTTCTGCATCAATGCCGCATATTGCTGTTGCGAACCAGCAAACAACCGCTTCGCCGCATTGCTGTCAGCCCCGGACAGCTTCTTCCGAAGCCGATCCTCCCGCTGCTGCATCTTCTGCAAATAGCTTGTCGTCTGCTCCGTCAGTTGCTGGTTGAGCTTCGCTGTCCTTGACTGCAGCTTCCCCAGCAAGCGGGAGGGAAAGCTCAGCGCCTTGCCGACTACAGAGTCGGCCGATTGTGCAGAAGTGCTGGTGGTGAACAGGCACAACACTACCAGCCCGCAAAACATCCCTTTTAAGTACATATTTCTTTTCCTTATTTCTTTTTCATAAGAGCCTTAAGCTCGTCGATCTGGCGCTGCTGGTCCGCTATCTTTTTATTCTGCTCCTCCAGCTGACTATTCTGCGAGCGAAGCTGTTTGTTCTCCTCGATCAGATACAGCGTCAGCTCCTCCACCTTCTTCAAAATAGCAGCCTGATTAGCCCCCAGATCAAAACCCTCTTTACCGACTGTTGCCGCGGAAACGATCTCCGGAAGATGATGGTATTTATCGATATAGCTCGCCAGGTCCTCCAGCTTCCTTAGCCGGTATTCCTTTTTGAACACATAATCCGGCCAGTTAGCCGCCGACAGCACCTGAACCCTCGTAAAAAGACCAGACCCCTTCACCGCCAGCTTGTACCCTTTCGCATCATTAGTGCCGATGGCAACATAATCGGCAGAATCATACACCGTGTTAGCACCACCATTGAACAGCCAGCGGCCACTGCCGCCACTGCCCACAGAGTTCCACACACTACCATTGTAATATTGAAACAGGCTGCTGTCTGTATTATATAACAAAAGCCCGTTCTGCAGTTGCCCGGAAACAATCGCATTCCGCTGCACACTCGTCAGTCTCGGCAGCAGCACACCTCCATTGCTATACACACGCATAGTCGTATGATTCGTGGTATCCTTAACTCCTATAGTAATATTCCCATCTTTTGAAATGCTCATCCGTTCCAGGTTATTGGTACGGAACGACAGTCGGTTTGTATCGACAGTACCCACAAAATTGCTGTCCCCCCCAGTCGCAATATTCCCCGTCGTCGACCAGAAATAGTTCAGAGATTCTATAGCTATATTCGCAGTCGCTGTATTGATCGTCCCGGCGCTGTCCGTTGCTTTCACCGTTATCTGGTAACTCCCAGGATCAGGATTGTTCCAGGTAAAATTGTAAGGAGCATTATCTACCTCGCCTATTTTGACCGTGTCGGCATAGAATTCTACTTTAGAGATCGTAGCCCCTACTTCCACCGCTGTAGCCTTTATAACTACATTACTGCCTTCACCCAGTTTAGTGCCATTGACCGGCGTCGTGATAGTGACCGCAGGTGCGCCGACTCCGGCATTCCCCGGATAGATCTGTAAACCCGATATCATCGGATACGCATCGCTGGCGTTCCCGTTGACATAAACGTTAATAATGCCATTGACATCGGGCTGCACATGCAGAAAGGTCACGCCCTGTAAATAGTTGTCCCAGCAATCCAACAACTGGGTACCAAAGACCGTAGTCCCGGAAACGGTATATTGTGTAGAGCCTGGATTGTAACGGCTGCTGCCTGACATTCGGATAATATAGGTGCTGTCTTTATTCAATCCACTTAACTGTAGTTGAGGCACCGCACTATTGTACAACGCCAGATTATAGCTGGGACCATTGTTCTGATTCCAGTGATTGCTCATTACACCTGGAGGAAAGAAGCCCCCGGCAGTGGTATTGCCATTACCATCTACGGTACAGACACCGCCATTAGCACTCCAGTTAGCTGTAGAGATAGAGCTAATAGTTACTCCCCCGGCTGTAGCCGTACGCACCAATATAGACGGATCGCCGTGAACATTTGTCCAATAAGTGACCGAGGAGGGATTATTCGAAAAGCTAAAGCTGGCTATTTGCGCCTTCAACCTCCCCGCAAAACCAAACGATAGCACTGCAAAAATGAATAGTACTCTCTTCATAAATTATATATTTCAAAGCCATTAAATCAATAACCGTTACAGTCAGGGCAACAAAGACCCCCTCCGGGCACACCAATGCCCGCTCCGGCCAAAAAGCCATATCCATCGATCGACAACAGCTACCGCTGAGACATCAATAACAAACCGAATTTGTTGGAATAGAAAGGCGAATACAGAATTAATCGTCCGCCTCTTTTGGTGTGCAAAGGATTACACAACCTTGTAGAGTGTGAGTACATGAAAGTTTAGGTTTAGAGTTGGGTATATATGGTTAAGGCGGGACGGGATTATCAGAAACGAAATAAAAGAAAGTAAACGATTCCACCTAAAAAAAACTTAAATGTTTTTTCCCTTACATCGTAAGTGTTTTTAATCAAACGAGTTAAGACCAAAATGTATCATTCTTCGCTAAGTTGCCCGTTTTTCGGTCTCCTCAACGTCTATTTGCAACAACTTTCTATCTGAAAAATGAGCAGCTGGGCCACCCTTTATCTTGTAACTGACCTAATTATCATCACTACCATTGCTCTAATTTTGTATCGCACAAATACACAGTAAAACTGGCCTATGAAGAATTAATGAGCCAGGGCTGGGCCGAATCCATGGAACGTAAAGGCATATTCGTACTTTCAAAACTTCCTGCACGTTCCAGAACGATACCACCCGAAACAAAAAAGCCCCCCGGGGAACCCTTTATCTGGACCAACAACTTTGAGAACGCAGCACCCAGCCAGGACCTTCAGAGAAGTATCCTCGCCATCGACGATGGCTTCCCCGACGTACGCCTCGCCCCGGTAGACCTGCTGATGCGCGAATACCGAAGCCTCTCCCGAAAATTTCATGGAAAAAAATTCCTGAAATATGGCAGCTCACAGGGATCACAACATCTCCGCACCTCCATTTGCAAATACCTTTCCAATACCAGGGGCCTGGTGGTCCCTTTAGAAAATATAATTATTACAAAAGGTAGCCAGATGGGGATCTATCTGGCCGCACAGCTCCTGCTCAATCCTTCCGATAATATAGCAGTCGGTGTTTCCAATTACCGCTCCGCCGATGAAACCTTTAGACATGCCGGCGCAAACCTCCTGCGGATCCCCATCGATCACAACGGAATGGATATCGATTATCTCGAAACAACGTTACAACGCAAGAAAATAAAGGCGGTTTATATCATACCTCATCATCACTGCCCGACCACCGTAACCACCACCATGGAACGGAGATTAAAACTCTTAAACCTCGCCAAAGAATACCGCTTCGCAATTATTGAAGATGATTACGATTTTTATTTTCACTATGACAACAAACCCTACCTTCCATTGGCGGGCATCGACCACAATCAAAACGTAATTTATATCGGTTCGATCTCAAAAACGTTTGCCCCCGCCCTTCGGATCGGCTTTATGACAGGACCTTCCGCATTTATAAAAGCCGCATCATCATTAAGAGAGCTGATAGACCAACAGGGAGATACCTTGCTCGAAGAAGCATTTGCCGCCCTGTTTGACAATGGCGAGATGGAACGACATTTTCGGAAGTCATTAAAGATTTACAAACAGCGTAGAAACCTTTTTTGCGAGATCCTCATCTCCGATTTTAATGACCGGATAAAATTTAAGATCCCGGAAGGAGGACTCGGGGTCTGGGCGAATTTCAACAAAAAGGTCGACCTGGTCAAAATGTCCCAAAACGCCCTGAGAATGGGCTTTGCCTCTCTTAAAGAAAATGAAATGATACAAGCGCTCGCGATCCTGAAAAAAATAGTACATTAGATTCCCCGCAATTCACAACCACCTACAATAATAAAACCTCATATGAAAAAAGAAGATATCAAACAGGAAGTATTCGATCTCTACGACGATTACGCCCACAACAGGCTAAACAGACGTGACTTCATGGAGAAACTCTCCGTATACGCAGTAGGAAGCCTGACAGTACCCGCCCTGCTGAGCTTTCTGATGCCCGACTACAAAAATCATATCCAGGTAAAACACGACGATCCCCGCCTAAAGTCCGAATATATCAATTACAATTCGCCCAAAGGTGGCGGAACGATAAAAGCATTACTCTCCCAGCCTGCCGCCAAATCAAAAAAACTGGGTGGCATCGTCGTCGTTCACGAGAACCGGGGACTGAATCCCTATATCGAAGACGTAGCCAGACGGGCAGCACTAGCCGGATTCATATCCATAGCCCCCGATGCATTAACTCCTCTTGGCGGCTATCCCGGTGATGATGACAAAGGCCGAGAACTCCAAAGCAAAAGAGACAGGAACGAAATGCTGGAAGATTTTATAGACGGATTTGAATACCTGAAACAACACCCCGATTGCAACGGGAAAATAGGAGTAGTAGGCTTTTGCTTTGGCGGCGGCATCGCCAATATGATGGCAGTCCGGCTCCCGGATCTTGCTGCAGCCGTTCCCTTCTACGGAGCCCAACCCGCAAAAGAGCTCGTTCCCCGGATCAAGGCGCCCCTTCTTTTGCATTATGCGGGCCTCGATACCCATGTAAATGAAGGATGGCCGGCATACGAGGCCGCCTTAAAAGAAAACCACAAGGAGTACACGGCTTACATATACCCCGGCGTAAACCACGGCTTTCACAACGACACAACACCCCGTTACGACAAGGCCGCAGCAGAGCTGGCCTGGCAACGAACCATCGAATTCTTTACCGCTAAATTGACATAATCCCCTTTACAACATCGCGATAAACCGGCTCAGCTCTTCTTCCCGTTGCCTTAACCAAAAAAGGATCATTTCTACTTTTTGCGGAATAGTCTTCAATTCGATCACCCTGATATCCATATTTATGCCGCGAACAGAAGAGACGGGCTCAATTGAAATGCCAAGCCCGGCCTCCACAAGGCGAAGTACACCTGTAGAATGAGCCGATTCATGCGCGACTTTTGGTTTAAAGCCATGAGCCTGACAGATCTGAAAGATCGTTTCAACGTATCCGATACCCGTAGAAACCTGGGGCAAAATAAATGTCTCGTTTTTCAGGATCGAAAGATCGGTGAGCTTCTTTTTTGACAACCGGTGATTAGGAGGCAAAAGCAACGCAAAATTTTCCCGGTATAAGATCTTCGAGCTTACCTCCGGCGGCACCAGGATATTCGGGGCAATACCCATATCAGATTGCCGTATCAGCAGCATTTCCAGCTGTTGAAAATTTGATGTTTCCTGAACGATGGTTTTCAGATCAGGCCATCTTTGCTTTAACCGCAGAAGAAAAGAAGGTACCAACGTGTTCATAGCCGAACTGGAATGCGTCACCTTTATTTCCCCAGCCTCCCCGTTATGCAGCTGGGCCGTCCGCGTCATCGTTTTATTCAGATCCTGCAGGATCCTGTTCGCCTCTTTTTTAAAAAATGCCCCCGCTTCCGTCAATCGAACGGTCCGGTTATCCCTGTTAAACAACAGTGCACCCACTTCCTTCTCCAGCAATTGGATCTGCCTGCTCAGAGCCGGCTGAGCAATATTGATCTGCTCAGCAGCCTTTCTGAAATTGAGCGTTTCGCATAAAAGCAGGAAATTTCTAATCTGCCAGGTATCCATATTGATCAAATTATGTTATCAATTGATTAAAATTAAGTATTTTATTTTATCACTAAAAGAGCCTTCTTTTGTCTTTATGGAAAAACAAAAAATCGCCCTTGCGGAGCAGACGGCAAAAGAATTATTCAACGCCATCGAAGAACGGGGATTGATCATTACCGGGAAGTCCGAACAGGAACTGACGGAAGAAATAACCTGCCTTGCCAATGAGCAGTTTGGAATAGCCAGCTTCTGGCATAAAAAAATTGTAAGAACAGGGGTCAACACACTTCACGGGTATACTGCCAATCCACCCGATCTGATCATCCAAAAGAACGATATCCTTTTCATAGACTTCGGCCCCGTTTTCGAAGGCTGGGAGGCCGATTTGGGTAGAACATATGTTATGGGCAACGATCCGTTGAAACTAAAGCTGAAAAGAGATGTAGAAGCTGCCTGGCATGAAGCAAAAGCCTGGTATGACAAACAAACCAGCCTCACCGGCGCGGAATACTTCAACTACATAACAGAACTGGCCAAACGATATGGTTGGGAGTTTGGAGGCGAGATAGCCGGTCATATCGTAGGCTGTTTCCCCCATGAACAGTTGGGACCAGGCAACCTGGGCCTGGATATACATCCGGACAATCACGACGATATACTCCAGCCGGACAGAGATGGCAATACCAGGCATTGGATCCTGGAAATACAATTTATAGACAGAGTAAATAAGATAGGCGCCTTCTTCGAACAGTTGTTAAATTAAAGGACTTTCCCTGGATCAAAGATTGACCAAAAGATAAAGCATTTTTTACACCCTTTGAAAATCCCACCCAATTCCTAATGCACCCCCTCAATTGAAAAACGGGTATACTTTTCTTTTCGGTTATACTCCGAAACCATTATATGCCCTTCCTTCGCAGGATAAACCGTCGTTTTTACATTGCCGTCCTTATGCGGTATCGTCCGCTCTAACTTCTGGCTGTTAACGTTATATATGTAGATGTGCTTCTCATCATCGATGATCATATAGTGGGTCTTGATCTCCGGATTAATCACCCGGTAAAAGCTCTTTTTATCGAATGCATCAACCTCCACGGCCGGAATGAAATAGTTTGATTCATCGCACGGGATGTTATTATCCAGCTTCAATCCGCCCTTGTGGTCCTGCATAACAAATACGGCGTCTGTTAATTTGTATTTTGAAGCGCCTAAAAATCGTTTTTCGAAGAGGGCCGCTCCCGCAAAAACAGTGTTGCCGCCATAGTCTTTAAACGCAGTAGCATATTTTACATAAAAGCTCTTATCCGCAAAAAAGCCGACACCGGATATTCCGGGCATCTTTTCGTTATTCCAATAGCTGTAATTGACCTCCACATCCTTATTGGTATTGCCAAGGCTAAGAGTAAAGACACCCAGATAAGGATTTTTGGCATAATCATGTGCAGTGGCAAAATCCTTTGCCCTGTCCGGGTTGATAATACAACCGGCTAAATAGGCCTTCCCTGTTACAGGGTCGTTATCAAATGTCAATACCTTAAACCAGTCACCCTGTTTATCCTTAAGCTCATATTTGTATTCACTAGTCGGGTCCGTGCTCGAGTAGGAGTATACTACATAACCACCCTCCGGTGCAAACCCACTAATCTTAGTCAGCAAATAAAAATTGGCGCCGGTGGCCATCAGGTAATAATTCGTGGCATCAGCTGAGATATGCTTGTCCCGGAGCTTATTGCCTTTTGTATCGAATAACAATATCTCTTTTTTTGATTCGTCGCCATAAAATAAGCAAAAGCCGGTCCCTGCGACATTCTTTATCTGAATGCTATGCTTGAGATAGCTGATCGTCTTATACGAAAAACTACCCCTCACCGCAATTGGCCTAGGAGTAAGTTCAACATTCGTGTTATAGGTTTTCAGTATCTTCCCGGAAAGGTTGATGAATTGTACCATCACCTGGCTGCTAGCCCCGCTTTTATTTACTTTTCTTGCTTCCTTCCCCGACAGCACATTCGTCAGCGGGCTTTCAATATAGCCCAGACACAGGACGTCACCCTCAAAGGATACTGCCTGTAACTCCAGGTTCGTTTCCCGGAAATTCAAAGTCCCAATGTCATTAAGATTCTCATCCATGACGGTTATACGGTAGTTGAATGAGTCGGCATCGGCCTTCTCCAGCCTGGTAAACGCCAGATAGCCCACCAGTCCGTTATCCTGCGTGATCGCTTTGATCTGCGTAGAGATCTCTTCGCCAACTTCTTTAAAAATTTTTGTTTGTGCCTGGAGAATACATGCAAAAAGCAAGCTCATGGATAGGAATACGATCTTCTTCATAGTATGGTGTTATTAGGGGTTTTGGCCTATACCCGAAAAATAGATAAAAAAACTCAATTTTTCACCTATTTCATCCCCGGCTTCGGTTCATCCAGCTTTCTATATAATGTAACAATCCCTATCTTTAATTAAGGAAGAATAAAAGCAAATGAAGAAAAACAAGAAAAAACCTATCAATTTGATAGATAGCTCTCAGGTTGAACAACCGGGTAGAAGACAATTCCTCAGCAACCTCTCCATGGCAAGTGCCGCCCTGATGCTGAGCCCACTCGCAGCCTGGACTCTCGAAGAGCTCGACCCACGTGTAGCCGCTATCGTAGCCGCCTCCATCGGCGTAGATACCCATAATCATATTGACGTTCCTCTCACCACAGCCGAAGTACCAGGCCCCGACATCGACCTGGCCGGCGAGATGAAAAAGTCAGGCCTGTCGGCCATCTGTATGACATTCGCCCTCGACTATCAACAGCTGCACAACCCCGGAGAAGCCTACGAAAGGTTTATCAACGGGTTGACTTCAATGGACCAGCAGCTGACCCGCAACGGCATACAGCGCTCTTTGAACCTCGCAGACCTCCGCGCCGCCCATACCAAACACAAACCCACCGTCATCCAGTCCATCGAAGGCGGTCACTTTTTGGAAGGACACCTGGACAGACTCGGAGTAGCCTACGATCGGGGCTTGCGACACCTCGGACTGCTCCACGACAACGATGCGTCCGTTCCTCTGGGTGACGTCTTCACAAACCCTCCCCGATGGGGCGGCCTTACCGCCTTCGGAGCAGACGTCATCAGGGAATGCAACCGGCTGGGTATTCTCGTCGACCTGGCACACGCCAACACCGGGACCGTAGCCGCCGCACTCAAAGTCGCAGCCCATCCGGTGCTCATCTCTCACACCGGCCTCGACACCCAGC
>Ga0307510_10001197_pt1 | contig 28072 bp, 26 predicted proteins | sample 12_EM_MG_FD_207224 | JGI IMG/M metagenome (GOLD analysis project Ga0307510, IMG submission 207224) | Populus trichocarpa ectomycorrhiza microbial communities from riparian zone in the Pacific Northwest, United States - 12_EM | ecosystem: Host-associated > Plants > Roots > Unclassified | place... | reverse complement strand
ATGGACGTGATCACCGGCAAGACCCGGCCCGACCTGGGCAAGGCCTACTTCGGCTCGACCATCGACCTGCTGCGCATGCGCGAGAACGAGATCGCGTCGATCGGCATCGGCCGCAAGTTCCAGAAGCCCACGGTGTTCGAGCACCTGAGCGTGTTCGAGAACCTCGAGCTCGCACTCAAGGCCGACCGCGGCGTGCGCTCGTCGATGTTCTTCCGCCTCGACAGCGAGCAGCTCGACCGCATCGCCGCGATGCTGACGCTGATCCACCTGAAGGACAGCGCGCAGCGCACCGCGGGCCTGCTGAGCCACGGCCAGAAGCAGTGGCTGGAGATCGGCATGCTGCTGATGCAGGACCCCAAGCTGCTGCTGCTCGACGAGCCGGTGGCCGGCATGACGGACGAGGAGACGGAGCGCACCGCCGAACTGTTCCTGTCGCTCGAAGGCAACCACTCGCTGGTGGTCGTCGAGCACGACATGAAGTTCATCGGCGAGCTGACGCAGAACGGCAAGAATGGCAAGAAGGTGACCGTGCTGCACGAAGGCAGCGTGCTGGCTGAAGGGCTCCTGAGTGAAGTCCAAGCCAACGAGAAAGTGGTGGAGGTCTATCTTGGCAGATGAAGCCCCCATGCTCGCTGCGCTCACACCCCTCAAGGGGGCCGTCGCCTCCCTTGGGACGGCCCGGCGGGAGGCTTGAGATGCTCAAGGTCGACGGCATCAACCAGTACTACGGCGGCTCGCACATCCTGCGCAACCTCAGCATGGAGGCCAAGCTCGGCGAGGTCACCGTGATCCTCGGGCGCAACGGCGTCGGCAAGACGACGCTGCTCAAAAGCATGATGGGCGTGGTGCCGGTGAAGACCGGCAGCATCGTGCTCGACGGCGCGCCGATCACCAAGGACACGCCCTACGAGCGCGTGCGCAAGGGCGTGGGCTACGTGCCGCAGGGCCGCGAGATCTTCGGCCGCCTCACGGTGCAGGAGAACCTGCGCATGGGCCTGGCCTACAAGAGCGGCAGCACGCCGATCCCGGCCGAGCTGTTCGAGCTGTTCCCGGTGCTCAAGCAGATGATCAACCGCCGCGGCGGCGACCTCTCCGGCGGCCAGCAGCAGCAGCTCGCGATCGCGCGTGCGCTTGCCGCGGGCCCCAAGCTGCTGATCCTCGACGAGCCGACCGAAGGCATTCAGCCCAGCATCATCAAGGACATCGGCCGCGTCATCCGCATGCTGGCCGACCGCGGCACGATGGCCATCGTGCTGGTCGAGCAGTTCTACGACTTCGCCGCCGAGCTCGCCGATCAGTACATCGTGATGGAGCGCGGCGAGATCATCAAGCGCGGCCGCGGTGCGGACATGGAAGCCGACGGCGTGCGCGCGCTGATGTCGATCTGAGCTTGACTGCGCTGCCGCGTCGCACCGAGCGACGCGCGGCGGCGCCGCTTCAGAAGGGCAGCGTGAAGCGGTAGCCCTTCATGCTCAGCACCGCGCTCTTGGGCTTGATCTGCTGCACCGTCAGGTCCGGCGTGAGGCGCTCGCCCTCGTGCAGCACCTGGCCATTGATGATGACGAGCCGGCTCGCCGCCGACGATGAGTACATCGAGCCGCCGACCGCCAGTGCGGGCAACTGCTGGCGGATGTTGTCCGGCAGTTCGGCCATTGCGTAGATGCGCTCGTCGGTGGCGGTGGCGGATGCCGCAGGCGCGGGCAGCGACGCTGCCGCAGCGACGTCCGGCAGCGCAGGCGCGGCGCGTGGCTTGCGTGCCGGTGTTGCAGCAGCAGACGTTGGCACGGGCGCAGGCGTGGTCGGCATCGGCGCGAGTGTCGGCGACACGGTGGCCGGCGCCGGTGTTGCGACAGGCGCCTGCGCGACCGGCGCGGGTGTCACGTTGGCTGGCACTGCAGCGGGTGGTGTGGTCGACACCGCCGCCGGTGCGTTCGGCCTCGCACCCGCACCCGCACCGGCACTCGCGAGCGCCGCATCGCTCGGCGCGCTGCGGCCCCACAGCAGATAGCCCACGAGCGCCGCGGCGAGCGCCAGCAGCACGGCCAGGGCCAGCACGACCACCCACATGCGCGACTTGACCGGCGCCGCACTCGGCCGTGCGCCCGCGAACGCAGGCTGCGCATGGATGTTCGGCACGTTGCCGCGCTCGCGCTCGGCTTCGGCCTTGCGCAGGGCGTCGAGAATGTAGGACATCGCGGGCTCCCTAGCGGCTGATCAATCGCGGCTCGTCGACACCGCTGGCGCGGTTGAGCTGCATGAAGGTGGTGGGGCCGGCCAGGCCATCGGGCTTGAGGCCTTGTGCGAGCTGGAACGCGGACACGCTCGCCCGCCAGGCCGCCTCGCTGTGGACCTCGGATGCCGCCGACTGGCCGCGCAGCCCGGCGAGCTGGGTCGACAGCCACGCGGCCGTCGGCCCCGAGCCGGCATCGATGGTCTTGCCGTTGTAGCCCGGCGGCGAGCGCCACAGCGTTGCGAAGTCGCCGCGCCACAGCCGCGCCAGCGAGACCAGCGAGATCGTCTGCGAGACGCCGGCCACGCGCAGCGTCGCGGTCTGCTCGCTCAGGCCGGTGAGCAGCGCATACACCGGCTTGTCGTTGGCATCGCGCAGCACCAGGATGCCCGGCCGGTCGAGCTGGCGTATCAGCGCGAGGTTGCTGCTCGGGCTGCGAAAGCACTGGACCTGCACGCGCAGCGCCGCGACGCACGGGTCGCCATCATCGAGCTTCAGCTTCCACTCGCTGGCGAGTTCGCGCCACGCATCGTTCTCGTTGCGGGTGAGCGCCTGGAAGCGGTTGGGCAGATCGGCTGCGGTCAGGAAAGTGGCGGCCGATGCGGCCGATGCGGCCGATGCCGCCGCGGAGGCCGCGCCCGATCCACTGGCCCCGCTGGCCGCCGTGCTCGCTGAACCCGCCGCCGATGCGGCCGCCAACGCGACGCTCGCGGACGCGGCAGACGCAGCCTGCACGGGCGTGGCCGGCGAGCGCTGCATGCCACCGAACTGCAGCGCGATCACGCCGGCCAGCGCGACCACGCCCAGCGCGCTCATCGCCATCCATGCGGGCACGCCAAAGCGCCGGCCTGCAGGCGAGTCGGCCACATGGTTGCCGAAGACCTCGGCCGCGGCCTGGTCGACGATGCGGCGATCGGCCACGCCCTTGCCGCTGCTGTACGCGCCCAGCAAGGCGCGGTCGCACAGCAGGTTGATGCGCCGCGGCACGCCGCGCGAGAGCTGATGGATGCGTGCGATCGCCTTCGCGTCGAAGGGCATCGCGGTCGTCATGCCCGCCACCGCGAGACGATGGCGGATGTAGGCCTCGGTCTCGGTCTCGGTCATCGCGCCGAGGTGGTAGCGCGCGATCACGCGCTGCGCGAGCTGTTCGAGTTCGGGTCGCGCGAGCATGTCGCGCAGTTCGGGCTGGCCGATCAGGATGATCTGCAGCAGCTTGCGGTCGTTGGTCTCCAGGTTGGTCAGCAGGCGCAGCTGCTCCAGCACATCGGCCGCGAGCATCTGCGCCTCGTCGATGATGAGCACGTTGTTCTGGCCGACCGCGTGGGTCTTGAGCAGGAAGTTGTTGATCGGGTCGAGGTAGTCCTTGACCGTGGCCCGCATCTCGCCGTGGCCGACCTCCGGGTGCGGGATGCCGAACTCCTGGCACACCGATTCGAGCAGCTCCAGCACGGTGAGCTTGGGGTTGAAGATGTAGGCGACGTTGCAGCGCCGCGGGATCTGCTCCAGGAAGCAGCGGCACACGGTGGTCTTGCCCGCGCCGATCTCGCCGCTCAGCAGCACGAAGCCGCCGCCGCCGTTCACGCCGTAGAGAAGGTGCGCCAGCGCCTCGCGGTGGCGCTCGCTCATGAACAGATAGCGTGGGTCCGGCGCGATCGAAAACGGCTCGTGCTTCAGTCCGAAAAATGGCGCATACATGGGGGCGGAGAATACCGCGTGACGGTGAAGAGCCCCGCACGTCACAATGCCGGCCACCGAAAGCCCCGGAGCGCCGCATCCCATGATCACCGTCCACCACCTGAACAATTCGCGCTCGCAGCGCGTGCTGTGGCTGCTCGAAGAGCTCGGGCTGCCCTGCGAGATCAAGAAGTACCAGCGCGATGCGCAGACCATGCTGGCACCGCCTGAACTGCTGAAGGTGCATCCGCTCGGCAAGTCGCCGGTGATCACCGACGACGGCACGACGGTGGCCGAATCGGGCGCGATCATCGAGTACCTGCTGGAGCGCTACGGCAACGGTCGCCTGCAGCCCGCGGCGGGATCACCCGAGAAGCTGCGCTGGCGCTACTGGATGCACTTTGCCGAGGGCACCGCGATGTCGCCGCTGCTGCTCAAGCTGATCTTCGAGCGCATCAAGGTCACCAAGATGCCGTTCTTCGCGAAGCCGATCGCGCGCGGCATCGCCGACAAGGTGCTGGGTGCGATGGTCGATCCCAACCTGAAGCGCCAGCTCGACTTCATGGAAGCCGAACTCGGCAAGAGCGAGTGGTTCGCCGGCGACGAGTTCAGCGCGGCCGACATCCAGATGAGCTTCCCGGTCGAGGCCTCGGCGCAGCGCGCGGGGCTCGATGCGAGCCGGCCGAAACTGATGGCCTTCCTGAAGCGCATCCACGCACGTCCGGCCTACAAGAAGGCGCTGGAGCGCGGCGGGCCCTACAGCTTCGCGAACGACTGAAGCGGTGCGCGGCTAGACCGCGCCCATGCGCGAACGCAGGATGTTCGCGCCGTCGCCCTCGGTCTCGCGCCGCGCGGGTGCCGCGGGTGCGGCGCCATCGCGCTCGCGCAGCATGTCGGCCAGCGTCTTCTTCTTGGAAGCTGCTGCGTTGGTGCTGGCGGCCAGCGCCACCGGCGCCGACGCTGCCCCCGCTGCGGTACCGGCGTGCGGCGCGGCCGGGCAGGGCGACGACTGGTAGACGATGCCGCCATCCACCACGCACTTGTGCACTGCCTGCGCCTGCGCGGCGTGCATGCACAGCAGCGACAGCGCGGCGATCGATGCCGCGCGCCATGCACGGCGAATCAGGTTGCGTGAGGTGCGGGCCGGCGTGATCGTGTCCATGTCCAAAATTCTAGGGACGACGATCGCGGTGCGGTCGTTCGCGGCGTGACGCGCATCGCGCAGGAAATCACGCGCGATGCGTGCGCGTTCTGCGTTCAGGTCCGCCAGACGCGCGGCGGCTGCGCTGCCAGATCCCAGGCCGCGCTGCGCCACGCCGCCCACACGCGCGTCAGCAGCCCCATCGCCGGTTCGACGCGCGGTGCGAGCACGCGCAGCACGACGATGCCGTCATGCACCGAGGTCACGCCGGCGCGGGCCTTCAACGCATCGCTCTCGACCACGTCGCGTGCGGCGCCGAGCAGCAGATCGCGGCGTGCGCTTGGCAACGCGCTGCCGGCAGCGAACCACAGCGTGCCCATCACGCGCTGGCCGGCCCAGCCCAGCGGCGAGTCGAGCAGCCGCGCGTCGGCCGCGTCGACGACGCCGCGCTCCAGCCAGCGGCCTGGCAGCTCGATGCGCTGCGTGAAGCGACCGCGTTCGAAGGCCTGCTCCGAGGCCGGCAGGCCGAGCGCGAGCACGTCCCAGCCCATCATCTCGGCGCCGGGCGCGAGCTCGAAGTGCATCAGGTTCTCGGCGATGCAGCCGCTGTAGGCGAGCGTCTCCAGCGGCAGCCATTCGAGCCGCGCGCCGTCGGCCAGCGTGGCCTGCAGGCGCTGCGTCGCGGGCGCGCCGGTGCTGCGGTAGAAACGCGTGGCGCCGGGCGTGGTGATGAGTGCGTGGGCGCCGGGCGCGAGCGTCACGTCGATGTCGAGAACGTCGCCACCGACCAGCCCGCCGGGCGGATGCACCAGCACGTTGTGGCACACCGCCGGCGCTTCGGGGTAGAGGCTGGCGAGCACGCGCAGCGGGCCGTCGTGGCGGTCGCGCACCACGGTGCGCGCGGCGCCGTGAACCTCGTCGCGGTGGTACGCGAGCGACAGCGAACCCTGCCACGCCATCAGCGCGCGTCCCGCTTCCAGAACGCGATGTGCAGCGCGGCGATCTCGGCCTCGACCTCGGCCACCGGCCCGATCACGTGGATCGGTTTCTGCCCGCGTGCGAAGACCTCGCGGCAGGGCAGGTCCAGTGTCGGGTTCTCGGCATGGTCGCCGGTGAATTCGAGCAGGCGGCTCTCCGACATGCCGTACACGACGCGGCCGATGTGGGCCCAGTACTGCGTGCCGGCGCACATGCAGCAGGGTTCGGCGGTGGTGTAGAGCGTGCAGTGCCAGAGCTCGTCGGGCGTCCACCGCGCGGCCGCGGCGCGCGCGAGCACGGCTTCGGCGTGGTTGACGCTGTCGACGTTGCCCTGCTCGATCAGCACGGTCTCGTGGTCGGCGCCGACCAGCAGCGCGCCGAACGGATGGTGGCCGGCGTCGAGCGCGCGCTGTGCGATCGCGTTGGCGCGGCGCAGGTGGCGCACGACCTGCTCGAGGGTGGGTTCGGTGTCCATGGGCAGCAATGCAAATGAAGATGCGGGCGGTGCGATGCGTTGGCCGCGCTCTCGCGCCGCAACGATAGCAGTCGTGTCGTCAGCCGCCCTGCGTGCCGCGCCGCGCCCAGCCGGTGGTGCGGTTCTCGATCAGCGAGAAGAACTCGTACATCGCCATCGCCATCACGCCGATCACCACCAGCCCGGCGAACGCGAGCGGCAGGCGCTGCTGCGAGCCTGCCGTCTGCATCAGGTAGCCGATGCCGGAGTCGCCGGCCGTCATCTCGGCCAGCACGGTGCCGACGAAGGCCAGCGTGATCGCGATCTTCAGCGAGCCGTAGAAGTACGGCATCGAGCGCGGCAGGCCGACCTTGATCAGCACGTCCCAGCGCTTCGCGCCGAGCACGCGCAGCACGTCTTCGAGCTCGGGCTCCAGCGTGGCCAGGCCGGTCGCGATGTTCACGGTGATCGGGAAGAACGAGATCAGGAACGCGGTCAGGATGCCCGGCCCGATGCCGATGCCGAACCACACGATCAGGATGGGCACCAGCGCCGCCTTGGGCACCGCGTTGAAGCCGACCAGCAGCGGATAGATCGCCGCATACGCCAGCCTCGACGAGCCCACCAGAAAGCCCAGCAGCACGCCGACGACGATCGCGATCGCGAAGCCCAGCATCGTGACCCAGAAGGTCTTCCACGCCGCCTCGGCGATCGGCGCCGCGAACTCGTGCATGGCCTGCGCGATCGTGGCCGGGCTGGGGAAGATGTAGTCGGCGATGCCGAACACCGAGCACACGAGCTGCCACACCACCAGCAGCGTCGCGGCGGTGACGACGGGCGCCCAGCGCTCCAGCGTGCGCGGGCTCATGGCGCAACCTCCGTGCCGGCCGCGGCGGCGGGCGATCGCATCGCGCCGATGTGGCCGCGCAGCTCGTGAACTATGTCGCTGAAGGCCGGCGTGTAGGTCACTTCCAGATCGCGCGGGCGCGGCAGATCGATCTCGCGCTTGACGACGAAGCGGCCCGGGCTGCGGCTCATCACGTAGACCGTGTCGGCGAGGAACACGCTCTCGCGCAGATCGTGCGTGACGAGGATGACGTTGAAGCGGCGCGCCGTCCACAGGTCGCGCAGCGTGCACCAGAGTTCCTCGCGCGTGAACGCGTCGAGCGCGCCAAAGGGCTCGTCGAGCAGCAGCATCTTGGGCTCGTGGATCAGCGCGCGGCAGATCGACGCGCGCTGCTGCATGCCGCCCGAGAGCTGGTGCGGCAGCTTGTCTTCATAGCCCGCGAGGCCGACGCTGCGCAGCAGCTGCACGGCGCGCTCGCGGTATTCGGCACGACGCGCCTTGAACTGCGAGCGGTGCGGCTCGACGATCTCCAGCGGCAGCATCACGTTGTCTATCGTGCTGCGCCACGGCAGCAGCGAGGGCGCCTGGAACGACATGCCGCTGATCTTCAGCGGGCCGGTCACGGGTGCGCCGTCTATCGTGATGCGGCCCTGGCTGGGCATGCGCAGCCCGGTCGTGAGCTTCATGAAGGTCGACTTGCCGCAGCCCGACGGCCCGACGATGGCGATGAACTCGCCCTCGCGCACCTGCAGCGAGATGTCCTCGACCGCGAACTGGCCCTTGGCCTTCAGCTCGTCGTTGTAGGCCAGCCAGACGTGATCGAAATCGACGAAGGGCCGCGTGGCCTCAGGCTCGCTCACTTCTTGGCGGCGGCGAAGATGTTGCGCTCTGCGGCGCTCGGCAGGAAGCCGCCGTTCCACACCGCCTCGGGCTTGACGCGCTCCTTGGTGCCGAACGAATCCGAGACCTGGCTGGCCATCAGGCTCAGACGCGGGCCCGAGACTTCGCCGAAGCCCTCGGCGCGCGCATCGGGCGTCAGCACGGTCGCGTCGAGCGCGAGCTTCAGGCGGCGCTCTTCGAGCGTCGCATCGATGATGCCGTCACGCGCCTTCACGGTCGCGATGCCGGCTTTCGGGTCCTTGATGACGTCGTGCATGCCCTTGGTGAACGCGCGCAGGAAGGCCTTCACCGCCTCGGGGTTCTTCTTCAGGAAGTCTTCGCCGACGATGACCGCGTTGCCGTACAGCTTCACGCCGTACTGCGGGTACGGGAGGATCACCACGTCTTCGGCCTTCACGCCGCGCGCCTCGATGTTGAGCAGCGAGGTGAACGAGAAGCCGGTGATCGCGTCGATGTCGCCGCGCACCAGCATGGTCTCGCGCAGCGGCGGGTCCATCGCGGTCCAGGTCACGTTGGTCACGTTGTTGGCCTTCGCGAAGATCGGCCAGGCCTTGCGGCCGGCATCGAACACCGGCGCACCCAGCTTCTTGCCGTTCAGGTCGGCGGGCGTCTTGATGCCGGACTTCTTCAGCGCCAGCACCGCGGCCGGCGTGTTGTTGTAGACCATCATCACCGCGACCGGCTTGTTCGGCGCGGTCGGGTTGTTGGCGTGGAACTCCATCAGCGCGGCCAGGTCGGCAAAGCCCATGTCATACGCGCCGGTTGCGACGCGCGTGACCGCGCCGCCCGAGCCGTTGCCGGCATCGACCGTGACGTTCAGCTTCTCGGCCTTGAAGTAGCCCTTGGCCACCGGCACCAGGAACATCGCGGCCGGGCCTTCGAAGCGCCAGTCGAGCTGGAACTTGATGGGGGTCTCCTGCGCGTGGGCGGGCAGGGCGAGCGCGAGCGCCGCCACGGTGGTGCCGAGCAGCGCGGCGCGGCGGGAGAGGGAAGCGGCGAGGGTCATGGCAAGAGCTCCAGAGGCAACAGAACGATGGCCGCACTGTATGCAAAATCTGTGCTCAGCCGCCCCGCACGACGCCCGCCGCGAGGCTTGGCAACTCAGTGCAGCAGGTCGAACAGCGTGCGCGCCACCACCTTGGTCGCCTTGCGAAGATCGTCGAGCACCAGGTGTTCGTCGGCGCGCTTCGCGTTCGATTCGAACACCGTGCGCGGGCCCGCGCCGTAGATCGCCGCGGGGATGCCTTGCTCGCCGTAGAGGCGCACGTCTGTATACAAAGGCGTGCCCGAGGTCGGGATGGGTTCGCCGAAGACCGCCTCGCCGTGTTTCTGCAGCGCATCGACCAGCGGCGTGTTGCCGGGCAGCGGCTGCATCGCGTTGGCCAGCAGCAGGCGCTTGATGTCGACCGTGATGCCGGGGCGGCTCGCGGCGGCATCCTGGATCACGCGGCGGATCGTCGCCTCGACCTCGGCCGGGTTCTCTTCGGGAATCATGCGGCGATCGAGCTTGAGCACGACCTTGCCGGGCACGACGTTGGTGTTGGTGCCGCCCTCGATGCGGCCGACGTTCAGGTACGGGTGCGTGATGCCCTCGACCTTGGACGTGACCTGCTGGTAGAGCGTGTTCTGGTGGTACAGCGCGTTCAGGATCGCGACCGCGCCCTGCAGCGCATCGACGCCGGTGTGCGGGATCGCGGCGTGCGCCATCTTGCCGTGCACCGTGACCTCCATCTGCAGGCAGCCGTTGTGCGCAGTGACGACCTGGTAGCTGAAGCCGGCCGCGAGCAGCAGGTCGGGCTTGGTGAGGCCGTGGCGCAGCAGCCAGCCGGGGCCGAGTTCGCCGCCGAATTCCTCGTCGTAGGTGAAGTGCAGTTCGACCGCGCCCTTGAGCTCGCTCTTCAGCGTCTCGATCGCGCGCACCGCGAAGGTGTAGGTCGCGAAGTCGCTCTTGCTGACGGCCGAGGCGCGGCCGTAGAGCTTGCCGTCGACGATCTCGCCGCTGTAGGGGCCGTGCGTCCAGCCCTCGCCGGGCGGCACGACGTCGCCGTGCGCATTGAGCGCCACGGTGCGGCCACCGTTCGCGTACGGCCGGCGCACGATCAGGTTGGTGATGGATTGGAGCCCGTAGGCCTGCACCTCGGCCTCGGGCACCGCGTGCGCTTCGGCCTCGAAGCCGAAGGGCGCGAGCAGCTCGGCGGTGCGCTGCGCATGCGGCGCGTTGTTGCCGGGCGGCGTGTCGGTCGGGACCTGCACCAGTGCCTGCAGGAACTTCACTTCCTCGTCGAAGTGCGCGTCTATCCACGCGTCGAGTTGTTCGTAAGGGGTCATGTCGATTCGTCTTTCTCAGGCCGCGAGGTCGTTCAGCAGGTGCGTGAACGCATCGACCGCGAGCTGCATGTCGTTGTTGGTGCTCGACTCGAGCGGGTTGTGGCTGATGCCGGCGTTCTGGCCGCGCACGAACAGCATCGCCTGCGGCATCGTCTCGTGCAGCTTCATCGCGTCGTGCCCGGCGCCGCTGGGCATGCGGAACACCGGCAGGCCGAGCGCGGCCACCGCGCGTTCCCAGCGCTGCTGCCACTCGGGTGCGCTCGGCGCCGCGGCGGCGCGCATCGTCTCCTCGATCGTGTGGTTCAGGCCGCGGCGTTCGCAGATGCGCGCGAGCTCGGCGAGCACGTCGGCGGCGCAGGCATCGCGCACCGCGTCGGTCGTGGCGCGGATGTCGAGCGTGAACTGGCAGCGGCCGGGCACGACATTGGTCGAGCCATTGGGCACCGCGAGGATGCCCATCGTGCCGACCAGGTGCGGTGCTTTCGCGGCGCGCTGTTCGAGAAACAGCGCGAGCTCGGCCACTGCGGTCGCGGCGTCGCGCCGCGTGCCCATCGGCGTGGTGCCGGCGTGGCTGGCCATGCCGATCACTTCGCCGGCATAGCGCAGGCTGCCGTTGATCGACGTGACGACGCCCAGCGGCAGATCGAGCGCGTTCAGCACCGGTCCCTGCTCGATGTGGACCTCGACGAAGCCGAGGTAGCGCTGCGCGTCGCGCTGCAAACCGCGGATCGCATCGAGCGTGGCGGGCAGGCCGGCCAGACGCATCGCGTCGCGCATCGTGATGCCGTCGGCGTCGGCCTGGTCCAGCCACGCCGGGTTGAAGTGCCCGGTGAGCGCGCCCGAGCCGAGGAAGGTGGCCTTGTAGCGCTGGCCCTCTTCTTCGGCGAAGCCGATCACCTCGAAGCCGAACGGCAGCCGCTTGCCGGCGCGGTGCAGTTCGCGCACGCAGATCATCGGCACGAAGATGCCCAGGCGCCCGTCGTACTTGCCGCCGTTGCGCACGGTGTCGTAGTGGCTGCCGGTCAGCAGGCGCTTGCGCGCGGGATCGCTGCCGTGAAAGATGCCGACGACGTTGCCGACCGCGTCGATGCTCACGTCGTCGAAGCCGCATTCGAGCATCCACGACTTCAGCTGCGCGGCGCAGGCGCGGTGTGCGTCGGTCAGGTAGGTGACGGTGAGCTCGTTGCGTTCGCCGTAACCGGGATCGGTGTGGCGCGCGAGCAGCTCGGCGCAGTCCCAGGCCTGGTTGCCCTGCGTGGGTGCCACGCCGAACTTGTCGTCGAGCCGGATCTCGGCGATGCGGTGGATGTTGCGCAGGCACTCGGCAAGCTCGAAGTCGGCGTGGTGGGCCAGGCGCCGCTCGAAGGTCGCGATGATCTGGTGGCGCGTGAGGCCGGCACCGCGCGCGCCGCGCACCGCGACGATGAACGGGAAGCCGAACTTCCGGTTGTAGGCCGCGTTCAGGCCCTGGATGTGCGCGAACTCGGCCGGCGTGCATTCGGTGAGGCCGGCGCGGCCCTGTTCGTTCGTCGATTCGGCCGTCAGTGTCTTCGCGACCATGGCCTTGCCGGCGAGCTCCGGGTGGACGCGGATCAGCGCCACTTGCGTGTCGCGGCCGGCGTCGCGCACCACGCCGACGAGCGCGTGCTTGAGCTGCGCCAGGCTCGCGAACGGCCGCTTGGTCCAGGCCTTCTCGGCGATCCACGGCGAGTGTTCGTAGACGCCGTCGAGCGCCGCGGTGAACTCGGCGTGCGAACTCGCGTTGAGCTGTGCGAGCGTGAGGGGGGCGGTCATGGTCTTGTCTCCAGGTGTCTTGTTCAGGCGGCGACCGGGTGGGTCTGCGCCCAGTGGCGCGCGATGTCGATGCGCCGGCAGACCCAGACGCGTTCGTGCTGCTGCACATGGTCGAGGAAGCGCTGCAGCGCCTTGAAGCGCGCGGGCCGGCCGAGGATGCGGCAGTGCATGCCGATGTTGAGCATCTTCGGGCTCTCATCTCCTTCGGCATACAGCACGTCGAACGCGTCCTTCAGGTAGTTGAAGAAGTGATCGCCGGTGTTGAAGCCCTGCATCGACGCGAAGCGCATGTCGTTGGTGTCCAGCGTGTAGGGCACGATGAGGCGCTGCATCGTCGTGCCGTCGCTCTTTTCGACCGGCATCCAGAACGGCAGGTCGTCGCCGTAGTAGTCGCTGTCGTATTCGTAGCCGCCGTGGTCGGCGACCAGGCGCTTGGTGTTGGGGCTGTCGCGCCCGGTGTACCAGCCGAGCGGCCACTGCCCGGCGGTCATGTCCTTGATGATCTGCGTGCCGAGTTCGATGTGGCGGCGCTCGCGCGCCTCGCTCATGTGCTGGTAGTGGATCCAGCGCCAGCTGTGGCAGGCGATCTCGTGGTCGAGTTCGAGGAAGGCCTGCACGAGATCGGGATTGCGCTGCAGCGCCATCGAGACGCCGAACACCGTGAGCGGCAGGCCGCGTGTCTCGAACTCCTTCAGGATGCGCCACGCGCCCACGCGCGAGCCGTATTCGTACATCGACTCCATCGACAGGTGGCGCGTCTCGAAGGCCTGCGCGCCGATGATCTCGGACAGAAACGTCTCGGACGACGGGTCGCCGTGCAGCACGCAGTTCTCGCCGCCTTCCTCGTAGTTCAGCACGAACTGCACTGCGATCCGGGCCTGGCCGGGCCACGCGGCGTGGGGTGGATTGCGGCCGTAGCCGATCAGGTCGCGGGGGTAGTCCTTCGTCATCATCTTGAGTGTCCAGTCAGGTCAGCGCGCCAGCAGCGCCGATTCGAGGTCGGGGATACGCGGGTCGAGATGCAGGTTGCGTTCCACGTGATGAAGATGCGCCTCCATCAGCTTCACCGCGGCGCGCGCGTCGCGTGCTTCGAGCGCATCGACGATCGCGATGTGTTCGCCGGCCGAGTGCTCGGCCGAGTGCGCGCTCTGGTACATCAGCGCGATCAGCGAGCTGCGCGAGACGAGGTCGCCGACCATGTCGGCCAGCACCTCGTTGCCCAGCATGCGCGCGATCACGACGTGGAAGTCGGCGAGCAGCCGCGTGCGGCCCGAGACATCGGTGCGCTTCACCGCATCCGACTCGGCCTTCAGGTGTGCGCGCAGCTCGCCGATCTGCGCCGGCGTGAGTTCGGTCGCGGCGCGCTTGATCATCGCGGCCTCGAGCATGTGGCGCGCCTCGAAGACCTGGCGCGCTTCGTCGACGCTGGGTTCGGCGACGCGCGCGCCGCGCGCCGGCTCGAGCGTGATCAGCTTGTCGCGGCTCAGCTGCATCAGCGCCTGGCGCACCAGCGTGCGCGAGACCTTGAAGACGTCGGCGATCTTCTGCTCGGCCAGCTTGGTGCCCGGCATCAGGCGGCGCTCGACGATCGCGGTGGTGATCGAATCGGCGATGCGCTGCGTCGCGTTGCTGGCGCTGCCGGCGTTCGCCGCGGCATCGGGCGCGCGCACCCGCGGCGTGCGGGGGGTCGGGAGCTTGGAGGCGAGGGTGGCCATGGAGGGAGCTTGCTTTGCCGAGCAAAGTGTATACACTTTTGCGTGCGACTCAAACCCTTTTTCGCCTGACCCTGCCGAGGACCCCATGGGAAAACTCACCACTCACGTGCTCGACACCGCCAACGGCTGCCCCGCGGCCGGCATGGCCGTCGCGCTCTACCGCGTCGACGCCGGCAGCACCACGCTGCTCAAGCACATCACGCTGAACCACGACGGCCGTGCCGACGCGCCACTGCTGGAGGGCGCCACCTTCGTGCCCGGTCGCTACCGCCTCGTCTTCGGCGTGGCCGCGTATTTCCGCGGCCGCGGCACCGAGCTTGCCGACCCACCCTTCCTCGACGAGGTGCCGCTGGATTTCGGCCTCGCCACCCTCGGCCAGCACTACCATGTGCCCTTGCTCGCGAGCCCGTACGCGTACTCCACCTACCGCGGCTCCTGAGCCCGTTCAGGGTTAACGCGCATGCAATACGCGGATTGAAGTGTATACACTTTGCGGGCGTCGCCGCGGAGCCCGGTCCCTCGATCGGTCGTGACGTTCCAGCCTCACAGAGCCCGCCGTGGTGAGGCCCACAACAGGCCTGCTTCTTGCTGAATTGCAGAGCAGCCTCTTGGAGACTTCTGCCGCATGGACGCCTACCTTCTCGACTGGCTCAACCTGCTGCTGCGCTGGGCCCATGTCATCACCGGCATTGCCTGGATCGGCGCCTCGTTCTACTTCGTCTCGCTGGACAACAGCCTGACGCCACCCAAGGACGCGAACGACGCCGCCAAAGGCGTGGGCGGCGAGCAGTGGGGCGTGCACGGCGGCGGCTTCTATCACCACCAGAAGTACCCGGTCTCGCCCGGCTACGTGCCGGATCAGCTGCACTGGTCGATGTGGGAGAGCTACTCGACCTGGCTCACCGGCTTCGCGCTGTTCACGGTGCTCTACCTGTTCAACGCCAGCACCTTCCTGATCGACAAGTCGCTGTTCGACTGGTCGCCCACTGCGGCGATCTGCACCGCGCTGGGTTTCTTCGTCGCGTTCTGGGTGCTCTACGACACCATCTGCCGCACGCTGGGCCGCGGCAAGAACGGCGACCTGATCGTCGGCGGCTGCGTGTTCGTGCTGATCGTGTTCGCGGCCTGGCTCTCGTGCCATCTGTTCGCCGGCCGCGCGGCCTTCCTGCTGGTGGGCGCGATGATCGCGACGACGATGAGCGGCAACGTGTTCTTCTGGATCATCCCCGGCCAGCGCACCGTGGTCGCCGCGATCAAGGCCGGCCAGCCGGTCGACCCCGTGCACGGCCAGCGCGGCAAGCAGCGCAGCGTGCACAACACCTTCTTCACGCTGCCGGTGCTGTTCGCGATGATGAGCAACCACTACGGCTTCACCTACGGCGCCAAGTACAACTGGGTCGTGCTTGTGGCCATCATGGTCGCGGGCGCGCTGATCCGCTTCTCGTTCGCGCTGCGCCACAAGGCGCTGGCCTACGGCAAGCCGGTGCCGTGGCACTACGCGGTGATCGGCACGCTGATCCTGGTCGGCGTCGTCGTCGTGCTGCGGCCCGATGCGCCATCGGCCACGCCCGCGGCCGCCGCCGCGCCGCCCGTCAAGTTCGACGAGGTGCAGGCCATCGTCACGCAGCGCTGCGTGATGTGCCACGGCCCGGCGATGCAGAGCAAGAACCTGCGCTTCGATTCGGCCGACGAGATCGCCAAGCACGCGCAAGCCATCTACCAGCAGGCGGTGGTGCTCAAGACCATGCCGATGAACAACGCGACGCAGATCACCGACGCCGAGCGTGCCACGCTGGGCCGCTGGTTCACCGCCGGCGCGCCCAAGTAGCCGCGCACACACACGCAGCGCCCATTCATCGAGCGAGGACAGCCACCATGACGAGCACCGTTCATCCCGTCGACGAGAAACTGCCCGCGCCGCGTCTGGCCGCGCTCGGCCTGCAACATGTGCTGGTGATGTACGCCGGCGCGGTCGCGGTGCCGCTGATCGTCGGCCGCGCGCTCAAGCTCAGCCCGGACCAGATCGTGCAGCTGATCTCGGCCGACCTGTTCTGCTGCGGCCTGGTCACGCTGATCCAGTCGCTCGGCTTCACCAAGTGGTTCGGCATCAAGCTGCCCGTGATGATGGGCGTGACCTTCGCGTCGGTCGGCCCGATGGTCGCGATGGCCAACGCGGTGCCCGGCGTCGACGGCGCGCGCGCGATCTTCGGCGCGATCATCGGCGCCGGCATCGTTTCGATGCTGATCGCGCCGCTGGTGAGCCGCATGCTGCGCTTCTTTCCGCCGGTCGTCACCGGCACCATCATCGCGGTCATCGGCATCAGCCTGATGCGCGTCGGCATCGGCTGGGCGATGGGCGGCCCGCCCAACTTCGCGCAAAACGTCGACGTGCCCAAGCTCGTCGCGATGGTCGACGGCGTGAAGAGCGCGGCCGCCGCAGCCAGCGCACCCGCGATGAAGCTGCCCGGCCCGATCCCGATGCTCGACAACACCGTCTACGGCGCGCTCGACAACATGGCCATCGCCGCGTTCGTGCTCGTCGTGATCCTGCTGATCGCGCGCTATTCCAAGGGCTTTCTCGGCAACGTCTCGGTGCTGATCGGCATCATCGCCGGCTGCATCGTCGCGGCGGGTCTGGGCAAGATGACTTTCGAGAAGGTCGCGAAGGCGAACGTGTTCGACATCGTCACGCCGTTCGCGTTCGGCATGCCCACCTTCGACCCGGTGATGATTCTGACGATGACGCTGGTGATGATCGTCGTGATGATCGAATCGACCGGCATGTTCCTCGCGCTCTCCGACATCACCGACAAGCCATTGAGCCAGACCGAACTCGCCGCGGGCCTGCGCACCGACGGCCTGGGCACGCTGATCGGCGGCATCTTCAACACCTTCCCGTACACCAGCTTCTCGCAGAACGTCGGCCTGGTCGGCGTCACCGGCGTGCGCAGCCGCTTCGTCTGCGTGGCCGCCGGCATCATCATGATCGTGCTCGGCCTGCTGCCCAAGATGGGCGCGCTGGTGGAGTCGGTGCCGCAGTTCGTGCTCGGCGGCGCGGGCCTGGTGATGTTCGGCATGGTCGCGGCCACCGGCATCCGCATCCTCGCGAACGTCGACTTCAAGACGAACCGCCACAACCTCTACATCGTCGCCATTGCGATCGGCGCGGGCATGATCCCGCTGGTGGCCCCGCGCTGGAGCCAGCAGATGCCGCACGCGCTGCATCCGCTGCTGGAGTCGGGGATCTTGCTGACGGCGATCGCGGCGGTGTTTCTCAACCTCTACTTCAATGGGAGCAAGGGTGGGGCGGCGGATGCTGTCGCGGCGGCGAAGTTGGCGGAGGCACACTGATTTGTCCTGAGCGTGCCAAGCCGGGAATGGGAGGGCCGGCTGCGTTCAGGAAATTTCTTGTTCACTCCGCCGGCCCTCCCACTCCCGGCTCGGCTGCCACCGTCGCGCCCGATGGCGCTTGGCAGTCCGCTCACTCGGCAGCGCATGGGCTCGCCGCCGCAGTGAATAAGAAATTTCCTGAACGGAGGCGGCGAGCCCATGTGCTGCCTGCGCAGGTCACCGGGACAATGGGAACCACCGGACTCACAGCATGACGACTCTCCTCATCCGCAACGCCCGACTCCTCGTCACGATGGACGAACGCCGCCGCGAGATCGCCAACGGCGCCGTGTTCGTGCGCGACAACGTCATCGAAGCCGTCGGCACGACACAGGAGTTGCCGAACACCGCCGACGAGGTCATCGATGCCAGTGACCAGATCGTCGTTCCCGGTCTCGTCAACACGCATCACCACATGGTTCAGTCGCTGACGCGCGCCTGCGTGCAGGACGAAGAGTTGTTCGGCTGGCTGCGCGGCCTGTACCCGATCTGGGCCAGGCTGACGCCGGAGATGGTGCGCATCAGCACGCAGACCGCGATGGCCGAGCTGCTGCTGTCGGGCTGCACGACGACCAGCGATCACCTCTACATCTATCCCAATGGCGTGCGGCTGGACGACAGCATCGAGGGCGCCGCGCAGATCGGCATGCGCTTCCATGCAGCGCGTGGCTCGATGAGCGTGGGCGAGAGCCAGGGCGGGCTGCCGCCGGACAGCGTGGTCGAGCGCGAGCCCGCGATCCTGAAGGAGACGCAGCGCCTGATCGAGCGCTGGCACAACCCCGGGCGCTTCGCGATGCAGCGCATCGTGGTCGCGCCATGCTCGCCGTTCTCGGTGAGCCGCGAGCTGATGCGCGACTCGGCGCTGCTGGCGCGGAGCTTCGGGGCCGCGCACGGCGTGTCGCTGCACACGCACCTGGCCGAGAACGACAACGACATTGCCTACACGCGCGAGAAGTTCGGCTGCACGCCGGCCGAATACGCCGAGTCGCTCGGCTGGGTCGGGCCCGATGTGTGGTGCGCGCATTGCGTGAAGCTCGATGCGCACGGCATCGCGCTGTTCGCGCGCAGCGGCACCGGCGTCGCGCACTGCCCGTGCTCGAACATGCGGCTGGCCTCGGGCATCGCGCCGATTCGCGCGATGCGCGACGCGGGCGTGAGCGTGGGCATCGGCGTCGACGGCTCGGCCTCCAACGATGCCGGCCACATGCTCGGCGAGGTGCGCATGGCGATGCTGTTGCAGCGCGTCGCGCACGGGCCGGTGAAGGGGCCGTCGGCGATGAGCGCGCGCGAGGCGCTGGAGATCGCGACGCTGGGCGGCGCCAAGGTGTTGAACCGCGACGACATCGGCGCGCTCGCGCCCGGCATGGCGGCCGACATCGTCACCTGGCCGCTGAACGAGATCGGCACGGCCGGCGCGCAGCACGATCCGCTGGCGGCGCTGCTGTTCTGCCAGGTGCCGCGGGTGCGGCACAGCATCGTCGACGGGCGTGTCGTGGTGCGCGACGGCGAACTCGCCACGCTCGATCTGCCGGTGCTGGTGGAACGCCACAACGCGCTCGCTGCGCAGTTGCTGCAGGCGCACTGAGGCGGGCAAAGGCGTGCGTCTGGCACGCCGAATCGGCCCCACGGGCTGCCAAGCTGCCCTAGACTGACGCGGGTCCCACGCCGTGGAACTGCCACCCGCATGCGTCAGCGCCGCCCGTCCGCGAAAGCTCCCAGCACGTCCGGTCCGACCGCGGCATCGGCGGCGGTCGTGCGCCGCCTGCAACTCGAACTGCGCGAGGCACGCCGCGAACTCCGGCGCGCACACGACGACCGCGTGCTCAGCGAACAGCGCTTTCGCAGCGTCTTCAACCAGCAGTTCCAGTTCATGGTGATCCTGTCGGCGCAGGGCCATGTGCTCGAACTCAGCGAGCAACTGCCGCTGAGCGTGGCTGCGGTCCCTGCCGAAGAGGTCGTCGGCAAGCTGTTCTGGGACACCGTCTGGTGGCAGCACACGCCGGAGATGCGCGCGCGCTGGCCGGACCGCCTGCGGCAGGCGGCAGCGATGAACGGCCCGCTGCTCAGCGAGGACATGTTCAATTCGCCCAGCGGCGAGATGCGTGTCGCGGCCGCGGCCATCACCGCGGTCAAGGATGCGCAGGGCAACGTCGACTGCTTCATCGTGCAGGGCACCGACATCACCGAACGCAAGGAAGCCGAGCGCCGCCGCGAGCAGCTCGAGATGCAGCTGCGCGAGACGCACAAGATGCAGGCGATAGGCACACTGGCCGGCGGCATCGCGCACGACTTCAACAACATCCTCGGCGCGATCCTCGGCAACCTGGTGCTCGCGCAACAAGACCTGGCCCGCGATCACGTGGTGCAGGCGCGGCTCGAACAGATCCGCAAGGCGGCCAGCCGTGCGCGCAGCCTGGTCCAGCAGATCCTCGCGTTCAGCCGGCGCCAGCCGCACGAGCTGGTGCTGCAGCCGCTGCAGCCGGTGATCGAGGAGACGCTGGACCTGCTGCGCACCACCTTGCCGGCCAGTGTGGCGCTGGTCGTGCGCGTGACCGACGAGCCGCTGTGGGTCAATGCCGATGCGACGCAGATGCAGCAGGTGCTGATGAACCTGTGCACCAACGCCTGGCATGCGCTGCCCGATTCGCGCGGCCGGATCGAGGTCGGCCTGGAGCGCGCCGCAACGCCGCCGGCGCCGCACACGCCGGGCGACGCGCCGCACGCCGAGTGGGTGCACCTGTGGGTGCGCGACGACGGCGCCGGCATGGACGAGGCCACGCTCGCGCGCATCTTCGAGCCCTTCTTCACGACCCGTGCGCGCGCCGAAGGCACGGGCCTCGGGCTCTCGGTGGTGCACGGCATCGTCGGCGAACACGGCGGCGTGATCACGCTGGACAGCGCGCCCGGCAAGGGCTGCACCGTGCATGTGGCGCTGCCGGTGGCCAGCGCGGCCGAGGACTCCGGCTTCACGCCGGTCGAGGTGCCCGCGCAGCCTGCGGGCACCGGCCAGCATGTGCTGTATGTCGACGACGACGAGATGATGGTCGTGATGGTGCAGGGCCTGCTGCAGCGCGCCGGCTACCAGGTGACCGCCTGCGCCGATGCGGCCGGCGCGGTCAGCGCCTTGTGCACGCCCAACCTGTCGTTCGACATCGTCGTGACCGACTACAACATGCCGCGCGGATCGGGGCTGGATGTCGCTCGCGCGGCGCGCGCGATGCGGCCCGGTCTGCCGGTCGTGATCAGCTCCGGCTATCTGTCCGACGAGCTGCGCGTCGCGGCGGCCGAGGCCGGCGTGCGCCAGCTGCTGCAGAAGGAGAACACGGTCGACGAACTCGGTGACGTGCTGCGCAAGGTGCTGGCCGCGCCGCCGGGCTGAGGCCTGCGGCAGTGGTGTAGGCTGCGCAGCCTCACCCAGAAAAGCCAAGGAAGCAGACCATGCCCACGATACGAGTCGAGATGTTCGAAGGCCGCACGCCGGAGCAGAAGCGCGCACTCGCCGCCGCCATCACCGAGGCCTGCGTGCGCACGATAGGCGCGTCGCCCGAGAGCGTCGACATCCTGCTGTTCGACATCGCGAAGCAGAACTGGGCGACCGGCGGAACGCTGTGGAGCGACAAGGCCGCGGCAGCGCCCAAGCCGCCGGGCGGCTGATCGGGCGGCAGCCGCGTCAGAACTGCAGGAAGGTCACGCCCAGGCCGAGGCTGGTCTGGCGGAAGTTGTAGTCGGTGAGCGTCTCGCCATAGCCGCGGAAGGCCTGCACATACCAGCGCAGGCCGTTCGGCTGATCGCGGTACACCGGATACGTCCACTCGAACTGCAGCGCGCCGTACTTCACGTTGTTCAGCGTGCTGCGGTACATCAGCGACGCGGTCTGTCGGCCGTTGACCCAGTTGAGGTGGAACTCGCCGCGGCCGCGGAAGGTGACGAGGTCGGGGTTGTTGTCGGTCTCGACCGGCTCGTTCAGGCGCTGCGTGAAACGGCCCGTCAGCGACCAGTTGCCGCGTTCGAAGCCGGCCTCGGCATACACGCGGTTCCAGCTGCGCGACAGCGGATCGGACTGGCCGTTCGACTGGTGCGCCAGCCCGAGCTGCGTGTAGCGCCACTGCCAGCCCAGCGCCAGATCGCGCCACGACTTCGGCGTGGGGATCACGTAGATCGCCTCGGGCTGGTAGTCGCTGTTGCGAAACGGCTTGGAGTCCTTGCCGTTCCAGATCTGCCACAGCGCCTGCTGCGTGAAGCCCACCCACAGGTCGGCGCCGGGCAGCAGCACGTCCTGCGCGAGCTTGGTCCGCAGCGAGAGCTGGAACTTGGCCTCCTCGCGGCGGTAGTCGGGTTGCGAGACTTCGGCCTGCGTCGGCGACGACGGTGTGCGGTTGATGCGGCTCGTCACGTGCAGCGGCAGCACGTAGTTGGGCTGGTAGCCGACGAAGTTGAAGATGCCGCGCTTGTCTTCCGCATCGAGCTCCCAGAACTTCGACAGCAGACTGCCGCTGCCTGCCGCTGCCGGTGTGCCATCGGCGTCCGGCAGTGGCGCGCCCTTGGCCGCGAGCAGCGAGGTGGTCGGAGGCGACGCGGGCTTGCCCGGCAAGGCCTCCTGCGCCGGCGGCAAAGCGGGCTCGACCGCGCGGCCGGCCAGCTTGTCGTAGCACGCGAGCCGGTCGGTGGGCGCGCCGATCGCGGCACAGGCGTCGAGTGTCTTGGGCGCGTCGGCCTGCGCTTGTGCGGCGCTGCTGACGGCGCTGCTGACAACGGCGAGGGCGATGGCGAAGAGCGGGCTGGCGGCGCGCGGCGTGTTGCGCGGCGCGCGATGGGTTGTCGGCATGGGGTACAGCGGGAAGACGAGGACTGCGCCGATGTTATGGGCAATCGTCGAATCGGCAGACTGGCGCTGCCGCCCTCAGCGTAACGGCTCGATACCGGCCGCCGCGAAGCCGGCCTGCGCCGGCGCGCTCGCCAGATGGCGCAGCAGCGCGTGAGCGGCCTCGGCCACGTCGGCGGGGCGGCCGGGCGCAGCAGCGGCCACATAGCTCGTGTAGTTCTGCAACTCCGCTGGCAGCGGCCCGACGAACTGCAGGCCCTTGTCGCGCACCAGCAGGATCTCGGTGACCGCGCCCAGGCCGATCTCGCGGCCGCCCTCGCCGCGCAGCACGTGCGTCATCACCGAGGCGCCATCGGGATAGCGTGTCACGCGGCCCTGCACGTCGACGTTCAACCGGCGCAGCAGCGTCTCCACATACAGCCCGGTCGATGCGCGGTTGAACACCAGCGACTGCGCATCGACCATCGCGCGCCGGAAGGCCTCGACCGTGGAGATGTCGGGCGCCGCGACGCCGGGCCGCACCGCGACGCCGATGCCCACGCGACCCACGCCGACGCGCTGCGTGCGGTCGGCATCGATCTTGGCCGCGGTCTCGAGTTCGTCGAGCACGCCGGGCGGCGCGATCACGACGTCGAATTCGCCCGCGCCGGGCTTGGCACGCTCGCGGATCTGCGGTGCGGTGGCGAAGCCGAGCTGGATGGTGTGGCCGCTGGCTGCGACGAACCCGGCCAGCGCGGGCCGCAGCCCAGGCTCGATCGCGCCGGCGCTGAGCACGCGCAGTTCGGCGGCGCTGGCCGGCAGTTGCAGCGCCACGCAGAGCAGGGCGGCGAGCGTGATGAAGCAAGACAGGAGGCGCATGGCGACGGGACTCGAATGATGATGATGATGCCGACGGCGGCAGCGCGCTTTCAGTCGGCGCGTTCCCACCAGCGCGGCGTGAACCGCTGTTGCAGAAAGCCGATGAAGGTCGTGACCTTCGACGGCACGAGCTTGGGCGACGGGAACACCGCGTGCATCTCCTGCACCGGCAGCGCGTGGTCGGTCAGCAGCGGCTGGATGCTGCCTTCGCGCACCGCGTCGAAGGCCACGTACCACGGCAGGATGGCCAGGCCCATGCCGCTCTGCGTGGCCTCCAGCACCACGCTCAGGTTGTTGGTGCGCAGCGGGCCGTGCACCGGCACCGAGATCGATTCTTCGGGCGGTGCATCCGTTTTCCTTTTCTTCTTCTTGGCGTCGGCGCTGCCGGTGAACTGCCAGCGTTCGTCGCCCTGCACGCTGCTGTAGATCAGGCACGGGTGCTGCGCCACGTCGGCCGGCGACTTGGGCGCCGCGTGTACCGCGAGGTAGCCGGGCGAGGCCACCAGCACCCACGGGTTGGTGCCGAGGTAGCGCGCGCCCAGCGATGAATCGGCGAGCCGGCCCATGCGGATCGCCACATCCACACCCTGCTCGACCAGGTTCACGTAGCGGTCGTCGAAGCTCAGGTCGATGGAGATGTCCGGATGCTCGCGCATGAAGTCGAGTACCAGGGGCGTCAGCACACGCCGGCCGAAGGCGACCGAGGTGCTGATGCGCAGCTGCCCGCGCACGCGCGACTGCAGCAGCGATGCGAGGTTGTCGGCCTCTTCGAGCTCGCGCTGGATCGCCTTGCACTTCTCGTAGTACAGCGCGCCGATCTCGGTCGCGCTCACGCCGCGTGTGTTGCGGTTCAGCAGCCGCGCGCCGAGGCGCGCCTCGACCGCGGCCACGTGCTTGGTGGCGGTCGGCTGCGTCACGCCGAGGTCGACCGAGGCCTTCGAGAAGCTGCCGGTCTCGACGATGCGGATGAAGAGCTGTACGCCGGTGATTCGGTCCATGGGGTGGGCTCAGGTGCGCTGGCGTGATTGTCGCGGGCGCGCGGCCTTGTGGTGTTCGCCGGCGACGAAAGGCGCCGCGAAGCGCTCGCTTCGGCCGACGTGCTCGACCAGAAAGTCGAGCACCGCGCGCACCCGCGCCGGCAGCCGCCCTGCCTTGCCGAGGTAGACGGCGTGGATGGGCTCCAGCTCGCCGGGATTGAACTCGTCGAGCACGGTCACGAGGCGGCCGGCACGGAGGTCGTCGTGCACGTGGTAGATCGACAACCGCGCCAGGCCGACGCCGGCAAGCACGAGTTGGCGCAGGGTTTCGCCGTCGGCGGCGCGCACGCTGCCGGCCACCGGCACGTCGATCGCGCGGCCGGCCACGCGCAGCGGCCAGTCGCTCACGTTGCGCCGGTAGCTCCAGCCGAGGCGGTTGTGCTGCTCCAGATCCTCCGGCCGGCGCGGCGTGCCGTGCTGCGCGAGGTAGGCCGGCGCGGCGACGATCGCCTGGCGCGTGTCGCCGAGCCGCCGCGCGACCAGGTCGGACGACGGCAGCCGCCCCCAGCGCACCGCGATGTCGGCGCGCTCGTCCATCAGGTCGACGACGCGGTCGGTCAGCGCGAGATCGATGCCAACCTGCGGGTGCAGCTCGAGAAAGCGCGCGATCAGCGGCACCAGCACGAGGTGGCCGAACGACACGCTGGTGTTGATGCTGACGCGCCCGCGCGGCACGGCGTCGGCGGCGACGCTGCGTTCGGCCTCGTCGATCTCGGCCAGCACGCTCAGGCTGCGTTCGTAGAACTGCTGGCCCTCGGGCGTGAGCAGCAGCTTGCGCGTGGAGCGGTGCACCAGCTGGATGCCCAGCCGCGCTTCGAGCCGCGCGACCAGCTTGCTGACCGCCGACGGCGTCATCACCAGCGCCCGCGCCGCCGCCGAGAAGCCGCCGCGCTCGACCACCTGCACGAAGGCCTCCATCTCGCCGGAACGGTTCACGTCGATGCGCGGCATGTTGTGAATTCAAGTCACAAGTGTGGGTCTTGGCGGCATTCTAGTCATACCGAGGGTTTGTCCTCACACTTGATTCCATCATGCCCATCGCCCTCTTAGCCCTCACCGCCGGTGCCTTCGGAATAGGCACGACCGAGTTCGTCATCATGGGCCTGCTGCTGCAGGTCTCGACCGACCTCCACGTCACCATCGCCGGCGCCGGCCTGCTGATCTCGGGCTATGCGCTCGGGGTGGCGGTCGGCGCGCCGGTGCTGACGATCGCCACGCGTCGCCTGCCGCGCAAGACCGTGCTGCTCGCGCTGATGGCGATCTTCACGCTCGGCAACCTGGCCTGCGCGCTCGCGCCCAACTACGAGCTGCTGATGGCCGCGCGCGTCGTCACCTCGCTCGCGCACGGCACCTTCTTCGGCGTCGGCGCGGTGGTCGCGACCGGCCTGGTGCCCGCCCACAAGCGCGCATCGGCCATCTCCATCATGTTCACCGGCCTGACCGCCGCGACGCTGCTCGGCGTGCCGGCCGGCGCATGGCTGGGCCTGCACTTCGGCTGGCGCGCCGCCTTCTGGGCCGTGACCGCGATCGGCGTGCTCGCCCTCGTGGTGCTCGCGGTCTTCGTGCCCCGGGCCAACGCCGACACGCAGCCCGCGCCCTTGCGCGACGAGCTCGCGGTGCTGGCGCGGCCGCAGGTGCTGCTCGGACTGGCCATGACGGTGCTCGGCTACGCCGGCGTGTTCGTCGTCTTCACCTACATCCAGCCGCTGCTGACGCAGCTCACCGGGTTGTCGCAGGCTGCGGTCTCGCCCGTTCTGCTGGTCTTCGGCGCCGGCCTCGCGGCCGGCAACCTGCTCGGCGGCAAGCTGGCCGACAAGGCACCGATGCGCGCCGTGCTGCTCACGCTCGCGGTGCTGGCGGCGGTGCTCGGCGCGATGCAGCTCGTGATCCACACGCCGGTGCTGGCGGTGATCTTCGTCGCGGTGCTGGGCATCGCCGCGTTCGCGACCGTGTCGCCGCTGCAGCTGCGCGTGCTGGAGAAGTCCAGCGGCGCGGGCCAGAACCTCGCGTCCAGCCTGAACATCGCGGCGTTCAATCTCGGCAATGCGCTCGGCGCGTGGGTCGGCGGCGCGGTGATCGAGCGCGGGCCGGGCCTGCAGGCCCTTGGCTGGGTCGCGGCGCTGCTGACGCTGCTCGGGCTGGGCATCGCGCTGTGGAGCCGCGCGCTGGACAGGCGTGCGCTGCCGGTGGCTCTCGCCACCGCACGCGCCTGACGCTCGAACCGAACCCGCCTCACCGAAACAACATCGACATCGACATCGACAAGGACATCACCATGGAACAACGCTTTCTCGGCCGCTCCGGCTTCAAGGTCCCCGCACTCGGCTTCGGCGCCGGCACCTTCGGCGGCCAAGGCCCGCTGTTCAGCGCCTGGGGCAACACCGATGTGGCCGGCGCACGGCGCATCGTCGACATCTGCCTGGACGCCGGCGTGAACCTCTTCGACACCGCCGACGTGTACTCGTCCGGTGCGTCCGAATCCATCCTCGGCGCGGCGCTGAAAGGGCGGCGCCACCAGGCCATCGTCTCGACGAAACTGTCGCTGCGCAGCGGCGACGGGCCGAACGACGTCGGCTCGTCGCGCCATCACCTGATCGCAGGCGTCGATGCCGCGCTGCAGCGCCTGGGCACCGAGCACATCGACATCCTGCAACTGCACGCCTTCGACGCGATGACGCCGGTCGAGCAGGTGCTCGCCACGCTCGACGATCTGGTGCGCGCCGGCAAGCTGCGCTACATCGGCGTCTCCAATTTCTCGGGCTGGCAGCTGATGAAGTCGCTCGCCGCATCCGACCGCCTCGGCCTGCAGCGCTACGTGGCGAACCAGACCTACTACTCGCTGATCGGGCGCGACTATGAATACGAGCTGATGCCGCTGGGCCTGGACCAGGGTGTCGGCGCGATCGTCTGGAGCCCGCTGGGCTGGGGCCGGCTGACCGGCAAGCTGCGCCGAGGCCAGCCGCTGCCTGCGAGCAGCCGCCTGCACGAGACCGCGGGCTTCGCGCCGCCGGTGGCCGACGAACACGTCTACCGCGTCGTCGACGCGATGGACGAGATCGCCGCCGAGACCGGCAAGACGCTGCCGCAGATCGCGATCAACTGGCTGCTGCAGCGGCCCACCGTCGCGAGCGTGCTGATCGGCGCGCGCGACGAGGCGCAGCTCAAGCAGAACCTCGGCGCGCTCGGCTGGCAGCTCAGCCCCGACCAGATCGCGCGGCTGGACAAGGCCAGCGCGGTGACGCCGCCGTACCCGTACTACCCGTACTGGAACGGTCAGTTCGCGGAGCGCAGCCCGGTGGCGGTGCAAAGCGCGCTCGTGGCCTGACACGCGGCGCTTTCTTCACCTGCCTCACTCCCATCACTCGCGCACGAAGCGCAGCGCCTGGCCGCCCTGCAGCAGCGTCAGGCCTGCAGGCGGGTCGGCCGCGTCGAACTCGATCTGCAACGGCGTGACCTTCGCGAAGAAGCGGCGCGGCGCACTCGCGAACAGCTGAAAAGCGCCCTGGCCGGTGGCCTGCGCCCAGAGCTGGCCGTCGCGCACGCTCAGCGTGATCTTCAGCCCGGTGTTCAGCGCGTACACGCCGACGAGCGCCCCGAGCTGCGCGGCGCTCAGGTCGATCGCGGGTTGGCGCGTCTGGCTGAAGTCCTTCACCGGCACGCTCTCGTCGAGCAGGTGCAGCGCGATGTCGTTGACCTCGACCATCGCATTCGCCAGCACCGCAACCGCGCGTTGGCGTGTCGGGTCCAGCCACAGCGAGCTCGAGAAACCCGCGGTGGCGCCGTCGTGGTTCAGCACGCGCCGACCGTTCAATGGCGCAAGCAGCCACGCCAGACCCATCGGATTTTTCGGCGACGGGCCGGGTGCCTGCTCGCGCTCGGCGAGCGCGAAGGCCTCGCGCAGCGG